>ENA-UOUL01002700-UOUL01002700.1-bioreactor-metagenome-genome-assembly--contig:-NODE-2700-length-20076-cov-4.482924_pt1 | contig 20076 bp, 15 predicted proteins | sample MGYA00249838_ERZ747220 | MGnify/ENA primary metagenome ERZ747220 (study PRJEB28778, sample SAMN05720191) | bioreactor metagenome | isolation source: Anaerobic biogas reactor | place: USA:Washington...
ACAGATGATTCCGTCATCTGTGAAGTGGTTGCCGATTCCATCTGCATGAGCAGCTACAAGGCCGCTGTCCTGGGCGCCGAGCATGCCCGGGTGCCGGATGATGTGGCCAGCAATCCCACCATCATTGGCCACGAGTTCTGCGGCCGCATTGTGGAAGTGGGAAAAAACTGGCAGCACAAGTATAAGCCGGGCGATGGCTTTGTGATCCAGCCGGCCCACTCCTACCAGGGCTCCATGCTGGCCCCGGGCTATTCCTACCGCGACTGCGGCGGGGATGCCACCTATGTTTCCATCCCCATTGAAATCCTGAAGATGGATTGCCTGATTCCCTACCATTCCGATGTCTTTTTCCTGGGTGCCCTGACAGAGCCGCTGTCCTGCGTCATCGGCACCTACCACGCCATGTACCATACGCGGGACGGCGAGTATGTGCATGACATGGGCATCGTTGAGGGAGGAAACCTGGCGCTCCTGGCCTCCGTTGGGCCCATGGGCCTGGCCGCCATTGACTACGCCATCCACTGCGACCGGAAGCCCGGGCTGATGGTGGTGACGGACATAGATGACGCGCGCCTGAAGCGTGCCGCTTCCATCTACACGGTGGAAGAGGCCAGAAAGAATGGGATCGAGCTGCATTATGTCAACACCAAAAACATGGCGGACCCGGTGAAGGAACTGCGCGCCCTTACCAGGGATAACCATGGCTTTGATGATGTGATCTGTTTTGCCCCGGTGAAGCCCGTGGTGGAGCAGGGCGACCAGATCCTGGCGGTGGACGGCTGCCTGAATTTCTTCGCCGGCCCCTCAGACCTGACATTTTCCGCCCTCGTAAACTTCTATAATGTCCACTACAAGCGCACCCATATTACCGCAACTTCCCATGGCAACCTGGAAGATATGCGGGAAGCCATCCGGATGCTCAACGCCGGAAAACTCAACCCCGCGGCCTTGGTCACCCATATCGGCGGGCTGGACTGCGTGGCCCAGACCACCCTGAACCTGCCCAAAATCCCGGGCGCCAAGAAGCTCATCTATACCCATATCAGCCTGCCGCTGACAGCCATCGAGGACTTTGGGGAGCTGGGCAAGGCTGATCCCATGTTCAAGGAGCTGGACGAAATCGTGAAAGCCAACAACGGCCTGTGGTCAGGAGAGGCTGAAAAGCTGCTGCTGAAAAAAGCCAAACCCATCGGCTGAAACAGCAACCGGGGGCCTTCGTCCATGAAGGCCCCGGTTACAGTCCCCTTATTCAACATTTTTAAAGGAGTAAGCACATGGCATATCCCATCATTCTGCCCCGGCAGGGGCAATCCGTGGAAAGCTGTATCATCACCGAATGGCACAAAAAGGTGGGCGACCCCGTACAAGCCGGGGATGTCCTCTTCAGCTATGAGACGGACAAAGCCAGCTTTGAAGAAACGGCCAAGGAGGATGGCACCCTGATCGCCATCTTCTTTGAGGCAGACGATGATGTGCCCGTGCTGACCACCGTGGGCGCGATCGGCAGCCCCGGGGAGGATGTCTCGGGCCTTATGCCGGGCGGTGACGCGCCGGCGCAAGCCCCGGAGGCTCCCGAGGCCGCGCCGGAACCCGCTGTTCCCCAGGCGGCCGCGGCTCCCGGAGCCGCCCCTGCGGCAACGGTGCTTTCCGCCGGCGTCTCCCCCCGCGCCAGGGCGACTGCCCATAGGCTGGGGCTTGATCCGGCCCAGGCCCATGGCACCGGCCCCAATGGCCGGGTGATTGAGCGGGATATTTTTGCTGCCCGGGATGCAGCGCCCGTGGTGCAGGCAGCTAAGGCGGCCCCGGCCCCTGTTATGGCTGACAGGCCCACAGGCGGGATGGATTATGAAGAGGTCAAACTGTCCAAAGTACGCAAGGCCACAGCCAAGGCCATGCAGGAGAGCCTGGCCAACATGGCACAGCTCACTCACCAGTCCTCCTTTGACGCCACAAAGATGCTGGCCTTAAGGGCGCAGTTCAAGGCGGCGCCTGAGGAACTGGGCCTTGGCGGCATCACCATCAACGACATGATCCTCTTCGCCGTTTCCCGCGTCCTCAAGCGGCATCCGGACCTGAACGCCCACCACATGGGGGAGACCATGCGCCGTTTTGCCCATGTCCATCTGGGCATCGCCGTGGACACGCCCCGGGGCCTTTTGGTGCCCACCCTCTTTGACGCGGATACCAAGTCATTGGCCCAGGTTTCCCGGGAGGCCAGGCAGCTGGGTAAAGACGCCCAGGGCGGCAGCATCAACCCGGATATCCTCAGCGCCGGCAGTTTTACCGTCTCCAACCTGGGCGCCCTGGGCATTGAGATGTTCACCCCTATCATCAATCCGCCCCAGGTGGCCATCCTGGGTGTCAACTGCACGGTGGACCGGGTCAGAGTGGTGGACGGCCAGGTTACGGTGTACCCGGCCATGGGCCTGTCGCTTACCTATGACCACCGGGCGGTGGACGGGGCGCCCGCTTCAAGGTTTTTGAAGGATTTGGCAAAAGCGCTTGAGAATATTGACATTTTGATTGCGGACTGAGGAGTAGGGTAATGGAATTATATGATTTAATCGTTTTGGGCGGCGGACCCGCCGGCTATATGGCCGCGGAGCGCGCGGGCCATGCGGGGTTCAAGGTGGCGCTGGTGGAGGTGCGGGAGTTGGGCGGCGTATGCCTCAACGAGGGCTGCATTCCCACCAAAACCATGCTGTACTCCGCCAAACTGCATGATGGCGTTAAGAATGGCGAAAAATACGGCGTCACTGCCGAGAATCTCCAAATGGACCACATGAAAGTGTTGGCCCGCAAGGCTAAGGTGGTGAAGTCCCTGGTGGGTGGTGTCAAAACCGCCATGAAAGCCAACGGGGTGGCTGTTTTTGCCGGGCATGGGGAGATCATCGGAAAGATCGCCGAGGGTTTCCAGGTCAGGGCCGGGGGAGAGACCCTCACCGGCGCGCGCCTTTTGATCGCCACCGGCTCCTCTCCTGCCATGCCGCCCATTCCGGGGCTTAAGGAGGGGTTTGAGAAGGGATTTGTCCTCACCAACCGGGAAATCCTGGAACTCAAGGAGGTGCCCGGCCGCCTGGCCGTGGTGGGCGGGGGCGTGATTGGGCTGGAGATGGCCAGCTATTTCAACTCCGCCGGTTCCAGGGTGCAGGTGGTGGAGATGCTGGACCACATCGCCGGCGAAAATGACCAGGACATGGTAGCCCTCCTGAAGGCGGACTTTGAGAAAAAGGGCATTACCTTCTCCCTTTCCGCCAAGGTGACGGCCATAGAGGAAAACGGCGTGCGCTATGAACAGGACGGGCAGAGCCACTTCCTGGAAGCCGACAAGGTGCTTATGTCCATCGGACGCAGGCCCAACATCCGGGGCATCGGCCTTGAGTCCATCGGCGTATTTACGGAGCGAGGCGCTGTGGTGACGGATGCCACCATGCTGACCAACATCCCCGATGTGTATGCAGCGGGGGATGTGAACGGCATCTCCATGCTGGCCCACACCGCCCACAGGGAAGGCGAGGTGGCGGTGAACAATATGCTGGGCAAGAAGGACCTTATGCGCTATGAGGCCATCCCGGCGGTGCTGTATACCAATCCGGAGCTGGCAAGCGTTGGGGAGACCGAGGCCACAGCCAAAGCAAAGGGCCTGCCCTTTAAGGCGGTGCAGCTGTCCATGCGCTACGCCGGGCGTTACCAGGCGGAAAACGAGGGCGGCCGCGGTATCGCCAAACTCCTGGTCAGGACGGACACCCGGCAGGTCATCGGCATGCAGGCGCTGTCCAACTACGCCTCGGAATTTGTCATCGCCGCCGCCGCTTTTATTGAGCTGGGGCTGAATCTTGAGACCATCAAGAAAATCGTTTTCCCTCACCCCACAGTGTCTGAGATCATCCGCGAAGCGGTTTTCCAATACGAGTAAGGAGCAAGGAGCAGAAACATGAGCAAACAACTGGCCGTATCCCCTGAATCCGTCCGCAAGCCGGGCAAACTGAAGACGCCTGACATCCCCGTCAACGTCTACCAGAAGACCGTCAAGGACGAGAAAAACAACTACAGCAAGGAAGAGTTCCTCAATATTTACCGGGATATGTGCTATATCCGGGAGTTTGAGACCATGCTCAACCTGATCAAGACCAAGGGTGAGTACGAGGGCGTGCCATACAACCACCCCGGCCCCGCCCATCTTGGAATCGGCCAGGAGGCGGCTTATGTGGGCGCGGCCTACCTGTTGACGCTGGACGACTATACCTTCGGTTCCCACCGCAGCCACGGTGAGATCCTGGCCAAGGGCTTAAGGAGCATCGAGATCCTGGATGATAAGCACTTAAACGGCATCATGGAAAGCTTCTTTGGCGGCAAAACCTATGATGTGGTCAAGGATACAGGGAAGTCCGCCAAGGAAAACGGCATCAACTTCCTGCTGTATGGCATGATGTGCGAGACCTTTGCGCGGGAAAACGGCTTTAACAAGGGCCTGGGCGGCTCCATGCACGCCTTCTTCACGCCCTTTGGCATTTATCCCAACAACGCCATTGTGGGCGGCTCCGGCTCCATTACCCCCGGCGCCGCGCTTTACAAGCTGTCCAACAAAAAGCCGGGCGTGGTGGTGTGCAATATCGGAGACGGCGCCATGGCCTGCGGCCCTGTCTGGGAGGGCTTGATGATGGCCACGATGGGCCAGGTCCGCACCCTGTGGGGCGAGGGCTTTGGCGGCATGCCCCTCATCTTCAACATCAACGACAACTTCTATGGCATGGGCGGCCAGACCCAGGGAGAAACCATGGGCATGGACATGATCGCCCGCATAGCAGCCGGTATCGCGCCTAACGCCCTCCACGCCGAGCGGGTGGACGGCTACAACCCCCTGGCCGTCATCGACGCCTACCGCCGCAAGCTGCCCGTGGCCAGGAAGGAGGGGCCGGTTTTCCTGGACGTGATCACCTACCGCATCTCCGGCCACAGCCCGTCTGACTCCAGTTCCTACCGCACCAAGGAAGAGATCGATGCCTGGGAGCAGGCGGATTCCATCCAGTCCTTTGGCCGCCAGCTGGTGGAGGCAGGCATCAGTAAAAAAAGCGAGCTGGATCAAATCCACGCCAGGGTGGTGGAGGATATGGTACGCAACCTGAAGCTGTCCATTGACGACACGGTTTCGCCCCATGTGCCCCTGATGTCCTCAGACCCTGACTATATCGCCAACCTCATGTTCTCCAACCAGTCAGTCCGCGCCTTTGATAAGGATAGGGAGCCCGAGGTTCTCCTGCCGAAAGCGGAATGCCCCCGGGTGCAGCAGATCGCCAAAAAGGAGCGCTTTGGCCTGGACAAAGACGGCAAGCCCGTCAGCAAGAACCGGGCCTACCAGCTTCGGGACGGCATTGCCGAGCCCATCATCAACAAGTTTTATGAGGATCCGACACTCATCACCTTTGGTGAGGATGTCAGGGACTGGGGCGGCGCCTTTGCCGTCTACCGCGGCATGACCGAGGCCCTGCCCTACCACCGCCTGTTCAATACCCCCATCTCCGAGGCCGGCATCGTGGGTGCAGCCGTGGGCTATGCCATGGCCGGCGGCCGGGTGGTGGCGGAACTCATGTACTGCGACTTCCTGGGCCGCTCGGGGGATGAGGTATTTAACCAGCTGTCCAAGTGGCAGGCCATGTCCGCCGGGATGCTGAAAATGCCCGTGGTGCTGAGGCTTTCCGTGGGCAGCAAGTATGGTGCCCAGCACTCCCAGGACTGGTCGGCCCTGGCCGCCCACATCCCGGGGCTCAAGGTGGTCTTCCCGGCCACGCCCTATGATGCCAAGGGCCTGATGCAGGCGGCGCTTAACGGCACTGACCCGGTGATTTTCCTGGAAAGCCAGCGCATCTATGACATGGCGGAGCTCTTCCATGAGGGCGGCGTGCCCGAAGAGGAATACGAGATCGCCATGGGCGACCCGGATGTGAAGCGGGTGGGCAGCGATGTCACCATCCTGTCCATCGGGGCCACCCTTTACCGGGTGCTGCCGGCTGCCGACATGCTCAAGGAAAAATATGGCCTGACCGCTGAGGTAATCGATGCCCGCAGCATCGTTCCCTTCGACTATGCCAAGGTCATTGAGTCGGTGAAAAAGACCGGCCGCATCATCATCACAGGGGACGCCTGTGAGCGCGGCAGTGTCATGCGCCAGATGGCTTCCACCATCACGGAACTGGCCTTTGATTATCTGGATGCTCCGCCGGTGGTGGTGGGTGCGCGCAACTGGATCACCCCTGCCCATGAGATGGAAGACGCCTTCTTCCCCCAGCCGGAATGGATCCTGGACGCCATCGACCAGCGCCTCCTGCCGCTGAAGGGCCACGCGTTCACCCGGAACTTCGCGGAGGTGGAGCAGATCAGGCAGAACAAACAGGGGGTCTGATGGAGATCCGCTTGTTTGAGAGCGATTCCCACAGCCCTCACCATAACCTGGCCATTGAGGAGGCGCTTCTTCAGGACGGGGCCATAGGCCCCGTCCTTTTCCTGTGGCAAAATGCCCACACGGTGGTCATCGGCCATGCGCAGAACGCCTGGAAGGAGTGCCGGACGGCCCTGCTTGAGGAGGAGGGCGGAACCCTGGCGCGGCGCACCACCGGAGGAGGTGCTGTCTACCATGACCTGGGAAATTTGAACTTCTCCTTCGTGATGCCAAAGGCGCTCTACGACGTGCCCCGGCAACTAAACGTCATCCGCCGGGCGGTGAAGGAATTTGGCGTAGAAACGGAGAACTCCGGCCGCAATGACATCGTGATCCTCCCCGGCGGGGAAAAGTTTTCCGGCAATGCCTTCAGGATAAGCCGGGAGGCCGGGCTTCATCACGGCACCATCCTCATGGATGTGGACATGGCCAGGCTGGGCCGCTACCTGGCCCCTTCCAGGCAGAAACTGGAAGCCAAAGGGGTGGCCAGTGTGCGCGCCCGGGTGGGGAATCTCAAGGAACACGCCCCGGGCATCACCATCCCGGCGCTGAAGGAGGCCCTCTGGGCCGCTTTCGCTCGGGAGTACGGCCCCGCCATGAAGAAGCCCTGGCAGGAGGTCCTGGATAAAGGGCTCATCCAGCGCTATGAGGAGCGAAACAAGTCCTGGGAGTGGAACTACGGCCGTACGCCGCGGTTTGATCTCTCCCTGGAAGCCCGTTTTCCCTGGGGCGGAGTGGAACTGCTGCTGAGCCTCAGGAATGCCATGGTGCAGGAGGTTCACTGCTATACCGATGCCAACGATCCAGGCCTGGCGGCCAGGGTGCAGGAGGCCCTCATAGGCGCGCCTTTTGCTCCCCCAGCCCTGGCTGACAGTCTCCAAAAGAGCGGCAAGGCGGAAGACCGGGAGCTGGCAGATTGGCTTAGGACGCAGGAATTTTAAACCGGACAGATACAAATCACCCCCGCCTGAGGACATGAGGCGGGGGCATATTTCTGCCTGGCGCTATAAAAAGAGGGTTATCCCGATATCGGCCCAAGAGGAAAAGACGGCAAGCATGGGGACAAATCTAAGGCCGAACCGTAACGCTGCTGTAACGGCGGCCTGTTTTGGCAGGGTGTTTGGCGCGCCGGAGCCCGGTATCATGGGCTGCAGCGAAATGCCTCCGGGGAAGATGGGGGTGGGAATGCCGTGGGCATGGAGCCATTGGGGATACATGCCAATGCAGTAGCGGTCGGAGGTGACATCATGCTCTCCGATATGACGCCCTTCAGTTCGGAAACGCCCAAGGAAGCCGCCGGGATCACCTTTTCCCATGCGGGTGCAGAAAAAATACGGGAGAACTCTGGGCGCCTGGGCCGCGATGGCGAGGCCCTGACGTTCCCCGCAGAGAACCTTCCCGATCCCCTCTGTACGGGCAGCTGAAGGACAAGTGCGGTTTCCGCTGGGTGATCATATCCTCTGAGAGGCTTTGGTATCAGGCGCAATTAAAAATGTTCTGATGAGACGGCCTGCGCCAGCCGTTACACTGCGCTGCCTGCTGCCGGATCAAGACAGCCGGTCCCCCGTGTTCCGGGAAACTTCCTGCCACCATAACAGCCACCGCCTTTGGGTATGAGGAGGGTTCCCGTAGCGTATGCCATAAAGTGTGCGCAGAGAGACCCGGCGAGGCGGTGCCCCTTTCATCCAGCATGACAGATCCATCACAAACCCCCGCTGTATAGGCACATTTGCCCGTTCGTTTGCCATACGGAAAAAAGGGCCGCCCTGGTACGGGGCAGCCCTTCAGGGGATGGCGAAAAGGTTTTTATGTCGAAGTTTCCGCTTTTCTGGCGGTTCGGGCGGAAGAGGCGACTACGGCCCGCTGGATGATGATGAACAGCAACAGCAGCACACCGGTGAAAATCTTTGCCCACCAGGAGTTCATGGTGCCGTTGAAGGTGATGATGGCGGGGATGGTGGCTTTGAGCAGCACACCCAGAAGCGTGCCCCACATATAGCCTACGCCGCCAGAGAGCATCACGCCGCCGATGACACAGGAGGAGATGACATCCAGCTCCGAGCCCAAGAGCGCCAGGTTCCAGCCGGATTTGACATACAGCACATAGGCGATGCCGGCCAGCGCCGAGCAGAGGCCGTTGAAGCCGTAGACCAGCACCTTGGTGCGCGCCACAGGCAAGCCCATCAAGGTGGCGGACTGGACACTGCCGCCAATGGCGTAGACATTTCGGCCAAAACGGGTCTTTTGCAGGATGATGGCGCCGATGATGATCATCGCCAGGAAGATGATAGTGATCAGGTCGATGCTGGCAACCGGTTTGATCTTTACCCATTCCCCGGCTTCGTTGGGCCATTTCAGGTAGAACTTGATCCCCGCCAGGGCATCGATCATCGGGTGCTTGATGGAGATGGATTCACGGCTGATCAGGCTGGTGACGCCGCGGGCCAGGAACATGCCGGTCAATGTGGTGATAAAGGGCGGTACATTCAGGTACTGGACGCAGGCCCCCATCAGAAGGCCCAGCCCAACGCCCACCAGCAGGGAAAAGGCGATGCACAGCAGGGGATGAAGCCCCATCACCGTGGTGCCATAGGCGATGATCATGCCCGTCAATGAGGCAACAGCGCCTACGGACAGATCGATGCCGCCTGTGATCAGCACCATGGTCATGCCCACGGCAGAGATGCCGATATAGGCGTTATCGCTGAACAACAACAGGAAGGTGCGCAGCGATGTGAATCCGATCCCCCCGTACATCACAGCGCCGAACAGGTATAACAACAGGAAGATGCCCAGGGTGGCGTACACCATCAGGTAGTTGGGTTTAAACAAACGGCGAAACGGCTTGGCAGTCATCTCAGGCATGCAGTTCACCCCCCAGGTTCATTTGTCTCCGCTCCCGGCGGCGGGCAATGGCCCGCCGTACAGGCTCGGACTGCAGAACGATGACCCCGGCGATGATCAGCGCCTTGAAAGCCATGATGGCTTCAGACACGATGCCGAAGTAGAATACCAGCGTGGTGATGGTGCGGATGATGATTGAGCCCACCACCGTACCCATCAGGGTGAACTTCCCGCCGGTCATACTGGTGCCGCCCAGGACCACCGCCAGAATGGCGTCCATCTCATAGCCCAGCCCCGCGTTATTGGAGTCGTTTGAGATGATGCGGCTGGAGTAGATGAGGCCCGAGATGCCCGAAAGAAGACCGGTGATGATGTAGGCGATCATGATGATCACCCCGGAACGCAGGCCCGAGACCCTGCTGGCGTTGGGATTGATGCCCACCGCTTCCACGAACATGCCGTAGGAAGTCCTGCGCACAAACACCAGCATGGCCACCACCACCACCAGGGTGATGATGATGGGCAAGGGGATGCCCAGGATGCTTCCGTTGCCGATGAATTTGAAGGGTGTATATTGGGTGGTGAACTGTTTGCCGTTGGTGACGATCTGTGCGATGCCCCGGCCGCCGACCATCAGGATCAGGGTGGCGATGATTGGCTGTATCTTAAGCCTTGCCACCAGGGTGCCGTTAAAGAGGCCCATCAGGGTGCAGACCGCCAGGGGCACCAGCAGCGCATAGGCAAAGGGCATGACCGTGTAGTCCCCGGGGGTGGTGTACACCAGCACATCCCAGCGCAGGAATTTCAGCGCGATGGCACCGGACACGGCTACCAGGGCGCCCACAGAGATGTCCGTGCCCCCCAGGGCCAGCACCAGGGTCATCCCCATGGCAATGATGGTGATTTCCGAGGAGCGGTTCAGGATGTCAATGGGGGTGCCGAAAAGCACCCGGGTCCCATCCTCCAGCGTCCTGATTTGAATATTGAGAAAGTCCGGCCGGATGATGAAGCCCACCAGCAGGATCAGGAGCTCTGCCACCACCGCCCAAAAGAGCTTTGAGCGCAGGAGGGTTTCCCATTTTAATCCGTGTTTCATGTCATCGCCTCCTCTTTCTCCTCATTGGCGATGATCGCCAGGATGTCCGCCTGCTGGCAGTCTTCCCCATCAAGCTCCCCCGCCTTTTCCAAATCCCGCATCACGATGATGCGGTTGGCACAGCGGATGATCTCGTCCAGTTCGGAGCTGATAAAAATGATGCCCATGCCGTCCTTGCACATCTCCAGCATCAGGCGCTGGATTTCCGCCTTGGCGCCCACGTCAATGCCCCGGGTGGGCTCATCCAGGATCAGCAGGTCCGGCTGGGTGGCCATCCAGCGGGCGAGGATCACCTTCTGCTGGTTGCCACCGGACAGTTCGCCCACCTTTTTTTCCGCGTTCGGTGTCTGGATGGAAAGGAGTTTGATGAAGCGGTCGGCCAGTTCCTGCTGTTCCTGGGGTTTCATGGGGTGCATGAAGCCCCGAAGCGCCTGGCAGGCAAGGGCGATGTTCTCCCGGATGGAAAGGTCCGCCACAATACCGTCCCGCTTGCGATCCTCCGGGCAGAAAGCCATCTTGCGCCGGATGGAATCAAGGGGCGAGCTGGCGCTGAGTTTCTCCCCGTTCATGGTGATGCTGCCTTTTTGGGGTTTGAGCACGCCAAAGAGCATTTCAGCCGTCTCCGTGCGCCCGGATCCCAATAGCCCCGCGAAGCCTACCAGCTCCCCTTCCCTGACATGAAGCGAGATGTCTTCCACCTTGCCTGAGATGCCCAGGTTGCTGGCTTCCAGCACCACCTGTGCCCCTTCCTCCTGCGGTGCCTTCTTCAGGTCGTAGATGATGTTGATGTCCTTGCCGATCATGTAGGTGACCAGCTCCAGCTTGTTGATCTTATCCGCCATGTACTCGCCCACCAGCCGGCCGTTGCGCAGAACGGTGATCCGGTCAGCGATCTCAAAGACCTGGTTAAGGAAATGGGTGATGAATACGATTCCCATCCCTTTGGCCTTCAAGTCCCGCATCACCTCAAACAGGCGCGCCACCTCATGCTCGTCCAGGGAAGAGGTGGGCTCATCCAGGATCAGCACCCGGGCATTGATATCCACAGCCCTGGCGATTGACGCCATCTGCTGAATGGCGATGGAGAAGGTGGTCAGCGGCAGGGTCACATCGATGTTCACGCCCATCAGGCGCATCAGTTCCTGGCTGCGCCGGTTGATGGTCTTCCAGTCGATCTGGCCGCCCTTCATGGGCTGGCGGCCGATAAAGATATTCTCCGCCACCGTCAGGTTGGGGCAGAGATTGATCTCCTGATACACGGTGGAGATGCCCAGATGCTGGGCGTCCTGCGGGGAACTGGGCTGAATTTTCTTCCCATCCAAAAGGATAGTGCCTTTATCCATGCGATGAACGCCTGTGAGGCACTTGATCAGGGTGGACTTGCCGGCGCCGTTTTCTCCAAGCAAGGCATGCACCTCACCGGCGCGCAGGCTGAAATCCACGCCGTCCAGCGCTTTGACCCCTGGAAAGGCCATGTCAATGCCCTTCATATCCAATATCACGCCGTTCAATCACTTCACCCCCTGATTGTTAAAGGGACGGATGAGGGGCCAGCCCTCATCCGTCCGGCCTGTTTCACTTACCGGTCAGTCGGTTTAATCAATAGACCCGCTCGCCAATCTTGTCGGCGGCCTTCTCGCTTACGCGGCCGTCCAGGCTGTAGACGATGCCGCCTTCGGCGTCAAAGCAGCTCTCCTCGGGATGCATGAGCTCGCGGCCCAGATCTTCGCCCGCCTCCAAGCGCTTGATTGCGTCCACCACGAAGGGCCCGTACAGCGGGGTGCACTCGATGGTGGCGTTCATTTCGCCGGCGAGGATGGCGTCAAAGGCAGTCTTGGGCGCGTCGCAGCCAACGATGATGATATCCTTGCCAGGCACCAGGCCGGCGGCTTTGATGGACTCGATGGCACCCAGGGCCATATCGTCGTTGTGGGCCAGGAGGATGTCGATCTTGTCATGGGCCTTCAGGAAGCTTTCCATCACGGTCTGGCCTTCAGCGCGGGTGAAGTTGCCAGTCTGGGAAGCGATGACTTTCAGGTTGGGATAATCAGCCAGGATCTCGGTGATGCCTTCCTGGCGGCCGGTGGCGGCGTCAGCGCCGGTGGTGCCCTCCAGGATGACCATGTTGAGTTCATCGTTTTCAAGGCCGAGCTTCTTGACATAGTTGGCGGTCCACAGTGCCATGCGGCGGCCTTCTTCGACGAAGTCCCCGCCAAAGGCAGCGGCGTATTCGATCTCGTCCATGTTGTCAGGCATACGGTCTACCAGGATCAGGGGGATTTCAGACTCGTTGACTTCCTTGAGCACTTCGCCCCAGCCGGTGGAAACCACGCCGGTGAAGAGGATGTAGTCCACGTTCTGGGAGATGAAGTTGCGCAGGGCCTTCACCTGGTTTTCCTGCCTCTGCTGAGCGTCGTCGTACACATAGGTCCAGCCCTCGGCGTCGATGGCGGCCTTGATGTTGTCGGTGTTGGCGGTCCGCCAGTCGGACTCCTGGCCGATCTGGGAGAAGGCAACCGTGATGGCGCTGGCAGACACGCTGAACAGCATCACCATGGCCACGGCGAGGATAAGGATTTTCTTCATTTGAGACCCTCCATTTTCATATTGACCGGGTATGCCCGGCCTGGATGGTTCCAGTGTAATCCTGGCCCAAATGCCAAACAAGGGGCTGGATTTGGAGAATAGGGTTCTTTTTTAGGAGTTTCACATATTGAGGCGGGCGGCCTTTGGAATTTTTCCGAAAAAAGGGAACTATTTTACGATTCGCCTGCATGATGCTCCTTGCGCCAGTCGCGGGGGCTGGATCCGGTGTGTTTTTTGAACAGATAGCTGAAATAGTGCGGGTCGCGGTAGCCCACCTGAAGGGCGATCTGGGAAGAGCGCGCCTGGGTGCTCCCCAGCAGCAGCCGGGCGCGCTCCAGGCGCAGGTGCGTTAAGTATTCGATGAAGGTGGTGCCGGTTTCCTGGGAAAAGACGGTGCAGAAGTGGTTGGGGGAGAGATGGACGGCCTGGGCCACATCACCCAGTGTCATGTGGGGATCGGCGTAGTTTTCCTCAATAAAGGTACAGGCCTGGCGGATGACCTCGTTATAGCGGGAGAGGGACTGCTGGTCACGGTATTCCAGGGCATGGACCAGCACTTGCCGCGCAGACGCTATGATCTCCTCCGGCTGGGTCATTAGCGGGATGCCCTGATCGTCCCGCAGGTTCCCGGGAAGAACCTTTTCCGGGTCGCCCCCGTGCTCCTTGACGATCCGGGTGGCCGTCAGAATGCTCTCAACCAGCACATAGTTGAGCATCATCAGGGAACGCTGCACCACGCCGTCCTTGATGAGCAGGCCGTTGACGATACCCTCCACATCCGAGGCGGGCGCCAAACGGAGCCGGTCATAGAGGGTTGCGTCTTTTGCCAGCGACAGCACATCGCTCAGGTCCGCCTGGTTGTCGCCGGAGTCCATGATGCTGGTGTGGTTTTCATCCAGATGCCGCTGCATGGCTTTGAGCGTCACCAGGGCTGAGGCATAGGAATCCGGCGCCTGGAACACCGCGCCCACCGGCGCGCCGATGGCGATACGCATGGGGGGAAGCCCCAGGTCGCGGGCTTCGTGCTTGATGGCCTCGGCAAAGGAAAACACGTGCTCCTCCAGGGATTCCAGGCTGTCCCCCAGAAACATCAGCGCCAGGAAGGCATTCAGCTGGCAGAGGTACACGCTGCCCTCCGGCTGGCTGGCTGCCGTGCGGCTGACCAGTGCCCTGGGAAGCAAGGGGTCCACCGTGGCATCCTGCTTGAGGGAGATGAGCATGACCCGATAGTGCCGGGCCATGATGTCCATGCCCAGTTTCCGGGCATCCGGGAAGATGCTGGCGCGCTTCTCCGTATCCCGGACACCCTGCAGGAGATCACGCAAAAACTGCTCCTTGATGAGCCCTGAGGACATTTCCAGCTGCCGCTTGACCGCCTGCAGGTCGGCAAACTGGCGGCGTTCCTCATCGATCTGTGCCGCGATGCGCTTCAGAGCCGCCCCCAGCTCCTGGGCGTTGATGGGTTTGAGCAGATACTCCTTCACGCCCAGCACCAGCGCTTCCCGGGCATAGGTAAACTCATCATAGCCGCTGAGGATGATGACCTTCAGCCATGGCATCAGGGACAGCGCTTTGCGGCTGAGGGCCAGCCCGTCCATAAAGGGCATGCGGATGTCCGTGATGAGGATGTCGGGCTTGATTTCCTGCATCAGCGAAAGGGCGATTTCCCCGTCCGGCGCTTCCCCTGCCAGGACGAAGCTGGAGGCTTCCCAGGGAAAGGAGGACCTGATCCCTTCCCGGATGACAATCTCATCGTCCACCAAAAAAACCTTGTACATGCTTACCTCGCCTGGTGATTTAAAGGGACGCTGAAGGAAATGGCCGTACCCTGGCCCAGCGCGCTGTCCACCTTCAAACCCTGGGGCTGGTCATAATACAGCTTGATGCGCTGGTCTACGCTGTAAAGGCCAAAGCCCGAGTCCGCCGAGGGTTCCTTCCCGGACAGCATGTCCCTGAGGTTCCGGAGGCGCTCCGGTGCCATGCCGATACCGTTGTCAGAAACATGGACATACAGCGATCCTTCCTGGCGCCGGACATCAATGGTGATGCTCCCGCCGCCGCGCCTGTTCTTGATGCCATGGTAGAGGGCGTTTTCCACCAGGGGCTGGATGCTGAGCTTGAGGATCATCTCGTTTTTCAGCGTCGGGTCGATGCGGATATCATAGTCCAGAATGTCCCGGTAGCGGATCTTCTGGATGGTCAGGTAGCCGCGCAGGTGTTCCTCTTCCTGGGCAACGGTGATCCAGTCGTGCCCGTCGGAGAGGGAGATGCGGTAGAAGTCCGACAGCGCCCGGGTGATGGCGATGACCTCGCTGTTCTTCCGGGCTTCCGCCAGCCAGACGATGGCGTCCAGGGTGTTGTAGAGGAAGTGGGGGGTCACCTGCGCCTGGAGCACCCGCAGTTCGCTCTTCTTCAGGTTTTCCTGCTCCCGCTTGTTTTCCTTGATCAGCCCGTCCAGTTTGCCGGCCATCACATTCAGGCTGGCGCTCAAGTCCCTCAGCTCGTCCACGTCCGGCTCCGGCGTGCGCTCGTCTAACTGCCCGTCGGCGATTTTGCCGGCGAATGCCTGAAGGTCCGCCAACGGGTTGGCCACTGCCCGGGAAAGCGCGCCGCCCGCCGCGCGGATAAACGCCAGGGCAAAGGCGACCAGGGCGGTTTCCAGGGCCACCGTGATAAACAGAGCGGCCCGGAGCTGCTGGCTGGTGGCGTTGGCGGCCCTGATCTCGGCGGACACGGCGTCTGTGAACATATCCCCCAGCAGGGAGGAGACGTTGCGGATTTCCTCCAGCACCAGCATGTCCTCATCCACCGCGGAGCCGCTCTGCATCTGCTGTCCCATTTGCTGGATATATTTTCCCATGGTTTCGCTGGTCCTTAAGGCCACGGTCAGTTCCAGCTCGGAGGCAGGCCTTTCTGAAATCAGGCTGTCAAGCGTCTGCTGGATTTCCGCCATCAGCGCATCCTGCCGCCCCTCAGGGAAGCGTTTGCGGCCGGCAGCGATTGAAAACATCTCCGCCGGCAGCGTATCCACCACCAGGACGCTCAGCGAGTTGATTTTTTCCGCTCGGGTCAAAAATGAATAGTAAAGCTGGGAAAAGCTGGTCAGCATGGCGATGGATAGAAGCGCCGGCACCAGCATCATGATCATGATCGTGCGAAAGGAGATGGTGAGCCGGCGGCTCAGGGGACCGCGGGTAGGCAGGAGCAAGGGAAAGTGCGCCATGGCGTTCATCTCAGTACCACCGGGGCGGGATGGCGAGCACATCCGGGTCAAAATCGGAGAACACCGTTTCCTCCGAGTAGGTGACCCGGTCGATGCTCTCCCCGCGCGCCAGCCGCTTGGCCAGGTCCATGATCATGTCGCCCAGCATGGGGGTGCATTCCACCACGCAGTTGATCTTGCCCTGTTTCAGCAGGTCAATGGCGCCCTGCTCCCCGTCCACGCTGATGATGATCATGTCGCTGCCCGGTGCGAGGCCCTCATTTTCAATGGCTTCAATCGCCCCCAGGGTCATGGAATCGTTATGCGAATACAGCACGTCAACTGGAGCTGCTGTGCCCAGGATATCCTCCATGACCTCCTTGCCTTTGGACCTCAGGAAATCACCGGACTGGCTGTAGACGATCTGGAACCTGCCGTCTCCCTTGAGGGTATCCCGGAATCCCAGGGCGCGGTAGCGCATCGGCGTTGAGTCAATGGTGCCGGATATCTCAGCGATCCGCACGGGCCCCGTGCTGCCGGCCATTTTCCTGAGCAGGTATTCGCCCGCCCTGACCCCTTCCTGGTAAAAGTCGGAGCCCACAAAGCCGGTCACCAGGCTGTCATCCTCCAGGGTGACAGAGCGGTCCGAGCAGATGACCGGGATGCCGGCGTCCTGGGCTTCCCTCAGCACATTGTCCCAGCCGTCCTCCACGATCGGCGCGAAGGCAATCACATCCACCTGGTAGGCGATGAAGGAACGGATGGCGTCAATCTGGTTTTCCTGCTTCTGCTCAGCGTTTTTGAACATGAGCTGGACGCCTGCCCGCTGGGCGGCGGTGATGATCGAACGGGTGTTGCCGATTCGCCAGCCGCTCTCCGAGCCCAGCTGGGAAAAGCCCAGGATGATGGGGCGCTCCGCATCCGGATCGCTCCCTTCAGGGCCCCGGGGCAGCATCAGGATGACCGCCGCCACGGCGACCGCCAATATAACGAATAAAACCGCCATTCTTTTCATGCACACATCCCATTTCTGACTGTCATCAGGCATCCATATGGATTCATTATACCATGAGAATACCCATTAAGAGGGCATGGCGCTTTCCCGGCTACTTCGCATCTGGCATCTGGCGCAGAAACCAGAGGTTTCCGTCTGTTTCCAGGTGCACTGTGCCCATGGAGATGAAATAATGCGGAATTTTCCGGGAAATAAGCTGGTTGGCCAGGTTTTCGCCTCCGCTTCGGGTGTTGGTGATGATGACGGCTTCCGGCGTTATATGCCCATAGGTCTCTGTGCGCAGGCGATTGAGGCCATGATGAGGCGACTTGAGGATGTCCGCGTCCATCAGCTCCGGATACTTCTCACCCAAGAGGGCAAGGCTCTCCCCGGTGACATCGGCCGTCAGAAGGATGCTCCGGTTGCCAAAGGTGATGTTGAGCATCATGCTGCGGTAATTCATGGGAATGTTGGTAACAGGCCGGTCATCGTTAAAAAAGGTAAGCGTGGCTTTGCCCATTTTTATGACCTCGCCATTTGTCACCTGGTGGAAGGGCACCCCCTTCCTAACAATCTGGGCTATGGTGTCCTGATGCTCCGTGAAACGGTAATCCATTGGGAACATCGACAGGAAAATGCCAGGCAGATAATCCCGGATCAGCAGCTGCCGCTGGGCGAGGATATGATCCCCGTGGGGGTGGGTATTGAAAAAGTAGTCGATTTTGGTCACACTCTGCTCCGCAAAGAAGTGTTCCAGCGTTTCGGCGTTGTGGGCTTCGCCGCCGTCCACCAGCATCGTCTCACCGCCTGAGCGAATCAGGATGGCGTCTCCGGTGCCGATATCGATTATGTCGATTATCAGGCGGTCTTCCGCCTGCTCAAAAGGATGGGAATCAACCAGCGGCGCAGCATATTGCCGGGCATTCTCCCGGGGTGCATGGAGCACCGCGTGTTCTGCCAGCACGGGCTGAACAAGAAGGCAAATGGCCGCCAGAACAATAAAAAGCTTTCTCATAACAAACTCCAATTTTAAATAATCATTTAGGTCCATGACAGCATACCGGACTTTCACGGACGGGTCAAGAATATTCCCGGACACCGCCTTATGATATAATCAAAGCCAGCATAACCGGACAGGAGAAACCCATGCCTTACCGCAGCGTCTTTGAAATCATCGGCCCCGTGATGATCGGGCCTTCCAGTTCCCACACGGCGGGCGCCGCGCGCCTGGGGCAACTGGCGCGCGGCATCTTCGGGGAGGAGCCGGAGGAGATTACCGTGCGTTTCTTTGGCTCCTTTTCCCAGACCTACCGGGGCCACGCCACGGATGTGGCGGTGATCGGGGGGCTGATGGGCTTTCAGACGGATGACCCCCGCATCCGGGATTCCCTGGCATATGCCAAAGAGCGGGGCATTTCCGTCAGCCTGATCCCGGAAGCGGAGCCGCCCGAGCACCCCAACACCCTCACCATGGCCTTGTCCAGGGGCACCAACAAGCTGAATGTGACGGGCGTTTCCCTGGGCGGGGGCGCTGTGAGGCTGACAGAGCTGGAGGGCTTTCCGCTGAACCTCACCGGTGAAAACCCGGCCATTCTCATCCTGCACCTGGATACCCCGGGGGTGGTGGCAGCGGTGACGGCGCGGCTGGCGAAAAACGAAATCAACATCAGCCACATGGGCCTCTCCAGGCGGGCGCGGGGCAAGGTGGCCCTGATGGTGATCGAGACGGACCAGGCCATCCCCCCGGAGGTGGAGGCTGACCTGATGGGCGCCCCGCATGTGCTGAGGGTCGCGTTGCTGCAGGGATAAGGAGGGCTATGTTTAACAGCATTCAGGAACTGGTGGCGCTGGCCCAGGATGGGGGAGTGCCCCTTTGGCAGGTGATGCTCACCCAGGAGGAGGAGGCCACCGGCCGCGGGCAGGACGACATCCTTGAAGAAATGGCCGGCAACTACCGGGTGATGAAGGAGGCGGCCCGTGCCGGCATCCTGGGGGTCACCACCCATTCGGGCCTGTGCGGCGGGGATGCCAGGAGGCTGTATGACTACCTGCAAAAAGGCAGCGTCCTCACGGACAGCACCCTGCTGAAAGCCGTTTGCTACGCCATCGCCACCAACGAGGTGAATGCTGCCATGGGCCGGGTGTGCGCCACCCCCACGGCGGGCTCCGCCGGGGTGCTGCCCGGGGTGATGCTGGCGATGCAGGAAAAGCGCAGCCTGCCGGACAGCGCCATCGTGCGCCATCTGTTTACGGCCGGGGCCGTCGGCTTTGTGATCGCCAACCGGGCGGGCATCTCCGGCGCGGCGGGGGGCTGCCAGGCTGAGATCGGTTCCGCCAGCGCCATGGCTGCCGCCGCCGTCACGGAATTGGCCGGGGGCACGCCCGGCCAGGCTGCCCACGCTATGGCCCTGGCGCTTAAAAACATGCTGGGCCTGGTCTGCGACCCGCTGGCAGGGCTTGTGGAAGTGCCCTGCATCAAGCGCAATGCGGCCGGTGCCGCCAATGCCCTGGTCACCGCGGAAATGGCCCTGGCCGGCATTGAATCGAAGGTCCCCTGGGATGAGGTGATCGAAGCCATGCGGCAGATCGGCCGCACCATGCCCATTTCCTTCAAGGAAACCGCCCAGGGCGGCCTGGCCACCACCCCCACAGGGGAGGCGTGGAAGCAGCTGCTGTGGTCGTAGTTTTGATGTTAAGCGGGGGCGCAGTATAAAAACGCTCCCCTATTTCTGCATGAGCCAGGCCAGATTGGCGTCGGTGGCCAGCGAATATAAAGAATAGACGGCCAGAATATGACCGCAGCCAGCCTCTTGAGCCATTTTAAGCGGGCTTTGCCTGTATGCCCTCAGATCCAGGACTATCACGCGGCTGAAGTGGGGCGTAAGCAGAGGCACCAGGCTGTTGCCAAAGGAATCCTT
>ENA-UOUL01002703-UOUL01002703.1-bioreactor-metagenome-genome-assembly--contig:-NODE-2703-length-20064-cov-5.092610_pt1 | contig 20064 bp, 15 predicted proteins | sample MGYA00249838_ERZ747220 | MGnify/ENA primary metagenome ERZ747220 (study PRJEB28778, sample SAMN05720191) | bioreactor metagenome | isolation source: Anaerobic biogas reactor | place: USA:Washington...
CATGGACCGCCCCTGCCGCGTCCCTAATCCCTCAGCCAGCTCGCGCGCTTGGCCCGGGCCCAGACGTATTGATAGTCGTAGGTGTCATCGGGCATCTGGATGTTGCCGGTGGAGGGGTACTTGGCGATGGCCTCCTCCACCAGGTCCACCCCCAGCCCCGGCGCGTCGGGCACGACGATGGCGCCGTCGCGCACCACCGGCTGGCCGGTCATCACCTCGTAGCGCTGCGGGCAATCGACCTCCAGGTGCTCCAGGATGAGAAAGTTGGGCAGCGTGGACAGCAGATGCACCGCCGCCATCTCGGCCACCGGCCCCAGCGACCCGTCGTGCGGGGCAAAGCCGATATAGTGCGCCTCCGCCAGCGCCGCCATCTTTTTCATCTGCAACAGCCCGCCGGCGCGCCCCGTGTCCGGCTGGATCACATCCACGATCTCGCGCTCGATGAGCTGCCGCACGCCGTGGATGAGGGAGTGCCGCTCGCCGGCGGCGATGGGGATGCCCACCGCGTCGGCCACCCGCGCCAGCGCCTCGATGTCCTCCGGCGCCACGGGGTCCTCGTAAAAGAGCAGGTCGTACGGCTCCAGCTCTTTCCCCAGCGCGATGGCGTCCCGCGCGGTCATCCACGGCGGGCCGTGGACGTCCACCATCAGGTCGATCTCGGTCCCCAGCCGGTCGCGCATGGCGTCCACGCGGTTCACCAGCCCCGCGATGCCCCCCGCCTTCAAGGCCGTATACCCCCGCGCCGCCATCCGCTCGCCGGCGTCGGCGTCGCGGGCGTGGGTGTAGAGCCGGATCGTATCGCGCATCTTGCCGCCGAGGAGCTGGTGCACCGGCACGCCCAGCGCCTTGCCCTTGATGTCCCACAGCGCCATCTCGATGCCGGTCATGGCGCCGCTGCCCACCACGCCGGTCATGCCGTGGCCCATCATGGCGACCAGCAGCTTTTGGCAGAGCCGCTCCACCTGGAAGGGGTCATCGCCGATGAGGATCGGCGTCAGGTCGGCGATGGCGGTCTGCACCACCCGCGGCCAGCCGCTGGCCTCGCCCACGCCATAGAACCCCTCGTCGGTGTGCACCTTGACAAAGAGCCAGTTGCGCGCCGACCAGCTCTTGGCGCTGGGGTGCCCGGCGTGCATGAGATACGTCGTGATGTTGGTGATCTTCATGGCGGTCCTCCGGAGCATAGTTGCAGGTTACAGGGTGCAGGTTTCAAGGCGGAAAACGACCTCCTCCTTCTTGCAACCTGCAACTTACCTGCAACTCTTCTAGTACCCCAACTTTTTGTCCACCACGTTCCGCATCGGCTCGCCGCGCAGGTAGCGGCCCAGGTTGTCCAGAAAGAGCGCCATGGCCCGCTCGGGACGGCGGGGGGTGCGCCCCGAGGTGTGCGGCGTGATGATGACGTTGGGCATGTCCCACAATGGCGAGTCGGCGGGGAGCGGCTCGGGGTCGGTGACGTCCAGCCCCGCGCCGCGAATCCAGCCCTCTTGCAGCGCGCGGACCAGCGCCGCCTGCTGGATGGTGGCGCCCCGCCCGATGTTGACGATGTAGGCGGTGGGCTTCATGGCGCGCAGCTCGCGCTCCCCGATCATCCCCTTGGTCTCGGGGGTGTAGGGCGCGGTGATCACCACCCAATCGGCCAGCGGCAGCGCCTCCAGCAGCCGGCCGGGCGCGTACATGGCCTCCACCGCCGGGTGCGCCACCTCCGGGTTGCGCCGGACGCCCAGCACCCGCATGCCGATCCCCTTGGCGATCTCGGCGGTGCGCCCGCCGATGGCCCCCACCCCGATCAGCAGCATGGTCTGGCCGGCCAGCTCAAAGACGTGGTTGAACTCGCCCCGGGCCCAGCGACGCTCCCGCTGCGCGTGGACCGCCGAGGGGAGCTCGCGCGCCAGGGCAAAGCAGTACGCCATGATCTGCTCGCTGATGGGCACGGCGTGGATGCCCGAGCCGTTGGTGAGGATGAAATCCTTGGCGGCCAGCTCGGGGTGGCGCAGCAGCCAGTCGACGCCGGCGCTGCCCTGCTGGTACCAGCGCAGCTTGGGCGCGCGCGCCAGCAGGTCGCGGGGAAAGCCGTCGAAAACGATCTCGATGTCGTCCAGCGCGGCCTCCATCTCGGCGTGGTCGCGGCTGATCAGCAGGCGATAGCCGGGCGCCAGGGCGCGGATCTCGGCCAGTTGCGCCGCGGTCACCTCGTCGGGCGGGATGCCCAGCAGGATCGTTGGCATAGCTACCTCCAAAGGACAATTAACCACGAAACAGACGAAACACACGAAATCGGAGCTGGCCTATTCCTTTTTCGTGTCGTTCGTGTTTTTCGTGGTTTGGCTTCCGATTCCTTTTCCGTGGTTGCCGGCCCGCCGCCGAGCAGCGCGCGCGACTCCCAGGGGATGGTGGGGATGATAGTCAGGTGAGGGGAGATGTCAAGCGGGGGAGGAGGAGGCTGTAGGGGCGGCCCCCCGTGGCCGCCCTCTTGGCGCCGTGGCCGCCCTCTTCACGGGGCAACCACGGGGGGGTTGCCCCCACAACATCCGACGTAGGGGCGGCCCCCCGTGGCCGCCCTCTTGGCCCCGTGGCCGCCCTCTTGGCCCCGTGGCCGCCCTCTTCACGGGGCAACCACGGGGGGTTGCCCCTACCGCCAGGGCCGATTTGACGACGTTCGCAACCGATGGTATATTGACCCAGGATCATCCATAGGGCTCAGACAAAGGTGGGGACATGTCAAAAGAAGCCATGGCGAGAATCCGCATCAACGATCTACTCACTCGAGCTGGCTGGCGCTTCTTCAAGAACGAACACGGCGACGCCAACATCACCCTAGAAACCCACACCAAGTACAAGAAACAGGCGCTGGAAGACCTCGGCGACGATTTCGAGAACACCGCCTATGGCTTTGTAGACTATATCCTGCTGGGCGAGTGCGGCTTTCCGGTGGCGGTGCTGGAAGCCAAAGCGGAACGCCTCAAACCGCTGGTGGGCAAGGAACAGGCGCGCCGGTATGCGCAGAGCCAGCATTGCCGCTTTGTCCTCCTCTCCAACGGCAACCTCCACTACTTTTGGGACCTGGTGCAGGGCAACCCGATCCTCATCACCGAGTTCCCCCGGCCCGAGTCGCTCCAAGACCTGCACCAGTTCCGACCCAACCCGGCAGCGCTGTCGGCGGAGGTGGTGGAGGCCGACTATATCGCGCTCACGCAGAACCCCCACTATGCCTATGACCCCCGCTGGGCGGACCCCGCGCAGCGCCCAGCCTATGTCAAAGAGGCTGGGCTCAAGTTCTTGCGCCCCTACCAACTGCGAGCCATCACCGCGCTGCAAGATGCCGTCCGGAAAAACGGCACGCGCTTCCTTTTCGAGATGGCGACGGGCACCGGCAAGACGCTGGTCGCTGCCGCCGTGATCAAGCTCTTTGTGCGCACCGGCAACGCCAAGCGTGTGCTCTTTTTGGTGGACCGCATCGAGCTGGAAAACCAAGCGAAAAAGTCCTTCGATCGCACGCTCAAGCAAGACCTGCACACGGTCATCTATAAAGAGAACCGCGACGACTGGCGCAAGGCCGAGATCGTCGTCACCACGGTGCAGAGCCTCATGGTCAACGAGCGCTATCGGGAGCTCTTTTCCCCCACCGATTTCGAGCTGGTCATATCGGACGAGGCGCACCGCTCCATCGGCGGCAACGCCCGCGCCGTGTTCGAGTATTTCGTCGGCTACAAGCTGGGGCTCACCGCCACGCCCAAGGACTATCTCAAGAACCTAGACCCGGCCAAGCTCAACGAGCGCGACCCCCGCGCCTGGGAGCGCCGCCAACTGCTGGATACCTACAAGACCTTTGGCTGCGAGAGCGGCGTGCCAACCTTTCGCTACGGGCTGGTGGACGGGGTCCAGGACGGCTATCTGCTCAACCCGCTGGTGGTGGACGCGCGCACCGAGATCACCACCGAGCTCCTCTCCCAGCAGGGCTATGCCGCCGTGGTAGAGACTGAGGACGGCGAAAAGGTGGAGCAGAGCTTTTTCGGCAAGGATTTCGAAAAACGCTTCTTTTCCGACCGGACCAACCACGTCTTTTGCCGGACCTTTCTGGAAAACGCCCTCCGCGACCCCCTCAGCGGCGAGATCGGCAAGAGCATCGTCTTTTGCGTCCGGCAGGACCACGCGCTGCGCATCGCCCAGACGCTCAACGAGCTGGCCGACGAGATGTTCCCCGGCATGTACAACTCGGATTTCGCCTTGCAGGTGACCTCCGACGTGGAGGGCGCGCAGCAGATGGCGGTCAGCTTTGCCAACAACAACCTGAACGGTCACACCCGCTTCCTGGAGGGCTACCCCAGCAGCAAGACGCGGGTCTGCGTCACCGTGGGGATGATGACCACCGGCTATGATTGCGAGGACCTGCTCAATATCGCGCTGCTGCGCCCGATCTTTTCGCCCACCGATTTCATCCAGATCAAGGGGCGCGGGACGCGCAGGTTCACCTTTGAGCACACCGACCGCAGCGAGGGCTGGCTCACCCGGCGGGCCGAGGAGAAAAAGCTCTTCAAGCTCTTGGACTTTTTCGCCAACTGCGCCTACTTTGAGCACGAGTTCAAGTATGACCAGGTGCTCAAGCTCCCGCCGCTGGGGCCGGGCAGCGGCGAGGGTCCGGTCAACGGCAGGGAGCGGCCCACCCTGGACAGCTACCGCGCGGACGCGGACCGGCTCAAAAAGGTCGCCCTGTGGGAAGTGCCCAAGACCGGCATGAAGGTGGACCGCATGTACTTTGACCGCTTCGCCGAGCAGGTCAAGGCCGACCCCGAGGTCCGCCGCCTGTACGAGAACGGCGACATCCCCGGCGCGGAGGCGCTGGTGCGCGACCGCCACTTTAACCGGCCCGAGGACTATTTCAACCTGGAAAGGCTCCGCGAGCACCTGCATCTGGACCGGCGCGTCTCGCTGCGGGAGCTCTTGGCCCACGCCCTGGGCGAGACGGGGCGGCCCCGGACGCGGGACGAGCTGCTGGCCGACGAGCTGGCCGCGTTCGTCTCGCTGCACCAGCCGCCCGCCGAGGCCATGCCGGCGCTGCGCCGCTTCTTTGACGCCTACATCACCGACGCCGGCATCCGCGAGATCATCGAGTCCGGCGCGTTCAGCCAACTGGCCGATAACCCGCGCCTTTCCATGGACGACCTGATCGCGCTGGGCAAGTGGCGCAGGACGATCTCCGATTATGTCAAAGACTATATCTCGCTGAACGCATTCTTGCCCTAGTGAGGTCCCATGCTCGACGTTGACACCAAAGCCCGCATCGACTCGGCCCGCGACATCCTGGTGGGCAAGGTCCCCGACCCCAAAAGCCAGGTGGAACAGATCACCCTGGCGCTGATCTACAAGTTCATGGACGACATGGACCGCCAATCGGAGGACCTGGGCGGCGTGGCCTCCTTCTTTGCCGGGGACTATAAGCAATACGCCTGGGCCAACCTGCTGGACCGGCGGCTGGGCGGCGAGGCGCGCTTGGACCTCTACGTCCGGGGGCTGGCCTCCATGGAGCGCAACCCCAACATCCCGCAGCTCTTTCGCGATATTTTCAAGGGGGCCTTTCTCCCCTACCGCGACCCGGAGACGCTGAACCTGTTTCTGAAAGAGATCGACGGTTTCACCTACGACCACAGCGAGCGGCTGGGCGACGCCTTCGAGTATCTCCTCTCGGTGCTGGGCAGCCAGGGCGCAGCGGGGCAGTTCCGCACCCCCCGGCACATCATCGACTTTATCGTCCGGATCGTGGACCCGCAAAAGGGCGAGAGCATCCTGGACCCCGCCTGCGGCACGGCGGGCTTTCTCATCTCGGCCTACAAGCACATCCTGGCGGCCAACGCCGACCAGCGCCCCGGCGACCGGCTGACCGGCGCCGAGCGGCACAAGCTGATGACCGACTTCGTCGGGTATGACATCTCGCCGGACATGGTGCGGCTCTCCCGCGCCAACCTCTACCTGCACGGCTTTCCCAACCCGCGCATCGCCGAATACGACACCCTCACCAGCGAGGAGCGCTGGGCCGACCGTTTCGACGTGATCATGGCGAACCCGCCCTTCATGTCGCCCAAGGGCGGCATCCGGCCGCATAGCCGCTTTGCCATCCAGGCCAGCCGCAGCGAGGTGCTGTTCGTCGACTATATCGCCGAGCACCTCCTCCCCAGTGGGCGGGCGGGCGTGATCGTGCCCGAGGGGATCATCTTTCAGAGCCAGACCGCCTACAAGGCGCTGCGCAAGATGCTGGTGGAGGGCTACCTTTGGGCCGTGGTCAGCCTGCCCGGCGGCGTCTTTAACCCCTATTCCGGCGTCAAGACCTCCATCCTGCTGCTGGATAAGCGACTGGCGCGGGAGCGGAAGGAGGTACTCTTCGTCAAGGTCTCGGCGGACGGCTACGACCTGGGGGCGCAGCGGCGGCCCGTGGAGCGGGACGACCTGCCCGAGGCCGCGCGGGCCATCGCCGCCTGGAGAGCCACCCACAAGGTGGAAAGCGCCATCGCCCACGCCGTGCCCCGGCAGCGCATCCTGGACTCGGCGGACGTCGGCCTGTCCGGCGACCGATATGTGGACAATGGGCGGCGCGTCAGCGCCAAGTGGCCGATGGTACAACTTGAGGATGTATGCGACATCAACCCTGAATCGGTCAACCCCACCGCAGCCCATCCCAAGCAGACGATCTTCTACATTGACATTTCGTCTATCGAAAACGGTACCGGCCGGTTTCTGGGCTATACCGAGGTACCGTCAACCGACGCACCAAGCCGTGCTCGGCGTTGCGTCCAAGTCAATGATGTGCTCCTTTCCACAGTGCGACCCAATCTGAGGGCATTCACTCTGCTGAGGGAGGTCCATGAACGTGCAGTAGCTTCCACAGGTTTTGCGGTCCTTCGGGCGAAGCAAGGAATCCTAGAAGCAGGGTACCTCTTTGAAGTGGTTCGTTCAGAGAACGCTGTTGCTCAGATGATCGGCATGATGGGCAAGGGGGCATATCCCAGCATCAACCAGACTGACGTCGCATCTATCCACATTCCCCTCCCCCCGCTGGGCGTGCAGCGGGAGATCGTGGCGGAGCTGGACGGCTACCGGAAGGTGATCGAGGGGGCGCGGCAGGTGCTGGCGAGCTACAAGCCGACGATCAAGGTGGACTCGGGGTGGGAGAGGGTCGAGATCAGACAGATCGGGCGCGTGGAGAGTGGTTTTGGCTTCCCATTGGAGCGTCAGGGCAGCACGGACGAGGAGATTCCCTTCCTCAAAGTGAGCGACATGAACCTGCCAGCGAACGAGACAGTGATCACAACCTGGAACAACTCCGTATCCCGGGAGACGCTACGAGAGCTACACGCAAAGGCTTTCCCGGCAGGAACAGTAATCTTTCCCAAGATCGGCGCTGCAATTGCGACGAACAAGAAGCGAATACTCGGGCAGGAATCCACATACGACAATAATGTCATAGGGATTGTCCCTGACAGCGATCTTGTCGACCCTAGGTATCTCTATACATACCTGTTGGGCTTCGACATCTCGCATTGGGCCAGTGACGCTCAGCCTCCATCCATGCGGAAGACCGTTGTGGAAGCACACAAGCTGCCCCTCCCTCCTCTCGACATCCAGCGGCAGATCGTGGCCGAGCTGGAGGCTGAGCGGGCGCTGGTGGAGGGGAATCGGGCGCTCATCGAGCGGATGGAGCACAAGGTGCAGGCGCGGCTGGCGGAGGTCTGGGGCGAGGCGGCGGATTGAAACAAGACCCGCGATCCGCGATAGGAAAAGAGGGCAACCACGGGGGGTTGCCCCTACCACATCCGACGTAGGGGCAACCCCCCGTGGCCGCCCTCTTGGCCCCGTGGCCGCCCTCTTGGCCCCGTGGCCGCCCTCTTGGCCCCGTGGCCGCCCTCTTGGCCCCGTGGCCGCCCTCGTCACGGGGCAACCACGGGGGGTTGCCCCTACACACCCGCCTAATCCTCCAGCGTGTGCGCGTCCCACATCGCCCAGCCGACGCGCACCGCGTCGCCCACGGCGAACTCGCCCAGGCCGCGCCCGTCGATGTTTTGCAGCCGCGCCACGGCCCGCACGCCGTTGGCCAGCTCCACCACGAACTCGGTGTCGGTGCCGATATAGATCACCTCGCGCACCGTCCCGCTCAGGCCGTTGCACTCGGTGGCCGGCGGGTAAAGCATCAGCTTTTCCGGCCGCACGCAGACGGTGACCTCGGTGCCGGCGGGCCAGGGCTCCGCGTCCGGGCGGATCAGCGCGCGCTCGGCGCCCACCTCCACCACCGCGCCGTCCGAGCCGGTCCCGCCCAGCACCCCCTCGATAAAGTTGCTCTCGCCGATGAAATTCGCCACAAAGCGCGTCGCCGGCTGCTCATAGATCCCCACCGGGTCGCCCACCTGGATGATGCTCCCCTCCGCCATCACGGCGATCCGGTCCGACATGGTGAGCGCCTCTTCCTGGTCGTGGGTCACATAGATAAAGGTGATCCCCACCTCTTTTTGCAGTTGCTTCAGCTCGATCTGCATCGCCTTGCGCAGCTTCAGGTCCAGCGCGCCCAGCGGCTCGTCCAACAGCAGCACCGACGGCTCGTTGATCAGCGCCCTCGCCAGGGCCACGCGCTGCTGCTGCCCGCCGGAGAGCTGCGCGGGCTTGCGCTTGCCCACGTCGGGCAGCCGCACCATCTCGAGCGCCTCTTGCACCCGGCGCTCCTGCTCCTTCTTGTCCACCCGCTTGATCGCCAGGCCAAAGGCCACGTTCTGCGCCACGGTCAGGTGCGGAAAGAGCGCATAGTTCTGGAACACCGTGTTCACCGGCCGGTTATAGGGCGGCACGTGGCTCATCGCCTGCCCCTCGATATAGACCTCGCCCGAGGTGGGGGTCTCGAACCCGCCCACCAGCCGCAGCGTCGTCGTCTTGCCGCAGCCCGAGGGGCCCAACAGCGTGAAAAACTCGCCGGGGTGGATGCCCAAATTGATGCCGTTCACGGCCCCCACCCGCGGGTCGCCGTGCTCCCCGCCATAGACCTTGACCAAGTCCTTGAGCTCTACAGAATAACCTTTCATCACTTACTCCCGGCGCCGCAGCCACTCGGAAAAGGACAACAACACGATGGAGGCCACCATCACCACCGCCGCCAGGGTGACGACGATGGGGAGCCTCAGCGGAAAGCGCAACTGCGAATAGAGATAGATCGGCAGCGTGGCCTCGGAGCCGCTCAGGAAAAAGCTGACGGCGAACTCGTCAAAGGAGGTGGTGAACGAGCTGAGGAACGCGGCCAGGATCGCCGGCGCGCAGATGGGCAGCGTGACCTTGAACAGCGTCTGCCAATAGGTGGCGCCGAGGTCCTGGGAGGCCTCCTCCAGGCTGGCGGGAAAGCCGGCCAGCCGCGCCGCCACGATCAGCATCACATAGGGGATGTTGACGATCACATGGCCCACGCCCACCGTCACCAGCGACCGGGGGATGTCCAGCGAGCTAAAGAGGATGAGTAGCGCCACGCCCAGCACCACGTAGGGGATGACCATGGGCATGGCGGCCACGGCCAAAAAGAGCCCGCGCCCCGGGAAGCGGAAGCGCATCAGCCCCAGCGCGGCCATGGTCCCCAGCGTCGTCGCCACCGCTGAGGCGGCGATGCCCAGGAAAAAGCTGTTGCGCACCGCGCGCAAGAGCTCCGTCGCCCCCAGCAGCGCCTGGTACCACTTGAGCGTGAACCCCTTCAGCGGAAAGATCAGCATCACCGAGTCGTTGAAGGAAAAGATCACCAGCATCAGGATGGGCAGGTAGAGGAACGCCACCACCGCGATGAAATAGAGCGTGCCGCCCGAGAGCTTTGATCTGCGCGTCATTTCGCCTCCTCGAGGGGCAGGAGGTAGGCGAAGCGGCTCAGCGCCCCCAGGATGATCAGCATCAGCAGCAGCATCACCAGGCTCATCAGCGAGCCCATCGGCCAGTTAAGCGCCGAGACGAACTGGCTCTGAATGATGTTGCCGTACATGACGCCGTCCACGCCCCCCACCAGCGCGGGGGTCACCCACTCACCCAGGGTGGGGATAAAGATAAAAAAGAAGCCCGCCGCGACGCCGGGCAGGCTGAGGGGCAGCGTCACGCGCAGAAACGCCTTCCAGGGCGGGCAGCCCAGGTCGGCGGCGGCCTCCAGCAGGCTCTTGTCGATCCGCTGCAACGCGGCAAAGATCGGCAGCGCCACGAAAGGCAGCCACGAATAGATCAGCGCCACGATCACCGCGTTCATGCTGTAGAGGAGGATCGGCCGCCCCTCCTCGATGAGCCCCAGCGACAAAAGGAGCGAGCTGAGCAGCCCCTCCGAGGAGAGGATCATCTTCCAGGAGAGGATGCGCAGCAAAAAGCTCGTCCAAGCCGGGGCGAGGATCAGGGTCAGCAAGGTGGAGCGCTTGGCGCCGGCGCGAAAGACCAGGTAATAGGCGGCGGGGTAGGCCAGCACCACGCAATAGAGCGAGGTCCGCAGCGCCACCAGGATCGATTTCAGCAGCAGCCGCTGAAAGCTGGTGCTGGCGAGGAAGTCGCGATAGTTGTCCAGCGTCCAGATCTGGCGCTCGGCGCCAAAGCTCCCCGCCCGAAAGCTGAAACTGCCCATCACGAGCATGGGCAGGACGAAAAAGAAGAGCAGCAACAGCGCCGGCGGGATCATCAGTACCGCGATGCGGCTACGTTGGTTCACGACAGATGCGCGTCCTTTCGAGATGCGTAGACGACCTGACAGGTTCCCGTCGGTTGCGTCGCCGACAGAGGCTCGCCGTGTGCCAGCGAGCCGCCGTCACCGAGACCGGCTTTGGGAACCTGTCAGGTCAGGCTTGCGGCTTACGGCGCGGCCTTGACTTCATCCCACAGGGTGATCCAGGCCTGCCGCTGCGACTCGGTGAGCGGCTTGAAGAACTGGGTGCGCTCGATCACATCCGGCTTGTCCAGCGACATGGCCGCGATGTATTCGGGGTTGACGTTGTTCAGCACGGCCTGGTTGGCGGCGCCATAGGCGTACTGGTTGGCCATCTCGGTCATCGAATCCACCGAGATCATGGCGTCGATATAGTCCAGCGCCAGGTCCTTGTTCTTGGAGGCCTTGGTGAGGGCATAACCATAGACCCAGCCCAGGCGGCCTTCCTTGGGCTCGATGTACTCCACCGGCACGCCCTCGCCGCTGACGGTGACCCAGGCATCCGGCCAGGTGACGGCCAGCCAGACGTCGCCGGCGGCCACTTGCTGGTTGACCTCGGTATAGTCGGTCCAGTAGCCGAGCAGGTTGGGCTTGAGCTCGATGAGCTTTTGCTTGACGGCGGCCATCTGCGTGTCGTTCATGTTGTAGGCGTCATAGCCCAGCACGGTGGCGGCGATCAGGATGTTGGCCTCGGCCGAGTCAAAGGTGGAGACGTGGCCCTTGTATTGGGGGTCCCACATGTCCGCCCACGAATCGGGCATCTCTTTGACCTTGTCGGTGCGGACCAGCAGCGAGTCATAGCCCCACTCCCAGGGGATCAGGTACTGCTTCCCGTCCACCTGGCCCGCCTTGGCGAGGCTGGGGATGATCCCCGACCAGTTGTCCAGCTTGCTGGTGTCGATGGGCTCCAGCAGGCCGGCGTCCACATAGACGCGCAGCCAGCTGCTGCCGGGGTGCACCAGGTCGGCATAGAAGCCGCTCTGCAGCTTGGCAAAGGCCTCCGGGTCATCGGCAAAGAACGTCCACTGCACCTCTTGGTCGGGGTGCTCCTCCTTAAAGTCGGCCCAAAAGACTTCCTGCTCATAGTCCGCCCAGTCCAGGACCATCAGCGGCCCGGCGGACTTGGCGCCGCAGGCGACGACGACCAGGGCCAGCAGGACGCTGGCGACGGCCAAGAGCCAACGATAGGAACGCTTGTGGTGCATTGCGATTTGCCTCCTTATATGCCAGGCAAGAATAGGGTATGGGACGGCCTGGCTTGGCAACGAATGAAGGGAAAGGCCGCTCCTCGCGCCGGACGCGGCATGGCGCGCCGGTGGGGCGGCGGGTCAGGGCATGGGTGAACGACAGCGTTCAGGGACAGCACCCTATCGGGTGCGCTGGGCTTGACGCGCTCGCGAGGCGGTTGCGCTCCTTAGGCGTCAATGGGGGGGTTGAGGACGGCTTGTGGGTGATGCTGCCACCTCAACGGGATGCACGGGTATTAGTATATATCAATTGCGGAGGATGTCAAGAACTCGCGAGATTTCTCGGGGCTTGGGCAAGTGACGCCCCGATCCGTGGAGGTCGAGGCTTTAGCCGGGTCGGCGGCGGCGGAATCCGGCTGAAGCCTCGGCCTCCCAGACAAGCCGCGGGGCTTGACAGGGCCGGTCAACGGGCCTATAGTCACGCCCGGCGCGGGAGAAAGAGAGGGGTTAGGCGCGATGGTGACAGCGGTCTTTTTTGGCGATAGCATCACGGCGGGCGCCGGCGCGTCCGACCCCACGCGCCGCTGGGCCGACCTGGTGGCCGCGGCGCTGGACTGGGCGGACGCGGTCAACGCGGGGCACAGCGCCACCATCCTGCAGCACACCCCCCAGCGCGCCGTCGCCACGGTGGGGGCCGCCGCCGACCAGAACGGCCGCGACACCTATCTCGACCGCGTGGCCGCCCATCGCCCCGCCTGGGTGCTGATCCTCTATGGCCTCAACGACATGCGCCTGAACGACCCGGCCATCACCGTGGAGCGCTTCCAGGCCGACCTGGGCGAGGTGGTGGATGGGTTGGTCGCCTCGGGCGTCGCCGCGCGGCGGATCGTCATCGGCTCGCCGCCGCACCTCCCCGCCGGCGCCTATGCGCTCCATCCCCCCTGGGATGGCGGCGGCCCCGCCCTGCACGCGCGATATGGCGCCGCGTGCGCCGCGGTGGCCGCCTCGCGGGGCGCCCGCTTCGCCGACGTGCATCGGGCCATGGCCGACGGCGGCGGGGACCGCCTGGTCTCCCCGGACCAGATCCACCCCAACGACGCCGGGCACGCGGTCATCGCCGCGGCGTTCCTCGCCGCCATTCGCGCATCGTAGGGACGCCCCCAGCAAAGAGGGCGGCCACAAGGGCCGCCCCTACATTGGATTTGTAGGGGCAACCCTTGTGGTTGCCCCCCGTGGTTGCCCCCCGTGGTTGCCCCCCGTGGTTGCCCCCCGTGGTTGCCCCCCGTGGTTGCCCCCCGTGGTCGCCCGGCGGTTGCCCCCCGCCCTATCCGAACGCGGCGTGCATGCGCTCGCAATAATACAACACGTTGGCCCATTCGGCGTCCGGCGGCAGGCGATGGTCGGGGCAGGGAATGTACCCGCCCAGCTCCACCAGGGGCCGCAGCCGCTCCACCTCGGCGTCGATGGCGGCCCGATCGCGGGCAAAGACCTTCTTGTCCGTGCCGCCGACGCCGCGCAGCCCCCGGCCGTACAGCTTGCGCCACGGCGCGATGCTGGCGTCCCAGACCCCCACCTCGATGGGGAACATGGTGTTCACGCCGTTCTCGAACCAGATGGGCACCAGCGCGTCGATCTTGCCGTCGCAATCCAGCGAGACGATGTCCAGCCCATACTGCCCCACCAGCTCGGTGATGCGCTTATAGTGCGGCCCCACCTTGGCGCGAAAGACCGCCGGGTTGATCAGCGGCCCGTTCTTGAAGCAGATGTCCTCCCAAAAGTGGGCGAAATCGTACTTGGCGCCGTCCTCCAGCGACCGCTTGGTGGCCTGGTAGCAGAGCTCGCCCACCGTGTCGATGATCTCGTCCAGCAGCGGCTCGTCGTCCACCAGCAGATAGGAGGAGCCGAGCAGCCCCAGCCAGCCGCGGATCACGCCGTAGAGGCTGCCGCAATGGAGGCCGTAAGGCGTCTCGCGCTGGTTGGCCTGCAGCCAGTCCAGCCCGCCCTCGTCGTAGCGCTTTTCCACGCCGCCGCAATTGACCACCGCGCGGGTCACCCGCTCCGGCGTGAACTGGAGCCGGTGCGCGAACTCGGCCTCCCAGCTTGCGCGGTCCTTGAGCAGGTGGTCGATCTCGGAGGGGATGCCGGTGGCGTCGTCCTTTTGCAGCACGATGGCGCCGTCGCCATTGAGGATCACGCGGCCGCCATCGGGCAGCACCTCCAGCACCTTGCCCTGGATCCCCGGCCGCAGCCCCGTGTGCGGGTGAAAGCACGAGTACCAGTTGAAATCAAAGCCCATCAGCCGGGTGATCTCCTGGTCGGTGGGGTTGCCGTCGCCCCAGCTCGCCGACTGCTCCGCGGTGATGTGCCCCTCCGCCGCCCACTTGGTCAGGGTCTCCCGCCAAAAGCCGAAATGGACCACCGGCAGCCGGTCGTAGGGTTGGTAATGGAGCACGGCCATGGCGCGCTCGCGGTTGTTCATCGTTGCTCGCTCCTTGAAAAGAGATCGAAACCACGAACCACACGAAACACACGAAACAGGAAAAGGCTGCACTGCAAAAACCAGGAACGGGAACCACGAACCACACGAAATACACGAAAACGCAAGACCGCTTCCGATTTCGTGTGTTTCGTGTTTTTCGTGGTTATCTCCTCTCCTCCTTCGTGGTGATCTCCTACCCCGCTTCGATCCTCGCGGCGGATTCGCGGGCGCACTTGCCCAGCGCGCCGCCCTCCTCCGCCACCCGCCGCAGATCGGCCAGGGCGCGGGGGTCGGCCAGGTCGCCCAAGGCGATGGCCGCCATCCGCCGCACCCGCGGGTCGGGGTCATACAGCGCCACCAGCAGCGGGAGGGTCGCCTGGGGGTCGCCCAGCTTGCCCAGCGAGGCCGCCGCCGCCTGGCGCACCGCCATCTCGGGGTCCTCCAGCGCCGCCACCAGCGAGGGGACGGCGCAGAAATCGCCCACGTCGCCCAGCGCCAGCGCCGCCGCCTGGCGGACGGGGTGCTGGGGGTCGCGCAGCGCCGCGATGAGCGGGAGCGTCGCCCGCGGGCCCAGCCGGATCAGCGCCAGCGCGGCGTGATAGCAGATGGCGCCCTGGGTCTGGTGCAGCATCCGCTCCAACTGCTCGCGGGCCAGCTCCTCGCGCGCGGCCACCTCCGCCGCGTCGTCGTAGCGCTGGGCCTCCAGCAGTTGGTGCATCAGGATGATCGCCTGGACCGAGTTCATCGCGCCCCCTTTGATGGGGGGCATTGTAGCGCAAGGCGGGGAAAGGGGCAAGCTAGCCGCTGGCGGCGATGGTATAGCCGTGGCGGGGGACGGTGCGCAGGTAGGTGGGGGCGTCGGGGCGCGGCTCGATCTTGCGGCGGAGGTTCTTGATGTGCATGCGCACCAGCCCGGCGTTGCCCGAGCCCTCGGGGTACTCCCACACCTCGCGCAGCAGCCGGTCGCTGGAAAAGACCTCGCCGCAGTGGGACATGAGGTGGTGGAGCAGTTGGTACTCCATGGGGGTGAGCAGGGCCACGCGCTCCCCGGCGCAGACCTGAAAGGTCGCGGGGTTGAGCGCCAGCGCGCCGGCTTGCAGCCGCTCCGCCGGCGCGGCGTCGGCGTGGCGGCGCAACAGCGCCCTCACCCGCAGCCGCAGCTCCATGACGTAAAAGGGCTTGACCAGGTAATCGTCGGCGCCGGCCTCAAAGCCCAGGACCTTGTCCTCCAGCGCGGCCTTGGCGCTGAGGAGGAGGATGGCGAGGCCGGACCAGGCGGGGTTGGAGCGCATCTTGCGGCAGAGCTCCAGGCCGTCCATGTCGGGCATGGCCAGGTCGAGGATGGCGAGGTCGAAGCGGCGCTCGCGCAGCAGGGCCAGCGCCTTGCGGCCGCTATCGGTGGTGGTCACCTGGTGGCCGGCCGGCTCGAGCGCCTTGCGCACGATCTCGAGGATGTGGTGCTCGTCATCTACCACAAGGATGCAGGGCATGGCTCACCTCTGGGCAAGATCGGGGCTCCGCGGCCCTCTCCGCACATTATAGCACGGGCGATGGGATTGTCAAGTATCAACTATGCGATTTAGGGGGGAGACTGCACCGCAGAGACACAGAGGACGCAGAGGCTAAGAGGGTAGGAGGAAGAGGATTGTAGGGGCGAACCTTGTGTTCGCCCTCTTGCCAGTGTTCGCCCTCTTGCCGGTGTTCGCCCTCTTGCCAGTGTTCGCCCTACTGCCGGTGTTCGCCCTCTTGCCGGTGTTCGCCCTCTTGCCAGTGTTCGCCCTCTTGCCGGTGTTCGCCCTCTTGGTTGCGTTCGCCCTCTTGCCAGGGCGATCACGGGGGATCGCCCCTACCACAGGCGACGCGATCCGCGCCTACTCGATCACCATCGCCGGGTCGCGGTCGGGATGGGCGGCCTGGCCCTGAAAGCCGGCCAGCTCCAGCCCCTCCACGTCGTGGCATTCCAGCGCCGGGCCGTAATAGTCGGGGCGCCGCTCGCCCCAGGCGACGCGCACGTTCCGCAGCGCCACGTCGCGGGCCCGCTCGATATAGACGCCGGCGTTGCGGTGCGCATAGACGCCCACCTCGTCCTCGCCGCCATAGGGCCGCCGGTCGTACAGCCCACCCGGCCACTGGCTGGTTTTGCCGATCTCGACGCGGACGTTATCCAGCGCCACGTCCTCGATGACGCTGTCCTCCGACCCGCCGATAAAGAGCCCGTTCTCCCCCTGGCAAAGCACGTTGCTCACCCGCACGTGGCGGACGCGGCCCAGCTTGCGGCCCGGGCGCCGGTGGTAGGCCGAGATATAGATCGGCTCGGACTTGCCCCAATACTCGTGGTAGAGCAGCTCGCTGCGCATGATCAGGTTGGAGCAAATGATGTTCTCCACGTTGCCGCCGTCGCGGAGCTGGATGGAGACGCCGCGGCTGCTCCCCAGCACCACGCACGAGTCGAACACCACGTTGCGGATGTCGCCGTGGGACTCGGTGCCGATCTTGAGCCCCGCCGAGCGGGTCAGCAGGGTGCAGCCGGTGACGGTGATGTTCTCGCAGGGGCCCAGCTCGTCATAGCCGGCGCGGGCCTTGAGCACGATGGCGTCGTCGGCGGCCTGGATATAACAATCGCTGATGCGCACGTTGCGCGAGCGGTCGGGGTCGATGCCGTCGCAGTTGGGAACCTTCAGATCGTTGAGGATGCGGATCCCCTGGATCAGCACGTCCTCGCAGCCCAGCAGGTGCACGCACCAGAGCGCCGAATCGCGCAGCGTCACGTCGCGCAGGGTGACGTTGCGGCAGCGGGTCAGCATGATAAAGCGGGGGCGAAAGTCGCGCAGGCGATCCAGGGCATAGATGTAGGTGCGGTCCTCCCGCATGAACTTGACGCCCTGGCCGTCGATGGTCCCCGTGCCGGTGATGGCGAGGTTCTCGGCGCCGTCGGCCTGGATCAGCGCGCCCTCGGGATAATCGGCGGGGTCCAGGCTGCCCAGCAGCGTCGCCCCGCTGACGAGGTTGAGCGTGACGTGGCTGCGCAGGGTGAGCTGGCCGGTGAGGTAGGTGTGCCCGCCGGGGACCCAGACCACCCCGCCGCCCTCGGCGGCGCAGGTGTCGATGGCCCGCTGGATGGCGGGGGCGTCGTTGGTGGCGCCGTCGCCGATGGCGCCATAGTCGAGGATGTTGTGCATGATTAGCCTCCGGGGGGAAAGGGTTACAGGTTGCAGGATGGCAGTCGAATGTCCAAGGTCGAATGTCGAACGTCAGGATGCGGCGAGCGACGCGGCGCCTTGGTCGCCGCGCGCCGGCAAACGAATCCCCAGGGCTCACCCCAAACGGCTCAGCCCTGGAGACCGACGCCGAGCCTCGCCCTGGAGGTCGAGGCTGAGCCTCGCCCTGGAGGTCGAGGCTTTAGCCGGATTGCGCGCACCCAAGGCCGCCTAAAGGCTCGACCTCCAGGACGCCAAACGACTTGGGCGCCGGCGCTCCCCTTGGCGGCGGGCGGCGGATGCGGGTATAATGCCACCATACGCTGGGGACATTCTAGTCGAGGCGGTGCGAATTGTCCATTGAGGTGAGCGCGGTGGGGTATCTGACGCGGTACGTCGGCCAGACGCACGCAGTCGCGGCGGACGGGTGGGTCGGGCGGCCGGTGAGCGAGCTGCTGGCGCGCTATGGCATCCCCGAGTCGGTCTCGACGATCATCCTGGTGAACGGCCAGCGCCAGGCGGCAAGCTACCTGGTGCGTGACGGCGACCAGGTGCGGCTGTTGCCTTTGGCTACAGGGGGGTAATCTCCTACCTCCTCCCAAACTCGCGCTCCAACTGGCTGGCGCTGAGGTGGATCATGGTGGGGCGGCCGTGCGGGCACGAGTGGGGCGTGTCCGTCTGCTCCAACTGGCGCACCAGGTCGCGCATCTCGTCCGGCGAGAGGGTCTGCCCGGCGCGCACGGCGCTATGGCAGACCAGGGTGATCAGCGCCGCCTCGTCCCAGGGGCGGTCGCTGCCCTCCGCCTCGGCCAGGATCTCCCGCAGCGCCGCGGCGGGGTCGCCGGCGGGGAGCCCGCCGCCCAGCAGCGAGACGGGGACCGCCTGGATGCGGTAGGCGCTGGGGCCAAAGGGGACGATGTCAAAGCCCAGCGCGGCCAGATCGGCCAGGTGCTCCTCCAGCTCTTGCCCCTGCGCCAGGGTCAGCTCCACCACCGCCGGGTCCAGCAGCGGCTGCGAGGCCACCGGCGCAGCGGACTGCGCCGCCGCGACCCGCTGGCCCATCATCCGCTCGTAGACGATCCGCTCGTGGGCGGCGTGCTGGTCGATCAGGTACATCCCCCCCGGCCCCTCGGCAATGATGTAGGTCTGCGCGATCTGCCCCACCACCCGCAGCATGGGCAGCCGCTCCGCCGGGCGCAGGTCCGAGACCTCCACGTCGGCGGTGCGCTGGAGCTCCAGCCCGAGCTGGCCGGGGTGCGGGCGCGGCGGCGCATAGCTGGCGGCGGCGCGCTCCCAGCCGCCCCAGGTCACCGGCGCGGCCGCCGAGGCGACGGTGGGGATGGGCGCGTCGGCCTGCAAGGTGTGGCGCACGGCGCGCTGCACCGCGCTAAAGACGCGCCGGGCGTCGGAAAAGCGCACCTCGCGCTTGGTGGGGTGGATATTGACGTCCACCTCCCCCGGGTCCAGCCGGATATCCAGCACGGCCCAGGGGTGGCGGTCCTTGAGCAAAAGGCCGCGGTAGGCCTCCTCCACGGCAAAGCTGAGCGAGCGGTCCTGCACCCAGCGCCGGTTGACGAAGAACATCAGCCCGCCGCGGTCGGAGCGGTTCAGCTCCGGGGCGCTGATGTACCCCGCCACGGCGATCTCGTCCACGGTCTCCTGGCAGGCCAGCATCCGCCGGGCCACCTCCAGCCCGTGCACCTGCGCCAGCACGTCGGCCAATTGCCCGCTGCCGGTGGTCTGCAACGCCAGGCGGTCGTCCTTGAGCAGGGTGAAGCGCAGCTCGGGATAGGCCAGGGCATAGCTGGTGACCACCTCGGCGATGCGGGCCATCTCGGTGGAATCGGCGCGCAGGAATTTGCTCCGCGCCGGGGTGTTATAGTAGAGGTTCTCCACGGCGACGGTGGTCCCCGCCGGGCCGCCATACCCCTCGCGGTGGACGATGGCGCCGCCCTCCAGGCGCACCCGCACGCCCACCTCCTCGCTCGCCGCGCGGGTGGACATGGTAAAGTGGGAGACGGCGGCGATGGAGGCCAGCGCCTCGCCGCGAAAGCCCAGGGTGCGGATGCGGTCCAGCTCCTCGGCGGCGGCGAGCTTGCTGGTGGCGTGGCGAGCGAAGGCCAGCTCCACCTCGGCGGCGGGGATGCCGCAGCCGTTGTCGCTGACGCGGATGAGGCGCTTGCCGCCCTGGCGGATCTCCAGGCGGATGTCGGTGGCGCCGGCGTCGATGGCGTTTTCCAGCAGTTCTTTGGCGGCGGAGGCGGGGCGCTCCACCACCTCGCCGGCGGCGATCTTGGCGGCGACCTCGGGCGGCAGGACGTGGATGGGCATCGGGTGGCTCCTTTCCTGGGGGTATTATACGCGCTCCGCGGCGCGGGGCGAATCGCGGGGCGCCGGGGCGGCGCGGCGGCGGACCCGTAGGGGCAACCTCCCGTGGCATCTGCTCCAACTAATTCAAGTTGCTTGAAAGGCCAAGTGGCCGTATGCTCTCGGAAAAACGGAGGGCATATGACC
>ENA-UOUL01002704-UOUL01002704.1-bioreactor-metagenome-genome-assembly--contig:-NODE-2704-length-20062-cov-5.211509_pt1 | contig 20062 bp, 14 predicted proteins | sample MGYA00249838_ERZ747220 | MGnify/ENA primary metagenome ERZ747220 (study PRJEB28778, sample SAMN05720191) | bioreactor metagenome | isolation source: Anaerobic biogas reactor | place: USA:Washington...
AGATCTGCAACGACAACAACTGTCGAGGCCTTGACAATCGGATGATTGGGCGGTATCGTGCAATTAAGATTGTATCAAATAATATTGTGAGCAATCAAACAGGAGGATTCCATGTCTATTTATGAATACAACGTCCCTACCAAAGATGGCAAAGAGAGCGACCTCTCCCAGTACAAGGACACCGTGCTCTTGATCGTGAATACCGCCACGAAGTGTGGCTTCACCCCTGAATACGAGGAGCTTGAGAAGATCTACGAGCAGTACCACGCAAAGGGTTTTGAAATCCTCGACTTCCCCTGCAACCAGTTCAAGGAGCAGGCCCCCGAGTCGATCGATGAGATCGACCGGATCTGCAGGTTGAACTATGGAACGACCTATCCACGCTTTGGGAAGATCGAGGTGAACGGGGAGGGGGAGCTTCCCCTCTACACCTACCTCAAGAGCCAGCACAGCTTCTCCGGCTTCGAGGAAAAGCACACGCTCACCCCGGTCCTTGAACGCCTGATGGGGGAGCGCGACCCGGACTACAAGAACAACAGCGCCATCAAATGGAACTTCACCAAGTTCTTGGTGGACCGAAAGGGCAACGTCGTCGCCCGCTTCGAGCCCGGCCAGGACCTGGCCAAGGTGAGTGCGGCCATCGAGGCGCTGCTCTAAGAGGAACGAACAGCGGCGGGCATCTCTGATTGCCCGGCGATACAACCGAAAAGAATGTCCCTGGCCGTATGGTCAGGGACAATGTTTGATGTCTGCTTTTCTTGACAAGTACAGTTTGTTCAGCCAGCTGGAGCCGGTCGGCGATCTGATTGTTGTCCAGGCCGGTGACGATCAGGCCGAAGATTTCCTTCTCACGCGCTGTGAGCGTATCAAACCACTCGAAGCTGGCGGAAACCTCGGGAATTCGTTCACTGGTGCCGTCGTACATCGCATTGATGAGTTTTGCCGCGATCTTGGGGGAGATCTGTACCAGACCGGTGTGGAGGGCGCGGATCGCGGCGATGAGCTCGGTGGGGGAGATGTACTTGAGCAGGTAGCCCGAGGCGCCGAGTCGCAAGGCATCCTTGACGTACTCATCCTCATCGTAGGTGGAGAGCATGACGATTTTGACCGAAGGGTTCTCCCCAAGGATTTGTTCGGTCGCCTGTACACCGCTGAAGTCGGGGAGGTGGACATCCATGAGAATTACATCGGGCTTGAGTTCGGTGGCCATGCTGACCGCTGTCGTCCCGTCCTTGGCGATGCCCCTGCTCATTACCGGCTTGACCGCCGGGTATACGACTGACTACGGCATCTTGATGCTTTCGGTCACCATCACGACGCTTGTGACCTTGATCCTCTTCTTCACCCAACAGAAACGCTTTGTGGAAGGGGTGCTCGGTTCGGTGAAATAGAGTACTATCAGATACTGAGGAGTCACCATGTCTACACTATTCTTGAAAACAAAAGCGTGGCAGGAGAGCACCATCTCCTCGCTGAACCGACTGCCGATGGCCTCGCTTCCCCCTGCATTCCAGAGCGAAGCGGATGCGCTGAACTATGTCCACCTCGGCCCCGAAGGGCGGGAGCGGGTGCAATTCCCATTTGAGCGCAGCCTTGACGGAGTGTGGGACTTCCGTCTCTATCCGTCACCGCTCGCCGTCGAAGACGATGTCCTCTCCGATGACGCCTCCCAGGCGTGGGAGCCGATCCACGTCCCCCTCACCTGGACAGTGCAGGGGTGGGACAAGCCCCACTACACCAACGTCATCATGCCCTTTGAGAATAATCCTCCCTTCTCTCCGGAGGAGAACCCCACCGGGGTGCACCGGACCACATTTACCGTGGACACGGCATGGGAAGGGAGACGGGTGATCTTGACGGTGGGCAGCGCCGAAAGCTACCTCGAGGTCTATCTCAACGGCGTCTTCGTCGGCATGAGCAAGGACACCCGCCTCTCCTCTCGTTTCGATCTCACCCCGCACCTGAGGGAGGGCAGCAATACGCTGCTCCTCATCGTCGTGCGCTACAGCGACGCCTCCTATGTCGAAGACCAGGACCAGTGGTGGTTCGGTGGCCTGCACCGCAGCGTCACCCTCATCGCTGAATCATCGTCCACCATGGTCGATGTCAAGGTCGATGCCCTGCTGAGCGATGATCTGGATCAGGGGACGGTAAAGGTCACCGTCCCCGTTTCCGGAGAGGTCGGGACGCTGCGTGCAGCGCTTTATGACCGTTCCGGCACGCGTGTCCACCACGGCACTTATAGTGATCATGAGGGGGTCTTCTCCTTCACGATCGACGTCCCATCGCCTGCTCTGTGGAGCAGCGAGGATCCCGCCCTCTATACGCTGGCCTTGACAGTGGGGAACGAGAGCAGGGCCTTGAGCGTCGGCTTCCGGCGCATCGTGGTGAAGGACAAACAGCTGCTCATCAACGGCAAGCGGGTCTTCATCAAGGGGGTCAACCGCCATGAGCACGACCAGCACACCGCCAAGACGCTGAGCGTCGCCTCGATGGTGGAGGACATCGTCCTCATGAAGCGGCACAACTTCAATGCGGTGCGCACCAGCCACTACCCCAACGATCCGCGCTGGTACGAGCTCTGCGACCGCTGGGGCCTCTACGTCATGGACGAGGCAAACATCGAGACGCACGCCAACTACGACAGCATCTGTCGCGATGAGCGGTGGGCCGCCTGTTTCTTGGAGCGGGTACAGCGCATGGTGCGCGAGCACTACAACCACCCCTCCATCATCATCTGGTCGCTCGGCAATGAGAGCGGGGACGGGACCAACCACACCGCTTGTGTCGGCTGGCTGCGCCGCTTTGATGGGCATCGGCCGATCCACTACGAAGGGGCGGTGCGCCCCGAGTGGGGCCAGGGTGCCCATACCTTCGAGAGCCTGCACCGTGGACGGGGGATCACCGACATCATCAGCCCGATGTACCCCTCCGTCGACCTCATCGAGGAGTGGGACCGCCACAGCGATCCCTCCGATCCCCGGCCCCTCATCATGTGCGAGTACAGCCATGCGATGGGCAACTCCAACGGGAGCCTCGGCGACTACTGGCGGGCCATCAAGCAGTCACGGGGACTGCAGGGAGGCTTCATCTGGGACTGGGTCGACCAAGGCATCGCCGTCGATGAGGCGGGCAAACCCACCGGAAGGCGAGGAGAAAAAGCCCACCACACCACAGAAGGAGGGAAGGCGTGGCGCTACGGCGGGGACTTCGGTGACACCCCAACGGACTACGACTTCTGTCTCAATGGGGTCGTGTGGCCGGACCGCACCCCCAAACCCGTGATGGCGGAGTGCCTCAAGCTGCACCAACCGGTGCGCTTCGATGGCGAACACCCCGCCTCAGGAGAGTTTCGCCTCGTCAATGAGTACGACTTCTCCACGCTGGACCACCTTGCCTTCACCTGGCAGATTTCCTCAGAGCACGGAATCCTCAAAGAGGGTGTGCTGACCGTCCCCACCCTTGCGGCGGGAGCGGTGTGGCCGTTCACCCTGGCCGCACTCCAAGAAGCGGCCATCCGGACGGCGATGGGCGAGGGGGAGACCTTCCTCCGCTTCGAATGCCGCCTCAAGGAGGCGGCGCCATGGGCCGATGCCGGCCACCTCGTCGCCTGGGAGCAGTTCACCCTCTCGGCCCCCGTAGCCAAGAGCCTCGATCATACCGCTGCCGTGGTCACTGGCGGGGAGGGGACGTTTGCTCGGGTGGTGAAGGGTACAGGCTATCGGGCGGCCATCAACGAGCAGGGGCTGCTCGCAAGCTTGGAGTTTGAGAAGACCGGACAGCTCTTGGCCTCCCCGCTACAGATAAGCCTCTACCGCTGTCCGACGGAGAATGATGGACTGAAGACCGTCTATGGACGGCCGGTCGAAGCGGAGGCACACCGCTTCTACCATGAGGGCAAGGCCATCGATCGATGGCTTGAGATCGGCCTCGATCGGGTGCGCACCGTTCCCCTCTCGGCCGAGGGCGAAGGGTCTGAGGTGACGATCACGCATCGCATCGAAAGCGGCACGGGAGTGGATCTCGGCCTCTTCATCCAGCGGTGGACCTTCCACTCTGCCGCAGTGCAGGTGCGCTTCACCTTCAACCTCTCGGATGCGGCGGGTGAGTACCCCCGCATCGGGGTGCGCTGTGACCTGCCACGGCAGTGGTCGGCGGTCAAATACCTCGGGTTGGGGCCGCATGAGAACTACCCCGACCGCCTCGATGGAGCGTGGGTGGGCGAGCACCATGCGACGGTCGACGAGCTCTATGTGCCGTACATCGTGCCGCAGGAGCACGGGTTGCGCTGCCGAATGCGGCGCCTCGATCTCGTGGGTGGCGGGGAGGAGGCCCTCAGGATCTCCGGAGCGGGTGCGTGGAGCTTTGCCCTCCAGAAGTACTCCATCGAGCAGCTCTGGAAAACCGCGCACAGTGATGAGCTGAAAGACGAGGATGTATACCACCTCTATCTCGATGCCGCCCATCGTGGCGTCGGGACCGCGACCTGCGGCCCCGATACGCGTGAGGAGTATCGCCTCAGAGGCGGGGTGTATCAGCTGGAGCTGTTGTTTGAGGCGACCGCGCCCTGAACGCCCTCCAGGGCCATGACCATGGCGCCGTTGAGTGCGGCGTCCTTGGTTGAAAAGAGTTCCCACCGCGTTGAGAGCCGCTCTCTGAGGCGGGGACGGATGTAGCGGTCCCACTCCAACACCCCTCCACCGAGGCCCACGTGATGGGGCCAGGTGGGGGGGAGGCGCCGCTCGGTCGCCTCGATGAGGGCGATGAGGTGGGCGATGGCCTCCTCCAGGATGCGGATGGCCACCCCATCCCCATCCTCTGCGGCGTTGGTGACGACGGGGGCCAAGGAGGCGATGTCATCCTTGGTCCGCTCTTTTGCGTTGGCCCAGCCGATCACCTCCTCAAAGCGTTTGAGGGGGATCTTCACTCTCAGCTCATCGGTGAGGATCGTCGCCTCTTCCCTCCCCTCGAGGCTGGCGAGGCTGCGCTTGATGGCCTCCCGGGCGATCCACCACGCCGATCCCTCGTCGCCGAGCACCGTCCCGAAGCCGCCGCTGCGGACCACCGTCCCTTCTTCATTGCGCCCGATGCAGATCGAGCCGGTCCCGCTGATCAAGCAGAGGCCGGCGCGTTGGGGGAGGGCCCCGGCCAAGAGCAACAGCGCATCGCTGACCAAGATCGGCGTGACCGTGCCCGTGAAGTATCCATCGAAGAACGTTTGCCAGATGAGGCGCTCCTCCTCCCGTCCCAGCCCGGCGCTGCCGAAGCAGAGGCCACCGATCGTTCTTCCCTTGAACTCTGTAAGCGATTCGTCGAGCAGCAAGGCGACGGAGCGCTTCGCCTTCTTCTCACCCACCGCGTAGATGTTCGCGCTCGCCCCTTCGTTTCTGTGGAGGACGGTCCTCCTGCGATCCATGATGCCGAGCCGGGTGCGGGTACCCCCGCCATCGATGCCGATGTAGATCTCTTCCATGGCCTCAGTATGGAGGCGCTGATGCGATGAGGCAAGCCCATCTTTGTTCATCCCGCTTTTTTCTCTTGTCTGTCGCCTCTGGTATGGTATGCTTCAGGACGGGAGAAATGGCATGTACATCGGCTTGGATCGGCTGACAGAGATGGAGTTTGGGGGGCGTCGGGTGGCCCTGGTCACCAACGACGCCGCCTTTGACTCGTCATGGAGACGCAGTCGCGACGTGGTGGGCCACCACGCTCACCTTGTCGCCCTCTATACCCCCGAGCACGGGCTGGGAGGGGAGAGGGCGGCCGGTGAGTCGGTGGAGGACAGCACAGACGGCGAGAGTGGTCTGCCGGTGCGCAGCCTCTACCGGGGGGAGCACCTCGTCGTCGACCCGAACCGTTTCAGTGACGTCGACCTCCTCATCTTCGATATCCAGGATGTCGGTCTCCGCTTCTACACCTACATCTCCACCCTGCGCCAGTTGCTCACCCAATCGGTGCCGGTCTTGGTGCTCGACCGTCCCAACCCCCTCGGCGGGGAGGTGGTCGAGGGGGTGCTCCTCGATGAGGCGTACGAGAGCTTCGTTGGCCCGGCGGGCCTTCCCACCCGCTATGGCCTGACCATCGGGGAGCTGGGGCAGTGGATGAAGGATGCCTACGGTTTGCCGTGCCCCTACTCGGTGCTCTGGATGGAGGGGTGGAGGAGAGACAGCCTCTGGCCAACGCTCGGGAGGCCGTGGTCGATGAGCAGCCCGGCCCTCGCCCACAGTGACGCCCTCTTCTGCTACGCGGGCTTCTGTCTCTTCGAGGGGACCAACCTGAGCGAAGGGCGGGGCACCAGCGCCCCGTTCGAACTCTTCGGCGCTCCCTTCATCGACCGCCTTCGCCTCCTTGAGGCGGTGAGGCGTCTGGCATTGGACGGGGTGGCCTTCACCGCGATCTCCTTCACCCCCTCAGCCGGCACGTGGGCCGGCCAGCTCTGCCACGGCCTCTATGCCCACATCACCGACCATGCCCGCTTCCGCCCGTTCGACTGTGCTGTCCGGTTGCTCGGTCTCATCTGGGATTTCCATGGTGATGAACTGGAGTTTCTCCCGATCTTCGAGCGCCTCGCAGGCTTTGGCCGTGCTATGATAACAGAAGGGCGGGCAGAGGAAGTCCTGCACGCCGCATCCTCTGATGCAGAGATATTTTCCAAGGAGAAGAAACAATATGAGCACTATCGCTGACGTAGAGCGGATGAGATTGAGGGAGATGATCGGGCAACACCTGGTCTGTGGCTTTGCCTCAAGCAAGCTCGATGATCAATTTCGGGAGGCGGTCCGCACCCACAAGATCGCCAACGTCATCCTCTTTGCCCACAACATCGAGAGCAAGGAGCAGCTCTATGCCCTGACCGAGGAGATCCAAGCCCTGGTCAAGAAGGAGTGCAATACCACCGCCTTGATCGGCATCGACCAGGAGGGGGGGATGATCACGCGCCTTTCGCCGGACTGCACCAACGTACCCGGCGCAATGGCGATTGCGGCGAGCGGGGAGAGCGAGAATGCGTACGAAGCGGGATTTCTGACGGCCACCGAACTGCGCGCTCTGGGGGTGAACGTCGACTTCGCCCCATCGGTGGATGTGAACTCCAATCCGAACAATCCGGTCATCGGGGTCCGCTCCTACGGCGATAGCGCCGAGACGGTCATCACCTACTCGACCAGAATGATCGAGGGGCTGCAACAGGGCGGTTTGATGGCAACGGCAAAGCACTTCCCCGGCCATGGGGATACCCACCTCGACAGCCACGTGGCCCTGCCGACGGTGGCCGGCGACCGCGCCCACTTGAAAGAGCATCTGGCCCCCTTCAAGGCGGCCATCACAGCGGGGGTGCAGGCGGTGATGAGCAGTCACATCCTCTTTCCCGCCCTGGAGGCGGAGGCGGTGCCGGCGACGATGAGCCGCGCCATCATCACCGGTCTCCTGAAGGGGGAGCTGGGCTTCAAGGGCTTGGTCTTCACCGACTGTCTTGAGATGGATGCCATCGCCCGCCACTACGGGACCGTCGAGGGGTGTGTCGCCTCCCTCGCCGCCGGCGTCGACTTGGCATGCATCAGCCACCATGTCGAACTCGGCAAGGCGGCAGTAGAGGCCGTTGAGGCGGCCATCGAGGAGGGGAGGATCGACCTCGAGGAGCTGAAAGCCTCGACGGTGAAGATCCTCGATGCCAAGGCGATGCTCGAGAGCTTCGAGCGTCCTCCGCTCTCAGTGGTCGACAGCCCGGCCCATCGAGCGGTGAACCTCACCCTCCATGAAAAGAGCATCACGCTGGTCAACGATGTGCCCTTCACCCTCGGCGATCACCCGATCTTCATCGGCCCCCGGCTCTTTCGCACCACCAACACCGCCAAGGGAGCTGATGAGAAGACGTTCAGCCGCCTCATGGCGGATCGATTCAACGCGCCGTATATCATCACCTCCGACAACCCTGATGAGGAGGAGATCGAAGAGATCGTGTCCCGCTCCTCCTCCGCCTCCTCGGTGGTCGTGGCCACTTACAACGGTCACCTCAACCGTGGCCAGGTTGCGTTGGTCAATCGCTTTGCCGGGCGTGATGTGCTCTGTATCGCCCTGCGCAACCCGTACGATCTGGCCTTGGTGGACAAGCAGATCCGCACCATTGCCTGTTACTCCTTCACCGCTGTGATGGTCGATGTGCTTGAGCGTCTGCTGAGCGGCCAATTCAACCCTGAGGGAACACTCCCCATTGGACTTGGAGGTCTCCATGCCTGATATGTTGGTCAAACTCTATGAGCTGCCCCCCAGTGGGGCGTTGGTCGAACGCCTTGCAAACGGCGGGATCCAGATTCGTCGGGCGATGGCCCCGGACAAGGTCCGGGTCCTCTCGTGGATCGAGGAGCACTCCTCGATCTCGGCGCGGGGGGAGGCGGACGTCTGCTTCTCCCACACGCCCATCTCGCTCTTCATCGCCACGGAGGGCAAGACGATCGTCGGCTACGCCTGCTACGACGCCACCGCTCCCAACTTTTTCGGCCCGACCCGGGTCCTGGACGAAAAGCAGGGGCAGGGCATCGGCAAGGCATTGCTGCTCGCCTGCTTGGAGGCGATGAGGGCGGCGGGCTTCGCCTATGCCATCATCGGTGGGGTGGGACCGGCCGAGTTCTACACCAAGACGGTCGGCGCGGTGGTCATCGAGGGCTCGACGCCGGGGATTTACCGGGACTTTCTGGGCTCACGGTTGGTCATCAGCGACCCCCATGGCTGAAATTAAATTTCACAGTTTTTCGATTGTTGAAAAAATGTGTTGCTTGCAGGACCCAAGCCATCTATACTAGGTGGTGGGGTACTGTTGCTTGCCAGTGCATCTCCTGAGTCGGTACCACAGTGCGATGTGTATCGATACCCACCGGGTATTGCAAATACGAACAAAGGAGGGGTGTTATGAAAAAAACCCTGTTGTGTGTACTCACTGTTCTTTTGCTCCTCTCTCCGCTCTCCGCGGCTGGAGTGAAGGAGAAAACCGCTGGGCCGCTCTCGTTCTCCGTCTTTTATTCGGATAACGCGACGCTGCCGTTCAAGAGTGATTGGCTGACCGTCCAAGAGGCGCAAAAGCGCGTCGGGGCCAATGTTGAGTGGGAGATCATCCCGATCGCCGACTACCAGACCAAGGTATCGTTGGCCCTCAATACCCAGACCAATGCTCCTGATGTAATCCTCTACCAGTCGACGAAGGGGGAGAATGCGGCCCTTGCCCTCAATGGGGCGATCGTTCCCATCAGCGACTATCCCGAGTGGACCCCCAACTTCAACGCCCGGGTCAAGGAGTTCGGCCTTGAGGATGTGGTGGACCTGCTCAAGCTCAAGGATGGCAAGCGCTACTACCTGCCGGCGCTCTTCGACATCCCCTTCTACGATGGTGGTTTGATCCTCCGGGAGGACCTGCTGGAGAAGTACAACCTCGCCGTTCCGAAGACCTTCGACGACCTGTACAACGCCCTCAAGGTCTTCAAGCAGCACGACCCGTCCTCCTACCCGTTGACGATTCTGGCCGGACCGCGGGTGCTCTACCGCATGACGATGCCGTCGTGGGGAATCTCACTGGGCAAGAACAGCTCAAGTGGCTCCAATACCCTGAGTTGGGACTATGAGGCGAAGCGCTACTTCGCCGGCGCCATCAGCGATCAGTACAAGAGCTACATCACCTACTTCCATACGCTCTACAGCGAAGGGTTGCTCGACCCCGAGATGGCCGACCCGATCGACGGGGATCGCTGGACGCAGAAGCTTGCCACCGGCAAGGCGATGGCCACATACGCCTACTACGACCAGATCGGCGGCGTGACGGCCAACAGCACCATACCCGGCTTCAAGCTGCAGATGTACCCGGCCCTTGCAGGACCGGCGGGAGCACACCACCAGCCCAAGGACAAGACCGGCGGTGGCATCCTCTTCCCGGCACAGACCGCCAAACGCGCTGACTTCGAGCAGATCGTGCGTGCGGTCGATGAGATGTTCTTCTCCTCCGAGAACGCGATGCTGTGGTGCCTCGGCGTGGAGGGGACCACCTACAACACCATCGGCGGCAAGGTTGTCTTCGTTGACGAGATCCTCAACTCCAGCGAGGGAATCTACAAGAGCCTGCAGGTCAAGTACGGCTGCGGCAGCGACGTGACACAGATGGTCTGGGTCAACGCCCGTGAGATGACCAAGTACGACGAGAACTATGCACGCATCAACGCCGAAGTCGAGGGAATGGGTGATGTCATCCAGTACATCCCCCCGACCCCGCGCTTCGATGATCGCCAGGCTGAGGAGGCAGGTACCCTGCAGACTCCGCTCGCCGATGCGTTCGAGCGTTGGAACTCCGCATTCCTGACCGGCGCCAAGTCCATCACTGCTGACTGGGACGCCTACGTCAAGGAGATGAAGAGTCTGGGCATCGAGAAGTTCGTAGACTTGTACAACGCGAACTTGTAACCGTATTGATGTTTGAGCCCCGCCTTTCTGGGCGGGGCTCGGTGTTGAGTGGGGGAGTGGATGAGAGGAAACGATCAAAAGAACAAGGGGCGCCTATACTTCATCCGGTACTGGCAGCTCTATGTCATGATGGCTCTGCCGCTGCTGTACTTCCTCCTCTTCAAGTACGTGCCGATGTTCGGCAACGTGCTCGCCTTCCGCCGGTACCGTCCCGGCATGGGGCCGTTCGGCACCGAGTGGGTCGGCCTCACGTACTTTCGACGCTTCTGGTCCGACCCGGCCTTCTGGCGCGCCTTTCGCAACACGTTGGTCTTGAGCCTCATCAATCTGGTGGTCAACTTCCCCATCCCGATCATCTTCGCAATCCTGCTCAACGAGGTGCGGATCATCCCCTTCAAGCGGATGGTGCAGACGGTCAGCTATATGCCGCGCTTCATCTCCACCGTCGTCGTCATCGCCATCCTCGGCGAGCTGCTCTCCCCCTCGAGCGGCATCTTCAACATCCTGCGCCAGCAACTCTTCGGCAAGGCGCCGATCTACTTCATCAATGAGGAGAAGTACTTCCGCATCATCTACGTCCTCATCGACACTTGGCAGTACACCGGCTGGACGGCCATCATCTACCTGGCCGCCATCACGGGCATCTCCCCCGACCTCTACGAGGCGGCGACCATCGACGGGGCGAGCCGGACCCAGCAGATCTTCTACGTGACCATCCCGTCGATCATGCCGACCATCATGGTGATGTTGATCCTCAACATCGGCCGCCTCCTCTCGCTGGGATTCGAGAAAGTGCTCCTGCTCTACACCCCTGACAACTCGATGGTCAGCGACATCATCGACACCCTGGTCTACCGTACCGGCTTGGCCAACCAGAACTACTCCTATGCCACGGCAATCGGGCTCTTCAGCGGCATCATCGGCATCATCCTCGTCTCCTCGAGCAATGCGCTCTCACGTCGGCTGACCGGCGAGGGGGTGTACTGATGAGCAGAGTCCGCTCCTCTTCCCGGCTCTTCACCTTGGTCGTCTACCTCGTGATGATTTTCACCGTGGCCGTCTGCCTCATCCCGCTCCTCTATATGGCGGCCCTCTCCATCTCCTCGCCCAAGGCGATCATCAACAACGAGGTCTTCCTCATCCCCAAGGGCATTACCTTTGAGTCCTATGCGAAGATCTTCACCTATCCGAACTTCTTCCGCGCCTATGGCAACACCTTCTTCTACACCTTCGCCGGCACGGCCATCAGCCTGGCGCTGATGATCGTCTTCGCCTATCCACTCTCCAAGCCGCGGTTGAAGGGGACGCGGGGCGTGATGAAGCTGGTGATCTTCTCGATGTTCTTCTCCGGCGGCTTGATCCCCAACTATCTCCTCGTCTCCTCGCTCAGGTTGACGAACACCCGTTGGGCGATGCTGCTCCCCTTCGCCATCAACCAGTTCAACCTGATCCTCCTCATCAACTTCTTCAAGACGATTCCCGCAGACCTGGAGGAGGCGGCCATCATCGACGGATTGGATTGGATGGGCATCCTCCTGAAAATCATCCTGCCGCTCTCCGGCGCCGCGCTCGCCACCGTCGGTCTCTATACCGCCGTCTTCTTCTGGAACGACTGGTTCCACGGCCTCATCTACCTCAAGAGCAGCCAGTTCCCCGTCATGCTCTTTCTGCGCAACATCGTCACCGGCACCAGCATGGTCGGCGATGCCGCCGGGGCAGGGGACAAGAGCACCATCGCCATCTCGATCAAGAGCGCCGTCATCGTCACCAGCACCCTGCCCATCATCGTCCTCTACCCGTTCCTCCAACGCTACTTCGTCAAGGGCGTGATGATCGGGGCGGTGAAGGGGTGACGAGACGGTACAATGTGACGAAATTTGGCTCTCTATGGATGAAGGGGCGCGCTCGTGACGAAGATACATGCGGATACACCTCTGTATTTCTTGTCTGAGAGCAAGTATATTTCACTCAAACCCTGAATATGCACTTTTTTCTGTATATTTATAGACTATTTGCATAGAGTTTATTACAATGGCACCCAATATTCATCCGAGGTGCTTCCATGGACAAGAAGAACATTGATTGGGCAAGCCTGAACTTCACCTATATCCCCACCGACTATCGCTACGTCTCCGTCTACCGCGACGGTGCGTGGGATGAGGGGGCGCTCATCACCGACCCCAACGTCTCCATCAATGAGTGCGCCGGGGCGCTGCAGTATGCACAAACGTGCTTCGAAGGGCTCAAGGTCTACACCACCAGCGATGGCAGGATCGTGGCGTTCCGTCCCGACCTCAACGCCCAGCGGATGATCGTGACGGCTGAGCGTCTGCTCATGCCCCCCGTCTCCCAGGAGCGCTTCCTCGATGCCCTCACCAAGCTCGTGAGGGCGAACCTCGCCTATGTCCCCCCCTTCGGCAGCGGGGCCACCCTCTATATCCGCCCCTTCCTCATCGGCAGCGGCCCGATCATCGGGGTCGCCCCGTCGCCCGAATACACCTTCCGGATGTTCTGTTCCCCGGTGGGGCCGTACTTCAAGGGCGGCATCAAGCCGCTGCGCCTCCAAGTCTCCTCCTACGACCGTGCCGCCCCGAAGGGGACCGGTCACATCAAGGCGGGGCTCAACTACGCCATGAGCCTCTTCGCCGGCAACGAGGCGAAGAAGAACGGCTTCTCCGAAAACGTCTTCCTCGATGCCGCCACCAATACCTTCGTCGAGGAGACCGGTGGGGCGAACTTCATCTTCGTCACCAAGGATGGGACGGTCGTCACCCCCAAGAGCCCCTCGATCCTGCCGTCCATCACGCGTCGCTCGCTGATGTATGTGGCCAAGGAGCTCCTCGGCATGAAGACCGAGGAGCGCCCGATCCCGCTCAAGGAGATCTCCTCCTTCACCGAAGGGGGGCTCTGCGGCACCGCCGCGGTCATCAGCCCCATCGGATCCATCACCACGCAGGAGGGGGAGATCTTCCTGCCCAGCGGCATGGAGGAGATGGGCCCGGTCACCCGCATGCTCTACGAGACCCTCACCGGAATCCAGATGGGCACCATCGGCGCGCCCGAAGGGTGGCTGTACCCCATCGCCTGATGTTTACTTGGGATGCGCGCTCGATTACACTCAAACAATGAGACGCTTTGCGTGGCCCATCCTCCTCGTGTTCCTGCTTCTCCTCTCAAACACCCCCCTTGCGGCTGTCTCGGGCTGGAACCAAATCGATACCCTCCACACCCGCATCATCTTCGCCGATGAGAACGTCGGTGAAGCGAACGAGCTCGCCGCCTACGCCGATGAGGTCTTCGCATCCCTCTCCGCCTTCTTGGAGCATCGCCCCAAAGAGCGCGTCCCGGTCATCCTGATGGGGCACACCTCATGGGCGAACGGCTACTATGTCACCTTCCCCTCTGCGGTCTCCCTCACCATCACCAGTCCCTCGAACCGCTTCTTGGGCACACGTACCCAGGATTGGCTGAGGAGCGTCTATACCCACGAGCTCACCCACTACCTCCACCTCACCAGCTTGGTGGGCCCGGCCAAGTACCTGCGCTTCCTCGGTCCTGCGGTGACGGCGATGAACATTCCGTTCATGAGCGGGTGGTGGATTGAAGGGGTCACCACCTACAGCGAGACCGCCTTCGCTGCCCATGGGGGGAGGGGGGATTCCCCCACCTTCGCCCACCGCTACCTCGCGCCGCTCAGCGAGGGGAGGATGTGGAGCCTCGCCCAAGGCGGCTACGCCAGCCTCTTTGCCCCGAGCGACCGGATCTATCTCACCGGCTATTTGATGGTCGACTACCTGAGCCGACAGTATGGGGAGGAGAGCTTCGCCCTCATCAACCGGAAGTTCGCCGCCTTTCCCTTCTTCGGCCTCTCTCCCTCCATCAAGAAGGTGACCGGCCACAGCGCGAAGGAGATCTTCTCCTTCGCCCTCACTGAGAAGCGGGAGATGGGGATCGCCGCCAGTGCGTCATCGCTCTTCCACCGGCAGGAGGAGGGTGACCACTACCTCTTCTTCGATACCGCCGTCGGTCTCGTCGGCCTCTTCGATTCTCCGACGAAGGGCACGCTGCTGGTCCGCTATTCGGAGGATGGGGAGCGGGAGACGCTGCGCCCCCTTGCCCTGGAGAGTGGCTCCTCGCTCTCCCTCGCTCAGACGACGGGACTCTTCTCCCTCGCGTGGGCCGATGGAAGCGACGGTCGGGGCCTTCCTAATAGCCCAGTCAGCTACAGCGACCTCTACCTGCTCGACCTGGCCACCCTCACCGAGCGTCGGTTGACCGAGCGGCAGCGCTTGGTACATCCCGCCATCAGCGGAGACGGGACACGGGCCCTCGCCTCAGAGATCCGCAGCTCCTTCTACGACCTGGTGGAGATCGACCTCTCTACCGGAGTGGTCGAGACCCTCCTCACGGATGAGCGGACCAGCTACTTGGAGCCGGCCCTCTCCCGTGACGGCTCGTTGATGGCGGTCATCGCGGCCAAGGAGGGCAACAGCACCCTGCTGATCGGGGACGGCACGCACTTTCATGCCATCGTGGGGCCCACGGCCAGCGAGCTCTCCGGCCCGCGCTTCATCGACGACCATACCCTCTTCTATATCGGTGAGGGCGTTCTCCACCGCTACGACATCGAGGAGGGGACATCGGTTACGCTGCAGAGCGACCCCCTCGGGGTCTACGACGCCATGCTGCTCTCCGGTGTGCTCTACTACCAGAGCTATTCGTCACGGGGGTTTGTCATCAAGGAGGGGAGGGCGGAGGAGCGGGAGACGGGAGCATTCCTCTTGCCGCTTGATCCGCCCTCATCCACACCGACGCTCCAATACCCTGCAAAGCCATTCTCCGATCGCCTGCACTTCAACCTCGCCCTCCCATACCCCTTCGTTGAGGCCAACCGCTTCCAGCCGGGAATCTATTTCCACCTTTCCAGCCTGCTGAGGCGCCAAAGCCTCGTGGGCATGGTCGGCTTCTCCATCGATGCGATGGAGGCGGTGGTCGACCTCACCTACCAGGCCCTCATCGGGAGCATGGGCTTCGATCTCCAGTTTGCATCGAATGGCCCTGCCATCTTGCTCTCTGCCACCCTCAGCGCACCGCTTCTCCATATGACGACGGTGCGGTCCCAGCAGCTCCTCAGAGTGCAAGGAGGGGTGTCCATGGCCTATGAAAAGAAGAGCTTCCAAGCAACCCCTTCGGCGGCCCTTCAGTACGTGATCCAATCGAACGACAGGAGACAGAGCGACTTCTACGGCCCGTCGAGCGTCTCCGCTACGGCATCGACGCTGCTGTATTCGGATAGTGATGCCTTAGTCGGCGCGCTCTCTGTCAGCCGACAGAGCCGACTCTTCTCCTCTTCTGTGATGGCAACAGTCTCCCTCACCATCGCGGCAGTCACCCCATCCACCTGGAACATTGGAGATCTGCTGAGGCTCTTCTCCTTCTCCTCTTCACTGAAGAGCAGCATGCCGGCCCGCATTTCGGCGAGCCTCCGCATCCCGCTGGGACGCCTGGATATCCCGATCCCGTATGGGGGGTTGACCGGTGCTGGTGTGGAGGTGGCGGTGCAGAAGACGCTCGCACTCGAGAACCCTCGGCTGGATTTTGAAAGCGGCTGGGCGGTGGGGGCGACTCTTACCGCCGGCCTGGTCCTCGGCGGCACATCCTCCCCCTTCAGGCCGTTTGTCACGGCAGCCTACCTCTTGGAGGAACAGTCGTTCCTCCTCTCCATCGGCTTGAATCTGGTCCCTCTTTTTGAGGTTATCTCACTTCACTGAGGTCGTGGTCGACCACCAGCGTGATGCCCAAGAGGAAGACCCACGCTTTGGTGAGATGATCGTATCCGTCCACATGGGTAGTAAGGCCCTCGGTGGCAAAGACGTGGGTGAGCCTCGCACCCACCTGCACCGAATACGCGGTGTTGGCCACAACCCAAAGCGGTCTCGGCCCGAGGCCCAAGGCAACCTCCAGGGAGAGGGCAGGGCGGACTTCTTCAAGGACCGTCTCATCGAAGTGTTGGACGAGGTTGAACCGCTTGATGCCTGCCCCAGCCTCTATGGAGGGACGGAGGAAGGTGTTGTGGGGGAACAGGTGCCAGTGATACGAGAGGGTATATTCACCGATGTTGTGGCGGTGCGTATCGTCGATGGGCCCACTCATATAGAGGAGGGAGAGGACCGCTGGCCCCACTTCGATGGCGGTGAGGCGCTGTGGGCTGCCGTCGAGTTCGTAGAAGAGGCCGTGTGTGATGGTCAGGTCGTTCTGTTGAAACGTCTTGGGTGTGCCGAACGCGAGTACGTCGAAGCCAATGTAGCCGTAGGAGAAGCCGCTCTGTGGATAGTAGCGGTAGGAGGTGAACAAGAGATTCCCATCGTAGTCGGCGGCGAAGTAGAGGCCGTTGTACCGCTCCTCCTGCATATATTGGGAGGGGAAGCCGCTCCACCCCTTGGTGTAATGGTAGCCGACGGCGGCCGAGAGGGCAGGGCCGTATTGATACTGGAGGGCGGCTTCGACCTCGCTCTCCCAGCTGTGGCGGTGGTCGGTTGCGACGTTGAGGGAGTAGCGGCTGCGCCTGCTCTGGTAGGAGAGCGTCACATCGAGGCCGCCACCGGGGTGGACGGCAAGTTCGTCGGTGGAGACGGGGAGGACCACCGGCTTTTTCTTCTTGAAGCTATGGAGCAGCGTCTGCGCCTCCTCAAGGCCGAAGGAGCCGATGAGTTTGATGCCTACATCCGGCGTGAGGGTGAGGCTCCATGACGGGGAGAGGGTGAGAGCGTACGGGTAGGCGAAGGAGAAGTCCAGCGTGTCGTAGCGGTGTTTGCTCGTGTGCTGGTCGGTATGGCTGGTCAGTTCGACGGCCATAGTCCACCCCCCCCTCCCCCTCAGTTCACCGCGAAGAGAGAAGGATCTGCCGTCATCCTGGTTGTTGCCGAGCCCCAAGCTGATGGCGTCATTGCCGGTTGAGAGGAGCAGGTGTTCGGCTGCGGTGGCACCAAGGGGGACCACACTCACGACAGCGATGAGGAAGAGGAATAGGGCCCTTCGCAAGAGACGTGTATCCATGTCACTCATTGTACGAGAATATCACTAAAACACAAGCCGATATGGGCCCTATTCAGTGCTTAAATCGTGGTCGATCTGGAGTACGAGGCCAAAGAGGAGGGTAAGGGGTCGTGCGATACGCTCCCATTGGGGGTCGGAGGCGACGAGGGAGCCGCTCTCGAAGGTGTAGTGCAGGGCGACCGCGAGGCGAAAGTGGTAGGCGCTGTCGCCGACGATCCACGCATCCTTCTTGTCCAGCCCCACGCCGGCTTCGATGCCGATGGCAGGCAGAATGGCTTCGATGATGCGCGTCGTGTACTCCTCGATGAGGTTGTAGCGCTTGAGGCCGGCAAAAAGGGAGATCGACGGGCGCAAGAATGCTGACGCGCTGAAGGGTTCCCACTGCCAGCCGACCGACCAGGCCCCGATGTTGCGCCGCAGCGGAGCCCCTTTCTCCGTTGGCCCATTCGAGTAGTGCACCTGCAGGAGGAAGCCCCGGTACAAGAGACCGCTGACCCGCATCTGGTACCCGTTTCTGTCGTAGTAGATGCCGCTGACGGTGGAGAGGTCAGCTTTGGCAAAGCGCTTGGGTTGTGTGAAGGCGAGGACATCGATGCCGAAGCTCCCCCAGGAGAATCCTGTCTCGGGCCAGATGGCCCAGGCGGTGTTGAGCAGCGGGGAGTGGTAGGAGGAGAAGAGGTAGAGGCCCTGGCTTTGGGCCACAGAGAGGGTACGTACCGGGTGATGGTCGTGATCGAAGCGTGCAAGATACCCGACCCCGACCGTGAGCATCTCTTCCACCTGATAGAGGAGCGAGAGATCGAGGCGACTCTCCCACTCGGGCACGGTGGTGGCGGCCACGCGGGCACCAAGACGATGGGAGCCCATGGTCAGCGACACCTGGGCGTTCGCCCCGAGGGTCACCATCGCGCGCACCCCATCGTATGCCTCGGTGAGGAACACCTCATCACGGCCCAGGATCCGGTGGAGGAGGTTCTGCAACGCCTGCAGGCCGAGGTCACCGCTCAGGTGAACGCCCCCCAGCGGGGAGAGGGTGAGGGCCAGGTTGGGGTGGGGGTGGAAGCTGAAGGGGTAGGAGAGGGAGAGGCTGAGGGTCGAATACCGCATGGCGGTCTCTCTCTGGTCGGTGTATCCATCGAGGTCGAAGAGCAGGGAGAGGCCGGTGTCGAAGGCGGCATGGGCCGAGACGGAGAAGGAGTGCCCATCATCCGTATTGTTGCCAAAGCCCATGGTGATCCAATCGTTGCCGGTGCCGATGACGAGGCTGGTCGCCCCAAGGGGGAGGAGTATGGCAACGAACAGCATGATGGCTACCGTCAGCGATCTGGCGTTCTGTCCCTGGGGCATGATGGCTTCCTCCTCTCATTGGGAGTATACCGCATTTTCACCGCGAGCTCATCGGCGATTGGCCAGCGAACACAGTGAATGAGCGGTTGTGTTATCGGATAATATCGGATAAAATCGAATATATCGGATAATATCGGATAATATCGGATAGTTTTGAATTGCGTCGGATAGGGAGGATTGCATGCAATATGAAGCGATGGAGTCGAAAATTCTTGAGTTCAAGGAACGTCTTGATGATTACGGACGATTACTGGAGACAATCACTGCGTTTGCAAACACCCAAGGGGGTACAATCATCATCGGCATCAGGGATAGTGATCGAACAGTCGTCGGCCTTGAGCGAGATGAGATCGTTCGATACAGTCGTGAACTGCCGCAAGTCATCGTCGATTCCATTTCACCGCAAATCGCTGTAGATCTCTATGAACAGCATATCGGAGGCAAGACGTGTGTGACCCTTCGAGTGTTCCCTGGTCCCCAGCAACCGTATTTCATCAAGCGGAATGGATATCCGAACGGAGTTTTTTTACGATTTGGATCCCATAATAGAATTGCCGATGCGTATGCACTTGAACAGTTTACGCGTGCACGCAGTGGAATACGCTATGAAGAGCAGCCCTGTCCACAGGTCCCCTATGAGCAGCTCTCTAGGGAGTTGCTCGACGCTATCTTTGTTCGATGCGATCCTTCGATTCTCATCGGCGCGGGATATGCGGTCAATGAAGTTTCTGGGAAGGCCGTCGCCAATGTTGCAGGAACACTGCTCTTTTATCCGGATCATACACAGGTAATCCCGGAGTCGAGCATCGTGATCAGCGCATATGCTGACGAGAGCAAGCAACACCTGATCAAGAAGGAGGAGTTCACCGGCGGAATCATTCCCATGCTTGAACAAGCCTATGCATTCCTTTCCACGCTATTGGGCACACACTACCGACAGGAAGGATTGGCCAAGCAGCCGGTTGAGTATGAAATACCACGAGAAGCCATCCGCGAAGCGCTTGTCAATTCGGTGGCACATCGAGCCTATGATTACGAAGCCCCGACGCGGATCACGCTCTTCCCCGACAGGATTGAATTCTTGAATCCAGGTACGTTCTATGCTCCCATCAATGACGAGAATCTCAAAGAAGGACTCTCTCGGTACAGAAACCCACTCATCGCTGATGCGCTGAGAAAGAAAGAGTACATGGAAAAACAAGGCATCGGCATCACGCTC
>ENA-UOUL01002709-UOUL01002709.1-bioreactor-metagenome-genome-assembly--contig:-NODE-2709-length-20055-cov-4.351587_pt1 | contig 20055 bp, 19 predicted proteins | sample MGYA00249838_ERZ747220 | MGnify/ENA primary metagenome ERZ747220 (study PRJEB28778, sample SAMN05720191) | bioreactor metagenome | isolation source: Anaerobic biogas reactor | place: USA:Washington...
ATGGTGGCCCCGTCGCGTGCAAACCTTCCGCGCGCCGGGCTTTTTTCTGTCCCTTGATATCGGCGTCTCGTATACTGGTTCGATCCCATCGTCAAACGAAGAAACGCTCAGTCAAGAAACTGTCTCGGGAGGAAAAGAAAGATGACAAAGTCAAGCGGGTATAAGAGAGCACTGATCTTGTCGGTCCTGTGCGCCGTCGGCCTTGCGGTCGCTGTTCCGGCGGCCTGGGGCGATCCGATGAAAATGGTCCCGGCCGACAGCCTGTTCTGCGTCCGGATCAACAACCTCGACGGGGCCTTGGGCCAGATCGACATGTTTCTGTCCGGGCTGTTCCCGATGGGAATCTCCATGCCCGTCAAGGCGCAGTTGGCCCAGTTCCTGGGCAGCGCCCAACCTCAGGGGGTGAACATGGCGGGTGGCTTCGTCGTCTTTGGCCCCCTTCCGGGCGGCGGTCCCGATCCCAGCCGCATCGGTGTGCTCGTCCCGGTCCGCAACTATCAGCAGTTTGTCTCCGACAACGCCAACGTCGGCCAGCCCGACGGGCGGGGCATCTCCAAGATCGGTCCGGACGGCGCCGCCACGCTGGCGACCGTCGAAGTCGGCGGCTACGCCCTGGTCAGCACGATCGGGAATGAAGAGGCCCTGACCGCCATGAAGACCTCGGGCGCCGGCGCATCGACCCTGGCGGCCGCCCTGGATGCCGCCGAACTGAAACGCTCGACGGATGCCCCCGTCTGGATCTACGCCAACGTCGAACTGGCCGGCAAGCTCTTCGGCCCGATGATCCAGGCCAAGATCGAGGAAGCCAAGCAGGGAATGCAGGCCCTGGAGGCCCAGGGCCAGGACGCAATGGCCAAGCAGGCGACGGCCAACATCGAGGCGTCGGCCGCCATCCTCGACGTGTTGATGAAAGAGACCAAGTACTTCAGTGTCTCGCTGAGCCCCAGCTTCGAGAAGATCGGCGCCAGTTTCGTGCTGGCGGCCGCGCCCGGCTCCAGCATGGCCGACATGTTCAAGGGTGACTCGGCCGGCGCGGGCAACAAGCTCATGGGGTACATGACGGACGGGGCCGCCGTCAACTTCGCCGGGTCGATGAGCAGTCCCTTCTGGCGGAAGGCCAACGAGGCCTACATCGACCTGCTGCCGAAGATGATGGGCGATAAGGCGTCGGCCGATGACATCGCCACCTTCAAGAAGATGGCGACCGACGCCATGAACGCGTTCGGCGGGTCGCTGGCCGGCTCGTTCTCCGTGGACACCGACAGCAAGCCGCCCTTCCAGGTGACATACGTGGCCGACGTGAAGGACTCGGCGACGTTCTACAAGGTCCTCGAAGAGACCGCCGAGGCCATGACGGCCGGGTCGATGGCCGATCTCTACAAAGAGATGGGCATGCAGATGTCGTTCGATCTGAAGCGCAACACGTCGAGCCACGAGGGCGTGTCGATCGACAGCATCAAGTTCAATATGAAGGGCACCGATCCCGATGCACCGGCCACCCAGGCGATCGAAGCCATGTACGGCGACGGGCTCGATATCCAGATGGCCACGGTGAACAACCAGCTCGTCTACGCTTTGGGCCAGAATGCCCAGGGCGCGGTCCAGAAGCTGATCGATCAGGTCAAGGCGGGCGGTCCGAAACAAGTCGCCGGCGAGGCCCAGGCCGCCCTGGCGATGATTCCGGGCGCCGAGAAGGCAGACTTCTTCATGACGATCAACGTCCTGCGCCTGATGAAGATGGCCAGCGCGTTCGCACCGATCCCCATGCCTCAAACGGACATCCCCACGCAGAGCAATCTCGCGGTGGCCTCCGACGCCTCCAACGGCAAGATGACGGTGGACCTGGCCGTTCCGAAGCAGCACGTGCTCGAGATCATGGGCGCGGTGATGCAGATGCAGCAACAAAACATGGACAACTGACGGCGGATCGGGGCCTGTGGTCACAACCACAGCGCCCGCCCGTGTCGAATACCGCTCTCGTCGGTCTGAGGCGACGTCACGACTAGCGTCACTTCAGATCGGCGAGAGCGATCGTTTTGCCCACACCGACGTCAAGACAGCGATCCTTGAAGTGCTTCAGGAAGAGGTTCTGCGCCTTCTCGCCCGTGCAATGGGTGGGGGCCACGTATCGAACGCCGAGTCGCTTGAAGGTGCGGATGACCCGTTCGATCCGGCTGTCCGTGGCCCATCCCAGATGAAAGCCGCCCATCACCAGCAGGATGTCCCCTTCATGCACGGCCCGCACCTGCTCGACGATCGTATCGGCGCCGGGATGGGCGCAGCCGGTCAGGACGACCAGTCCCCTGGCGGTGCGAACGACCAGAGTCTGTTCGTGAATCCGCCGGCCCATGGGGCCGGTCGAATACACGCAGGGACAAATCATCGTCGGTGATTCGACCTCGACAACGCCCGTTCCATATCCTCGCACCGTCTCCTTGAAGCGCGCGGGGAACGAGCCCAGCAGGAAGACTTCGACGGATGGATGGGCCTTCAGCAAACCCACGAGTCCGCCCGTGTGGTCGGCGTGGACGTGCGAAAGGACAACGCTGTCGATGCCGCCAGGGTCGATCCCCATCGACGCCATATTCTCCCGGAGCAGCGTCCCATCGCTGCCGGTGTCGAATAGAATCGTCTTTTCGGGCCCCGCCACCGTTGCCGCAAACCCCCAGGCCGTCCTCAGCCGGTCGTCGAAGGGACAGTTGTCGTGGACGATCTTCATCGTCAGGTTCGCCAGGACCGGCGTCTCGGCCACAGATTGGTCATGTTCCATGATGTCCGTCTCTTTCCTGCCTTGCGTCCGCTCGGTCCTCTGACAATCGTCCTTTCGACCCGGCGCGGCCTGTCAACGGCACATCCGCCTCGACAGCCACATCGTGAAGTCGCGATCAGTATACCGCCCTGGGGCCGCGCATGAAACCACCGCATCGCCCGGGGTGGCGTCCCCCACAAACCGGCGTTTTGCCTTGACCGACCGGTCTCGGCGACTATAATAATAGTGGTCGGCGCTGCCCTTCCAACACCGAACGTGGCATTCGGCCGTGGACCGGATGACCACACAGGGTCTGGGGGGACTTGGGAGTATTCACTCGCTCAGGGAAATACAGCATGGACACCAAATTCAACGTGTTTGAAGTCCTGCAGATCGCCGAGCAGATCGAGAACAAGGGCGCCCGGTATTATCTGAAGACTGCACAGCTTTTCGCCGACCCGGAGATCCGCGACATCCACTATCGCCTGGCCAACTGGAAGGCCAAACATGTCAAGATCTGGTCCCGGATGCGGAAACGCTTCTCCGAGAAGACCGGCGAGTTCGGGACATTTGACCCGGACAATTACGTGCTGAGCAACCCCGAGGTGATGGCCGGCCTGACGTGGTTCGGCACCAAGCAGGACGCGCCGGGACGACTGACCGGCAAGGAGACCAAGCGACAGATTCTCCGCGACGCCGTACGTCGCGCCAACGAGGTGATCATCTTCTACCAAGGCCTGAAGGACTTCGCGCGCGATCCGGCAACCCAGGAGATCCTCGACAAGGTCGTTCGCGAAGAAGCCCGCCAGATCCGCCTGCTCAACGAAGAACTCGCCAAGGCCTGACGCCGACGCCCCATAGCACCCCCTCGGCACGAATCGGTCACGAAATGACCCGCGCCTTGGCCGAGCTGAAATCGCCGGCGAGGAGCTTTCCAATCGGTTTGAGCGTGTCGAACTGCATCAGGACGACGCGCAGCGCGGCCGTGATCGGCGCCGCCAGGAACATGCCCACAATGCCCCAGAGAAGCCCCCAGAACGACAGCGCCAGGACGACGGTCACGGGATGCAGATTCAGCCCCTCGCCCTGCAGCTTCGGCTCAATGAAGTTGCCCAGGATGTTCTGGAGAATACCCGGAACCGCCACGACCAGGACGATCATCCAGGGAGATGACTGGAACTGCACCACCGCAATCGGGATGGGCAACAGCGTGGCAATGATCGAACCGATCGACGGGATGAAGTTGAGCAGAAACGCCAGGATCCCGAAGGCGCCGGCCAGTTTCAAGCCGACGAACGTCAGGATCGACCAGACCAGCAGGCCGGTGATCGCAGAAACGACCACCTTGATGCCGACGTAGCGTCGGATCTTGTGCACCACCTCCGAATAGACCGGCGAGTGTTCGCTGTAGGGATTGCGGCCCAACAGCAGGAAGATCACAAAGATGATGACGAAGAACATGCCGGAAATCAGCCCGAGGATCGTTCCAAACGTATTGGTCACGATATTGAAGATGTAGTTCCTCATATCCATGACGATTCGCTTGGTGTCGATTCTCAACTCCTTGGCGGCCAGCCCGTCCGGGGAGATGACCTGTTCGAGCTCCTCCGGCAGGTTGGGCTCATCCCCCGCCTGCTCCGAATGGGGCCGCATCCCGAGCGTCGCCTTGTTTTCAGCCTCCTCCAGTAGAGGAAACAGCACGAATGGCTCCGGCTCACGCGGCGTCGGCGCGGGCACCCCGGGCGCCGCCGATGGCAGCGGGCCGGCGTCGTTCGGCGCTGCCGGCGGCGGCTCCTCCTGGCGATAAAGGTACTCGATCGGTTCGAGGATCTTGTCCGCCATGTACGCGAAGCTGGCGCTGTACTCCCCCGCTGTCAGGACGATGATCGTGGTCGCCTGGGCAACCAGAAGGAAGACCAGCACGATCACGGCCATCACCACGAGGAAGGTCGCGAGGATCCCGATGATGCGGGGCAGCCGCAGCCGCTTGACCAGGAAATCCTCAACGGGCGAAACCAGCGCCACGATGAACAGCGCCACGACGAAGGGGATCATCACCGCGCGGGTGTAGATCAGCGTGGTCGCCAGCGCCACCGCCGCCAGAATCACCAGGGACGCTGTCGTCAGCCACGTCTGTTCTTGTCGTTCGCGAATTACAGGCATTTGCTATCACTCGACTGGACCGAATGCACGACGCCTCCTGCGCATGCCGTCACGGCCACAACTCATCGACAGCGCACGAACTGACGTCTGTCGATCTGAAGCTCCGGCACAAACCGTCGCAGGTCTTCGAGAAACCGCAGGCCATCCGTCCAATATCCGGCGGTGGGCTTCAGATCGGGGCTCATCTTCCCGAAATAGTCGTTCATGCACTCCATCAGCAGTTCCCGAACGTACTTGCCGACCATCGACGCCAGAGCCACCGGCAGGTGCCGGTCGTCAGCCCCGACCTCGAAGCTCAAATGGACACATCGCGTGCGACCCTGCAGCACATATCGGCTGGTCCGCTCGGTTTCCTCCACGATTCGCAGTTCCATCTGTCCGAAACTGCGCAGGAGATGCTCGCGATAATGCATGCGTCCCCCCTGCCTGTCAATCAAAATGTGGATGTCCCGATCGGCGAACCGATCCATCAGGCCCTGCATCAGGCGCGTGGTCGTCACGAAGAGGACCTGCGATTTGTTCTTCATGCGTTCGACGAGCGTGTTGTAGTGACCGGCGTCCAGGCAATAGGCACAAACACCCATCAGCTTCGCCTGCCTGGTCGCCATGTCATCGGCGAAGACCCCCGAGGCAATCCGCAACTCGGCCCGATCCGAGGGCAGAGACCGGGATTCGGCCCCTCGATACCACGGGTATTCCATCACGCGAGGCTGGCATTCCGGACACAGCCGCTTCAGCAGCCCGCTCAGGGTATCGGGCGACTGCCCGAGGCTTCGCATCGCGGCAAGGGTGGTCCGCTCCAGATGGCCCGGTCCCTCGTCGCGCTTGTAGGCCTTCTTGCTGTCGGCGATCAGCAGCCGGCCGCCGAGGTGCTTGCGCGTCCTGCCGACGCTCTTGCGGAGAACCTGCCACAGATCGGCCTCGATGTGCTCGGGCGCCACGGCGAATGCACAGGAACAGACCACCAGCGGCCCCAGCAAAGGTCCGAACCCCGCCTCATCGATCCCCGCCAGAATGGTCATATGTCAGCCTTCGCCATTGCCATCCGCCCAAACGGGCTCCCACATACCTGTGCCGATGCCTCCCTCGCCGAGCAGCATCCCACCCGACGGCACGTGATAGCAGGAACACCGCAGTCTGTCAAGACGGCGTCTCGGCTCTGGCATGGGGTGTGTGAGAACCTCTTGGCATGGGGTATTGCGGCCAGCGACCAGGGACGAGCGATCAGATCCCGCCGCAATCAGGCGAATCTGGCCCGACGAAAGCGGCTGTAGAAGCCATAGCCGAGCAGGGCCAGGAGGGCGAAGGCGGAGAGGTTCTCAACGGCCGGTGGGATCATCTGGTGGGCGTGCGAGACGACCTCGATCGTCGTGTTGTAGACCAGGGCGTCGAGCAGCAAACCGGCGCCGAGGGCACAGCCGGCGACGGTGGCCAGGTAGAGCAGTGCCGTGCGCCGGCCCATCGCGTTCCAGATGGTGGTCAGGCCGGCGGCGTTCGTCGCCGGACCGGTCATCAGGAACACCAAGGCCGCGCCGGGGCTGAGACCCTTGAGGATCAGCGCCGCCGCCACCGGCACCGACGCCGAGGCGCAGACATAGATCGGGATGCCCACCGCCATCATCACGAGCATGGCGGGCAGTCCACGTCCGAGCTTGTCGGCGAAGAAGTCGTCGGGCGTCAGCGCCGAGATGATCGCCGCGATCGCCAGCCCCAGCAGCAATGGCTTGCCGATATCGCGCGGCAGCGTGACGAAGGCATACTCCATCCCATCGAGGAGCCTCTTCGTCCATGTGGAATTCGGCGAACCGTCGCCGGGCGGGTCGGCCGGCTGAATGGGGCCGGCAGCATCCCGACCGACGAGATTGACGAGCAACCCGCCGACGACGCCCGTCACCAGCGCCACGAGCGGCCGGAAGATCGCGAAGACCGGGCCCAGCAGGCTGTAGGTCACGAGAATGCTGTCCACCCCCGTCTGCGGCGTGGACAGCAGGAACGCGACCGTCGCGCCCTTGCTGGCCCCCTGCTTGTGCAACGACATCGAGACAGGGATCACGCCGCACGAGCACAACGGAAGCGGCACGCCGAAGACCGCCGCCTTCAGCAACGGCAGCACGCCGGGCCCGCCGAGATGCCGCTCGACCATCTTCCGCGAGACCAGCATCGACAGCAGGCCCGCCACGAAGAAGCCGAACAACAGGTACGGCGACATCTCCGCGAAAACCGCCCAGAACTCCACCGCGATTTCACGCAGTACGTCAAGCACGACTCGTCGCCCCACTTTCGACCTGCACCGTCTCGCTTCGAATCACGTCGCCTCGAAGCGACACAGTGACATCCTGGAAACCAGTCAGCCGGCCGCTCCGCGCGATCGCTTCGCGGGCCACGCGCGTCAGGCCGGAGCAGCACGGCACTTCCATATGCACCACGGTCAGCGAGCGGATCGTATTGGCGCCGAGGATGTCCGCCAGCTTCTCGATGTAGAACTGGGCATCGTCGAGCTTGGGGCAGCCCATCGCCACGCTGCGGCCCTTGAGAAACCGCTGGTGGAAATCGCCCATCGCAAACGGCACGCAATCGGCCGCCAGCAGCAGATCCGCGTCGGCGAAATACGGCGCCGTTCGCGCCACCAGCTTCAACTGAATGGGCCAGTGCCCCAGTTGCGACGGGACCGCAGGCCCCTCGCCGTCGTCGGCAGGCTCCGCCTTCGCGGGGGCGTCGAAGTGGTGCATCGCCAGGCCCGGACAGGCGAACGCCGGCTCGGGCTTGCCCTCTCGTGCCAGATAGGCCTTGGTCGCCTCTTCATCGAACTCAGGCGCCTCGCGCTGCTCGATCGTGATGGCGTCCTGGGGGCAGTGCCCCAGGCACGCCCCCAGTCCGTCGCAGTAGGTTTCGCTGACCAGTTTGGCCTTGCCGTTGATGATCTTGATCGCGCCTTCGGCGCAGGCGCTGACGCACTGGCCGCAGCCGTTGCACTTTTCCTCATCGATTTTTACGATGTTCCGTACTGCCATGATACACCTCAATTCCTACGGGTCCGGAGTCGCCGCCGTCTTTCGTGACCCCGCTCGGCGGGGTACGGCCACGAACAAGAAGCATTCCTCATCCATGGCCAGCCCCCTCGACTGCACTTCGTTCCGCTCGGGGTGACAAGCAAGCGGCGACTAGTTCTCCTTCACCGTATGCGATCTCTGCTCGCTCACGTGGCGAGCGTAGCGGCGATATCGTCTTTCACATTGCCGATCGGCTTGATGTCGAACTTCTCGACGAGCACGTTGAGCACGTCCGGCGTGACGAAGGCCGGCAGGCTCGGTCCGAGGCGGATGTCTTTGACGCCCAGGTGCAGCAGGGTCAGCAGGATCGCCACCGCCTTCTGCTCGAACCACGAGAGGACCAGCGACAGCGGCAGGTCGTTGACGCCGCAGTTGAACGCGCCCGCCAATGCCACCGCAATCTGCACCGCCGAATAGGCGTCGTTGCACTGCCCGACGTCGAGCAGTCGCGGAATGCCGTCGATGTCGCCGAATTCGAGCTTGTTGAAGCGGTACTTGCCGCACGCCAGCGTCAGGATCACGCAGTCGTCGGGGACCTGCTCGGCGAACTCGGTGTAGTAGTTGCGTCCGGGCTTGGCCCCGTCGCAGCCACCGATCAGGTAGAAATGGCGGATCTTGCCCGCCTTGACCAGATCGATCACCTTGCCGGCGGCGTTCATCACCGCGTTGTGCCCGAAGCCGATGGTGATGTACTGGGCCGGCTCATCGGCGGCAAAGCCCGGCTGGGCCAGGGCCGAGGCGATGACCGGTGCGAAGTTGCGGTCGTCGATGTGCTTGACGCCGGGCCAGCCGACCAGGCCGAGCGTGAAAACGCGGTCCTTGTAGCTGTCCTTGGGCTTCATGATGCAGTTCGTCGTCATGACGATCGGGCCGGGGAACGCATCGAACTCGGTCCGCTGATTCTGCCAGGCGCCGCCGTAGTTGCCCGTCAGGTGTTTGTACTTCTTCAGGCCCGGATAGGCGTTGCACGGCAGCATCTCACCATGTGTGTAGACGTTGATCCCCTTGCCCTCGGTCTGCTTGAGCAATTCGTCGAGGTCTCGCAGGTCGTGGCCCGAGACCAGGATACACTTGCCCTTGACCGGCGCGACGCGGACCTGCGTCGGCTCGGGGTGGCCGTAAACGCCGGTGTTGGCGGCGTCGAGCAGCTCCATCGCGCGGAGGTTGATCTCGCCGGTCTGGAGGGCCTTGGCAAGCAGGTCGTTGACGTCGGCCGGACCGGTGGTCAGGTAGTCGAGCATCTCGTGGAAGTCCGCGTAGAGCTGGGGATCGTCTTTGCCGAGGATCTCCGCATGATCGACATACGCGGCGGCGCCCTTGAGGCCGTAGACGATCAGCTCCTGCAGGCCGGCCGGCGTGCCGCCGAGCTTGTCGATCCACTTGCTGATCGAGACGTCCTGCGCCTTGGCCAGCAGACCCTGAAGGTCGTCGGTGTTCTCCCACCATCGGACCGGACAGGAGAAGGTCTCGACCGTCTTGCCGGCCCGGCTTGCGGCCTGCTCGTAGAGCGACTGCGCCTTGGCCTTGATGATCGCCGCCTCCTGGAGAAACGTGCCGAACCAGCGAAGGTCGAAGTTCACGTTCGTGATCGTGCTGAACAGCGCCTTGACCATGAACACGTCGACGGCCCGGTCCCGGGCCCCCATCTGGTGGGCGCGGCACGCATACCGTGAAATGTCCTTGGTCGCGTAAATCAACAGATCCTGAAGCGCCGCCGTCTCCGGATCCTTGCCGCATGCCCCCACCGTCGTGCATCCCGTCCCCTTGGCCGTCTGCTCGCACTGATAACAAAACATAATTGCTCTCCTTTGATTAGTAATACTTCGTTCCGATGTTCGGCTCGTGTTGCATCCGTTCGTATCCCTGTCGTTGCTCCGCCGTCACAGCAACCTCGTAGTCTGCGCCGGCCGCGGGGTCTTGACGACCAGCACGCGGAAGACCCCGTCGCTCTCGTTGGACCAGGTGTGCGGGATCTTCGCCGGACTGTCAATCAACGTATCCGGTCCGGCTTCGCGCCGTTCGTCGCCGATCTCAACCACACCGCGGCCCTCGAGGACATAGAAGAATACGTCCACCGGCGTAACGTGCTTCTTGAGCGATTCGCCCGGATCCAGCGTGATGTGCATCACCTGGGCGTGCTCGGTATCGTACAGCTTGCTCACCCGGACGTTATGCAGATTCGGTGTTGCCGGGGCGGTCTTGGCTTCGATCGTCTTCATACTTCCGCCATCTCCTTACGGGTGCGTTCTAACGAATCATAACGAGCAGCATCTTGAACTGTTCGACGGCCGTTACCGAGTGCGGCACGTTCGCGGGCATGACAATCAACTCACCGGCGACAACGTCCTTCGCCTCGCCACCAATCACCAGATGCGCTCGCCCCTCGACGACCTGGACGACGGCGTCGTAGGGCGAGGTGTGCTCGCTGAGCTTCTGACCCTTGTCGAAGGCGAACAGGGTGATCGTCCCACTGGCCTTGTCCAGAATCGTCTTGCTGACGATCGAGTCGTCGGCATATCCCGCCAGGGCCGCCAGCGATTGGGCCCGGCCCACGCAGGCGTCCAGCAGCGTCGTTTGTTTCGTTCGTTCGGTCATGTGTTCCTCCCACGGCCTTGTGTGGTCTCGCGTTGCGGTCTGCGATTCTCGGCCAGTTCCGCCAACGTCACCGCACCGAGATACTCGTCCATCTGCTCCTGGAGCCGTCCGATCCGGGCCCGGATGGGACAGGTTTCCTGCCTTTCGCAGAAGCCGTCGCCCAGCAGGCATCGATTCAGCCGCAACGGGCCCTGGATCGCCGCAATCACATCGAGAATCGGCACATCCTCTGGCCGCCGGGCCAGGCGAAAGCCCCCCTTCGGCCCCATATCGCTTTCCACAAGTCCTTCCTTGTGAAGCTTTTGCATCAATTTGCACGCCAGTTGGTACGACACGTCTTCTTCATCCGACAACGCCCGGGTGGACACCGATCCATCCCCATAGCGCCCGGCCAAGTTCACCGCCAGACGCAGTGCGTAATCGGTATTGCGCCTCAATATGTCCATCCATTCCCACCTGACTTGCCACGTATCGCACAGGCCCACGACGGCCGGCTGTTCTATATAGGATTAATATAGTCCTACTTGTTCGCTCGTGCAAAGGAAAAATCGAAAAAAGCGGAGATTTTCTTTGGGCATGTCCCCGACGACCGGATTGGACGATCCATCGTCACGATTTTCTCGGCCCCAACAGAGAGTCTTGTGTTCAGGGGGCGGTCACGGGGCACGCGACGCTCAGGGCAGCAACCTGACGCCTTCGGCCCCGACGAAGGCCTGTGCGACATCCCATGCCTTCTGACGCGTCGAGACATCGGGGTAACGCGGGATCGCGGTGACACCGAGGCGCCCCAGCAAACGGGCCGCATCGACGCGGGCCTGCTGCGCCAGATTGGCCGCCTCGCCGAGAAGCCGCGTCGACTCCTGCGGCGAATGAAATCCCATGCCGTTTGTCGCCGAGACGTAGTCCCAGCGGAACTGCGCGCCGCGAATCAGTGACCGCGCCGCCTTCAGGTCGTCGTCGCTCGCCCCCGCCTGCTTTGCCGCCGCCACGTCGAAGTGCGCATGCACCAGCGCCTCTTCGGCCTGCAACATGGCGTCACTGACCTTGGTCTGCATGCCCTCGACGCGCGTGCGGACGTCGTCTTCGCTCCAACGGTGGCAGACGGCGCAACTGTTGGCGATGTTCAGCAGCGGGCTCTGGACGTGGTGGTCGGTGAACTTGACGCCGCCTTCGGTACGGTACGGCATGTGACAATCCGCACAGGCGACATCGCGAAACGAGTGCACGCCTGTCCGGTAGAGTTCGTAGTCCGGATGCTGGGCCTTGACGATTCGCGTGCCGGAGATCGGATGCACGTAATCGGCGAAGTCGATGGCATCATAGTAGGCCAGCATCTCGTCGGCCGTCGTCCCCTTGGCCCAGGGAAACACCAGGTAGTTCTTCAGTCCCGCCGACTCATCCGTCTTGAAATAGTACTCGGCGTGACATTGCGAGCACACCAGAGAGCGCATCTCCTGATGGGTGGCCTCGTCGATGTCGCGGCCCATGGCGGCGAAGGCCTCGCGCAGGGCCGGACGGGTGATGCGAAGCCGCAGCGTCTCGGGGTCGTGGCAGTCCTGGCAGCCGATCGGGTGCTTGACCTCGTCGGCCAGGTCGTGGAAGTTGGCGGCGTAGAACTCCTTGACGCCCATTCGATTCATCAGCCGGGGCACGTCCGTGCTCTTGCAGCTCCAGCAGGTGCCGGCCTGGAACGGCGTCGTGATCCGGGCAGTCTCGCGCACATCGTGTGCGGCGTAGTAGTGCCCTCGCGCCTGGAGATACTCCTTGCTGAACCCATAGCCGGCGAACAGGATCACCTGATACGGGTCCTCTTCGAGATAGTCGCGCGGGTCGGCCCCGCCGAACTTCGTCTTCGTATCGGTGATGCGGGTCCGCAGATACGACTCGTACTGCCTCGGATAGCTCTGCCCCCAGACCGCGTTGTCCGGCTCCCACTCGGCGATCGGCGTGGCCACCATCGTGGGGCGCTGGGCCTCCCACCGCCGCTCCATGATCGAGACTGCCAGCAACCCGATCACGAGCACCGCTCCCGCCGCCGAGACGAGGACCGCCGCCCCCGCCCACAACGGCAGCGGACCGGCACTGGTCGTAAAGAGCTTCGACTTGTTCTGGGAAGACCCTGACGCCATCACTGGCCCCCTTTCCTGATCCAATCGAGTCCCGCATCGGGTAACGCCGGCCGCAGCATCGACGGGCTCGTCGAGAGGCTGCGGACCGAGCCGTGGATGTTCTCATGGCAATCCCAGCATCGCCGCTCGTCCGACGCCGCCAGCCGGACCATTGCCAACTGGTCGCTGTGGCAGCGGACGCAGTTGCTCTGGACGACGGGCACCGCCGGCGCCGACAGCTCCAGCACCTGCGGCTCTTTCCGCAGCGTGAAGACGTACGAGTGCTTCATCCCGTCCCGGGCCTTGTAGGCGTACTTGGCCGCGACGTTGTGATGCGGCACGTGGCAATCAACGCACGCGGCCACCCGCCCGTGGCTGCCCCGCTGCCAACTGGCATACGCGTCGGTCATGACATGACAGTTGATGCACGTCAGCGGGCTGTCCGATAGATACGACGTCGCGTTGGCCACGCGGACCAGCAGCAGTGCCAGCCCGAACGCCGCTCCGGCCAGCCCGTAGATCCCCACCTGCCAGGCCCTCGGCAGACCCGAAAGCCCCACGATCGACATGACCCAACGCCACAGTTCCATGCCGCGAATCATACGCCCGACGGCCACCGCCCGCAATCCCCACGGATCGAGGTTTTTCCCCGATGCCGCGCCAGTCCCGCCGACCGGGCGGGTTTGAAGCATGAAGTTTCAAGTGTCAAGAACAGGCGTAACCGAACCATTGCCAGACAATCCCGACCGACCACGACGTCGCGTGCTCCGGTGCGACGGCATCAGGGTCTGCGATCAAGCGGCAACGCCGTAACACGTACGTGCTTCGTGTCCACCACGCAGATCGATCTGTCCAGAAGTTCCGAGGGGACTCTTCCAAGGACACCTGCGAGCAGATCGCACATCTCCCGGTCGGAGTAATTCCCTCCGCAAAACAGGATCAATCCGGGTCCCTCCGCCATGCTGAGTGCCAGGAGCCGAGCGAAATCCAGGTCCGCCATGATGATGACTCGATTCTCACGGCGAGCGATATCAGGCAATTCGGCGTCTGAGGCACGGCCTCTTCCGATCTGGTGGGCGTGGACCCCTTCGTGTCCGTGGGCCTCAAGTATGTCGAGCAGTGCCGACGAGACAGGCATATCGAGCAGAAACTTCATGAGGCGAACTTGAAGACCTGTTCATCGGCCAGAAAAGCCGCATAGTTCAACGCTTCCTGGATGTCTTCGGCCTCCAGATAGGGGTAGGCCTGTAGAATGGACTCTCGCGTTTCCCCTGAGGCCAACAACCCCAACAGACGTGAGACCGGGAAGCGCAACCCGCGAATCGTGGGCTTACCCCCGCAGATCTCGGGGTCCGTCGTAATGCGTTGAAACGTCATAACTGGTATCTCCTATCAAGATCGCCCCCCCATTATACCACGATCTCTGCCCGAAGCCTTCACACTTGACACTTGAAACTTCAAACCCCAGTGGCCGGTGGCGGGCAAGAGACGCAGTGCGGCGGAGTCCTGGCGATGCCCGCGTTCGAAAAGCGAGCATCCGCCCTTGCCCTGTCCGGCCGGACGGGCTACCATTGTGGCCGAAGGTCGGAGACAATCGCATGACGCCAGTGCAAGAGACACAGGATCGGCGGAAAGCAACCTGTGCCGCAAAACACGTATGGTACCCCGAATGGGGTCGCGAATTGCCTATACGAGACGCCCGGGAGCGAGAATGGATCCTCCTGCAATTCCCGCTCGCACCCAGCAGGCTCCTCCTCAGTCCTGCCCTTAGGCGTTGTTGATGGTTGTCATCGTATTGAAGGAGTCGCATATGAAGACCCTGGTAAGAGTGTTAGGCGTCTATCAGCTACTACTGTCTGCCTTTAGCCTTGTCTTTCTCATTGTTGCGTTCATCGTGGTCTTTCGATCAGATCCCGATGTTCACATCCATTGGTTCCCGATGGTCTGCGTGATTCTCCTGTGTGGAACCGGAGCAGGCATTTGTGCCGTGAATGGCGTTCGGTGGATTGCTGCAGGCTCCACACGACCTCTCGTCCGGTGGAAGGGACTGACACCGATCAGCATCCTGTTCACGGTACTCCTTACACTCATTGGGGCGGCAGCGCTTGCTCGCACAGACTGGAGGTCTGTCTCCCAGACACGGTTGACATCTCAAGAACACCCTCTTCTCTGGCAGAAGGCGCCCGGCTTCTCGGCCATCGACATCAGTGGGCATGCTGTCGATTCGTCCAACCTGATCGGCAGATACGTGTTGCTGGACTTCTGGGCCTCATGGTGCAGTCCCTGCGTGAATGCCTTGCCGGATGTACAGCGCGCAAGAGAGACGTTTCCGGAAGACAAGCTCGTAGTACTGGGCATCAGCAGAGACTGGGACATTGGCAGCCTCAAGAGCTTTCTCGCACGCCACGACTACACCTTCACACACATCTTCGATGATCGCGGGGAGATATCTGCATTATACTCCGTGTCCGCAATACCCATGAACTTCCTCATTGATCCCAACGGGACCATTGTGGCTGCCAACATGCGAGGAAGAACGTTGCTGGCGGTCCTGTCTTCACACATGAGAAAGTAGCTCAAAGGGCCGGAGCATCCTAATGTAGGACAGCCATCCATTTCTGCGCGTCATAACAGACGACTGGCCACGGTATTGCCCCGGACTGAGCGCATTGACCCGAATCTCCGGGCACCAAGTCGTTCAAGAAACTGGGGGGCTATAAGGGACGCACCCCGGTTTCTGATTTGTCTTTCGGCTGACCGGTGGCGGAGCCGTCTGTCCAGCGGGTATGTTCGCGGCTCGTGCAGACTTCGAGAGGGACAATCACCTGTCTTGTTCATCTCTCGTCGCGTGGTCGCGGTTTCTTGGTTTCGCACGTCTCTCGGTCCTCGCTGCACGCCGGGGCGCTTCTGCGGCCCGGGCTCGTTGGGGGTATTGTCGGTGAAGGATGGGGGCAGGGCAAGGGGAAAATGCCGTATCTCGAATCTCTCCTCGACTTCGCTCGGAGCAGGCTTCTCTCGTATCTCGCGATGGAACGGCGGCGGGAATGTCAGGGGGGCTTGGTTTTCGACGTTGCGCGGGCGGACGGAGACGGCACTAAAGGGTGTAGAGAGCATTGCTTCGGCGCGGTTTTCATATCAGAGGGCGCCGGCGATATGCTATAATAGTGGCGCGTATGAAAGGAAAGGATCGCACCGTGAAAAGAGCCAATCGGATCCGAACGGGTCTCGGGTTTCTCCTCGTTCTGTTGACATTTGCATCGGCCCTTGCGGCCGCCACCGACAACTGGCAGCGGCAGGACGTAGACTGGCAGGCGGGCGCCGGCCGCCGGATCAAGGGCATCCACTATCCAGAGGATCGCCCTGTGCCCGTGCAGTCGCCGCGACCGACGCGCGCCAAGCGGCCGGACCGGCGGGACGCCACCTTCTATGCGGCCCCCTCGCGGTCCGCCACCGCGGTCCTGGCCAATGAGATGCTCGTCGAATCGCCGCCCGTCGACGGCTTCGTGCCCTGGATCGCCGTCTCGGTCACCACGCGACGCAAGGCCGAACTGGAGTTCGAGGCCGATGTGGAGACCTCGGTCAGAGGCAGTTATCCCAGCGGCGTGAATCCACAGACCGATTACATTATCGGCCTGTTCGACACCGGGGCCAGCGCCCATGTCATGGGCTATGCGGACGGCAGGCGAGTCGGCGTCTATCCCGGCCTGCTGACGGCCAGCGAGACCATCATCAGCGGTGTGACCGGCTCGGTGGTCGCCTCGGTGACTCAGCCGCTGGCCGTGTTCATCGACGGCCTGGGCGCGATCGACCCGGAGACCCTGTTGCTCGACTCCTCGACCATGATGGGCGAGAGCAACGTGGCGATCATGGTCGGGCAGAATCCGGGGACCTTCCCCGATCTGCCGACCGCCATCGGTACGCCGATGAGCGTCTACTACACCACGGTGATCCGCAACGACCGGATGTGGACCGTCGAACGAGAGGAGGAGACGTTCACCGCGCCGGACATCCGAATCTATGAAACCGGCGACGCGCAGGCCCCCCGCTTTGCGAACGTGATCCCGCTCGAATTGCGTCCGCTCGGCGGGATCAGCGTGCAGTACATCCCGACTCTCGATCTGGGCATGGGCGGCCTGGGCGGTCTGGACCTCGACGACATTCTGGGCAGCGGCGGACTCGCAACGGACTTCCCGCCCGCCAGTCCGTCGGTGATCATCGGGAATTCGTCGCAGAGTCTGTTCTTCGTTCATAGCGTCGATCTGTACGATGGGGTCCGAAGCGCCCTCGACAAGGACCGGTTCATGCTCGACACCGGGGCCCAGGTCACCGTGGTCGGGTCCCGCATTGCCGCCCGCCTGGAACTTGACCCGTCGGAGCCGGAGTTCGAGGTCGAGATCCAGGGCGTTACCGGCGACATCACCATGGCCCCGGGCTACTACCTCGACGCCATCGACATCCCGGCGATGGGCCAGTGGTTCCAGGCCCGTCAGGTGCCCGTGGTCCTGCTGGACATCTCCTCGCCGGAAGGCGGCACGCTCGACGGGATCATCGGCATGAATCTGTTTGTCGATTTCAATCTGATCGTGCAGGGAGGCGGCCTGTTCCTCGAAGACGATCCCGCGCTGGAGTTGGAGCGAGTCGCACCGAATTCCGAACTGAACGCCGAGTAGGGCGCGTTCTCAACACACGCGTGCATTTCGATCCTCATCGGAATGCCGTGCGCCAGCTCTTCGGCCCCACCGGCGGCCCGGCCGCACCGATGCCGCAGAGCGATCACATCCCCCGTATCGAAGGCCGAGGGCGCGACGCCGGCAAAATCCTTTTGACGATGCCCGGATTGCGTCCTATACTGCTGCGTTTACTATTTCCCTGGGCACAGGCCCTTGATCGGAGCGGCTTATGAATAGCACCAAGATCGTCGCCGAAGGAATCACATTCGATGATGTCCTTCTGATCCCGGCCAAGAGCGACTTCGTACCGAGTCAGGCCGATACGAGCACCACGCTGAGCCGGAACGTGCGGATCAACATCCCCATCGTCTCGGCCGCCATGGACACCGTTACCGAGTCGGCGCTGGCCATCGCGCTGGCCCAGGAAGGCGGCGTGGGGATCATCCACAAGAACCTCAGCATCGAGGCCCAGAAGCGGGAGGTCGCCAAGGTCAAGCGGTCCGAGCACGGCGTGATCGGCGACCCGGTTACGCTCTCGCCCAACGATCCCGTTCGGCGGGCCCAGGAGCTGATGCAGGAGCAGAACGTCAGCGGGATTCCGATCGTCGAGGGCAAGAGGCTGGTCGGCATCCTGACGCGTCGGGACCTGAAGTTCCTGCCCGACTACGACGCCAGGATCAGCACCGTGATGACCAAGACGAATCTCGTCACCGGTCCGGCCGATACCAAGCTCGAGCAGGCCAAGGAGATCCTCCAGGAGCGCAAGGTCGAGAAGCTCCTGCTGGTCAATGAGAAAGGCGAGTTGGCCGGGCTGATCACAATGCGCGACATCGACCGCGTCCAGCAGTACCCCCGGGCCGCCCGCGACCATCGCGGCCGCCTGCGCGTCGGGGCCGCCGTCAGCGTCCACGACTACGATCGCGTCGAGGCCCTGATCGCCGCCGATGTCGATATCATCTGCGTCGACACCGCGCACGGCCACTCGCAGAACGTCGTCGAGACCGTCAAGAAGATCAAGTCGCGTCATAAAATCGACGTAATCGCCGGCAACATCGCCACGGGCGACGCGGCCCGCGAGTTGATCGACGCCGGCGCTGACGCCGTCAAGGTCGGCATCGGGCCCGGCGCCATCTGCACCACCCGCATCATCTCCGGCGTAGGCGTGCCCCAAGTCTCGGCCATCATGGACGTCGCCGAGGTCGCCAACAAGCTGGGCATCCCGGTGATCGCCGACGGCGGCATCAAGCAGTCCGGCGACATCACCAAGAGCATCGCGGCCGGCGCATCGAGCGTGATGATCGGCTCGCTGTTCGCGGGCCTAAAAGAAAGCCCGGGCCAACTGGTGATCTACAAGGGCCGGCAGTTCAAGGAGTATCGCGGTATGGGCTCGCTCGGCGCGATGGTCAAAGGCTCGGCCGAGCGCTACGGCCAGAGCAGCAAGACCGAGGTCAGCAAGCTCGTCCCCGAAGGCGTCGAGGGGCGCGTGCCCTATCGCGGCATGCTGAGCGAGTTCGTCTACCAGCTCGTCGGCGGACTGCGGGCGGGCATGGGCTACTGCGGCACGCCCAACATCGAGGCACTGATGGAGAAAGGCCGCTTCGTCCGCGTCAGCGCCGCCTCGGTCGGCGAATCGCATCCGCACGACATCCAGATCACCAAGGAAGCTCCCAACTACTCGGGCCACGTGCCCAGCGACGACTGAGGAAACAACATGGGTCCTATACGACCTATAGGACCTATTCGTCACGAGGTCTTCATGACACGCGAAATGATCGCCATCCTGGATTTCGGCAGCCAGTACGGTCAACTGATCGCTCGCCGCGTCCGGGAGCACAACGTCTATTCCCGCATCTGTCGGGCCGACACCTCGGCCGCCGAACTGGCCCAGATGCCGCTCAAGGGCATCATCCTCTCCGGCGGGCCCGCCAGCGTCTATGCACCCGGTGCGCCGAAATGCGACGAAAAGATCTTCAATCTCGGCGTCCCCATCCTGGGCATCTGCTACGGCATGCAGCTCGGCTGCCAGATTCTCGGCGCCGAGATCACGCCCGCCGTCAGCCGCGATCCAACTCGAACGCATTGTGCAGTAGCCGCAACGCCTTTTCGCCGTCGTTCTGATCGACGATGCAACTGATGACGATCTCGCTCGTCGAGATGTTCTGAATGTTGACCTGCCCATCCGCCAAGGCCTTGAACATGCGCGAGGCCACACCCGTGTGCGCCTTCATGCCGATGCCCACGATGCTCACCTTGGCCACGTTGCTGTCCACTTCCACCGACCGGATGCCGATCTCCCGAGCCAGCTTCTCGCAGATCCCCTTTGCCTCGTCCAAATCCCCCAGCGTGGTCGTAAACCCGATATTCGCCAAGCCGCCTCGTTCGTAGATGTTCTGGATGATGTCGTCGACGACAATGTTGTGCTCGGCCACACGAGCGAAAATGTCGCCCGCGACGCCCGGCTTATTGGGTACGCCCATCAGCAACACACGCGCCAGATCCCGCTTCAGGGTTACCCCGCGAACCACAATCTGTTCCATATCAGGTGTCTCCGCGACAATCATGGTCCCGTCCGTGTCGGTCAGCGAACTGCGCACATGGATGGGCACGTTGTACTTCTTACCAAACTCGATGGACCGAGAATGCATCACCCCGGCCCCCAGCGAGGCCAGCTCCAGCATCTCGTCGTAGCTGATGAAGTTCATCTTGCGAGCTTCCGGAAC
>ENA-UOUL01002710-UOUL01002710.1-bioreactor-metagenome-genome-assembly--contig:-NODE-2710-length-20040-cov-18.790813_pt1 | contig 20040 bp, 24 predicted proteins | sample MGYA00249838_ERZ747220 | MGnify/ENA primary metagenome ERZ747220 (study PRJEB28778, sample SAMN05720191) | bioreactor metagenome | isolation source: Anaerobic biogas reactor | place: USA:Washington...
GAGGCGGCAGCCCTGGAGTCGTTGGCGGCCGGTGACCGGGTCAGCCACGACTCCTTCGGCCTGGGCACCGTGGTGCGGGTCGAGGGCACCGGCAAGCACACGATGGCCCACGTCGACTTCGGGGGCGAGACCGGGGTCAAGCGGCTCCTCGTCCGTGTCGCGCCGCTCGAGAAGCTCTGACCGGAGCTTTCGACGACCGGCGCCACCGCCCGCAACCGTGCGGTCCCACTGCGATATTCTCACGCTGGCAGCGCTCTTTCCCGGCTGCCCGGGCTGCCGAGGTGCACCGACCAGGCACGTGCACCGCATACCGACACACTCACGATGGGAACCTGACCTGTGGATCTGTTCGAGTACCAAGCACGCGACCTCTTCGAAGCCCACGGGGTGCCGGTCCTGCCGGCCGAGGTCGTGACCGAGGCCGCTGACGCGGGCCCCGCGGCCGAGCGCATCGGTGCCGCCAGCGGCGGTGTCGTCGTGGTCAAGGCCCAGGTCAAGGTCGGCGGCCGCGGCAAGGCCGGTGGCGTCAAGCTGGCCAGGTCCCCGCAGGAGGCCGTCGAGGCCGCCGAGCAGATCCTCGGCATGGACATCAAGGGCCACACGGTCCACAAGGTCATGATCGCCCAGGGCGCGCAGATCGCCGAGGAGTACTACTTCTCGATCCTGCTCGACCGCGCCAACCGCAGCTACCTCGCCATGTGCTCCAAGGAGGGCGGCATGGACATCGAGCAGCTCGCGGTGGAGCGCCCCGAGGCGCTGGCCCGCATCGAGGTCGACCCCAACGTCGGCATCGACGACGCCAAGGCCCAGGAGATCGTGGACGCGGCCGGCTTCGACGCCGAGACCGGTGCCGCGATCGTGCCTGTGCTGAAGTCGCTGTGGACCGTGTACCACGACGAGGACGCGACCCTCGTCGAGGTCAACCCGCTCGTCAAGACCCAGAGCGGCGACATCGTCGCCCTCGACGGCAAGGTCTCCCTCGACGCGAACGCCGCCTTCCGCCAGCCCCACCACGCCGAGCTCGAGGACGTCGACGCGAGCGACCCGCTCGAGGCGGCCGCCAAGGAGAAGGACCTCAACTACGTCAAGCTCGACGGCAACGTCGGCGTCATCGGCAACGGGGCGGGCCTCATGATGAGCACGCTCGACGTCGTCGCCTACGCGGGCGAGCAGTACGGCTCCTCGCCGGCCAACTTCCTCGACATCGGCGGTGGCGCCTCCGCGGAGGTCATGGCCAACGGGCTGCACATCATCCTCAGCGACCCGCAGGTCAAGTCCGTGTTCGTCAACGTCTTCGGCGGCATCACCGCCTGTGACGCTGTCGCCAACGGCATCGTCGGCGCCCTGCAGAAGCTCGGTGACGAGGAGGACCGCCCGCTCGTCGTGCGTCTGGACGGCAACAACGTCGAGGAGGGCCGGCGCATCCTCGCCGAGTTCAACCACCCCCTCGTGACCATCGAAGAGACCATGGACGGCGCCGCGGCCAAGGCCGCCGAGCTCGCCGCTGCGAAGTAAAGGACGACGAACCGCATGGCAATCTGGCTCAACTCCGACTCCAAGGTCATCGTCCAGGGCATGACCGGCAGCGAGGGCATGAAGCACACGACGCGCATGCTCGCCTCCGGCACCGACATCGTCGGTGGCGTCAACCCGCGCAAGGCCGGACAGGTCGTCGACTTCCCCGGCGACGTCCAGGTCCCCGTGTTCGGCACCGTCGGTGAGGCGATGGAGGCCACCGGCGCCAACGTCTCCGTCGTCTTCGTCCCCCCGGCCTTCGCCAAGGACGCGGTCATCGAGGCCATCGACGCGGGCATCCCGCTGCTCGTCATCATCACCGAGGGCATCGCGGTCCGTGACAGCGCGGAGTTCTACAACTACTCCAAGGGCAAGAGCACCCGGATCATCGGCCCGAACTGCCCGGGCCTGATCAGCCCCGGGAAGTCCAACGCCGGCATCATCCCGGCCGACATCTCCGGTCCCGGGCGCATCGGCCTGGTCTCGAAGTCGGGCACCCTGACCTACCAGATGATGTACGAGCTGCGGGACTTCGGCTTCTCGACCGCTGTCGGCATCGGTGGTGACCCGATCATCGGCACCACCCACATCGACTGCCTCGAGGCGTTCCAGAACGACCCCGAGACCGACGCCATCGTCATGATCGGCGAGATCGGCGGCGACGCCGAGGAGCGGGCCGCCGCGTACATCAAGGAGCACGTGACCAAACCGGTCGTCGGATACGTGGCCGGCTTCACCGCTCCTGAGGGCAAGACCATGGGCCACGCCGGCGCCATCGTCTCCGGCTCCGCGGGCACGGCCCAGGCCAAGAAGGAGGCCCTCGAGGCCGCCGGGGTCAAGGTCGGCAAGACGCCGTCGGAGACCGCTCGCCTCATGCGCGAGATCATGGAGAGCATGGCCTGAGCGCAGCACCGCTGACGACGCAGGACCTGAGAGAAGGGTTCGCCCCACGATGTGGGGGCGAACCCTTCCTCACTTCTCGGGTCCTTCAGAGGAGGAAAGTGCCTGGACATCGCAGAGGCCCGGACGTCCGTGGCAGTCGTCCGAGCCTCTGCTCCCCTGTAGTGATGTGCCCCTGCATGAGCCTCATCACATCTATTGACGTGTGATCTGCCCCAATGGTTGCACCTCGAGGCGAAAAACTTCGAGCAATTTCCGAGTCCTTCATACGTTCAGCCCACCATCTCCACAGCCCCCCGCCCCGCATCGGCGTGTGCGCCGAGGACTGGAGGTGGTCCTGCGGTTGACTGGAAGGACCATGAGTCCACTCGATCTGCTCCGTCGTGCCACCGATCGCCTCGAGGGCGTGGGAACGGAGCGCGCGGACAGCGGACGATCTCACGGCGGCGACGTCGCGGGCTCCCGAGCGCTCATCCGGGCAGGGGTGCACGGGGTCGTCGCGGCCCTCCTCACCCTCGTACCGGTGGGTCTGCTCGCCTCCCTCCTCTGGCTGACGACGGCCGACATCCGGCTCAGCTGGGCTGAGGCCGCGGCTGCGGGTGCGTCGTTCTGGCTGCTGGCCCACGGCATACCGATCCTGCTCACGACCGGTGTGCTGGGCATCGTCCCGCTCGCCGCCTTCCTCGGTGTCCTGCTCGTCGGTGTCTGGTCCGCCGGCCGGTCGACCTGGGCCGCCGCCGAGCACGGGTGGCGGCCGGCCCTCCGGGTTGCCGGAGCCTGGATGGGTGGGTATGCGCTGGTCATCCTCGGCGCCGGAGGCCTCGCCGTGCTCGGGCCCATGGACCCGGCGCCGGGCCGCTGGGCGCTGGCGACCGTTCTCATGCCCGCACTCATGGGCATCATCGGGATGGTCCGGACCCTCGACCACGACGACGTCGACGAGTTCCTCGAGCGCTGCTTCGTGCCGGCCGCGGTGCGGCGCGGCTGGCGCCCGGCGATCCACGCCACTGTCGTCCTGCTCGTCGGTGGGACCCTCGCGGCCGCGACCGCCGTCGCACTCTCGCTCGGTGACGTCCTCACCCTGCACGAGTCGCTCCGTCCAGGGGTCACCGGCGGCACCATCCTCGTCCTCCTCCAGCTCCTGGCCCTGCCGAACCTCGGGCTGTGGAGCGCCTCCTTCGTCGCCGGCCCCGGCTTCAGTGTCGTCGAAGGGGCCTCCGTGACCTGGGACGGGTCGAGCACGTCACTCGTGCCGATGATCCCCGTCCTCGCCGCGCACCCCGACCCCGCGCTCTTCCCGGCTGCCACCCCGGCGGTCGCCATCCTCCTCGTCCTGCTCGGGGGCTGGCTCGGCTGGCAGAGCCTGGCAGCGACCGCCCGGCTCGCCAGCCTGCGCGCCAAGTCGCTGACCGTCATCAGTGCGGCCCTCTCGACCGGCACCCTCGTCGCCCTCCTCGACTGGGTCGGCGGCGGCGCGCTCGGCATGGACCGGCTTGCCTCGATCGGTGCGCCGGCACTGCTGCTCGGTGTGACCGTCACCGGCTGGCTCCTCCTCGGCGGACTGCTCGTCCTGCTGTGGGACTGGCGCACCCTGGACGTATGACCGCACCAGCTGCTGCCGCGCCTCTGCGCGTCGTCGTCCTCGTCTCCGGGTCGGGCACGCTCCTGCAGGCTCTCCTCGACGCAGGCCCACCCGAGCAGACCGGGTATGCGGTGGTCGCCGTCGGTGCCGACCGACCCGACACCGGTGGCGAGGAGCGGGCCAGGGCGCGTGGCGTCCCTACGTTCGTCGTGCCCCTCCGCGCGTTCGAGACCCGGGCCGAGTGGGACCGTGCGCTCACGGAGGAGGTCGCAGCGCATACGCCCGATCTTGTGGTGTCCGCCGGCTTCATGAAGGTGCTCGGGCCGCACTTCCTCGGGACGCACCGGGTCATCAACACCCACCCTGCGCTGCTGCCGAGCTTCCCCGGGACGCACGGGGTGCGGGACGCGCTGGCGCACCGCGTGAAGGTGACGGGGTGCACCTGCCACTGGGTCGACGCAGGCGTCGATACCGGGCCGATCATCGACCAGCGGGCCGTCCGCGTCGAGGCCGATGACACCGAGGAGAGCCTGCACGAGCGGATCAAGGTGGCCGAGCGGGAGATGCTCGTCCACGTTCTCGTCCGCCTCGCTGCCGATCGCGGCTCCTGGCTACACTGACGGGCAGACGACTGGCGTAGGTGGACCACCACCGGGGAGTCACTGTCCCATCGTGAGCATCGCCCGCCTGGGTGCTCCGGACGTGATGATCGACCTGCCGTGAAGGAGCCCCCTTGTCCTCATCCCTTGCCGCGCCCGGACCCGCTGCCGACGTCCGCCCGGTCCGCCGTGCGCTCGTGTCCGTCTACGACAAGACCGGCCTGGAGGACCTCGTCCGCGGGCTGCACGACGCCGGCGTCGCCCTCGTCTCGACCGGCGGGTCGGCCGCGCTCATCGAGTCGCTCGGCCTGCCCGTGACCCGGGTCGAGGACCTCACCGGCTTCCCCGAGTGCCTCGACGGCCGGGTCAAGACCCTGCACCCGCGGGTGCATGCCGGCCTCCTCGCCGACACCCGTAGGGCCGAGCACCTGGCGCAGCTCGACGAGCTCGGCGTCGAGCCCTTCGAGCTCGTCGTCTGCAACCTCTACCCCTTCACCGACACGGTGATGTCTGGCGCGGGTCCGGACGAGTGCATCGAGCAGATCGATATCGGCGGGCCGACCATGGTCCGGGCGTCGGCGAAGAACCACCACAGCGTCGCCATCGTCACCTCGCCGGCGCGCTACCCCGAGGTCATCGAGGCGGTGCGCTCCGGTGGGTTCACGCTCGCCCAGCGCAAGTCGCTGGCCGCCGAGGCCTTCATCCACACGGCGACCTACGACACCCACGTCGCCTCGTGGATGGGCAACGCCTACGTCGACACCTCCAATGACTCGGGCTTCCCCGGCTGGCTCGGCGCTACCTGGGACAAGGTCGCCGTCCTGCGCTACGGCGAGAACCCGCACCAGCGAGCCGCTCTGTACGGCAACGGGTTCCAGCCCACGGGACCAGGTCTCGCGCAGGCGAGGGTCCTGCACGGCAAGGAGATGTCCTACAACAACTACGTCGACGCTGACGCGGCGGTGCGTGCCGCATACGACCACGGCGACCTGCCCACCGTCGCGGTCATCAAGCACGCCAACCCGTGCGGGATCGCGGTGGCGACCGCCGGCGAGGGCATCGCCGAGGCGCACCGCAAGGCGCACGAGTGCGACCCGGTCTCGGCGTTCGGCGGGATCATCGCGACCAACCGCCCGGTGACGCGCGACATGGCCGAGCGCGTCAAGGACATCTTCACCGAGGTCGTCGTCGCCCCCGCCTTCGACGCCGAGGCCCTCGAGATCCTCACGAAGAAGAAGAACATCCGGCTCGTCGAGTGCGCCGCACCGACTCGCGGTGGCGTCGAGACCCGGCCGATCTCCGGCGGGATGCTCATGCAGACCAGGGACACCCTGGACGCGCAGGTGCGCGACGACGCCGGCGAGGTCACCGGCGGCGACGACGCCGCGAGCTGGCGGCTCGTCTCGGGGGAGGCCGCGGACGAGGCCACCCTGCGCGACCTCCAGTTCGCCTGGCGCGCGGTCCGGGCGGTGAAGTCCAACGCCATCCTGCTGGCCAAGGACGGCGCCTCGGTCGGCATCGGCATGGGCCAGGTCAACCGCGTCGACTCGTGCCGGCTCGCGGTCTCGCGCGCGGGTGAGTCGCGCGCGGCCGGAGCGGTCGCCGCCTCGGACGCCTTCTTCCCCTTCGCCGACGGCCTGCAGATCCTTCTCGACGCCGGGGTCAGGGCCGTTGTCGCCCCGGGCGGCTCGGTGCGGGACGCCGAGGTCGTCGAGGCGGCCACCGCGGCCGGCGTGACGATGTACTTCACCGGCACGCGGCACTTCGCCCACTGACGCGTCCTCGTGCCCACTGACAGCCCGGCCGGCCCGAAGGGTGTCGTCGACCTCCCGCAGGAGGTCGAGGTGCTCATCGTCGGGGCCGGGCTGTCAGGGATCGGGATGGCCTTCCGGCTCGGCGAGGCCTGCCCCGACCTGGCGTATGCGGTGGTCGAGGCCCGAGCGGTCTCCGGCGGGACATGGGACCTGTTCCGCTATCCCGGCGTGCGCTCGGACTCGGACATGTTCACCCTCTCGTTCCCGTTCCGGCCGTGGAAGGGCCGCGACTCGATCGCCCGGGGCGGCGACATCCTCGAGTACCTGCGCACGACGTCCCGCGAGCTGGGCATCGAGGAGCGGATCCACTACGGCTGCAAGGTCGTCGGTGCGGCCTGGTCGACGCGTGAGCAGCGCTGGACCGTGCAGATCGTGTCCGAGACGGCCGAGGGCGAGGTGCGTCGGGAGGTGCGCGCCGCATACATCCACGTCGCCAGCGGCTACTACAGCTACGCCGCCGGCTACACCCCGGACCTGCCCGGGCGGGAGGACTTCGCCGGGCGGCTCGTGCACCCGCAGTTCTGGCCCGAGGACCTCGACCATGCCGGCAAGCGGGTCGTCGTCATCGGCTCCGGCGCGACGGCGGTGACCCTCGTGCCGGCCCTCGCCGCCGAAGCCGGTCACGTGGTGATGCTCCAGCGCACGCCCAGCTACGTCTTCACGGTCCCCGGCTCGGACCCGATCGCGAACCGGTTGCGACGGGTTCTGCCGGATGGTGTGGCGCACAAGGTGATTCGCGGGAAGAACGTCGCCACGCAGTCGCTGCTGTACCGCGTCTCCCGCCGTCGCCCCGCCTGGGCCAGGCGGTTCATCATGAGCGATGTCCGGCGCCGGCTGCCGGAGGACGTCGTGGACGAGCACTTCCAGCCGCCGTACGGAGTGTGGGACCAGCGGTTGTGTGCCGTGCCGGACGGGGACTTCTTCGAGGCGATCCAGTCGGGGAAGGCGTCCGTCGTGACCGGGCACATCGACCGGATCGAGCCGACCGGGGTCCGGCTCACCGACGGACGGGTGGTCGAGGCCGACATCATCGTCACCGCCACCGGCCTCCAGCTCCAGGCGCTCGGCGGGGCGCAGCTCGCCGTCGACGGCGAGCCTGTCTGCCTGGGTGAGCGCTACGCATACCGCGGCGCCATGCTCTCCGGGGTTCCGAACCTGTCGATGACCGTCGGCTACGTCAACGCCTCCTGGACCCTGCGCGCGGATCTCGTCGCGCGCTGGGTGGCCCGGCTGATCCGGCACCTGCGCGACCACAGGTTGGGGGTGGCCGTCCCGATCGCCCCTGACGGTATGCGCGCCGGGCCGATCCTGGAGCTCACCGCCGGCTATGTGCAGCGGGCGATCGGGGACTTCCCCAAGGTCGGCGACCGTGAGCCGTGGACTCTCGTGCAGAGCTATCTGCGCGAGCGCTCGGTGCTGCGCCATGCCGACGTGCGGGACGACATGGTGTTCCTGCCTGTGGGTGCCGAGGTCGAGCGCCTGCCGCACAGTGCCACGGCCCCGGCCGATCTCGGGGTGGAGGAGCTGATCGGCAGCTCGGCCGAGGGCGGGTCGTCATGAGCCGGATGCGATATCTCCCGCAGCTCGATCTGGTGGGCGCGACGGCCGTGGTCAGCGGTGCTGCCGGCGGGATGGGTGAGCACCTGGCCCGCGGGCTCGCCCGACGTGGCGCGTCCGTCATCGCTGCGGATGTGCGCAGCGAGCCGCTCCGTGAGGTGTGCGCCGCGATCCGGCAGGAGAGCCCGGATGCGACGGTGCACGAGTACGTCGTCGACCTCGCGGACCCCTCCGCTGCGGACGAGTTCACCGCCTGGATCCGCAGCGAGCGCCCTGAGGTCCGAGTCCTGGTGAACAACGCCGGCGTCGCCCTCGGCGGGCACCTGACCGAGGTGAGTCGAGAAGACCTGGACTGGCTGCTCACGGTCAACCTGCTCACCCCGGTGCGGATGACGCACGCACTCCTCCCGCTGCTCCTGGAGAACGGTGCGGAAAGTGGCGGCCACGCCCACATCGTCATGATGTCCTCGCTGTTCGGTCTCGTCGCGCCACCCGGCCAGGGTGCCTACAGCACCTCTAAGTTCGGGCTACGCGGCTTCTCCGAGGCGCTGCGCCACGAGCTGGCCCAGAACCGGGCTCCCTGCGGCATCACCCAGGTGCACCCGGGCGGGATCCGCACGAACATCGCTCGTCATGCGCGGGTCGGCACTGGCGCTGACCGGGAGAGGGAGCGGGCCGGCCGCGAGTCCTTCGACCGGCTGCTGCGCTTCCCGGCCGACCGCGCCGCCGAGCTCGTCCTCGAGGCGACGATCGAGCGGAACCCCAGGCTGCTCATCGGCGCCGACGCCAAGGCGATGCAGGGCCTCGCCCGGCTGCTGCCGACGCGGCACTGGTCCGTGCTACAGCGGGGAATCTCGCTCGGGGGGCGCTGAGTCCGGCCAGGTCGAGTGGGCCCGGGTCCTGCTCCCCCTCGCGGCGTCGTCCCGGGCTGTGTCCTCGCGGCCCGACCTGTCCCGGACCGAGCCTCGGGCCGGGTCCCCAGCGTCGTCCCAGGGGGCGACGTCCCACGCGCTGTCGTCGCACCTGCTGTCGTCGCCACCAGCGTCGGCCGCGTCCTGGTCCGGATGTGCTGAGTCGCTCCGGTGCCGAGCGTCGTCCGCCCCCGAGTGCCTCTTGGCCAGGGCGGGTGCAGGGTGCTCCGGTGCCGGACGCAGCCGGATGCCGTACATCCTGGCCCGCACGGCGGCGAGGAAGCCGAGCACGAGAACCGCACCCGCCGACCCGAAGCCGAGCCCAGGCTCCAGCGGCAGCACGATCGCGAGCGCTCCGCCTGCCACCCAGGCGAGCTGGAGGGTCGTCTCGATCCACGCGAAGACCCGGCTGTGGCGGGACTCCGGGACCTTCTCCTGGACGATCGAGTCGAGGCAGAGCTTGCCCAGCTGGGTGTGGACGCCGCCGACGAAGCTGACGAGCAGCACGCTCCACAGCGCATAGAAGAACGCCACGGCTATGGCGCTGAGGGCTGCGACGATGCCGAGGATGACGAGGGTCGGGGTCGGAGGCGGCGCCACCCGCTTGTTCCCGAGGAGGGAACCGAGCACATTGCCGACGCCGGCGGCACCCACCGCGAGCGCGACGACCACCGCGGTCGACAGACCGCGCAGGGGGTTCTCCCGGGCCAGGAAGATGAGGAACAGGGTGAGGAAGGCGACGAGGAACCGAGCGCCGCAGACGATGATGAGCGCGTGCAGGACCTGGTTCGGCAGGTTGCGCAGCCGCTCCTCGGGTCGGCTGCGCAGGGGAGGCCGTATGCGTGGGGTCTCGTCCGTGACCGGGGTGTCCACCTGCGCGGGGAGACGGATCGCGAGGACGGTGGCCACCACATACGTGAGGAAGGCGAGACGCAACGACCACTCCGCGCCGAAGCGGCTCACCCCGCCGGCGAGTGCGCCGCCGATCGCCATGCCGACCAGCCCGGTGATCATGACCCGGGAGTTCGCGGTGACGAGATCCATGCGGGTCGGCAGGAGGCGGGGGACGGCGCTCGCGCGAGCCACCGCATACGACCTCGAGGCGACCAGGCAGACCAGGGCGAGCGGGAACACCCAGGGCGACTCCGTGACTATCGCTCCGGCCAGGACCCAGCAGAAGAAGCCGCGCACGGCCAGGGTCGTGCCGATCGCCCACCGTCGTCCGTGACGGAACCGGTCGAGCACCGGGCCGACGAGAGGGGCGAGGAGGACGAACGGCGCCATCGTGAGCAGAAGGAAGAGGGCGACGGCGCTGCGGGCCCGGTCGGTCGGCATCGCGAAGACGGTGCCCGCGAGGGAGACCGTGAGCGCGGCGTCGGCGGCCACGGCCACGGTGTGCATCTCGACGAACCGCGCCAGGCCCGACTCGTCGGCGCCGTCGCGGCGGGCGAAGGACCGGAAGGCCTGACCGGTCCGGTGGCTGCCGCTCGCTGTGGCGCGCGCCGTCACGCGGGCGCCGGTACGCACCGCCGTGGTGATCCGTCGGGTCCCGGACGCGAACCTGCCCGACGGGCCACGCGCTGCACGCCGGTCGATCGGGTCCTCGTGGTCCACCCCTGCATTCTCGCCCACCGTGCCGACATCTCGTCCTGCAACGCGCGCCGGGTTCGAGCGGAGTGAGCGGGGGCGGTCGGTGGCGCCCAGGTCGCTAGGTTGGGTGGATGGTCAGCCTCCTTGCGCAGCCGCGTCCCACCGTCCGTGCTTCCCGCGGCGTGGTCGCGACCAGCCACCCTGCGGCTGCGCGCGTGGGCCGGGACGTGCTGCAGGACGGTGGTTCGGCCGTCGATTCCGCGATCGCGACGGCGGCAGCGCTGACCGTCGTCGAGCCGTCGTCGAACGGGCTGGGTGGGGATGCCTTCGCGCTCGTGTGGGACGGAGGGAGGTTGCATGGGTACAACGGGTCAGGGCGAGCGCCTGCCGCTCTCGGCTCCGAGGTGCTGCGGGCCCAGGGCCACTCAACCGTCCCGCTCACCGGATGGGCCTCGGTGACTGTCCCGGGGCAGGTGCGGGCGTGGGCGGATCTGCACGCGCGTTTCGGACGGCTGCCCTGGCGTCGCGTCATCGAGCCCGCGATCGCCCTGGCGGAGGAGGGCTGCGTGGTCCCGCCGGTCGTGGCGCACTACTGGCAGCGGGGGATCGCGGGGGCTGATCGGCTGAGCGGACCGGAGTGCTCGGCCTTCACGCCGACGTTCGCACCGGACGGTCGGGCGCCGCGCGAGGGCGAGACCGTCCGACTCCTTGATCACGCGCGCACCTTGCGGCGCGTGGCCGAGTGTGGGGCGGACGACTTCTACACCGGCGAGATCGCGTCGGCGATCGCCGAGTTCTCCTCGCGCACAGGCGGGTTCATCGCACAGGCGGACTTAGCCCAGCACCAGGGCGAGTGGGTCGATCCGGTGAGCACCGCATACGGTCGACTCAGGCTTGCCGAGATCCCGCCGAACGGGCAGGGGATCGCCGCCCTCATCGCCCTCGGGATCCTCGACGGAGTGGACCTCGGAGACGATCTCGCCGCCCCCGCGTCACTGCACCTGCAGATCGAGGCGATGCGGCTCGCCTTCGCGGACACGTTCGCGTATGTGGGGGACCCGGCGCACGTGGGTGTCCCGGTCGAGGGGCTGCTCGACGAGGGCTATCTGGCGCAGCGACGTGGGCTCATCGGCGAGCAGGCGGGCGAGGCCGCTGCGGGGCAGCCACCGCGCGGTGGCACGGTGCTGCTCTGCGCTGCGGACGAGGACGGCCGGATGGTCAGCCTCATCCAGTCGAACTTCCACGGCTTCGGCTCGGGTGTCGTCGTGCCGGGGTGGGGGATCGCGCTGCAGAACCGGGGGAGTGGGTTCGTCCTCGAGCCGGGGCACCCGAACGAGCTGCGGCCGGGTCGGCGGCCCTTCCACACGATCATCCCGGGGTTCCTCTTCGACAGCGATGCTCCGCTCGGGCCCTTCGGCGTCATGGGCGGGCACATGCAGGCGCAGGGGCACGTGCAGGTCACGCTGCACACCTCGCGCGGCGCCGACCCGCAGCAGGCGCTCGACGCACCACGGTGGCGGGTGGAGGACGGAGAGATTCTGCTCGAGCCGGGGCTGGCAGACGCGGCCGAGGAGCTGCGCCGTCGGGGTCACACGGTGCGGGTCGGGGAGGACGGCGGCTTCGGGCGGGGTCAGGCCATCTGGCGGGCCGGCGACGGCGGGGGCTGGATCGCCGGCAGTGAGACGCGCTGCGACGGGCTTGCGGCGGGCTACTGAGCGGGGCGTCAGCTCGGTTCAAGAGTGAGGCGATCGCAAGGTGGAGCCCTGAGCCCGCGGAGCTCGCTCAGGTGCTCGCCCCTCGGGGACTCAGTCGGCGACGATGACCGTGCCGAAGTCGTCCTCGATGGCCTCGACGATGCGGTGCAGGGAGGTGATGATGCTGCGACCCCCTGAGCGGGCGAAGCGCAGCGCGGCCTCGACCTTGGGCCCCATCGAGCCGGAGGCGAACTGACCGGCCGCCGCATAGCTCTCCATCTCGACGATGCTCACGCGACCGATGGGCCTGGCGCTGTCGGTGCCGTAGTCGAGGATGGCGTTGTCGACGTCGGTAGCGATGACGAGCGCGTCGACGCCGAGCGCCTCGGCGAGCAGCGCGGCTGAGCGGTCCTTGTCGATGACCGCCTCGACCCCGCGCAGCGTGCCGTCCTCGCCGCGCACGACGGGGATGCCGCCACCACCGGCGGCGATGACGACGTGGCCGGACTCGATGAGGGTGCGGATCGTCGGCACCTCGAGGATCTCCTGCGGATCAGGGGACGCCACGACCCGGCGCCAGCCACGCTCGCCGCGGTCCTCCCACGTCTGCCCATAGGCGATCATCTGCTGGGCAGCCTCGGCGTCGAGGTAGCGCCCGATCGGCTTCGTGGGCTTCGTGAAGCCCTCGTCGTCCGCGTCGATGAGCGTGCGGGTGACGATGGCAGTCACCCTCTTGTCGATCCCGCGGCGGGAGAAGGCCGCGTCGAGGGCGTTGAGGGAGATGAAGCCGATGGTGCCCTGGGTCTGTGCGCCACACCAGTCGAGAGGAACTGGAGGCACCACGCGTGCTGCGAGCTCGTTCTTGACGAGGAGGTTGCCGACCTGGGGGCCGTTGCCGTGCGTCAGCACCACCTCGTGGCCGCGGGCGACGAGATCGGCGACGCTCTCCATCGCGGTCCCGATCGCCTCGATCTGGGCGGCGGGCGTGGCGCTGCCGTCGGGGGCGGTCATGGCGTTGCCGCCGAGTGCGAGCAGGACTCTCATGCCTGTTGAGACTAGGAGCGCGCCGGACGACGGGGCGTTGGCAGGATGTGCCGAACGATCTCCCTTCCCTTGGCACCTCGACGGCCAGATCTGGCATCGCCCCGCGCACCTCTGCTCGCCTGCATCGCCACGACCGCTCTCGCGGCGCGGACCATGGGTGGGAGCGCTGAGGCTCGCATGGCAGGATCGGCCGGAGTGCGTCGGCGCCACCCTCCCCGGCCGACGCCCTGACCGAGGAGGCAGCAAGGAATGGCACGTCGTGGGACCGACCGCACCTGGCTCGTCGCGCTCGCGGCGTCGCTGTGGGGCCTGTCCGCGTTGTGGCGCTCACCGCTGGCGAAGGACTACCCGTCCCTGACGATCGTCTTCTGGGAGCACCTCGTCCTCGTCGTCCTGGTCTCGCCCTGGGTGGTCCCCGCCTTCCGGCGGCTCGTGGTTGCCTCGGTGCGCACCCAGATCGCCGTGGTTGTGATCGGTGCCGGATCATCGGCCCTCGCGACGGTGCTGTTCACGAGGGCCTTCGCGCTGGGCGACCCGATCACCCCTCAGGTGCTGCAGAAGCTCCAGCCGCTCATCGCGGTGCTCCTGGCTGCCCTCATCCTGGGAGAGCGACTGCGCGCCAAGTTCCTCTTCTTCGTGGTGCCCGCCGTGGTGGGCGCCTGGCTGCTCACCTTCGCGGACCCGTGGGGCGTGACCGTCTCGTCAGCGCAGGCTGCCCTCCTCGCGCTCGGGGCCGCCTCGCTCTGGGCGGCCGGCACAGTCCTCGGGCGCCTCGCCTCCGCGGAGCTGCGGTTCCGCGACCTCACGGCGCTGCGCTTCACGGTCGGGTTGATCACGCTGACGGCCATCGTGGCGATTACCGGCACACCCCTGAGTATGCAGTGGGCGGCCGCCCCGTCCCTCCTCCTGCTGGCCCTGGTCCCGGGTCTGCTTGCGCTAGTGCTCTACTACCTCGCCCTCGGCCGCACGCCGGCCTCGCGGGCCACGCTGGCCGAGCTGGCGTTCCCGCTCACCGCTGCCGTCATCGGCGTCCTCTCGTTCGGTGCCCGCCCCGCGGCGACGCAGTGGGTCGGCATGGGGATCGTCCTCACCACGGTCGTCACCCTGGCCCTGCACGAGCAGCGCGCCTCGCGTCCGGCGGTGGCGGTGCCGAGTCCGGCCCAGGACGCTCTCGGGCGTGAGGCACCGACGCCTCGGTGAGCCGTGGCGCGGGCCTCGAGGCGCTCCCGATCTGGCGGTCGGTGCGGCGCGGCCGTACGTGCCGTGCCGGGGCTGTGACCCAGTTGTGCCCGGCTGCCCCGGTTGTGCCCGAGTGACCGGGTTGCAAAGCGCCGCCCGAGAAATTGCCGGGTCATGGCTGCGGTAGCCGGTCATCGTGGCATAACCGGGTCACGGCTGCGGTACCCGGTCATCGGCACGAGGGTTGCCCCGGTTGTGCCGGGCTGCCCGGGTTGTGCGCGAGTGACCGGGTTGCAAAGCGCCGCCCGTGAAATTGCCGGGTCATGGCTGCGGTACCCGGTTATCGGGGCATAACCGGGTCATGGCTGCGGTAGCCGGTCATCGGGGGACAACCCGGTCACAGGTGTGGCACCCGGCGTGGGGTCGGGGCGGTGGGCAGTGGGTGGCGACCACTCAGAGCGAGCGGTAGCGGTCGTGCCGGGCCGCCAGCCGGTCGTCCTGATCCATGCGGGTGAGCGCGGTCAGCTCGTGGGCGATCGCCTGGGCCATCCGGTGGGAGAACTCGACGGGCTCATCGGCGGCGTCGGGGTGCTCGGCGACGATCCGGTCGACGATGCCGTTCGACAGCAGGTCGAGCGAGCGGACCTGCTGCTGGGCGGCGAGCTCGGGGGCCCGGTCCGGCGTGCGGTAGAGGATCGCGCTGGCACCCTCGGGCGGGAGCGGTGAGAGCCACGAGTGCTGGGCGCAGATGACCCGGTCGGCGGGCATGAGGGCGAGCGCGCCACCGCCGGTGCCTTGCCCGAGCAGCACGCAGACGGTCGGCTCGGGCAACCCGATGAGGTCGGCCAGGCAGCCGGTCTTGTGGCCCTCGTCGGGGTACTTGCGGCAGCGGTCGCAGTCGGGTGCGGGGGTATGGCCGGGACCGATCCACGTGGACAGCGTGAGTTCGTGACTCCCCTTCATGTTGGCGAAGGCGAGGCGCTTGCCGTCCACGACCAGCCGGTAGTCGGCGGGGATGCTGTCCCACGACTGGAAGATGCAGGAACCGGGCCAGAAGTTCTCAACGGCATATGCGATCCACGTCTCGAGTTCGGGGGTAGCGGTCTCGGCCGGTGCGGTGGCGGTGCTCATCGTCGGAGTCTCCCTTTGGTCTCAGGCGGCGGCGGCGCGGAGCTGGCGGCGGACGGCGAGCCGCTCCCGGCGGCGCTCGATGCGGCGGTCTCGGGATCGTGCCGGCGCGCCGTGGTTGCCTCGGCGGTGCATGTGGTGGTCGGTGTGGGCCATGAGGATCGACTCCCTTGGTTCGGTTCGGTGTCGGTGTCTGGCGGACGCTGCCTGACACGTAGAACGTTACGCGCACCGCGTTAGCGTGTCAACGGTTTGGGGGAGCGTGGAGAAGAATGTCCCCCGGCCCCGGCAACCTCATACGATGCCGGGACCGGAGGACGGGCTCACACCAGACCGAGAGCCTTCGCTGTCAGCCACACCGCGACCAGGAATGCCGCGGCGCGGATCACGCGCCGACCGCCACGGACTCGGGGGCAGAAGCGGGCGTGAACACGAGCGATCTGGCCGGGTCGCTCGGTGCCACGTACACCCGGCGGTAGTCCGACCACACCAACAGCGCGCCAGAGCGCGCGGTCCGGCGGGCGCGGGCCGTGATCGAGCCGTCCGGCCATGTGATCGAGCCGTCCTCAAACGCGCCAGGGGTGCGCTCGGCGCAGGCGCGGCACACTCCGGTCTGGTAGCCGGCGCTGCGGAGCGAGCGGTCTGCGAGGTCGGGCCACTGGTCGGGCTCGTAGATGCTGGTTGGGGCGAGGTACCGGGAGCAGAGCGTCTTGACGCGCATCCGGTCACCGGCTAGGCCGATCCGCTTGGTGGGGTCGATCGCGCTGAACGTGGCGTGCGTGACCCCTCCCCCACCGCGAGCCAGCCTGCCGGTCTTGGTCCCCTGGAACGGGGTCGGGTTCGTCATCAGAACACCGTCACCTCTCGGATCGCGTGCCACGGAACCTCGACCACTCGCCCCGTGGGGAGGTACTCGCCGTCCTCCTTGGTCTCGTACTCGGTGACCGTGGCCGTGCCGTCCTTGTAGGCGTCGAGGCGCCCGAGGGTCTGCTCCCACGTGAGGTCGGTCTCGTGGGCGAGCTCGACGTGGTAGCCGACCACGCGGCTGAGGACCCACTCCGCAACCTCGGCGTGGTCGTCGTTTTCGTAGTTGATCGTCAGACCGGCCACGTCACTGCCCTCCGCTCTCGGTGGTGTCGATGCTGAGCGCGTCGAGAACGATGGAGCCGATCGCGTCCGGGATGGACGAGCCGGGCACGCACGCGGCGAGGCGCTTGACCTGCTCGTCGGTGAGCGGTCCCGCCCATTCCTCGATCTGTGCGCGGGTTATGGTGAGGCCGGGCCGCTGCTCGTGCCTGTCCTGGGTGCGCTGGGCGTCCGCGATGAGTGCGCGGCCGATCCGTTCCCCGCGTGTCTGCTTGGCGGCGAACTGCCACGCGGCCTGGTCGGCGTCGTCCTCGGTCGCGTCGGGGAACGTAGCGCGGAACTGCTCGTCACCCCACCCACCAACCTCGTCGGCCAGGTCCGGGTGCCCGAGGTCGCGCAGCTCCATGCACACAGCGCCGCGAACCTCGTCGGTCTCGGTGTCGCTGTTGTCCAGGCCGAGAGCGGCCACGGCCAGGTCGCGGAACTCGCGCAGCGCCTCAATCTCGGTGTCGTTGCTGTCGCCGTGGGCGAAGGCGCGGGTGCGCCACATCGCGGCTTGCAGATCGCAGCGGGCGGGCAGGGTGATCGTGCTGTTGCTCATCAGTCGTTCCATCCTTCGGGCTTGGCGGTGGTCAGGGTGCAGCGGGTCCACGTGCGGGTGGAGTTGGGGTCGTTCCCCCATGACTCGTCCTTGCGGTGGTCGTGGTCGGTAGCGGCGAGGTAGCCGCCGATGAAGTTGCGCTGGGCGGCGCGGTTCATCGCGGGCCGGACCGCGCGGGCGTAGGACTGTCGCGGGTCGTGCTCGACGGTGATGTGCGCTCCGCCGGGGAACCGCTCGACGGTGACCGTCATCTTCGGCGGGGTGCCGGGCAGGGGGGCGTAGGTGCGGGTCTCGGTCGCGGCGGTCATCAGTTCGCGCTCCCGTCCTGGGTCGCGGCCGGGTAGACGTAGAAGGGGATGCCGTTGCGGACGACCATGCGCTCATCGGGCTTGTCGTCGCGGGCGAGATAGAGGACGGTGTGCGCGCCGGTGAACAGCTGTTGAGGCGCGACGTTGGTGACCCGTCTCGGGCCGGGCCAGTACCGCTTGTGGTGCTCGACCACCTGCCCAGGTCGAATGTCCTGCACGCGGGTGAGGACTGCGGCGTCAAGGGGTGCGTTGCTCATAGCGGTCACGCGTCCTTCGTGGTGGCGTCGTTGGCGTCGTGCCAGTCGCGGATCGCCATGACCCGCAGACCCTTGGCGAGAGCGTCGCGCTTGGTCTTGTGCCAGGACGGGCGGCGTCCGGGCAGGTCCAGCATCCACGGGCCAGCCGGGTAGCGAACTCCGCGGGCGCGGGCGGCGGCGGCGGTGCTCTTGACGACGACGACTCGCTCATCCTGGGCGGGGATCGGGGTGTCTGCGGGGGCGACGTGCTGGAACTCGCTGCTGATCCGGCGAGCCTGGTGACCGAGAGTGATGCCGGCGAAGCCGTCGGCGGGCTCTCCGGCGTACTCGTACTCGTCATCCCAAGCGGCGCTGATGACCGGCTTGCCGATCAGGTCGGCGGGCTCGACGGCGCGGCGGGTGGCGGTGGTGGCGCTCATGGTGGGGTGACCTCCTGGTCGGTTCGGTGTGGTGTGTCGGTGCCGGAGACGCTTTCCGGCTGCTGACATGTGAAACGTTAGCGGGGGCGCGTTTCGGTGTCTAGGGTTTCAGAGCGCGACGAGCTGCTCGGGCGTGAGAAGCGGCTCGTGCTTCGCTGGCGAGACGAACGAGGCCGGGTCTGGGCCGTCCGCGTTGGCGGTCAGCCTGCGCACATGCCAGCGGCCTCCGTCGAGGTAGGCGACCTCCGCGCGCCACACCGTGCCGTTGACGGGCAGCGCCTCGCGGACGTGACCGGGTACGACGTAGGGGCGGGCGTTGCTAGGGACGCACAGCACGTTCACGGGTGCGCCGAACGTCAGCCACGCAGGCACGGCCGGCGGCTCGTCCAGGGTGGCGGCGCGGCGGTAGTTACACATGGCTTGCGCGGCATCCTCACGTGTGGGCAGGGTCGGGGAGTTGGGGTAGTTCGCGCGGTAGCCGATGGGGCCTGAGCCGATGAACCGGCCTACAGCGATCGCGTCGCCTCCAACGTGCAGGTGGCGGCACCGTTCGCACACGCTCCCTCGGATCGTCATGCCGCGTCCTCGCTCTCAGGCTTGAGGGTGACCTCGCCGTGGGCGGTGAAGGCGTGGAACGTGACGGACTTGTCCCAACCGATCGTGATGACGGTCCACTCGGTTCGGTAGGTGTCACCGTGGCGTCCACGTGCCACGTTCGCCTCGTAGGAGCCGGGCATCAGGTACAGCCCCACGTCAGCGGCGGGACCTGTGTAGAGCGGCACTCCCGTCCACTCGGGGTCCTCCGGGTCCGGGACCTCGACGTACCACACGCCGCGTTGGGTGCGGTAGGACATGCGGTGCTCACGCGACTGCTCGGCGCGCACGCCGGGGCGCAGCTCGGCCTTGGCCTGTTGCATGGTCATTGGTCAGTCCTCTCCGGGGAACATGATCGTCATGACAGGGGCGGGCGTGTCGCCGGGTCCGATGCCCAGGTGGAGAGTGGCCTTGCGAGGCCGCACCCCTCGACCCTCGCGGGGCACGCGCACCATCTGGAACTCGGTGAGCCCGTCGTGGATGCGACGCGGGGACGCGCCCCGGTTGCCCTGGGCGGCGTTGCGCGCCATCCACAGCACGTCCCACAGCCGGCCTTTCTCGTCCTGCCCGGTGAATCCCTTGCGGGTCTCGTCCTCGTCGGTCCAGGTCACAAGGTCGGCGTAGACGGCGCGGGTCATGGCGACCGGCCAGCGGAACCCGGCCTCGCGTGCGGTCTCGGTCACGTCGATCAGCTCCCCGTCGCGGATCGCGTCCGCGCGGGTGTAGGCGTGGATGACTTCGGCGTCGGCCCAAAAGCCGGCCGGGGCGCTCATCGGTCCCACCGCTTCGTCATGCGGGCGGCGTCGGCGGAAGCCTTGCGGGCGATCGCGGCCTCGAGGGCGGCGGCGTGGGCCTCTCCCCTGTCGGCGGCGGCGTGGTCGCCGTCGCGGCGGTCGAAGCCTGCGGTCTCGCGGGCGATGTTGGCCGCGGCCTGGGCGATGACGACGCCCTTGGTGGCGACGATCCTCTCGGCCCGCTCGGTGAGGGCGAGGGCGGGAGCGGTGGTGCTCATCAGTGAACACCCTCGATCACGTGGAGGAACAGGACGAGCAGCACGGGGAAGGCGAGAACGATCGCGCCGCGGACGTGGCGGGCGTCGTTGGTGAGAATCCAGTCCCTGAACGGCTGCTTGGCCTTGGTACGGGTGCGTGACATTGGCGGGACTCCTTCGGTTCGGTGTGCGGGGTGTGGGGCGGACGCTTGCCCCAACAACCCCGACAGTATCGTGACTGCGCTAACGGGTCAAGGGTTGATGCTCACCA
>ENA-UOUL01002711-UOUL01002711.1-bioreactor-metagenome-genome-assembly--contig:-NODE-2711-length-20032-cov-4.351992_pt1 | contig 20032 bp, 2 predicted proteins | sample MGYA00249838_ERZ747220 | MGnify/ENA primary metagenome ERZ747220 (study PRJEB28778, sample SAMN05720191) | bioreactor metagenome | isolation source: Anaerobic biogas reactor | place: USA:Washington...
CGGGGTAGTCATCATCCTGATGGCACTCGATCATGTTCGCATGTACCTCGCCGACGGTGGCTGGTATGCCGATCCCACCAACCTGGCCACGACCACTCCCCTGTTGTTCTTCACCCGTTGGATCACCCATTTCTGCGCGCCGGTCTTCATCTTCCTGGGAGGCACGTCCGCCTTTCTCTACGGATCACACCGGCACAGCACGCGGGAGGTCTCGCATTACGTGCTCACCCGCGGCCTGTTCCTGGTCTTCCTCGAATGGGTGGTCGTCAACTTCGGCTGGACGTTCGACATCACCTTCAGCTTTCGTCTTCTGCAGGTGATCTGGGCCATCGGCATCAGCATGGTGGTCCTTGCCGGACTCGTCTATCTGCCGAAGTGGGCGATCTTCGCGTTCGGCGTGATGCTAATCTTCTCTCACAATCTGCTGGACCCGATCCAGATGCAGGGCGCCAGCCTGCAGGCACTGACCTGGTACATCCTGCACCAGTTGGAGCTCTTCGCCTTCAGACCCGACGCGGTCGTGTACTTTCACTATCCGCTGATTCCCCTGGTGGGCCTGATGGCCCTTGGGTATGTCTTCGGCGTCTTCTACGGGGAGGGGTTCGACGCCGCGCGAAGAAGAAAATGGTTGTTGGGCATGGGCGCCACGGCGATCCTGTTGTTCCTGATCCTGCGCGGCTTCAATCTATATGGCGAGCCGAGCCCCTGGCAGCCGCAGGGGACCCTGGTGGGTTCGGTCATGTCATTCCTGAATACCACCAAGTACCCTACCTCGCTACAGTTCTTGCTCATGACCATCGGCCCTGCGCTGGTCTTCCTGGCCCTGGTCGAACGGGTGAAGAACCGCGTCAGCGAGACCATTCTCACCTACGGCCGCGTTTCACTCTTCTTCTACATGGTCCACATCTACATGATCCATATCGTGACGCTCGTGGCGCTCGCGGCCTCGGGCCGGAGCTGGACCGAGACCATCGTGAGCGCCGAGGTGTTCCTCAGCGAGAGCCTGGCTGATTTCGGTTTTCCTCTCGCTGTGGTCTACCTGATTTGGGTCGCGGTCATGGTGGCGATGTATCCACTGAGCGAGTGGTACCGCGCATACAAGAAGCGCCATCCCGAGAAGTGGTTGTTGAGGTACATCTGAGCCGTCCGCATGGAGGCTGCCTCATTTTCGCGCATTCGACGTCGGGGTCCCGCCTTGACAAACGCCTGATATCACCCTAATATATCAGTATGATGTCAGCCCGCCACCAGTTCGGAAAGAGGGGATAAATCGTGACGTCGCTTTCGATGACCGACCGCGTCTACGAGATGCTCAAGGCAGATATCATCACCTGCGTCCTCGAGCCGGGACAGCAGATCGTCCAGTCCCAGCTGGTCGAAAAGTACCAGGCAGGGTTGACCCCGGTTCGCGAGGCCGCGCAGAGACTCGTGCAGGAAGGCTTCATCTCCCCGGTTCCGCGGCTCGGCTACATCGTGAGCCCTGTGACCGTCTCCGACGTCCACGAGATCTACGAGCTTCGGCTGATCGCCGAGTGCGCAGCCGCGCGGCTGGCCGCCATCCGCGCGCCGTCGGCAATCATCGATGAGATCTGCCGCAAGGCCGACTTCACCTATGTTCACAACGAACGCTGGAGCTACTCCGAGTTCCTGGCCGTCAACGCAGCTTTTCACGTGCTGATTGCCTCCGCGTCCGGCAATCAGCGCCTGGTGGACCTTGTCTCGCGCACGCTGGACGAGCTGACCCGTGTCTTTCACCTCGGCCTCGACGTGCGGGACAGCGCGGAGGAGATGCGCGCCGAGCATCTCGCGCTGGCTACCGCGCTGCGCGATCACAACGCGGGCGTGGCCGAGGAGACGATGCGCGCTCAGATCGAGCGCTCGCAGACCCGCGTCCTGGATGCCCTGATGCGCCGGAGCTCTCCGCGGGCCACGGATCAGTTTCAGCAGAGCGTCGTCATCTCGGGCTGATGCTCCGGCGCGCGGGCCTGGGAATAGCAGTTCCAAATGTAGTCGAGACTGAGCATCCTGAGCGGAGCGACCGAAGGGAGCGCAGTCGAAGGAAGCGGCTCGGGCAACAGCCGCGTTCGAACTGACACAGCCACATCACCGCAAAGGAGACACGCATGGGTGAGCTGATTTACATGGACAACGGCGCGACGTCGTTCCCCAAGCCCGAAGAAGTGTACACCTACATGGACCACTTCTATCGCTGCTACGGGGTCAATCCCGGCCGGTCAGGGTACGACCTATGCCTGGAGGCGGGCTCCATCGTCGACGGCACGCGCAAGATGCTGACGTCGCTCTTCAACGGCACGGATCCGAACCGGCTCTGCTTCTCCCACAATTCGACGGACGCCCTGAACCTGATCATCTTCGGCATGCTCAAGCCGGGAGATCACGCCATCTCGACGACCATCGAACACAACTCGGTCTTGCGGCCGCTCTACCATCTTTCGCTGGACGGGGTCGATGTTGACCTCGTTCCCTTCGACGCCGCGGGCTTCGTGGATCCGGATGAGATCCGGCGCAGATTCCGCCCCAACACCCGCCTCGTCATCGTCAACCATGCCTCCAACGTGATCGGGACCGTGCAGCCGGTCCGGGAAATCGGGCGCTACTGCCGTGAGGCCGGCATCCCCTTCGCCATCGACGCGTCCCAGTCTGCGGGCAAGATCCCGATCGACATGGAGCAGCAGTTCGTGGACGTCGTCGCGTTCACCGGCCACAAGTCGCTGCTGGGACCGACCGGGATCGGCGGGCTGTACGTGCGCGAGGGGATCGAGATCCGCCAGACGCGCGCGGGCGGCACCGGCGTCCGGTCGGCCATCCGCACCCACCTGGAGGAGTATCCCTTCCGGCTCGAATACGGCACGCACAACACTGTCGGCATCGCGGGCCTGCACGCAGGGGTGAAGTGGATCCTGGCGCGTGGGCTCGACGACATCCACGAGTACGAGATGGGCCTGGTGCGCGCCCTGCGTGACGGGCTCGCAAGCATCCCAGGCGTCGTGCTCTACTGCCAGGACGATCTCACCAACCACATCGCGGTGCTCGCGTTCAACGTGGAAGGCATGGATGCTGCAGACGTCGGCACGATGCTCGACGTCGACCACGACATCGCCTGCCGTACCGGGCTCCACTGCGCGCCGTTGGTCCACGAGCAGCTCGGGACGGTCAAGATCCGCGGCTCAGTCCGGTTCGGCATCGGGCCGTTCAACACTCAGGAGCACGTTGAAAAGGCGATCGACGCAGTGCGCGAAATCGCCTCAATGCGGAGGCGCCGAGGAAGCAGCTGATTGACCAGATCTGGATATCTGGCGAAGAAACAGAAAGGATTGACAACCCTCACAGTTCGGAGTACCCTGTCCGTAATCGACGTGTGCGGAAGGCTGGCTGCTGTAAAGATCTGTTGCGACGTATCCACATCGTAGAGCCTGACAGATCGCGGCGCAGCCGCAAGGAGGAATATAGTGAAGCTTCCTGTGTCCGCCAGCCTTCCCATCGTTCGTGTCGCGTACGCCCTCGGAGCAGCCCTGCTGGCCGGCATCCTGCTGACAGCCAGCATTGCGGTTTCAGCCGGGACTGCCCACCCCCTCACCGCGGCGGCCCCGTCCGAGCCCCAAGCCGTCCAGTCCGCGGCGCGTGAGGCTGAAACCCACACCCAGATCAGCCATACCCCGCTCGACCTGTCGGAAGCCAGGCCGCGCGCGGGTGACGCCAGTCCCGTCGAATCCGTTCGCCGCGCCTGGCAGCGGGCCAAAGACTTGGGGGTCTATCACTTCACCACGGACCTGGCCCAGTACCTCCATCCCGCGCCCTCCATCGCGAACGCGGGCAGCATCCCGCAGCGCGAGGAGCTGCACCTCGAAGGCGATGTCGATCTGGCCAGCCAGGCGATAAACATGAAGCTGTGGCAGGGCGGCGGCAGCGTGGCCGGCCCGCGCGACGGCGCGGAGATGCGCGTAGAGGGCGGCAAGGCGTACCTGCGCCGGTCGGCCGGCGAGGCATGGCAGGAGACCACCGACTTCAGCGGCAACTTCGCTCCCAACAGCGATGCCCTGGCCTTTCTCTCAGGCATCAAGGACGTGGTCGAAGTTGCCAGGAGCGACGAAGCCGCGGCAGCCTCCGCCTTCCGGCGCTACGGTTTCGCTATCGACGGCCCTGCGCTGGCCCGCTACCTGCGCGACCGGCTGGAAGAACAGCTGATGGCCGAGGGCAAGCTGCCGCAGGGTGTGACGCTCGAAACGCCCCAGCAGTACCGCGACGCGACCGGTCACGGCGAGCTGTGGGTCAGCGCGGCCGGCCTGCCGCTGCGCCTGGCCGTGCACCTGGTCTATCCTGCGGCCCGCTCCGGCGAGCACATCGAGGCCGACATCAAGACCGATTTCACCGGCTTCCCAGCGCAGCAAGCGAGCGCGCCGTCGCTATTCAGCCAACCGGTCGACTGGGCCGCGGCCGCGGTCAGCCCGGCGCAACATCCCGACGAATGGGCCGCGGCCGGCCGGTTGCTATTCACGGTGGCGCTTGGCTTCGCCGCGTTGGCGCTGCTGGTATTCCCGCGGCGCTGGCGCAAGCTGTATGCTGCTGTGGTCGTGACCGTGATCGTGTCCATGGTGATCACGCCGCTGCTTCGGTCAGAACGCGTTGCCGCGTTCAGCGACGAGCTCGCTGCCAGGCAGGTGGAGGGCGAAGAGCAGGAACAGGTGCGGGAAGCTGCGCAGCAGGTGCGTGCCGAGCTGGCCGGCCCCGCGTTCGACCCACATCGCGATCCGCTGACCGCGCCGCCTGCGCCGCCCGGCGCACCCGCGGCCGGTCCGGCGCCGGACCTCCTGCCAGCCAGTGCTGCCAGTCCCCAGCTCATCCTCAACCCACCCGAAATACCGGACTGCACCGGCTATGACAGGGGCGACATCGATAACGATGGGCTCAACAACTACGAAGAATGCATGCGCGGCCTGGGCGTGACCGACGAGACGTGCGATCCGGATCATGATGGCGACGAGCTTCTGGATGGCATCGAAGTGTACCAGCTCGGCACCGACGTGACCCGCCCGGACACCGACGGCGACTGGATCAACGACATGCTGGAGGTGCAGGGCTATCCCCTGGGGGACAACACGTGGTACCTCAATCCGTTGAAGGCCGACACCGATGGCGACGGCCTGCCGGACAGCGTGGAGTGTCCGGAGCTCCTTGGCCTCGATCTGGCCGACATCAGCACCTTCTCTATCAGTACGTGCGACACCGATCATGACGGGACACCGGACCCATGGGACCTGGACAGCGACAACGACCGTGTGCCAGACAGCCAGGACCTCTCGTCGACCAGTTGGGTGGACCAGGACGGCTATCACCCGACCGCAGCCGAGGACGGCTCGATCACCGCGTTCGCCGCGCCGGCGGTCCCCCCGAGCGCGGTCGATCCGCGCTTCGCGTTCACGGTCCAGGAGCTACAGACGGTCCGGCCCTGGCCGGTGCTGGTCGACCTGCAGCTGCGACCGGTGAACGGGGATCACCTCAACTACGCGCTCAGCATCCTGGATTGGCCCCATAACATCGTGGATGGCCAGATCCAGCACATCAAGCGGACAACCTTCAAGGATCTGCCCGAGGCCCATCTCACAAACGACCAGGCCGCAGCCCACGGTGACATGCAGCTGGTGCCTATGCTCGAAGTCGAGATGAACGGCAGCGCCGTGCCGTTGGCCCTCGCGCCGGCATCCGCGACCGTGCAGGTGGGCACAGGTACGCTGTCGACCACCATCACCCTGGAGCTGGCCTCGGCCACCACGACGAAGGCCACCATCACCCCTTCCGGCCCCAAGCCAACCGTCAAGATCTACGCGGGCTCCTGTGGCAACAAGGTAGTGCGCGTCGACCCATCCCTCACCGAGACGGATGTCTTCCTGGGCAGGCTGGTGGACGTGGCGGACGGCAACCACGTGATCGAGGTTTTGGACGGATCGGTCTCTGCCTGTACGGAGATCCCGAACGTCCTCAACGGTCCGTACACCGACAAGATGGTCGACCTCTCGGTCCTGGAGCCCTACAGCATCTCTGTGCAGGAGGCCGCCGGTCCGTACACGGCGGTGGGCAGCGGCTCCACGACACTGCTGATGTATGTACCGCTGAACCTCATGACCGACGACACGGGCGGCGGCCGGACCGCGTTCGCCGCGCACATGCTGTACTATCCCGGCTCGACCGCGATTCCGGCACAGTATGTCAGGTTCGTCTGGGCGGTGCAGGCGATCACGGATCAGTGCGACACGACTGCGGAGGATTTCCCGAAGAACCTCGAAGAGTACCAGGAATTAATAGGGGACGATGAAGCGAAACAGGAAGACTACGACGCGTATTACCGGTGGTACTGCCTGGATCGGGATCATCGCACCCCCGACACCCCCCGGGTCGTACACACCTACGACGAGAGCTGGTACCTCACCGGGATGAGCATCCGCGAGGACCACGGCCTGGTCGTGGCCGCCGCGTACGAGAACCCGGACACGCATCCTGCCTACTCGTGGCCGGAGGAGGACCTCTGGCAGTTGTCGCTGGGCCTGAGCGGAAGCTTCCTGTCCCAGCGCGACTGCGAGAAGCCGAACGGGGAGCCGCCGGTCACCTATGACGCGGGCAACGCACCCTCCTACGATCCCACGGCCGGGACGTGCAGCGATGACGGTCTGCGCGACCTTACGGTGGCCAAGAAGGACCCTCTGGACGCGACGGCCGCAGGCAACTCCACCATTGCGGAGCGCTTCGATGCGGCGACCGACCAGAACTTCCATTTCAGCGACGCGGACAACTTCGGCAATCCGCTCGACTCGCTGCGCGTGAGTACGGTGAAGTACACCTACCAGGACAGAATAGTGGATGTCGCCACGCGGCAGACCGCGCCGATCCTGAACGCGCTCAAGGACGTGTACACGACGTCCGACGCGCCGGATCCGACCTTCACGCCGACGATCCTCTATGCGCGGGAGGAATACTTCCGCAGCGCCAGCCTCGACGACGGATCCTTCCAATCCAGGTTGCTGACGATCCCGGTGACCGGGGCCGAGCAGCTCCTCACAGCCATCAACTGGGAGTCATTCCACTACAACTCGGGCAACGACCCGATCACGGGGTCCGTCATCGGCTGGGAAGGCGTGCCGCCCTCCGAGGCGTGGGTGAACCTCCAGGAGCAGTTCGCGGTCTACTTTGATAACATGTACCACCCTGCCACGGAGGACGAAAAGCAGGCCAACGCGGGCCGGGTCAAGATCGCACTCGCCTACTACCTGGCGATGACCCAGGGGCTGGTCAACATGGCAGACCCGTGCCCTGGTTTCACCTGCGAGATACAGCCGTCCGGCAACTCGAGCGGCGACCTCGCCAAAGGGCTCCAGGCAGCGCTCAAGGGAGTGGCGAACGTCCTGCGCGTGGCTCTCGAAGAGATGATGGCGTGGACTGCGCGCGGGGGCATCATTGTGACCGAGCTTGCCATCCTGAAGAGCATCCCGGCCGGCATCAAGGGTGGAATAGGGCCCCTCAGTGTGATCAGTCCCGGAGGCTATGGGAAAACCATCGGCTTAACCGCGCTCGCGGCTGGTCTCGCGGTGGCCGGTGGCCTGGCATGCCTGATCATCATGATGGTATCCGCGGCGAAGAACGGGGACACGATGAAGGTCGTCGCGGACGTGATGCTGGCCACCGGCCTCATCTTCACCGGCTTCGGCATCATCACCGCGGTGGGCCGGCTGGTCCGGGAGGCGGCCGCTTTAAATGGGTGGTCGGCCGTGGCAAAGGCTGCCCGCGCCATCGGCACCAACCTTGGAAAGGCTGGGGAGTTGACGAAGGTTCTCACCCTGGCCGTGGCCATCGCCATGAACTTTCTCGTGTTCATGATGCAATGGGGCAGCGGCCTGGCAGTCGGCAGCCTGGCCTGGGACAACGCGCTCGCGGGGGCGATCGCGGGCAGCCTGGCCGCACTCGTCATGTTCTTGTTCTTCAACTTGTTCGGGGGCATCGGTACGCTCATACAGGCGATCCTCGCGTTGGTTGATATGCTGGTCGGCTTCATCTGCACCCTCACGGATGCCTACGAGAAGCAGGAGGAGAAGGACCAGCTCTATGCCAAGTGGTTCTGCGGAGGCATCACCGGCCTCGTCAGCAACTTCATCAAGATGTTGATCTACAGCGGCAACGTGATCGTGGATATGACGGCCAAGAACCGCCTCGAGTTCAGCGGCTGGAACTACACGCTCGTCCATCCCGAAAAGGGGATGGTGGCCGGCAATGCGATCAGGATCGGCGTGAACGTCACCAATACCGTCGCGATGGCCGAGATCCCGCCTGACAGCGCCTGGGCGAATTTGTGGTCCGGACAATGGGAAGACGATGACCACATCCGAGACTCCGATTTCAGCTATGCGTGGGCCGACTACGATTGGGCGACAGTGGATGCGCGCTATGGCGCGGCGTCCTCTATGTGGCAGCCGACGACGACCGCTCATACCTTCGTGATGACCCAAACAGTGCCTGGCACGAAGAGCTTCCCGCTGGGCAATCCGGGCATCCGCAGCCTTAAGGCGTACCTGATCGAGGGTTACGCGGTGCCAGAACAGGAGTGTTGGGGCGTCGTGCCGATCGGCGCATGTGGGGTGCACGAAAACACGGGCAGCAGCGCCTACGATATCGGGTCGAGCCTGGTGTTTGCCGTGCTGCCGGCCACGCTGGACGGCTTCCGCACCCTGGCCGCCAAGGGGCAGGGCTATGCCCAGAGCTGGGGCAGCATCAGCTTCCCGGTGCTCTACGATGCCGACAACGACGGGCTGCCCTATAGCTCCGATGGCGACGACCACGCCGCAGACCGTGACGGTGACGGCCTGCTGGACGGGTACGAGATCGAGATCGGCAGTAATCCGGCGGCCAGGGACAGCGACGGCGACGGCCTCGGCGACCGCTTCGAGATCCTGGCCGGCACGAATCCCAACCGGCGGGACACGGACGGCGATGGCCTGACGGACGCCGAAGAGGTGAGGCACCAGGATGTTTACGACGCGGATGGCGACGGCAACACGGCCGAGTGGCGGGGCGGCTGGAAATTCGTCTATAAGCTCGATGAGACGACTGGCGCGCCGTCCAGCACCTGGGTGTGGTCCGATCCGCTATCCGTGGATGGCGACGGCGACACGCTCAGCGACGCGCAGGAGCGCGTCTACGGCTACCACCCCGGCGTGAAATCGAGCCTCAACATATTGGACCTGGAGTCCCAACTCAATGAGCGGGATGGAGCAACTGGCCTCTACGTTCCCAGTGATGGCATGGTGCATCCCGGGCAGAGCCTCTACTACGTCTCCAAGGTCACGAACCAACTCCTGAGTCGCGAGGCCGAGGGCCTTCTGTCCACCGAGAAAGGCGCCGGCATCAGCACCGTCCAGGTTCCGGATCGCGCATTCGTGCTGCGGCCCCAGGAACAGAGCACGACCTCGGGCTATTTGAGCGTTTCCGGCGTCGTGGACGGCGGCGTCTACACCGTGACCCAGGTGGCCGGCGGGACGATCAGCGACTGGACCAGCACCGCGGGCGGGATGCTCCTCTGGCTGCCCTTCAACGATCCCAACGCGCCGTTCTTCGACCGCTCGGGCAACCTGCCGCCGCACGACGGAATCTGCTTCAGCGGGAGTGGCGTGGCGCCGTGGGGCGGCTGCCGGCTCGACGCGAACGGCTACTATGGCAACGGACTCGGCCTGGACGGCGCGAGCTTCCTGGAGTCAGCCGCCCAACCACCGCAGCTCGGGGGCTCCGTATCCCTGTGGTTCAGGACCACCAGCACGGGCAAGCATGACCTCGTCACCACCCCGATAGCCACCGGCGCCTATCCGCTGCAGATCTCCATCGACGGCGGCGTTCTGACTTCAACCATGGGCGCCACGAGCACTGTCTCCTCGGGGCCGGCAACCGCACCCGGCTATGGGGACGGCGAGTGGCACCATGTGGTGGTGACCTACGGCAAGGAAAGTCCCGCGTCCAGTTCGGACGTTCACAGGTTCTACGTGGACGGACAATTGAAGGGCGCGGGCACGGCGACGCAGCTATCTGTACCGGCGAGCAACGGCATCGATCTGGGCGGCCACATGAGCCTCGAAACGACCAGCTCCCCGTGGCTGCCCGGCATGCTCGACGACGTGCGCGTCTACGACCACCGGCTGAGCCAGCGCCAGGTGGCTGAGCTCTACGGCAAGGTCGCGTTCAGCATGAACTTCAACCTGGCCAATCCATGGCAGGACACGTCGGGCCAGGAAGCCACCGTGGGCTGCGCGTCCGGATACTGCCCCAGCGTGAGCTCGGGCGCTGCCCGCTTCGACGGCGCGCAGTACCTGGCGGCATCGGGCCCCATCCCGAACCTGAGCGGCGGTCGCCTGACCCTGAGCGCGTGGATCTATCCGACGTTTCGCGGCGGCGGTGACCCCAGGGACACCTGGTACCAGGGGGTCATCGGCTACCACAGCCAGCGCGGGGACGCCACCGCGTACCCGACCCTCGAGCGCTACGGCCTCAAGCTGCGCTTCGGCTTCAGCACGGGCACGGCCTGGAAGGGCTTCACGACTGGGAGCAACGTGCTGACCGACAACACCTGGAACCACGTGGTGGCAACCTACAGCCAGGACGACGGCTATGCCAGGATTTATGTCAACGGTGTGGAGAAGGGTAACAGCAGTGTCGGAAAGTATGCATCCATCGCGTCGCCCGCGAGCTTCAACATCGGACGCACCACCGATGTCTCCACGCTCAAGATCACGCACGTCGACGTCCTCGAGACGGCCGACGCGCTCGCAGACTGCCCGGATTATTATCCGCCAGATGATAATCTTTGCGTCGCGCTCAACGGCGTGGAGTGGTTTCACGAAGCGGTAGGCTGTTACGGCGGCGACTGGAACTATAACACTTCGTATACCCTCAACGGAACTTCCAGCGCGACGCTGACCATGTGGGAGAACGATGGGGATGTGAACTGCGGGCCGGTGTGTGACGACAAGGACGATTGCGGCTCCATGTCACCCAACGTCTTCTCCTGGACCCACGCGGGCGTGGGCGCCATCGACTCGAACTACACGGTAAGCGGCGGCCACGGGGTCTTCAAGATGAACTTCTCGAACGCCTCGATCCCGTTCTACGGTTACATGGACGACGTGCAGATCTACAACCGCAGCCTGACTGCGGCTGAAGTTGAGGCGCTGTACCAACCCCCGAGCGTGGCGCTGCACCTGCCCTTCGACGAGCCGCCGGGCACGGCGGCTTTCACCCAGTCGGGCGGCGCGACTGTCCAGGCAAGCTGCACGAGCTGTCCCACGGCAGGCGAGCCGGGTCGCATCGACCAGGCCGTGACGTTCGACGGCACGAGCGCCTATCTGTCAATGCCCAACAGTCCCGTGAACCGGCTCACGTCGGGGTTCACGGTGGCGGCGTGGATCAAGGCGGACTCGGTCTCGGGCGACCACACGATCATCGGGACGTCCCGGCTGGCGACCGACGACGGCTACGGATTCGGCATCAGCAACGGGAAGCTGCGATTTGTCAAGCATCCCGACCATTTATACACGTCGGCCTCGCTGAACCTCCAAGCCGGTCGCTGGCACCATGTTGCGGCGGCGGTGTCGTCTTCCGGCTCCGTCGACTTCTACCTCGACGGCCAGCAGGAGGTCATCGCGGGGGCATCCATCATCCAGGTGGACGCCTACGACGAACTGCTGGTAGGCGCGCGGCGGCCTCCGCGTTCCACCGGGCCCGACCAGTACTTCGATGGCGCGATCGACGATCTGCAGATCCACGATTGGTATCTGTCCGCCGACGGGGTGAAGGCGCTCATCGCCCAGGCGCCCGTGATGCACATGCGCCTGGACGAACCGCAAGATGCAACTCAGTTCGCAGACAGCGCGCGCACCGGTGTGTCGGCCGGATGTACCAGCCCGGAAGAATGCCCGATGACGGGCGAGGCCGTCCAAGGCAAGGTGGGCCTGGCCGCTCGCTTCGACGGCGCGGATGACAGCCTGGTGCTTGCCGATCCCGGCCTTGTGTTGCGTCCCGACAAGTTCACCGTCGGCGGCTGGGTGAAACCCTCCGGCCTGAAGCCTACGCATCAGCCGGTCCTGGCCAACGCGATCTCCAACGGGAGAGCATTCTACATCCTGCGGCTCCAGGCGAGCACGGGCGTGCCTGAGCTGCTGCGCGGCTGCCCGCCGTATGATGCGGTGGCCGCGTCCGTGCCGCTGGTCGAAAACCAGTGGAACCAGGTGCTGGGCACCTACGACGGCCAGACCCTGCGGCTCTATGTCAACGGCCTTGAAGTCAGAAGCCTGGCGAGCGCGGCGGGGACGTGCGACATCCCCGCCACCTCCTCTTTGTCGGTCGGCACAGGCCTGGATCCGACCAACAAGCTGGCCGGCGTCCTGGACGAGCTGATCCTCTACAGCCACGTGCTCTCTGCGGATGAGATCGCCGCGTTGTACGCGTACCAGTTGAGTTGGACGGAGGATCGCGAGAGCGCCTCCTTCACGATTGACCGGGACAACCCGAAGGCCTCGTTCCTGCTCAACGGCACGCCGTACTACCCGAACGCGCCGGTGGTGATCCCGATCGGCACCAGTGACGCAACCTCGGGGGTGGCCAGCGCCGAGCTCTGCCAGGGGTCGTTGTGCGGCGGGCCTGCGCCCCACTGCCAGGACCCGGGGCAGACCACGGCCTGGTGTCCCACCTTCACCCCGTCCGGCGAAGGGGTGTTCTACCTGAGCGCCAAGGTGACGGACAAGGTGGGTTACATCACCACCTCTGCGGCACGCGAGGTGCGCATCGACGACACCCCGCCCCTCGTAAGCTTCAGCGGCAGCGCGGGCGACGTGCTCCAGACCGGGCGCGACATCAATAACACCTGGACCGTCCGACTCTCGGGGACCGCCAGCGACCCCGTGCTCAGCAATACGAGCACGCCGGGCAGCGGAGTACCGCTCGACGGCGTGCACGTCACCCTCTACAAGGCGGACGGCGGGCTGGCCGGCCCCGCGGCCCAGGCTGCCACGCTCACCGGCAGCACGTGGACGGTGGATTACGTCCTGTCCGACAGCGAACCCATCGGCTGCTACACCGCGGAGGCTGTGGCGGTGGACGCGCTGGCTGCGATCTATCCTGACGAGGCGGCCAGCCACACGCAGACCGCGAAGCAGAGCTTCGGCATCAATACGGGGGGCCCCGCGGTGCAGATCGACCGCTCGTTCCTCACGCTGGGGCAAACCCTAACCGGTACGCTGGCAGGGGCAACCAGCAGCAACTTCGTGCCCGTGGCACTGTCCTGGGCAACCGGATTGGGTGGCGCGCAGGCGGAGCTCGCGCTCAGGTGCCATGGACCGGGGAGCGCGGATTGGAAGTACACCGCGTTCCGGCCGGGGAGTGCACTGGCAGCGGAGGAGGACTACACCTGGGCCGGCCAGGTGCACCGGCAGGCCACCTGCGAGCTTGAGCTGACCGCCGCGGCGGGTTCACCCGGCATCGTCAGCGGTTCTGCCACCGTGTGCGGGGAGAAGGTCGCGAGCTGGAGCAACAACCTGGCCGAGAGCACCACGATCTCGTTCACGGCCAGCTCGAGCAAGTGCGCGGCCGACCAGTGTTTGGACAAGAAGCTCAAGTCCAGCGTCAGCAAGGTGGAGGTCGCCTTCACATCGTTGATGCCCGGCCCTCAGTTCATCAACGAAACGCCGCCTTCGGGGGAGGTGCTGCACCTCACCATGGATGCCGGCGTTGATGGCAGCGGGAACCCGGTCTTCCCAGACGTATCGGCCAACAGGCTGACCGGCATATGCAGCGGAGCCGCCTGCCCAGCGCCCGGACAGCAGGGTCACAGCGGCAGCGCGGCGCGCTTCGACGGGGTGGATGACCATGTGACCGTGCCTGACGATGATGCGATCGACTTCGACGCAGGCCACGACTTCACGGTCGCTGCCTGGATCAAGCCGGACGCGATCCAGCCCACCGCAACCAACATCGACAGCGATATCATCGAGAAGTGGTCGCAGGCGGGCGGTTATCCCTATGTCATTCGCTACCTCAACCAAGGAGCAGGCACGGAAGAAGGCAAGATCTCGGTTGCCCGCTACGACGGTTCACAAAACCCTGGGATCCGATCCACGAAGCTGGTGAACGATGGCGGCTTCCATCATGTTGCCTTCGTGAGGACTGCAGGCACGCTGAAGCTCTATATCGATGGGGTGCAGGACGGCGAGACGCCGGATACTACCAGTGGCGCCACCACCAACAATTCGGCGCTCGTCATCGGCCGGCGCGGCAACGGCATCAACCACTTCGCGGGGTCGATCGACGACGTGCGCATCTTCGACCACGGCCTGACCGGCGCAGAGGTGAAGGAGCTGCTCTACACCGGCTCGCAGCCGGTTCTCGTGCTTCCCTTCGAGGCGGGGTCCGCCGCGGATGGCAGAAAACAAGAGGACACCTCGGGCTGGCAGCGCAATGCCACTTTGTACACGGGGACCGGGGATGCCGCCAACAAGTCGGTGTCCGGTCAGGTGGGCCGCTACGCGCTGCAGTTCGACGGGGTGGATGATCACGCGGTCGTGCCCGACGATGATGCGATCGACTTCGACGCGGGCCACGACTTCGCGATCTCAGCCTGGATCAAGCCGGACGCATCGCAGATCTGGACCGCAACCGTGGACAACTACGTCATCGAGAAGTGGTCGGGGGCCGGCGGATATCCCTATTCGATCCGCTACCTCAATCAGACCGCGGGCAGCAATGCGGGCAAGATCTCTGCAGGTCGCTGGGACGGCCAGAATGGTCCCTGGCTTCAGTCGACCACACGCATCGACGATGGGCGCTTCCATCACGTGGTCTTCGTGAAGCGCGGCAGCACGCTGGCTTTCTACGTCGATGGCGCGCTGCACGGAGAGCGGACAGACACAACCACCGAGGCCACGGCCAACACCTCGCCGCTATACATCGGGCGGCGCGGCGGCACGGCGCTCCAGGGCTACTTCACCGGCAGCGTGGACGACATCCACATCTACGCGCGCTCGCTGCCTGCCGAGGAGGTGCAGGAGCTCTACCTCGCGGGCTGGCGCGAGACGACCCTGACCGCGGGCAGCGACGACCAATCGGCGCGCTGGTCGGTGACTGTCCCGACCGGGCTGGAAGGCGCCTACCGGGTCGACCTGCGCGCCACCGATAGCGCGGGCCACGGCAAGGTAGCGCCGGTCTGGAACACGGCCGGTCTCTCGTCGCCCGCCTGGAGCGGCAACGTCGACAACCTCGGCCCGCGCGTCACGGTGTGCAAGGCGCTGGTCAGCGGGAGCACGTACCGCTACGTCGCTGTCGCAGAGGACTACAACCTATCCGAGACCGGGTTCACGTTCATGTGTCCGGTCACCGAGCGCAGCACCTACCAGTCGCCCTGGTTCCTGGCCACCATCCCCGCCGGCACGGAGAAGCTGTACCAGTTCACGGCTGAATGCTCATCGGTCACGACCGCAACCGTCCAGGCCACCGCGTGCGACGCCAGCGGCAACTGCACCACCGCGGACGCGCAGACCGGCGGCGCCTGCACCGCCATTATGTCATCGCAGGCTGCCAACGCAGCCTCAGCTGCGTTGGCAGCAGAACTGCAAGTGGGGGTCGGACACGCAGGTCCGCCCCAACCGGCAGCGGAGGAGACAGCGGACGCAGCCGGGGCTGAGTTGGCCGCGGGCAAGCCGAGCATGCCGGCGGTGGTCTTCGCATCGACCGTGCTGACCGGCACGCATTACCACGACCCACAGATGGTGATCGTGAAAGGCGAAGCGAGCGGCCTTCTTGGGGTCATTGGCGTCGATCTCGCCGTGGACGGCAAGGTGATCCCGGCGATCCTGTCCGAACCTGCAACCAGTTGGCCCTTCACGCGCACCTGGGCCAGCACCTGGCTGCTGCCCCCCGGCCCCCTGCCCGACGGCGTCGTGCAGCCCGTGGTCGCCATCGCAGACCTCCAGGACGGGCGCATCGAATCTGTGCAGGTGAACCTGACGCTCGATGTCGTGCCGCCTGCCGCGGTTGACCTGGCACTCTGGGCGGACGGGGGCCGCGTCGAGCCGAACGCAATCGTGCGCACGGTCGCGCCCGAGCTGACCCTGGAATGGACGGCCAGCCAGGACGGCAGCGGGCTGATGGGGTACACCACCCGCTGGACCGCCACGTCAGCCACGGCCACCACGGTCACTACCCGTCACTTCGATCCCGCCGTGCCGCTCACCGACTCCTACGTCGGAGGTGAGGCGCAGGTGCTCACGGTCGAGCTCGGGATCCGGGACAGCTACGGCAACGAGCGCTGGCAGCAGATCGGTCCCATCACCCTGGACAGCCCGCAGACACCGGACGCCATCGCGGCGGACGCGCAGGGGTGGCAGGAAAGCGGCTGCACTCTCATGGGCACGGACCGCCGCCTGTACCGGTTGGGGCTGACCGAGGCTCCGCAACAGCTCTACGCGACCTGGGATCGCAACGCCTTGCGCCTGGCCTTCACCGGCGCGAGCGGGCACCTCAGCGGGGGCGACCTGTTCGTCTACCTCGATACCGGCCCGGGTGGCACCACCCAGCCCTACGTCCCTCTTGAGCTGCCGCTGCTGGGCGCCACCGTGACCCTGCCCGACAGCCTGCAGGCCGACGTGCTGATCTGGGCGCAGACGGCTGACCAGGCAACCATGCTCCACTGGGACGGCAGCGCCTGGTCCGGCGCGACCCCGCTGACAACCCAGCAGTTTCACTTCGACGCGGGGCGGCTCGGCGGCCAGGTCGACATGATCCTGCCGTTTGAGCTGCTGGAGGTGACACCCGCATCGTCGCTGGGGCTGATCGGCCTCGGCGTGCAAGACCCGGTCGAGGGCGAAGCGCCGGCCCTGCGGGTGACGCTGCCGCCCTACAACCCTGTCAACAGCCCACTCATCAGCCGTTTGGCCCCGTTGGCGACCGGCGAGATCGAGTTCAGCCTGTTGCAGGCGTACCGCTGGCCCGCGTTGAGCGACGGTGTCTGTCCGAACGGAACGGACGGCAGCCCGGATGCGACGCGCGAGGGGGACAGTAACCTGCAGGTGTCCATCGAGTCCGAGCCCCACGGCACGGCCTTCGGCGGCCAGTCGGACGGGCTCTTCTGGGTGACCGATCCCCAGGATGCAGCCCTGCCCGCGGAAGATAGCCTGGCGCTGCGCCTGCTTCAGCCGCGCAACCCGCCCGTGCCGGACGGCCAGCCGCTCGAATACACAGTGCACTACCACAACGCGGGCAGCGATCGGGCGGTAGGTGTCTACATCACGCTGGCGGGGTACGGACACATCAGCGGCCTCCCCGAGGTGCTCGATCTGGGCGATGTGCCGCCCGGCGGCACGGGCGAGGCAACGTTCCAGGCTGTCGTGGATCGCAGCCAGGGCGTACTGCCGGCAGCCGGCGTCCTGGCCCGGATCTATGACGCTTCCCACGGCCCCGATGGGCCCCCGCTGGAGTGGCTCTCGGTGGCCCACCGCGTCGACCGCGGCGCACCCGAGGCCCCGCAACTGGTGCTCCCGTCCCGGATCGGGCCGCTACGGGAGATCTTCAGAGGCCGGGTGCTGGACGAGTCGGGCATCCGGGAGGTGACGCTCGACGTGCAGTGGCCCGGGGGCAGCCGGCTGATCACCTGCCCGCTCGTTCGCGCGGCCGACGGCGAGTGGGCCTGCGACTGGCAGGCAGGCAGCCCCCTGCCGCACGGAACGCCGCTGACCGTGCGCTTGCAGGCCACGGACAGCCACGGCCAGACGAGTCCCTGGAGTGCACCGCACACCCTCACCGTCGACGCTGAGCCGCCAACCACGACCCTGGACCTGGCGGCCAGCCTCGCCGGCGGGCAGGGCCTCGCGGTGCGCGGTGGCCTGACGCTCTACGGCACCGCAACCGATGCGGGCATCGTCAACGCGGTGACCGTCTGCGTGCAGGATGTGCCCGCGGCAGGAGAAGAGACCTGCAAGCGGGCCGACCAGCAGCCGCATGGCGGCTGGTCGTACCGCGCGCCCGCGCTGGGTGCGCTCGATGCGGTGAGCCGCACGGTCACGATCTGGGCCACCGACGACCTGGGCAACCGCACCGGCACGCCGCTGTCGCAGGAGATCCTCATCGACAACGTGGCGCCCGCGCTGGCGGTCGAGCAGCTCGCCACGACTTTCGTGTTGAGTGACACACAGACGGTTCTCCGCGGCGCCGCAGCCGACGGTGGCCCGGAGGTGAACGTCTCGGTGCGCGTGCAGCCGCCCACGGGCGACGAGTTCCGTGCCGATACGCTGCAGGAGGGAAACGATTGGAGCTTCGACCTGGTCGCAACAGAACCGGGACGCTACCAGTTGTGGGTGGATGCAGACGACCAGGCCGGCAACCGCGCCAGTGAGGGACCGTTCGCGGTCGACGTCACCTGCCTGGACGCGGTCCCCATGGTCCTCGCGCTGTCTGCCGAGCCATCCTCGACCGCGCCCCTATCCGTGACGCTCAGCGCCCGGCTCACCAATGCCGGCGCTCAACCGCTGCCCGCCGGCCTCCCGGTCACTTTCTACGCCCGCAACGAGGCCGTCGCCACGCTCACCACCGCAGACAGCCTGGCTCCCGGCGGGGTGCTGGACCTGGCGTTCGACTGGAGCCCAGCCCTGGATGGAGATTGGCCAGTGGTCACGGTCCTTAACGAGGGCCAGAGGGCGCTGGGCGACGCGGTGCTCTGCGGCATCCCTGCCGCAGCGCACTTCACCGTCGACCTCGCGGACGTGCCGCTTTACACCTCCTGGAACCTCGTCTCGCCGCCGGTGCAGCCTGGAAACCCCGATGTGGAGATCGTGCAGCGGCCGATCGGGGGCGGCTACGCCGCAATCCTGGGTTACGAGGACGGCCTGCAGTGGTACAAGCCACTCGACTCGGACCCGGGCAGCCTGGCCCGTGTCGAGGCGGGTCGGGGCTACTGGATCCGCGAGACGCTGCCCCCACCGCCGCCTGACCTCGAGGAACCCTGGCAGGTGCTGCCGGCCGCAACGCTGCGCTTTACGGGCCAACGCTTGCCCCCGGACCAGCCGCTCGCCATGGCCGAGGGCTGGAACCTGGTGGGGTATCTCCCGGAGGCATCCCTGCCTGTGACGGAGGCGCTCCGGAGCATCGACGCCGCAGTCGGCGCGGTGCTGGGGTTCGACCGGACCGGCGTGTCCTACTATCCTGACCTGGAGGCCGGCTACAACACGCTCGCCGGGCTGAGACCGGCTGCCGGCTACTGGATCAGCGCGACGCAGGCGATCACCCTTCAATACCCGATCACGACCGGCCTGGCGGTGACCCGGACCGCGCGCCTCCCCGGCACGCTGTCGCTCGGCGACCGCCTGGACCTGATACGGGCGGCCGAGCAGGCGGCAGGCGTGCAGCCGACGTACACCTGGGCCAATCTCTACGGGCAGCTCCACCTGCCGGATGGCAGTCCGGCGCCTATCAGCACCACGCTGACCGCTCTGGCGAACGGTGTGCCGTGCGGCGCGACGTTCGTGACCGAGCCCGGTCGCTTCGGGCTTCTGGCCTGCTATGGCGACGATGAGACGACACCGGCGGTCGACGGCGCGCGGCCGGGCGACGCCATCACCCTGCTGCTCGACGGTGCGCCGGCCAGCCTGCAGGGGCTGCGGTTCAACGGCCAGCCGGTCCCGGCCGGGCAGGCGGTGGCCTGGATCGCGCTGGGCGATCGCTGGGAAGTGGCTGCGGGACCCGTGGCCGACGTGGACCTGCGCATCAGCAAGACGGTGCAGCCTGCGATCGCTATGCCCGGCTCCGCGATCACCTACACGCTGGTCTACAGCAACGCGGGCGCGGACCTGGCCACTGGCGTCGTGATTACCGACACGCTGCCGGCCGAGCTCCTGGCCCTGGCCTACCAGTCCACGGGCGCGGAAATCACGCCGGTGGAGGGCGCGCCGGACTTCGCCTGGTCGGTGGCGGATCTCGCAGGCGGAGAGGGCGGCCAGATCGT
>ENA-UOUL01002712-UOUL01002712.1-bioreactor-metagenome-genome-assembly--contig:-NODE-2712-length-20025-cov-3.589031_pt1 | contig 20025 bp, 15 predicted proteins | sample MGYA00249838_ERZ747220 | MGnify/ENA primary metagenome ERZ747220 (study PRJEB28778, sample SAMN05720191) | bioreactor metagenome | isolation source: Anaerobic biogas reactor | place: USA:Washington...
AGGACAAGCTGCTGGCCAACAACGCCCAAATCCAGTGGCTCCCCGAGCACATCCGCGACGGGCGATTCGGCAACTTCCTCGAGGACAACATCGACTGGGCCCTGAGTCGCGAACGTTTCTGGGGCTCGCCGCTGCCCGTCTGGCTCTGCCAAAGCTGCGACCACGCCCGGGCCTTCGGTTCCAAAGCCGAACTGCTGGCCGCCAATCCGCAGGCCTTCGAATACTTTGAAAACCGCCGCAAACAGGAGCCCGAACTCCCCGAGAACCTCGCCGTCCACAAGCCCTTCATCGACCACGTGACCGTGCCGTGCGATAAATGCGGCGGCATCTTGCGCCGGACGCCCGAGGTCATCGACTGCTGGTTCGACTCCGGCTGCATGCCCTTCGCCCAATACGGCTATCCGCATCGCAACAAGGAGATGTTCGAGCAGCAGTTCCCCACCGACTTCATCTCCGAAGCCATCGACCAGACCCGCGGATGGTTCTATTCGCTCTTGGCGATCTCCACCATGGTCTTTCCCGATCAGCCGTTCCCGCATCCTTACAAGACCTGCATCGTCCTGGGCCTCGTCCTCGGCAAGGACGGCAAAAAACTCTCCAAGAGCCTCCGCAACTACGACGAGCCGGCCAAAATTTTCAACCGCGAAGGCGCCGATGCCCTCCGCTGGTACTTCTACTACGGCCAGCCGCCGTGGACCTCCGCCCGCTTCGATGAGGACGCCATCGCCGAAGCCCAACGCGAATTCCTCATCCGCCTCTACAACGTCTACAGCTTCTTCGTCATCTACGCCAACATCGACGGCTTCAACCCAGCCGATCAGGGCCAGAAGGGTCAAGCCTCATACCAACCAGCCGCCCAGCGCTCGTCGCTCGACCGCTGGATCATCGCCGACCTGCACCGCACCACGCAGCGCCTCACCGAGCTGCTCGACGACTATCAGATCCACCAGGCCGCCGTCCGGCTCGCCGAGTTCGTCGACGCCCTGAGCAACTGGTACGTCCGACGCTCGCGAGACCGCTTCTGGAAGTCCCAGCTCGACCAGGACAAGTTCGACGCCTACTGGACCCTCTACGAGTGCCTCACCACCCTCGCGCGCCTCATGGCCCCGTTCGTCCCGTTCTTCGCTGAGACGATCTATCAGAACCTCGAAGCCAACCGACTTGCGAACGCCTCCGAATCCGTTCACCTGTGCGACTGGCCAAAAGCCGACCCCGCCCTGATCGACAACAAGCTCCTCGAACAAATGGAACTGGCCCGCGAAATCGCCGCCCTCGGACGGTCCGCCCGCGCCGCCGCCAAAATCAAAGTCCGCCAGCCGCTGCCCGAAGTGGAACTCATCCTCGCTCACGCCGAAAAGGCCGAGATGCTCCGCGACTACGTGGACCTCGTCCGCGAGGAACTCAATGTCAAGCAGGTCCGATTCGTCACCGAAGTCCACCGGTACGTCGATCACGTCATCAAGCCGAACTTCCGCGCCATCGGACCCAAATACGGACCGCTCGCCCCCAAGATCAAAGCCGCCCTCCAGACCATCGACGCCGCCGCCGCACGGTCGGCCCTCCTCGCCGAAGGCAAGTTCGACCTGCAACTCGACGGCCAGACCGTCGACCTGACCGCCGACGACGTCGAAATCGGCCTTCAGCCGCACGCCGGATTCGAAGCCGCCCAGGGCCCCGACGTGCTCGTCGTCCTCAAAACCGAGATCGACGAGCCGCTGCGCCTCGAAGGACTCGCCCGCGAACTGGTCCACCACATCCAGCAGATCCGCAAGGAAATGGACCTGGCCTACGAGGCCCGAATTGATCTGGTCGTCGAAGCCCCAGCCGAGTTCGCGCCCGTCCTCGCGACGATGACTGAATACATCAAAAACGAAACCCTGGCCCAAACCATCGACCAGACCGGCCGCGACACGCCGGCCACCAAGGAAGTTGAAGTCGAAGGCCTCCCGGTCAAGCTCTGGGTCACCGCGAAATAGGCCTCGTTGGTGGTTTTCGCCGGTTGGGGATGATCGCGATGAGCGACGCCACGCGGATCATCTGGCATCGCCGACTGCTCGTGCTCTACGCCGCCGCCATCGGGCTGCTGGCTCAGCACCTGCTCGCCTCGCCCATGCGCTACAGCCAGACCATCATCTGGCCCGAACTCGCCAACATCCTCCCCTGGCCGGTCCTCGCGATAACCGGATCGATTGGCTTCGCCTTCGGCCTCTGGGCCTACCCGCGCCTCCTGCCCTGGATGATCGGAGCCGCAGCCGTCATCCTGCCCGGCGTCTGGCTCGGCGGCATATGGCTCGCCACGCTCCACCATGACTACGACATCACCCGCCACCGAATCTCCGCCGTCATCACCTGGACCTGCCTGGTCCTGGCCGTCCGGGCATGGTTCCTCGACCGGGATTACGGCCGCCAGCAACTCAACGCCCAAATGCCGCCTCAGCCCAAACGCAGGTACAGACCCCTCGACGACCACCCACGCTGAACCCACGCGCCTCAGTCATCCAAGCTGTCCGCGTACTCCACCGGCTCGGCCCGCATCGCCTCGAGACGCTCTTCCATCGCCGCAATCCGCTCGCCCAAACCCGGCTCCAGCTCAGCCGGCAGATCGACGCTCTCCCGTACCGTCTCCGCTGTGTGCTTCAGGTATGCGATCGCCGCCTCCAGATCCGCCCGCTCCTTGAGCCGCTTGAGCTGCTCCACCGCCAGGTGCCGAACGTGCCGCTCGGTCCCGTCCACCTCCAGATCGACCACGCTCAACCCGCGCGAACCCAGATGGAAGACCCGCAATCGCCCATCCCTCAGCCACGTCCAGCCGGTATACCCGCGCATCACCCGGTCGGGCAGCCACAGCAATTCGCGCGGCCGGTCCTCCGGTTCGACAATCATCAGCCGCCGCCCTTTGCCGGCGTCGGTGCCGGTCAGGAAGACGATCCGTCGATCGCCAGACGCCGGCTGGCTCGCCGCACCATCGCCCGCCGAAAGCGGAGCCCACTGCGGGTAGTAGACGTTGCCTTCATGGCTCAACAGATCGGCCTTGCCCGTCTCGACCTCGACCAGATAGACCCGCGAACGACCCTCGTCGTCGAACCCCTTGAGCGTCAACCCCTTGCCGGGCAGAAAGCAGCACAACAGCATCGCGTCGTCGTCCGAGATCGCCAGATCGACGTAGCCCACCGGCGCGTCCTTGTTGTGCTGGAAACGGCCCTTGAACGTAAACGTCGTCACCCGGCGCTTCGCCTTCGTCTCCAGATCGATCCGCCAGATGTCCACCTTGAGCATCTCGCTCTCGCCGTCGCGGCCCGCTTCCTGGACCACTTCAAGGTTCTCCGCCGTGGCGTAGTAGAGGGTCCTATCTCCGCGGAGTGCCGGAGTCGTGCTGAACAGCGTCCGCTGGTCGTCGCAGGGAATCCGCACCAGCCGCTCAAGCCGCATCTGCGGACCGTACAGCCAGAACGAGATTATGATCCGGTCGCGACCCTCAACCGGCTGGGCCGTCGCCAGGAACATCCGCTCTTTCGAAATCCACAGCGGCGCGTTGGCGAAGAGTTGCAGCAGGCACGCCTCCCGTCCCGGTCCCTCGCTCACGTGCGCGAACCCGACGCCCTCGCCCGCCGCCTTGATGTACACCGGCGTCTCCGCCTTCAGATCGACCCACGCGTCGCACTCGCCGTTGACGGTCAGCCGCGTAAGCTCGATCCTCTCCACCTCGAAAAGGTAGATCTCGGAGCTCTTGTCGGTGGCAAACCCCTTCCGCCCGTAACTGAAACCGATGTACCGCCCGTCATCCGAAATGTCCGCCCGGTTGTACTCGTCGCAGCCGCCCGCCAGCAGCGCCGCCGCGACCGCAGCCGCCCAGATGCATCTCTGCACCATATTACCGTCCTCCAACTCGCCCAAAGCTCCAACCCTCCGCACTGACCATTGTAAACCGCGGCAGCGGCGAGGGCCATACCGTTGGGCGGCTTGGCGATTGCCGACCGTCGCCGGAGCGTTTATAATACAACAAGGGGCGATCACGGGTGGAGGATCGCCTGACGGCTTTGTACGGGTGCGACCATGCCGGCCAATCTGACGCCTGACTATCAGAAGGCGGAAACCGCCTATCGCGAGGCAACCAGCCCGGAGGAAAAGCTCGCCGCCCTCGAACAGATGCTCGTCACCATCCCGAAGCACAAGGGCACCGAGAAGATGCAGGCCGACATCAAGAGCCGCATCGCCCGCATGCGAGCCGCCCAGGCGTCGACCAAGAAGGCCAAGCACTTCGACCCTTACCACGTCGAGCGATCCGGAGCCGGCCAAGCCGTCCTGATCGGCATGCCCAACGCCGGCAAGAGCGCGATCGTGGCCGCGCTGTCCAACGCCCCGGTCGTGGTTGAAAGCTACCCGTTCTCGACCCACGTACCGGTGCCCGGCATGGCGAATTACGAGGACGTGCAGATCCAACTGGTGGACATGCCGCCGTACACCGACCAGGGCTTTCCGCCCGGAATGCCGGGCGCCATCCGCAACGCGGACGTCATCTGCCTCGTTATCGACGGCTCAGCCGCCGATTCGCTCGATCAGCTCGACCTCGGACTGCGGCTGCTCGAGGATCGCAAGATCATGCCCGCCCGTCCGCACGCGGACGCGAAAGCGGAAGAGCAAGCCTCCGACGAGGCGTTGGCCGAGCAGGACCAGGTCGTCTGGGAAAAACCGCTGCTGGTGGTCGTGACCAAGCGAGACCTGTTCGCCGGGCAGGACGAAGTTGCCGCCACCCTCCACGAACTCTATCCGGACCTCGAGTTCCTCGCCGTCTCCGCCAAGAGCGGCGAAAACCTCGACCGCCTCCTCGCTCGCATCTGGCAGCTTCTGGACGTCGTGCGCGTCTACGCCAAACCGCCCGGCCAGAAACCCGACATGGACCGCCCGTTCACCCTCAAGTCCGGCTCCACCGTCCTGGACCTCGCCCGCGAAATCCACCGCGACTTCGCCGAACACCTCAAGTTCGCCCGAATCTGGGGCGAAAACAAATACGCCGGCCAGCAAGTCCCCAGAGACTACCTCCTGGAAGACGGCGACATCCTCGAAATCCACGTCTGAAGCACCACAGCCTTCCAATCCGTGCCCTGTCTTCCCACCTTCCGCCCGCCGAGTCACTCGTAGGCCGATGGTTCCGCGGCAAACCCGCAGGTTCACCCACCATCCTCTATTCCTTGAGTGCATCTGCCCCTCGTAGTTTCCAGTACTTCCGCTTCGGCCCGTCGGCTTCGTCGTAGATCGACCAGCGATAGCTCCACGGCGGCTCGATCAGTGTGTGGTGCGTTGCATCATCGCGGCCGAGGGCCGTGCCGGGACAGTGGACGATCCAGCCACCAAGTTTCACAACACGCTCGAATTCCCGCAACTCACCGTCAAGCCGCCAGCCGAGGGCGTGAGACGTGATCAGCACGTCGGCGAAGCCATCCGGCAGCGGAATCGCATCGAGAAAACCATCGACCACGAAAAGGGTCCCAAGCTCCGCCCGACAGGCCTTCTCCCGCATGAACGCCCGAAGCCGGGTCACTGGCTCGACGGCAAAGACGCACTGCGCGGTCCTCGCCGCCTCCATCGCCACCCGTCCGGTACCGGCCCCGCCGTCAATCACCACCTTGTCCCGCAGATCAACGATCCCGGTGATCTCGCCAAAGTCCCAGCCGTGGAACGCCAGACCGTCGTACACCTCAGGATATTTGTTGTAAACCAGCAGATCGTCGATCCCAGCCAGCAGCGTGCACGCGCACCGCGACACCTCCGCCTCCGAACCGGCCGGACCGAAGCGGGATTTGATCTGCCCGACGAAACCCGCCACCGCCGGGCACTTCCTGGTCAGGAAGCTCTCGATGTACGGACGCGCCCACAACACAGCCGCCAGCTCCCGCTCCGGCGCATAACCCGGCAGATAACCGATCTGAAACTCCTCCAGCAAAAGCAGATCGTCGATCCCGAACTCAACGAGTTTTGACAGCTTGCAGGGCGACATGACACGCACCTACTTCCTCTCCGCGATCATTCGCACAAAACCCAGATACCGCCCCTGATCGGCTCGAAGCTGGGCCAGTTCGTCGGCGGACTCGCCGGGACGGTTCTCCCGGCCGGACGCCAGCATCATCTCCAACCAGCGGACCCAGTACTCCCAGCCGTCGGGTACCGCCTCGCACGATCTGACCTCGAGCCCCCGACATCGCTCCCAGTGCCGCCGCCACCACGCGACCGACTGCACCCAGTGCCACTCCTCGTCCAGATGATCCGGGCGCGGGTGCGGCACCTCTTGCGGTGACGCGGGCGAGACGATGCCGATTTGCCCGCCGCGCTTGAGCAGCTTGAGCATGTGGAACTCCAGATAGTGCACGTCGGTGCCATAGTAGTGGTAGCTGTCAAGGCTCACGACCGCGTCAAAAAACTCGTCAGCGTACGGCAGAGCGCGCGCCTCAGCATGAATGGGAAACACGCGATCCTCCAGCCCGGCCTCGCGCACCCGCCGCCAGTTCTCGGCTGCGGGAATCCACAGGTCCGTCGCCCACACCTGCACGCCGAACTCCCTGGCCAGAAAGATCGAACTGAGGGCCTTGCCGCACCCCATGTCCAGCACCCGCATCCCCGGCTGCAGGTCCATCACCTCGCACAACCACTCGGCCAGCCACAGCGCGTTCGGCCCCATCTCGTTGGCGACCACCCATTCCGCGTCATATGCACTCGCCCGCCCGAACCGCTCTACCGTCAAAAGCTCCTGAAGCTCCCGCTTTGACATGGTCATAGAGATTCTCCGGATACTACTGGATTGCCGTCAGCCATCATAACAACATTGCCGGCGTCGGGTGCTGGCAAGTCCTTTCCTCGCCAACGCGCCTCAGCGTGACCGCTTCTGAATGGCTCATCCGCCATGACTCACCAATGCCTCCGAATAAAGAAAATACCCCAGCTTCCGCGGCAGCCGCGACGACGGGGTATTGTAGTGATTGTAGTAGTACCACGGAACGCGCCCATGCCCGATGATGCTCTCCGTGGCTGCCCTGCAAGCTTCCACGGCAAAGCCGCGACCGCGAAACTCCGGCATTGTGTACACGCCGAAGTCCCACGCGAAATCCTCCGGGCCGAGCACCACCTGTGCCACCGATACCAGCCGGCCATCGAGCACGTATCCAAACGCCTCGTACGTGTCCGAACTCTTCGACGACAATCCCCACGACGGCCCCGGCCATCGAAGCCACTGCCCCCAAACGTCCTGGTCCTCTTTCTGTATGAGACGCACGTATGCTCCGGTAGGACGGCCGGACCACGACGCCGCATCGCAATACCAATGAAAGTAGTGCGACCATACGGACACCTTAAGCGACTCAGCCACCGTGCTCAGCGGCTCGTAGTTCGCCACGTTCCGCACCGTCGCCCGTTCCTCATCTCTGGCCCCGCGAACAAACCACAACTCCTGCTGACCGTCGCCCTCGCGGGCGATCTCGGCAAAGCTCTTCCGGTTGCACGACGCTTCGGCCTTCTCCACAAGTGCTTCAGGCGCCGACAGCACCCATCCCTGACCGTACGTCATCATGGCAACAGAATCAGGGGCCAAAGGCCACGGCCTCCTCACGTCTCCCGTTGAACGTGGAATGGGCACCACATGTCGGCCGCCGTCCCGCAACTGCGAGACCGAACACCCAAGGCTCGCCGCCCAGCATCGATCAAGGAATTCAATCGTTCGGTTCAAGACGCCTCTCCTGCCCGGCTTGGTCCGCGACGGCCATCGAGAAAGCGACCTTTTCATCGCCGTCGGGTGCGACGAATCCGTCCTCATCCGCAAAGCCGACAGCCCTGTGGAACGCAATCGACGCCTGGTTATCCCGGTGCGTCATGGATCGGATCACACTTGCCCCACGCGAGCCCGCGAACCGGATACATGCCCGCACGAGCACTCGGGCAATTCCCAACTTCCGGTGATCGGGATGAACCGCCAGACCGACCACCATCCATTCGTCGTCGGTGTCCCGCATCGGCTCGATCCGGCACACCCCGCGCACGGCCCCGGATTGCCTTCCCACGAAAAAGCCTTTCGCAGCGAAATTCGGTCGGCCGATCTCTGCGCCCAGATCCCGCTTCCTCGCCTCGACCCGTTCCGTATCCGGCATCTGGCCCCACGCGATGATCTCCAGAAGTGCGAGATCCCGGATGGTCGCATCATCAGCCTGCGTCAATAACTCCACGGTCAGCTCGGTCACTGTCGGTCTCCTTCAATCATTGGCTCAACAACCCACACGTACTGCCCCGGAAAGCCCTGATGCTCGCCCGGCCCGTATTCCCGCCCTCTTGCACCGTGGCGGCCCATCACCGCCGACCGCCAGAACCGATCCGCCGTTCCGCCCGGCCACGTCGTCGTCATCCATCGGCCGGGAAACCGGCCAAACAGCAACTCCACCGCCCGCGTCCCCAACCCTTTCCGCCGGTGACCGCGAAGAACGAAAAACTCCTCGATGAAATGGGTCGATACCGCCGTCTTCCCATCCGGCCCTGGCGGTTTGCGGTTCAACTTGGCCAACGCGAATCCCACCAGTTTCCCATCCTCTCGAAACAGCAGCGGCACGCAGCTCCGGTCTGAGAAGAACTTGTCCAGCGGCTCCCCCCAATCGATCACACCATCCGGCCCAGGCTCCGCTCCGCCCTCGTAGAGATGCAGTTGCAGCAGCCTCTCGACCAACAGCCTTTCGTGCGTCTGTGCCCGTTCGATCGTCAGCGTCATGCCACAGCCTCCGTTTGCGTCGAACATATCGGCTTCGCGACGAAATACCCGCGTACCGGCTGGCCTTTGGGATACTCCGTCGCCGGACACAGGCCAAACCCGAGCGCGTGCCACATCGGTATCGCCTCCTTCTTGTCCTCCGAACTCCACGCCCGCAACTGGTACACCTTGCGCTCCCGGCACCTCATCTGGGCCATCTGGATAAGCCGCCGGCCAATCCCTTCTCGCCGCACGCTCTCCTGAACCTCGATAATGTCGATGAAACCCTCGTCAGCGCCGTTCAGCGGCGCCGGCAGCGTCCGCCATTGTACGGAAATGAATCCCACGATCTCGCCACCGCGCGACGCGATGAGGGTGAAACCATCATCCAGATGTATCGATCCGTGCCTCACCCATTTCCATTTCTCAAAGATCGACGATGCATCGTGTGCGTTGGCCTGTGAAAAGTCAAAATCACGCATCTCCATTGGACTCATCCTCACATGGGACCCAGACTTGTCGCTGGCCTTCTGCTTCTGCATTCCCGCGCCCCAAAGGCCAGGTGGCCCGGCCGCGCCCCGCCAAGGGCGCAGCCGGACCGCACGTGAGACGATCGCCTAACGGCAAACCTCCTCACGCTTACCCATTGACGCTTCTACCTTCACCATACACCTCCTTTCCGCCCGAAAGGGCAAACAGATTTCGACCGACCGTCGGTCATTGACCCAAAGCGCGCTTTTCCGGATATAGCCGATCCAGTGGAAACGCCGGCCTTGCCAGCGGCCGGACGGCCAACGACATCAGGGCCACTTCGCTGTCGTCGCCCGCGATCCGATTCGTGCGGACGGCGCTGCACCGACGGCAGCGATGCACCACCGACCATTCGCCGTTCGGCTGCACCCACACCGCGATGGGCTCCATCAGGTCGCGGCACGGCGAGCGCCGATCGCCCGGCCGAAGGTCCAGGTGGCGGCTCCAGAGGCACCGCGGACAGTGGTTGCGATGCTCCGTGCCGTCGCCGGCCGAAGGGACGAACTGCCCGCAATGCTCGCAGACGAACGCCTCGCCCGGGCCGTCCGCGTGCGCATGCGATCGTGAATATCGCTTCAAGGTTCTCTCCTTTGACTTGCTCTCGCGTATATCGCCAACGTCGCTGCGCACCAATCACAATGGGCTGCATAGGCGTCCTTTCGTCACAAGACTTCGTTTTCGTTCTATGCGCAAACCATCCCTGTCAACGTCGCGCCGGGCCTACAAGGCGACCAGCGGACGCACGGACGGCGTCAAACTACGTTCTGGGAAAACAACCGCCGGAAAAGATCGGGGGAAGGGGGGGAGTCTCGGTGCGATCCGATCAGCGCACGATCAACGCAAACGCATCAAAACAAAGGAACAGGATTCGGTTGACCTCAAGCCTCTCGGAGCTAGACCGACTCGACACCCAGATCGGAGGCGGCCCCATCCACGCTGTGCATGCTCTGAACACTCATCATGTGCCTCCTTTCGCAAAAGACCTGGGTTAACCAAGATGATTGTTGTATAGCATCATAACGCAGTAGAGTCAAGAGAAAAACGTAGAATTCAACGTAGCCCAGCGCAACGAACGTGACGCTTCCGGTGTTGCACTACACGCTGATCGCCAGTGATCCCGGCGAAGCTGTGAACCTGTACCGTCCCGACGAAACGCGTTCCACCGGCACGACCTTTCCATCCACGCTGACGATGACCTTGCGAGGCGCCTCGGCGCAGCAGACCGTATAGACGCTCGGCCCGTCCGCCTGGGTCAAAAACGCCGCACGCCCCTCGTCGCCCGCAGCCTCCACGATATCGACGTCGGAATTCTCCGGCACCAACGCCCAAGGCCCAACCATCGCCGCCATCTGTATCCGCCCAAACGGAACCGTGAGCGGGAACGACTTCTCCTGCAATAGCAGCCGCGCCCGCGACGGCGACTGATGATCCCACCATGCGATATTCAACAGATACGCAATCCGCAAATCGCCCGCGTCGTACACGGCAAAGTCGGTATCCTCCGACCCCTCGATCCATCCGCGACGCCGCTCCTCGGCGAGTTGCTGCTTCGCGACGGTGCGTAGATCGTTCTCGTACGACCTGCGGACGGCCGCATCGGCTGGATACAGGTCCTGCCCGTAGAAGATGACCCTGCCGCGCCCGACTGCCCGCTCCAAGCGGCCGCCGGCTCGCAACGCCTCGCCCAGCAACTGGCGAAGGCTCTTCGACGACGGTACGTTCGACGGCTCAAACCGCTTGGTGTTGATCGAAACGTGCGGCCGCGCCAGCAACAGCGTACCACCGGCTCGGACGTACTCCAGCAGGGCGGCGAAATCCTTCTCCTGGAACGTATTCCAGCCGAGAAACGCCAACGCCTTGTATGTCCTAAGCACCCGCAGCGGCGTCTCCACCGGCAGCAGATCGACCGGCCCGTACGGCGTGCCCGAATACCAGCCCTGCGGCTCCTGCGGACAGTCGCTGCGATAGATGCCGTCAAGCCGGCAACGCGGATAAAAGACCTTCAGCAGGTCGAAGCTCTCCTCCGGCGGGCCGAACCGCATCGACTCCGCCTCCTGGGCCCACACCCGTCCGCGGGCAAAACACGTCCAGCCGCAGTCCCGGCCCTGCAGCACCCCGATCGGCGCACGCAGCGTCCCGCGCCGCTCGTGCGTCTCGATAAACCGCCGCACGATCGCATGCGCCTCCCGATGCCCGCTGCACGCCGCGCCGAACCGATCCTCGCGGGCGTACAGGTTCTCCATCCGGTACAACCCTTCCTCCGTGTTGATCTGCGTCACGCCCTGCAGATAGCAGCACGCCAGCGACAAAAAGTACCGCCGGAAGTGCGCCGGATCGTCCAGCGGCGTGCTCGACCACTGCACGGCCAGGTGCGCCCCGAACTCACTCTTGCCGTACGCCCGAGCCGCTCCGCGAACCGAAGCCAGCACCACGTCCTCGGCGCTGTACATCGTCTCCGCCCCAAGAAACTCCAGACCCGCCTGATAGAAATACCGAAACAACGCCGAAGGCCCGGTGTGCCGGGTCGAATACCGGGCGATGTACCGCAGCCGCTCGACGAACGTCTGCGCCCCGGTCCTCATGTCCTCGTGAGCGACGGTGTTCTGAAACAGGAAGTATCGCCATTGCTCCCGGACGGGGTGAACCCCCGGCTCGATCCCGTCGGGATCCTTCGAGCGATGAAAGATGTCGCCGAAAAGCGGATCGTCGGTTCGCGAGCCCCAGTAGTTGAACGCCCCGTCGCACTCGTGCGACTGACGGCCGACGAAGTTCGGCCCCGCAAGAAGCTCGACCGGCGGGTTGACGTCCTTGCCCGGCAGCTCCCGGCCGTCGACCATGTGAGCATACCTCACGCCAAGCCGATCCAGCAATCCGCGGGCAAACGTCCACGCCTCACGGTCGAACACACGCGACCCGCACCACCGATACACCGGCCGAAACGTGACAAAGTTGCCGATCCGATGCGCCATGTACCACTTCAGGTACGCGCCAAAAGCCTCCACCGTCTGCGGCACATACACCGCGTCGCCGGTCCCCAGCAGCACGTCCTGGCCGCCCTTGACCACCGTCCGCTCGATCGACACCGTCTCAGACCGCTTGCCGTCGGTCAGCTCAATGCGCTCAGCGAGCTGATCTGCGGACAGGTGGACCACGCCAAGCCCTCGCTCGAGCTTGAACGTCTCGCCCGTCGAAGCCCGAAGGGTGACGGTAGGGCGGTTCACCTCGACGAGGATCGGCGTCGTCTGACCGGCCACGCCATACTCCGGCACCGCCGCGATCTCGAAGTCGCGGGCCGTCTGCGAAACCATCTCCGCCCGTCGAAGCACGTACACCGGGGCCGTCGGGTAGTCAGCCAGCAGCGTCAGTTCCAGCCGATTGACGCCCGCCTTCAACACCTGCTCGGGAATCGCGAACTCGACGTCCGGGTCCCGCACGATCGGACAGAACACCGGCCCGCGAAAAACCTCCCGCCGATTAACCGTCAGGCGAAACTCCGGCCACTCCTTGCGAGACAGGTTCTCGCCAAGCCAGTTGCGATGCGGATGATAGTTCGACTCCGGCCGAAACGGGCTGATCAGGTTACCCTCCCCGGGCACCACAAGCTGCGGCGTGGCGAATCGTACCAAACCGCGGAACCGGTATCCGCCCACTCGCACCAGGATACTCGCGATCTTCTCGATCCCGGTCAGGCGCTTGCTCAAGGTCGTCCACCCGCGCGTCCCGGACGCAACGTCGAGGGCCACCACGCGGTCGGGCTTCTCGTACACGTCATCGCCGTGCCGGCCGCCCTTGTGGTGATAGATCTCCAACGCCGCCCGCGCCCACCCGCCTTCGTCGATTCGGAGCCCCTCGGGACGAACCTGGACCGAAAACTCCAGCGACTTGCAGCGTCTGGGTATCTCGTTGCTGGGAATCCGAAAAAACGCATTGCGCTCGAACGGCTCGCCGCGCCCTTCCAACACCAGGCTGTATTCCTCGCCGCACATCGCGTCGCGGCGCAAGGCGTCCTCGATCGACCGGTACCAGATCAGCGGCTGCTCCGGTTCGCACCGCTCCCGCCACGCCAGACCCGCCTCGCCCACGATCCGCAGGGCGAAACGGCGTGGAAGCCCTTCGCCGGACCGCCGGTCATGCCGATACGCAATGGCAACCGATTCGCCGGGACTCAACACCAGATCGCCGTCCGCATCGGTCGGACGCGTGGCGACAGGGATTACCAGCCGCTGACGCGTGGTAGCTTGCATCGCTCATTCTCCGGTAGTGAATGCACTGTTTTGGCGGTAGTGTGTCCGCGTCCGCTCCGAGTTTCAACCGAAATGCGACGCCAAACGCAAAAGCCCGCCGCCAAACGGCGACGGGCTTTGGATGATGAATGATCGTCAGATGCCCGGTTACTTGAGGAACAGCTCAATCACCGGTACGGTCACGTTGGGCTTCTTGACCGGCAGATGGAGCGTCACCGTCTTCCGGTCGATGCTCTCGATCGCCGTCTGGTGCGGCGGCGGCTCCGCCATCTTGACCTCCGACGCGTCGTGCAAAAGCTGGGCGTACTCGATCTTCCCCGCCAGACCGTCCAGGTGGAGCTGGATGAACGGCCACGCGAATACGTGGCAGTACAGACGCTTGGTGTCCGGGTTGTACGTCAGCCGGCAATCCGTCGGGGCCGCAAAACCCTTCGGCGCCGCCGTGCAGCCGTAAATGCTCCGGCTGTGCCGCTTCATCCACTCGCCCATCCCGCGCAGGCGGTCCAACGCCCGCTCGTCAAACTCCCCGCGCCCCGTCGGCCCGACGTTCAGCAGCAGGTTGCCGCCCTTGCTCACCGTATCCACCAGCATCTGAACCAACTGGTCGATGCTCTTCCACGACTCCTCGTCCCGGTGATATCCCCACGACCCGGAAAACGTCTGGCACGCCTCCCACACCACCGGCTGACCGTCCACCGTCACCCACTCCCGCGGCTGGAACTGCTCGGGTGTCTTGATGTCCCAGCCGTCCGCCAGGTCAAGCCGGTCGTCGAGAATCACCTGCGGCTGAAGCTCGCGGACCATCTTGTACAGCTTCTCGCTGCCCCAGTCCTGCCGACCCTTGCCGATGTATCCCGGCCGCGACGGATAGCTGAAATCGAACCACAACACGTCGATCTTGCCGTACTCGCTCAGCAGCTCGCGGACCTGGCCGTGGAGGTACTCGATGTACTTCTTCTGGTCCCGCTTCTCGTTGAGCTTCTTGCGGTCCGGGTGGTTGCGCATCGCGTGCAGGTCGTCGATCGTGAACTGCGGATGGTGCCAGTCGATCAGCGAATGGTAAAACCCGACCCGCAGATCCCGACCGCGAAACGCCTCCACCATCGGCCGGATCAGGTCGCGGCCAGCCGCCGTATTGGTGGCCTTGTAGTCCGTCAGCTTCGAATCCCACAGGCAGAACCCCTCGTGGTGTTTCGTGGTAATCACGAAGTACTTCATGCCCGCGTTGGCCGCCGCGTCCGCCCAGAGCTGCGGGTCGTACAGGTCCGGATCGAAGTGCTTGAAGTACCGATCGTACACCTCGTCCGGAATCTGCTCAAACTGCTTGATCCACTCGTGGCGGGCCGGCAGGGCGTAAAGCCCCCAATGAATGAACATGCCGAACCGGTCATGAACGAACCAGCTCGTATCGCCCGGCGTGGGCCTGGTCTTGGTCTTGGCCATCGGATCGTCTCCAGAAAATGGGATTGAATCCACGCTACACGGCGAGCCATTGTAGCGGCCGACGGCCCGAAGGCAACCGTTTTCAGCGGCTATCGCGGCGAACGCCTCCGGCGAAGCGCGCCAAACGCGGCAAGGGCCAGCATCGCCCCGGTCGCCGGCTCGGGAACCACGCCGAACGCCTCCAGCTCAACGATCGTGGTAAACTGCGAGGTGCCGCCCGCCGTCCCGCGGATGCGAATCGCGTCGCCGCTGACCGGATCGAACGTCAAACCGATCTGCTGGTAGAACTTCAACCGGTCCAGCGCCTCGCTGAACGCCAATCCGCTGACCTCGGTGAAAACCCCGTCGCGCCCCACCTCCACGGTCAAATCGCAAAAGTACCCGCCCAGCCCGATCTCGTTGTCCAGATTGCCGTTGATGTTGTTCCAGACGTAGTCGCCTTCGTGGAAGATCAGCGACGTGAACAGGACCTCCCGGTCGAAGTTGAGCTGATAGAAGTCGCCGCCCGACGGCTGGTCGTTGATCCCATCGTTGGTCCAGTAGGGGCGGTGGCCGTTGTACGTCACGTCGGTGATGCCATCGATGATGCCCTCGAGATGGTTTCGGTCGTTACTCCCTTGGTGATTGTCGATGCTGGCCGAGACCGTCACCTCCCCGCCGAGGGCCAGAACCTCGCCCACCAGGCCCTTCGGCCCCTGCGGATCGGGCTTTTCCTGGGGCGCAGCGACCGTGTCGTCATCCGGCAGATAGTACGTGCGCCCGGCCCCCTCACCCTCGATCCGCCCTCCAGCCGCCAGAATCTGGGCCTCCCCGACCTCCCGCCAGTCGAGGGCGATCTGGGAGATCGTGCTGTTTCGCTCGATATTGGCCAGCGTCTCCGCTCGGTAGTTGTTGGTCGCCGCAGCGGTCAGGTCCGTAGGCAGTCCCGAAAAGCCCCGCATCAGCCCCACCACGCCGCCCGCCGTGGCCGGATTGCAGTCGCAGTCGAAACCCGCCAGCACGCCGATCTCCACCGTCTGCCGATAGTCGCCTTGACCATACAGCACGGCCAGCGTCGTCATGCCCAGGTTGACCGTCGACTCAATCCAGTTGTAGTATCGCCCGTGGCTGTCGGCCCCGCAGCACTGGTCGTAGATCGCCCGTTGCGCCGCCCGCCAGTCGAGTTGACCGTCAGCCTTGTCGGTATTGTAGATATCCCTCACGTCCTGAATGATCTGGTAAGACCGCGACGTGGTCGGCACGACCTCCAGGGCCTTGGCCACCACCGTCTCAACGTCGCTCTCAACAATCGCGCTGGCGTACATCGCCCCGTAAAATTGGGCGGCATGAACGGCATGCCCATCGTTGGTCACCGCTCCAAACCGCCCGGTCAGATCAGCCGCCCGCTGGCGAAGACCCGGTGTGGCCGCGCCCACGCTTTCGCTGGTGATCTGGGCGTCGATGGCGTACCAGTGGGCGTTGTGGTGGATCCCGCCCGTCTCCGGCGGAGTCAGACCCTTGGCCATCTGATACCGGGCCTGCCGGTTGGCGATAAAAAATGAATTGAGGGGAACGTGGCTTTCCCACGTCTGACGGATGGCTTGGTTATCCGGGTCCACGTTGCCCTTGAGTGCATCCAGGTACATGTACTCGAAGCACGTGTCGTCGTCACCGCTCCAGGGCTCCGTGGTGGAAACGAAGTTCCAGTCGACCGTAACGCTCAAGCCGCCGCGGGCCGTGCTCCCTTCATATGGCCGACCCGCATAGTTGCCCATGATCTGCCCAATCCACATCCCCTCCAGCTTGTCCAGATACGTGTCAGCGGCGAGAATTCTCTCGCCACGACACGTCTGCCCGATGGAAATGATCAACAGAAACAGAACCACCCATCCAACACGCTGCTTCATTTCTTCTCTCCTCGTTCCTGAAGAATGGACGTCAACCCGCTGCCAACCTCGCGAACGCACCGCGAACACCAACCAGTGTAGCGAAAAGCCCGGCAATCTTCAATGTTACAAATAGAACTTTACCTTTAATCATAGATTATCATTTTTGTTAAGAGTCCGCCACGACCTGCGCTGTCGCACGGGCTACAGGGATGCCAGAATCGATGCCGCGGCCATTGACAACCGCAAGCCGTCATCGATAATGCGTGCTTTTTGCGACCAGACGAAGGAGGGACGGTGAGACACCCGGTGGACCTGACATCAGGATCGACCGCGGAGCATGCCGCGCACGCAGGCACGCTGGCCGACCGCTACCTGCACCGCCGGACCCGTACTGCCGCCATGCTGCGATACTGGCGCTACTCCCCGTTGGCCCTCTACATCGCCCCCTTCCTCTACGCCACCGAAATTACCCTCTGCCTGGTGGTCCTGCCCTGGCGGGTCATGGCCCTCGGCGGCCAGCAACTGGCCGTCGGGGCCATCAACGGCCTGTGGTTCGGCGTCTACGTGCTGGCCCTGTTCCTGATGGGGCCGCGCGCCGATCGGATCGGCACCAAGCGCCTCATCCTCCTCGCCGCCGTACTGACCATCGTCTCGGTGGTCCTGATGATGACCGCCGCGTCCGTCGCCATGCTGCTGATCGCCGTGTGCCTGGCCGGCTCGCTGGCCAGCATGTTCTGGCCGCCACTGATCGGCTGGATCTCCACCGGCTACGAGGGCCCGCGACTCCAGCACCGGCTGGGCTACTTCAATCTCGGCTGGTCCTCCGGCTCCATCTGCGGAGCCTGGCTGGGCGGACTGCTGATGCGAATCTCGCACGAGGCGCCCTTCGTGGCCGCGATCGCATGCCTGATCGCCATGATGCTCCTGGTCGCCGGAGTGCGGCCGCGCCGAACCCTCACCCGCCAGCCGCCGCATGCCGCCTCGCATCGCCACGATTCAGCCGTCTCACGACAGGCCCAGCGCCTCAAAGGCTACCGGCTCATCTCGCGAGTGGCCCTCCTGGCGATATGCCTGGCCATGGGAGCCACCTCCTCCCCGCTGGCGTCCTTCATCGACTCGCTGGGACTGGGCGAAACCCACTACGCCTGGGCCCTCGCCGTCCGCTCCCTCACCATCGTCTGCGCCTCGCTGGTGCTCTCCCGAATCACGATCTGGCACTACAACTTCGGCTGGCTCGCCGCCTTCCAAACCCTCACCGCAGCCGCCATGATCGTCCTCGCCGCCAGCGGAACCGCCCCAGCCATCTACGCCTGCATCGTCCTGACCACCCTCGGATACGCCACCGTCTACTTCTCCCACCTCTTCTACGGCGTCTCAAACAGCCCAAGCCGCTCCGCCAGCATGGCCGTCCACGAAATTGTCCTCTCGCTGGGCATGGTGATCGGCGCCCTGGTCCTCGGCGGATTCCTCGGCCAATACCTCGGCGAACGCCTGGTCTACCGGCTGGTGGCCGCCGCCCTGGTCGCGGGCGTCCTGATCCAAACCATCATCTACCTGGCCGCACGCCGCCACGCCGCCGGCTGAACACCCCGCGTTTCCGCCGCCCCGCAAATACGCCGCCACTGACCAATGTCTCTTTGGCTCTTGACACGCTATCGCCCACTCGCGATTGTTAACAATCCTGCGAGCCAGGAGCCAGCCGTGAACGTCAGCCCGCCATCCAGTATCGCCGTCGCCCGCCGTAATCGGCGCAGGCCCGGACCGCGCCTCCTCCGCTACTGGCGATACTCCCAACTCGGCCAGGTGATCGGAGCATTCCTCTTCGCGGCGCAGATGAACCTCCTGCTGGTCGCCGCCCCGCTGCTCGTGATCGAATTAGGCGGCGAGCAACTGGCCGTCGGAGCGGTAGGGGGGCTCTGGTTCGGAATCTACGTCCTGGCCCTCCTGGCGATCGGCCCCCACGCCGACCGAATCGGGGTCAAGCGTCTCGTCCTGACCGCGGCGTCGCTGAGCATCGGCACCACGCTCCTGCTCATGGCGTCAACCTCGGTGGCGATGGTGCTGGTCGCGGTCAGCCTGGCCGGGGCGTTGGCCAGCATGTTCTGGTCGCCCCTGAGCGGCTGGCTTTCCTCCGGCTATGAGGGCCCGCGTCTCCAGCGGCGGCTGAGCTGCCACAATCTCGGCTGGTCCTCCGGCGCCGTCATCGGCTCGCTCCTGGCCCGACAGCTCGTCGCCGTCTCCTTCCACGCTGTCTTCCTGGCCATGATCGCCATCCTCCTGGCGACAATCGTCGCCCTCGCGGGGGTTCGACGCCGTCGCACCTGCGCCAAAACCCGACCGGCCGGCCGGCAAGCCCTCGCCGAACCGCCCGCCGATGACCAGGCCCGTCTTCTGAAGGCCTACCGCAGCGTCGCCCGCATCGCCCTGTTTTTCACCTGCATCGCAGCCGGCGCCACCGCTTCCCCTCTGGCCTCGCTGGTCACCTCGCTGGCCCTCGACCCGTCCGTCTTCGCCCTCGGCGTGGCCCTCCGATCCGTTGCCATCATGGCCGTCTCGCTGGCCTTGGCCAAAATGATTATCTGGCGATACAACTTCCCACTGCTGATTGCCGTACAACTCGCTGTCGTTGCGGGTGGGGTGATCCTCTCCCTCGCCGCCGACAGCCTGACCATCTACCTCGGCGTGATCCTGATCATGGGCGGCTACACCGTCGTCTACTTCTCGCACATGTTCTACGGCGTCTCCAAAAGCGCCCGCCGCACCGCCAGCATGGCCGTCCATGAACTCGTCGTCTCCATCGGGCTGGCCATCGGCTCCATGCTCATCGGAGGCGTCCTGGGCCAGACGGTCAACGAAGCCTTTACCTACCAGGCCGCCGCCGCCTGCGTCGCCGCCGGCATCCTCATCCAAATTCCCGTCTTCCGCCGCCTCCGACGCCCATGAGCTCCTCTCCCTGCTCTGCCTTACCCGTTCCTCCGCGTCATCCGCGTGCTCCGTGCCCCTCTTCTGCCTTGGACAGGCCCAAATCCACCCAAAAACCCGCCAAACCGCGAGCCAATAAACCCCCAACTTTGCCTTGAATTCACGCCACCCGACAGCTACGATAATCTGGTGACTTTTGGGACGCGTCAGGTCAGCTCTCGGGGCTGACTTTTTTCGTGCCACGGACCGGAAATCGGAGACGGTGCGGACTATGCCGTTAAACCTACCTGGAAACGTG
>ENA-UOUL01002715-UOUL01002715.1-bioreactor-metagenome-genome-assembly--contig:-NODE-2715-length-20013-cov-4.027689_pt1 | contig 20013 bp, 18 predicted proteins | sample MGYA00249838_ERZ747220 | MGnify/ENA primary metagenome ERZ747220 (study PRJEB28778, sample SAMN05720191) | bioreactor metagenome | isolation source: Anaerobic biogas reactor | place: USA:Washington...
GGCCTCGTTGCCATCGATCGCCACCTGCTTGCGTGCCATAACCTATGCCTCCGTCCTATGCGCGGTGCCCAGCCCGTGTTGTGCCGTCTGCGGGCAAGTGGCACGGGCCACGCGCCTGTGGTTGACTCTCGGGAACAGGGGACCTCGAGGTGTGACAGAGTGGGGGGAGGGCAGGGCAAGGAGGGAGAGCGAGATCCTCGTGTGTACGATACGGGGCGTTGGAGGGATTGTCAAGTGCGCGGGTTCACTAATCGGTGCCCCGTTCGCCGATGGCGCCGCACGTGGGGCACCCCCGCAGGCCGCGCCATCGTCCGCCGCGCCTGGGACGCTCGCTATGCGCGCCGCTACGCCCTGCTCAGCACCTGCGGTGGGTGCGACAAGTTGTCCGCCATTTGACGCCTCCCTGCCTATCTATACAGTTATGGCGAGTCTGCAGGCTACAGGAGGCACCCATGGCGACGGCGGCTCGCGAGCGGATCGATCTTCAGGACGTCCTCAGTCTGAGGCGCAGCGTCATCCCCTGGGTGGCCGGGCCGGCACTGGTCGCCGGTTGGCTGTGGCTCAACTATGAGCTGGCCGTGTCTCGCTCCACCCTCGGCTCGATCGTCTTGGTCGCTCCGGCGGCCCTCATGGTGGGGGGAGCCATATCGCTCGCCCTGAGCGTCAAACGGACGCGCGTGTCCGGCTGGCTCCTCCTCGGCGCCCTGACCCTCGCCAGCGCCAGCGCCAGCCTGGTCGACTTTCGCGGCCCCGCGCCCTACACCTTCGCCCTCGTGGTGTCGATCGCGGGCCTGGTGAACAGCGCGCGCGCCGGCCTCGGGATGGCCGGCCCCCTCGCCGCTCTGATGGTCGTGGTCGGGAGGTGGGGCAACGGTGGAACCATCGATCGCGCGGACCTGGCCGGCCCCCTGTTCATCCTGGCGGCGGTGGCCGTCATCTCGGCGCTGGCATCGCGCAGCCTCTACACCGCCCTCGACTGGCACCGCGAGGCGACCGAGTTGGCCCACGACCGTCTCAAGCAGACGCGCCTCAGGCAGGCCGAGCTATCGCGCGCGCTGCGCTCGCTCGACGAGATGTTCCAGGTACTCCTGCGGACGAGAGAGGAGGAGGCGCGCGCCCGGCGCGAGGCTGAGCGCGTCAGGCAGCACACGGCCCAGTTCGCCGCCAACGTGAGCCATGAACTGCGCACGCCCCTCAACCTCATCATCGGGTTCAGCGAGCTGATGCACTCGACGCCCCAGGCCTACGGATCCTTTGACTGGCCCGACGCGCTACGCGCCGATGTCTCCGAGATCTATCGCAGCGCCGAGCATCTGAGTCAGCTGGTGGACGACATCCTCGACCTCTCGCAGGTGGAGGCGATGCGCCTGCCCATCCTCGAGGAGGAGACGGACATCGGGGCGCTGATCCGCGATGCCGCCGATGTGGCCTCCGGATTGCTGCGCGGCAAGGATGTCAAGCTCGAACTCGATCTGGCCGACCACCTGCCGCTGCTCTGGGTCGACCCCACGCGCATCCGCCAGGTGGTACTGAACCTGGTGACGAACGCTTGCCGCTTTACGGAGGTGGGCTCGGTGCGCGTCAGCGCCCGGTTCGAGGGTGGTGAAGTGCGGGTAGCCGTAGCCGACACGGGGGTTGGGATGGCGGCGGAGCAAATGGCGCGGGTGTTCAACGAGTTCGAGCAAGCGGACGCCTCGCTGCGTCGCCAGTACGGGGGCACCGGCCTGGGGCTCGCCATCAGCAAGCGGTTCATCGAGCTGCACCGCGGCCGCATCTGGGCCGAGAGCACCCTTGGGAGGGGGAGCACCTTTTGCTTTGCCTTGCCGGCCGGCGAAGAGGTGGGCGCACCCACGGCCGTGCGCGTCCCCGACAGCCCCTATGCCGTGCGCCACGAGCAGGAACGGTTGCGCGAGGTCGTGGTCGAGGGGCCCTACTCCTCGGTGATCAGACTGCTGGGCCGGTACCTCCATCGCTATGCCTTTAGCTATGCCGGCAGCGAGAAGGAGGTGCAGGACCTCATCGAGGCCAAGCTGCCCTGGGCGGTGGTGCTGACGGGCCAGGACAGGGAGCGGCTGCTCGAGAGGAGCCAGGCCATCGAGCGGGACAACCCCGGCCGGGCCATCCCGGTCATCTCGTGCCACCTGCACCCGCCCGACGGGAGGTCGGCGGCGCTGCAACGGGTGACGTGGCTCACCAAGCCGGTGGATCGGCAGACGCTGCTGCAGATCGTCGCACGCCTGGCTCCCGATGCGCGCTCGATCCTGGTGGTGGACGATGATCCCGGGGCGGTGCAACTGCTCCGCAGTATGCTGCTCGCGGCCGAGCGCTCGTTCGAGGTGCGCGAGGCGTATGGGGGTGAGGATGCCCTGGCGGCGATCGCCGCGGACCCGCCCGACCTGATACTGCTCGACCTGTTGATGCCCGAAGTGGGCGGCATGGAGGTGCTGGAGCGCGTGGGTGCCAGCCCCGCCACCGGCCACATCCCGGTGATCATGGTTACCGCAGGGGACGCGACCGCCCCCGAGCGGTCGATGGATGTGCCTCACGTCGTGAGCCTGAGTGCCGAGAAGCGCGAGGGACTGAGCGCCGCCGAATGGCTCGCCGCGACGGGGGCGCTCCTGGACGCGCTCAAGCCGAGCTATGCTTGGCGGTCAGACAGGTCCTGATGGTGGCCATCAGCTCGAGGCGGCGGAGAGGCTTTTGCGCAAAGCCGGAGGCGCCGAGGGACAGGGCCAGGTCGCGCTCCGGAAGCACGCTGCAGACGACGACGGGGATATGGCGCGTCTCGGGCATGGCCTTGAGCTTGAGAAGCACCTCCCAGCCATCCATGCCGCGCATCATGACATCGAGCAGCACCAGCGACGGCCTCGTGGCCATCGCGACGTCCAGGCCCTCCTGCCCGTCGGTCGCCGTTCGCACGTGGTACCCGGCGGTCGTCAGGAGGCGCTCCAGCAAGTGAAGCGAACTCTCATTGTCATCGACGGCGAGGATGGTGGCGGGCGGCCCGACCGGCACGCGAATCTCTATCGTAGCGCGCTCTTTGGCTCGGCTGAGTGAGGTGGAACCCATCTGCGCGGAGACCAGGGATTGCAGCGTCGTCCAGGTGGAACCGAGTTCGGCGCTTTGCCCATCGTCCCATGTCACGGCCACGAGGAGGGTCTGCTCATCCACGCGCAGCGCCAGATCGACTAGACTTGCCGCCGCGCGATGAATAGCCATGCCGAGCGCGGCGATCAGCGCTTGGCGCAGCAGCGTCCGATCGACCTGCAAAGGCTCCTCGTGCTCCAGGGTCACTTGGATGGCTACGCCGTGCTGCTCGGCCAACGGCTGCACCGACGACACGGCATAGGTCAGCAGGTCGGCGGGTGAGAGGAGTTCACGTTCCAGGCCGAGATCGACGAGTTCGTGGTCGACGGACGTGACGTCGCCCTGGGGCGGCTCGTGCCTGATGGGCGCGACGCTGGCCGCTCGTGAACGCTCCCACAGTATCCTGGCCACCGTCTCGATGCCGCGGAGACGCTCGCGCATCACCTGGCGCTCGCCGAGGCCAAGCCGGGCCCGGACCTCCTCAGGTGTCAGGTACTCGATGTAGGCGTGGCGCAACGCCAGGTAGGGGCGCCATTCCTTGGCCGAACGCGGGACGCGTTCGGCCGGCGCCAGCAGTTCGATCGCCTCCGTAATGGAATCGCGCAGCAGACTGACCCGCGCGGGGGTCGCCATGGTCTCGTCCGGGGCCAACTCGTCGACCAGGGGGTGTCCACGCAGATAGGCAAAGTCATAGAGGTTGGCCAGCGCATCTTTTAGCAGATCATGGAACTCGGCCCATTCCATTGACGCGTGCTCCGATGGGCTGGTCACCATCCTGTCCACTTGCGGTCACCAGCGTGTCAGTGAAAGTATAGAGTCTCTCTTCCGACACTGCTAGTATAGCGTAGGGAGCAGGGAGCGCCAACACTGCTCGCCGGAAGGCACCGGGGAGAGGGCCGTCGAGGGGCGGGCCGTTCGCTTCTAGCAGTCCGAAGAGGAGGGGAGGAACATGAGTTCAGGTTTGCTATCACGACGCGTTTTCCTACGGGGCGCCGCAGCAGCGGGCACTGGCCTGCTCGCGGCCGCCTGCCAGCCCAAGATCGTCGAGGTTGAGAAGGTCATCACGCAAGTCGTGAAGGAAGAGGTGGTCGTCCAGGGCACGCCGGAAGTCATCGAAAAGATCGTCGAAAAAGAGGTCACGGCCGTAGCGCCGGCCCCGATCGAGGGCAAAGTCGTTGTCTGGTCCTACCCGAACACCGAGGACGATCTCGGAATCGTCTACGACCCACTGAACGCCGCTTTCAACCGAGAGTATCCCAACATCAAGGTCGAGGTGGACGTGCAGCCGTGGCGCGAGCGCCGCGAAAAGCTGTATGCCGCCGCCGCGGCAGGCGCGCCGCCGGACATTTGGTGGGCCGACAGCGATACCCTGCTGGCGTACGCCGCCAAGGGTGTGGCCCGGCCGCTGGAGGATGTGGTCGACCCGGTCCTGCTGGCCGACGTCAACGAGCGCAACATCCAGATGGGGACCCATGATGGCCATCTCCTGATCGCCCCGAACCGCGTTCACGTCGATGGCCCGGGCCACAACGGCACGTTGATGGCCGAATCCGGTTTTGACGCCCAGGAGGGAATCAGCACCTGGGACGAGCTACTCACCATGTGCGAGGCGGCCAAGTCCAAGGGCTACTTCGGCCTGGATCTTCGTGATTTATCTCGGCGCACACCGCTGGGACTTGCTTGGCGAGCGCCAGTTCATTGGCACCCAGAACTTTGTCAGGCTTTTCACTGACAAGATCTTTGGGATCGCCCTCAAGAACACCCTGCAGTACATGTTGCTCTATACGCCCTGTCTCTCGGCATTTTCGCTCCTGATCGCAATCCTGATGAACCGCGCCATTCGGGGCACGAAACCGCTGCGGTCGGCGTACTTTTTACCCAACGTGACGTCCATCGCCGTGCTCGCCATGATCTTTTGGCGGATGCTGTCGCCACGCCCCGACGGACCGATCAACTGGCTCATCGGGCGGTTTGGGATTCCACCCCAGGACTGGTTGGTGAGCGTCACGCTGGCGCTGCCAAGCCTGTTTGGTGTAGCGGTCTGGCAGGAATTTGGGTATTTCATGGTCATCTGGCTGGCAGGGCTCCAGGGCGTGCCGGCCGAGATGTACGATGCGGCCTCGGTGGACGGCGCCTCGGGGTGGAAGCTGCACTGGTACATTACGCTGCCCATGCTGCGGCCCACGGCGGCCTTTGTGTTGATCATCACCACGATGCACGCCTTGCAGGTGTTCGGCTCGATCTTTGTCATGACCGGCGGCGGTCCTGTGTATTCCACCACGACGCTCGTCTACTATCTGTACAGCCAGGCCTTTAACTTTGGCCGCATGGGCTATGCCTCGGCGATCTCCATCGTGCTCTTTTTGATGATCCTGGCGGTAACGATCGCGCAGGGCAAGTTCCTCAAGTTCGACGTGGGCCTCTACTAGTGCTGGACCTGACCATAGAGGGATGGAGACGCAGATGAGCGCCAATGTGAGTATGGGGGTCAGGCGACGGAGCGCGCGCTCGGGGCGCGTGGCCTGGCAGCGTAGGCTGGCCCTGGTCCAGCGATCGGTGGTGATGGGGCTGCTGGTGTTGCTCGCCATCTCTACCGTCGCCCCCTTTGTCATCATGCTACTGGTGTCACTGCAGAGGAACATGGTCGCCATCGTGTTCCCGCTGCCGATCGATCCACGGCAGTTCACGCTGGACAACTTTGCCACGTTGATCCGGCAGACACAGGTGTTGCGCTGGCTGCTGAACAGCATGTATGTGACCACCGTCGGCACCTGCTCGACGGTGCTGACCTCGTCGCTGGCGGCTTATGCTTTTTCGCGCGGCGACTTTATCGGCAAGAACCTGATCTTTATGCTGCTGATGGGCATCTTGATGGTCCCCGAGAGCGCGCGCATTGTGCCCGTCTACATCATCCTGTCGCAGCTCAAGCTGATCAACACGTACTGGGCGCTGATCGGTCCGTGGTTCGCGTCGGCCTTTGGCACCTTTATGCTGCGCCAGTCCTACCTGGGCATCCCCCGTGACTATGACGATGCCGCCCTCATCGACGGGGCCAGCACGTTCCGCATCTACTGGAACGTGTTGCTGCCTCAGCTTGGGCCGTCCCTGGCCACGCTGACGATCATCCGCTTCATGGCGCAGTGGAACGAGTTCCTCTACCCCATGATCATCACGTCCAAGGCCGAGATGCGCACGTTGACCGTTGGCCTGGGCACGGTGGTCCGGGCCGGCGGGCCGGACGCGGGGCTAACCATGGCCGGCGCGGCCATGGGGTTCATCCCCACGTTCATCATCTTTATCATCGGACAGCGCTACATCATCCAGGGGGTCGCGCTCAGCGGACTGAAGGGCTAGTCGCCGACGGCGCGGAATCCTGCACCCAACCCGACTCTGGAGGCTGTGATGAAAGTCGACCGGTTTGGCGTATTCGAGTGTGCATTCCAGGCGAGCGGTCGCTACGAGAACCCCTACGTGCAGGTCGAGGCCGAGGCCATCCTGCGGTCGCCGCAAGGGGAGTTCAAGCGCATCCCGCTCTTCTGGGACGGCGGCGACGTCTGGCGGCTGCGCTTCAGCCCCGACACGGTGGGCGTGTGGCGCTACCGCGTGCAGTCGGCAGACGCCGGCCTGGCGAGCGGACAGGGCCTCTTTGAGTGCATCCCCTCGAGCCGCCACGGCAGTATCGAGCCGATGGCGCACTATCCGCACCACTTTCAGTATCAGAACGGCGAGCCGTTCTTCTGGATGGGCGACACGGGCTGGCGCACCTTTGCTACCTGCCCGGAGGAAAACCTCACGCGCGAGACGGTGCTGCACTATATCGACGAGCGCTCCGCGCAGGGCTTTTCCTACATTCACGTCGAGCTGATGGGCGGGCTGGGCCAGGACGGACAGCAGAACGTGATGTGGGATTTCCATGAGGAGACGCTGAACCCGGCCTTCTTCCAAGAAGTCGACGTCCGCCTGCAGTACATGAACGCCAAGAACATCATCTGTGGCATCGTGCTGGCCTGGGCCAACGGCAAGGAATCGTGGTCGGCCTTTGCCTCCACCGAGGCGCGACGGCGCTACGCCCGCTATGTGGTGGCGCGCTATAGCGCGTACGAGGTCACGTTCATCGCCTCGGGCGAGTGGGACCTGAGCGGGCGCGACACAAAGCCGTGGTATTTGGCCATTGGCCAGGAGCTGATGGACACGGATCCGCACAACCGCATGCGCGCCATCCACCCATGCCGCGGCTACACCATCCGCGAATTCTCCGAGGAGCCCTGGCTGTCGTTCGGCGACTACCAGCAGGCCTATGAGGCGCCGGCGGATCGCGAGGCTACCGCGCCTCAGCGGCACGCGCTGCGCAGCCAGCTGCTCGCCTCCAAGGTGTACGGCAAGCCCGTGGTCAACGCCGAGTTCGCCTACTACCTGCGCAAGATGGGCGCCGAGCGCAACTATAACCGGTTTGCCATCGACGGCGTCGACAAGCCCCACTCGCACACGCGGATGAGCTTCCGGCGGGCATGCTGGTCGCTGGCCATGGCCGGCGGCTACTTTGTGGCGGCCTTTGGCACCACGTACTATGGCGGCTGGCGCGAGCTGGGGCCCTTTGACGTGGACGCCGCCAAGAACGATGAGGCCGAGTCCGACCTGTCGATCCTGGCCCAGTTCTTCCGCGGCCTGCCCTGGTGGCGCCTGCAGGTGAACGACTCACTGGTCCGCGGCAATGGCGGCAACTGCTACTGCCTGTCCGAGTTGCGCGAGCGCTATGTGGTGTTTGCCGAAGAGTGCGACGCGCTGCAGCTCAACCTGTGCGCCGGGCCGCAGGGGATCTATAACTATCGCCCGGACGCTGAGGATATTGCCGACTATGAGGTGCAGCTCTTTGACCCGCGATCGGGCGAGAGCAAGCCTTACGGCACCTTCCGCGGCACCGAGACGATCGATGTTACCCTGCCGGACAGGCAGGACTGGGTGCTGTTGGTCAACAGGCGCTCGTAGCCACGAACAGAGATGGAGAGAAGGACGATGACGAACAACAACCTGACCGGCAAGATCCTGGGCGTGGTCCATGTGGGAGCCTGGGTGGCCGAGGTCAGCACCGCCCTCGCCAAGGAGATCATGCCCGAGGTGACGGTGCTGCACATCACCGATGACACCATCCAGTGGGCCGTCAACGACGCCATGGCGGCCAAGGGGATCGCACAAGAGCATATCCCGCCCTTCAACTACCTGCGGGTGGCCAACTACTGCCGGTACCTGCAGGATATCGGCGCCGACGCCATCCTGTTCGGTTGCTCCACGATGAACCGGGCCGCCGAGTACGCGCAGCCCCTGATCGACGTGCCCATCATCCCCGTGGATCGGCCCATGATGGACAAGGCGGTGCAGCTCGGCGCTCGCATCGGCCTGCTGGCGACGCTCGACACCACGGTGCCCTCGTCGCTGCGCCAGCTGCGCAACGCCGCGGCACGCGCGGGCCAAGAGATCGAGATCGTCGAGATCTTTTCCGGGGAGGCGTTCACCGCGCTGCGCGCCGGCGACCGCGCGCGACACGACGACCTGCTGGTGGAGGCGATTCGCGCCCACCAGGACGAGGTGGACGTCATCGCCATGGCGCAGATCTCCATGTCGTTGCTAGAGACGCGCGTCGCGGCGGAGGGTTTCGGCATCCCGGTGCTCAACTCGGGACGCGAGGGGCTGCTGGCGGCGCGCGCCGCCCTGGAGCAGAGCTAGGCTCTTCGCCCGCCTGGGGGGGCGGCGGGGGCAAGGAGGGCGGGCCGTCTCGAGCCTCGCCCTCCTGTTTGTCTGACCGAATGAAGGAGACGAACAACGTGCCATCGATCCACGAACTCGAACGACTCGCCGTCCAGATGCGGATGTGCATCGTCGACATGATGGGCTCCGACAAGGCGCACCACTTTGGCGGCTCGCTCTCGGCGGCGGACCTGATGACGGCGATCTATTTCCACGCCATGCGCTACGATCCGCGGGATCCGGCGTGGCCCGAGCGGGACCGTTTCGTGATGAGCAAGGGCCACTGCGTGCCGGCGCAATACGCGGCCCTGGCGATGCTGGGGGTGTTTCCGACGGCCGAACTCGCCACGCTGAAGCAGCTGGGCTCCCGGCTGCAGGGGCACCCGGCGGCGCACATACTGCCCGGGATCGAGGCGTGCACCGGCTCTCTGGGGCAGGGGCTGTCGTTCGCCAACGGCATGGCGCTGGCGGGGCGCATGCGCCGCCTGGACTATCGCGTGTACTGCCTGCTCGGCGATGGCGAGACCCACGAGGGCCAGGTGTGGGAGGCGGCGCGCACCACCGTTCGCCAGCGACTGGCCAACGTCACGGCCATCGTCGATCGCAATGGGCTCAAGGCGATGGACCCCTCTTATGACGCCGACGACCTGTGTCGTCTCGGCGGACGTTGGGAGGCGTTGGGCTGGGCCGTCCGCGAGGTGGACGGGCACGACATGGCCGCCATCTGTGGCGCGCTGGACTGGGCACGCGCCGAGGACAAGCCGTGCGCGATCCTGGCGGCGACGGTCAAGGGCAAGGGCGTTTCGTTCCTCGAGGGGCAGGCGCAGTACCACAACGCCGCCCTCACGCGCGAACAGATCGCGGCGGCCCGGGCTGAACTCGAGGGGCGGCGCGAGCAGATCACGGAGGTCGGAGCACGGTGAGCGAATGCTATCAGACGCGCTACATCTACGGTGAGGCGTTGCTGGAGGCGGGCGGGCGCTATGCGAATGTCGTGGCGCTGGACGCCGACCTCTATACCTCGACGCGCACCGTCCTCTTTCGCGATGCCTTCCCGGACCGCTTCGTAGACATGGGCATCGCCGAGATGGACATGATGTCCACCGCGGCGGGCCTCGCCTCCTGCGACATGGTGCCCTTTGTCAACAGCTTTGCCATGTTCCTGACCGCCCACTGCTACGACCAGCTGCGTATCCAGATCTGCTATCCGCGACTGCACGTGGTGCTGGCCGGCTCGAGCGCCGGCCTCACGCAGGGGCCGGACGGCGCCAGCCACCAGTCCCTGGAGGACATCGCGTTGATGCGGGCGCTGCCCAACATGACGGTACTGGTTCCGGCCGACGCCATCGAGACGCGCGCCATGACGTTGGCGGCAGCAGGCGAACTGGACGGCCCGATCTACCTGCGGCTGGGGCGCTATCCGGTGCCGAACGTGCATGGCGCCGACTACAGGTTCGCGTTGGGCAAGGCCATCCGGCTGCGCGAGGGCGGCGACGTGACGCTGCTGGCCTGCGGGCACATGGTGTCGGCGGCGATGGGAGCCGCGCAGGCGCTCGAGGGTGAGGGCATCGCCGCGAGCGTCGTCAACATGTCGACCATCAAGCCGCTGGACGCCGAGGCGGTGCACCGCGCGACGCGCGAGAGCAGGCTGGTGGTGACGGTGGAGGAGCACAGCATCATCGGCGGTCTGGGCGGCGCCGTGGCCGAGGTCATGGCGGACGCCGGCGCCGGCGTGCCGCTGCTTCGCCTGGGCACTCCCGACGTGTTCGGCGAATCGGCGACGGCGGACGAACTCTTGAACAAGCACGGGCTGACGCCGACGGGGATCTGCCGGAGCGTGCTCCAGGCGCTGGGCTGAGCCGTTCGCCGGGCGGTCGCGGCGCCGCGACGCTCAGAACCCCGGTACCAGGCTGGGCTCCGTTGCCAGGCGATGCGCGCTACGTATGCTCGACATAAACGCGGGGCTCGACGTGCACACACGTCGAGCCCCGCGTTTATGTACCGGTTCCGGGCGTGCGCCGCTTACGCCATCTCTCGCCAGGCGGCGGCCTGCCGCGCCCTGCGCTCCGCTACGCGTCGGAAGGCGCGCGGGATCGTCGCCAGCAGCGCCGCCGAGCGCGTCGCCACCTCCTCGTAGAAGGCCGCCGCCCCCTCCTCCAACGCCGCGGCGCGCTCCCGCGCCGCCTCCCAGTCCCCCGCCGGGACGCTGGCCTCCAGCAACCCCGCGGGCAACGTCAGCCCCGCGAAGGAGTAGCCCGTCTCCAGGGCGTCCGTCACCGTCTCGCGGTAGGTGCGCACGATCTGCGTCTTGTCCCGCTCACAGCGCGTGGCATAGTCCGCGGCCGCCGCGCGGTGCGGGGGGTAGGCGGCCGCCAGGTCCTGATAGAAGCGCGCCGAGACCTCCTGCAGGCGCTCGCTGAAGCTGATCACCGCCGCGGCTGTCAGCTGCTCCATCAGAACCACCTCTGGATGACGACCTTGGACTCGGTAAAGAAGCGGATGGTGTCCTGCCCCTGCCCGTGCAGCACCCCCACGAAGGAGTCCTTCATGCCGCTGAAGGGGAAGAACGCCATCGGCGCCACGAGGCCGATGTTGATGCCGATGTTGCCGCAGCGCGTGCGGTACTGGAACTCCCGCGCCCACTTGCCGCTGTCGGTAAAGATCGACGCCGCGTTGCCAAAGGGGTTGGCGTGGATCATGGCGATCGCCTCGTCCAGCGACCTGGCCTTTAGGATCGCCGCCACGGGGCCAAAGATCTCCTCCCGGGCGATGGTCATCTCGGGTGTCACATCGGTGAACACCGTGGGGCCGAGGAAGGCATCCTTGGGATAGTCCCCGACGAGTGCGAACTCGCGCCCGTCGAGGCACAGCGTCGCCCCCTCGGCGATGCCCTGCTCGATGTAGCGTACCACGTTGGCCTTTTTGCCCGGGTCGCGCAGCGGGCCCATCTGCACCGCCTCGTCGAGGCCGTTGCCGATGGTGATGCGCCGCGCCGAGGCGACAAAGGCCTCCACCACCTGCTCATAGTAGGCGTCGAGTTCGCTCTCCGTCATCCCCTCGCCCACCACGACGAGGTTGGCGTTGGCCAGGCAGCGCTGCCCGGCGTTGCCAAAGAACGACGTCATGCACCCGGCGATGGTGTGGGGCAGGTCGGCGTCGGGCATCACGAGGCCAAAGTTCTTCGCCCCGCCCTGGGCGATGACGCGCTTGCCGGTGCGCCCGCAGCCGGGGTAGATGACGTTCTTGGCGACGGGCGTCGAGCCCACAAAGCACACCCCCTGGATGTCGGGGTGCTCGATCATCGCGCCGACGACGCTGCGCCCGCCGTTGACCACGTTCCAGACCCCCTCGGGGAAGCCCGCCTCCTCGGCGAGTTCCACGAGCTTGAGCTGCGAGAGGGGGTCCTCCGAGGAGGGCTTGACGACCACCGTGTTGCCCGTGGCCAGGGCGAAGGGGATGAACCACAAGGGCACCATGCAGGGAAAGTTGTAGGGCCCGATGATGCCGAACACCCCCAGGGGCTGCCGGATGAGGTACTCGTCGATGCCGGAGGCGACGTCCTCCAGGTTGTTGCCCATCATGAGGGAGGGGATGCCGGTGGCCACCTCGACCATCTCGATGCCGCGGCGCGTCTCGCCGCGCGACTCGTCGATGGTCTTGCCGTGCTCGACGGTCTGGATGCGCGACAGCTCCTCGAACTCTTGCTCCATGAGTTCCTTGAGGCGGAAGAGGCAGCGCGCCCGGGCCAGGGGCGGGGTGCGGCGCCAATCCTCAAAGGCCCCCTGGGCGGCGGCCACGGCCTGATCGAACTCGGCGGCGGTGGAGATGGGCACGCGGGCGACGGTCTCGAGCGTGGCGGGGTTGACGACGTCCACCAGCTCGCCCTGGGAGTCGACCCACTCGCCATCGATATAGTTCTGGAGCGTGCGTACTTCTTTGATCGGGTTTTCCAGCACGGCCATGTCAGAGTCACTCCTTCAGTATGGGAATCGATGTGCGCCGCTATTGCGACGCCGTGACGCCGCCGTCGACAAAGATGTTCTGCCCCGTGATCATCGCGGAGGCGTCGGAGGCGAGGAACACCGCCAGGCCCACCAGGTCGTCACACTCGGCGATGCGGCCCAACGGGATGCGCGCCACCAGCGGCTCGTAAAAGCTGGGGTCGGTGAGATAGTCCGCCACCAGCGCCGTGCGCGTAAAGGTCGGGGCGATGCCGTTCACGCGGATGCCGTACGTGGCCCACTCGGTGGCGAGCTGTTTGATGAGCACGCCCAGGCCCCCTTTGCTGGCCACATAGGCGGCATAGCCGCGGCGGATGCCCAGGCCGCTGCGCACCGAGGTGACGTGGATGATGCTGCCGCGCACCTGGTTCGCGATCATGCTGCACGCCGCGGCCTGCGACAACACGAACGCCCCGCGCAGGTTGACGCCCATCACCTTGTCCCAGGCCTCCAGCGTCACGCCCTCGGCGGGCTGCTCGATGTGGGTCCCCACGGCGTTGATCAGGGCCGCCACGGGGCCAAAGGCCCTCTCGGCCTCCGCGATGGCCGCGCGCACGCTGTCGGGCTCCAGCACGTTGGCGTACACGCCCATGGCGCTGGCGCCCTCGGCCCGGAGGTCCTCCGCGACGCGCTCCCGCGGCTCCTCGGCGAAATCGGCGATGACCACCCGGGCGCCAAAGGCGGCGGCGGCCCGCGCCATGGCGGATCCGATGGCGCCGGCGCCGCCGGCCACCATCACGGTCCTGTCTTGGAGGCTGAACATCTCGCGATACGTGTCACCGCCCATGGCGCTCTCCTCTGGGTTCGGTCGGGGCGAGGCTTGTGCTGTCGGCATGGTGCTACAGCGCCTCCAGGAGGTCCCACCCCGTGGTGGCGAACTGGGTCAGCGTGCGCTGCACGACGCCGAAGGCGAAAAACTCTTCCGGGCGCATGCCGTCGGGCTCGTAGCAGCGCACGAACTCGGGCATCGCCTGCAGGCGGGCGATGGCTTGCGGGTCGATGGGCTGCGCGATGCGCTCCTCGCGCGGCACGCCCGCCTCGAGCAGCGGGGTCTGCGACTTGGGGTGGATCGACATGACCACGTCCGCCCCCATCAGCTCCGTCATGTGATAGTTGCCGCGCAGCGCCGCCACCAGCAGCTTGGCGTGATAGCCCTCCTGGCAGTAGACGGCGTAGGCGCGCTTGGCCATGGCGAGCCCCGCCAGGCGGATGTCGTCCTCGGTGACCGGCGCGTGCGCGTCGCGCGCCACCTCCCGCAAATAGTCGTCGATGCGGCCGATCATCTGCACGGCAAAGCAGTGCCCCGGCGCGACGCCGGCCTCAGCGGCGCGGGCCCGGCCCCGCTCGTGGTAGGCGGCGACCTGCAGCATCTGCGGCACGTTGTACGACACGGTGGCGGTGATGGTCACCCCCTCGCCAACGAGCACCTCCAGCGCCTCGAGGCCGGCCAGGGTCACCGGCAGTTTGACGGCGATATTGGGCGCCCAGGCGTGGTAGCGCCGGGCCATGGCGATCATGGCGTCGGCGTCCCAGGCGAGGTTCGGGTTCACCTGCGCGCAGACGTAGCCGTTCTCGCCGCCGCTGGAGGCATGGATCGGTGCGAACATGCCGGCGGCAGAGACCACCACGTGGCGCATGAGTTCCTCGGCGCGCTCGGCGGGGGTGAGGTCCTTGGGCAGCGCCGCCGGCAGGTGGCCCCAGCGGTCGGGGTTGGCCTTGAGCGCCGTATAGGTCAGCACCGGGTTCGTCGTGACGCCCACGGCGCCGCGCTGTAGCCCGACCTCCAGTTCCGCCGGATCGGCCGAGTCGTGCCACCAGACCGTCGGTGTTTCGTTGGCGACCCAGAGCAAATAGTTGTCACTGGCCATATCTTCTCTCTCATCCTCGATGTGGCGCCCAGCGATGCGGCGCCGCGGCGCCGCATCGCTGGGCCGGCAGTTACATCTCGAGCGGCACGCCCGATTCGTTAAAGGCGCTGCGCAGCACATAGTAGCCCAACGCCGCGTCGACCAAGGGATCGTAGCCGGGCTTGCGCTGTACCATGACGCTCACCTCCATGCCGATGAAGCCCGTATAGCCCGCGGCGTGCATCGCCTTGAGGTAGCGCACATAGTCGAACGGCCCCGCCCCCGGCGTGAGGAATTCGTGGTTGGGGTACAGCCCGCGCTGATCCTTCACGTGGGTGAACACCGTATGGGGGCACATCAGGTTGCAGGCCTCCTCGGTGGGCATCCCCACGATCTCGGTGTGGCTGATGTCAAAGTTCAGCTTTACGTAGGGGTGGTTCACCTGCTCGTAGAGCCACAGCGCCTTGCGCGGCAGGTCCATGGCCGTGCCGGAGTGCATCTCTGGGGCATAGATGACGTCCTTGCTGGCGGCATAGTCCCCCAGCTCCCCGACGCACTCCACGACGCGGTGCTTGAGGCGCCCCCAGTCGTCCTCGTGCCCGCCGACGAGACTGACCACCACCGGCGTGCGCCCATCCTGGCGCAGTTCGTCCGCCAAGTCAATCGTGTCGCGCAGGCGCTGCATGTTGGCGGCGTGCTGGTCTGGGTCCTCGGCGCACACGGTGGTGTGGCCGGCGACGGCCGCCAGGGTGATGTTGTGCTCCGCCAAGAGTTCGCGGATGCGCCGTCGCTTGGCGGCGTCGAGGGTGTAGAGTTCCGTGGGGAACCGGGGGGTGACGGCGAGTTCGATCCCCGTATAGCCGATCTTGGCGATGGCGGGCAACCCCTCCTCAAAGGGGACGCTCATCATGCTCCAGGTGCAATATGCGATCTGCATGGCTGACCTCCGTGGTCGGGCTGTTGGCTCTTGGCCATTGGCTCCGGCGAGGCTCTGCGAGCACGCCGCAGAGAGGCGCGCCGGGCGTGCTGGGGACCCCGTCATCGGATGCGGCGTCCTCGCGACCCTCATGGGGGCGAACGGCGGCGCTTGCGGCAGTATCATGCCGCTTTCCTAGACATGCTGCAAGTTGAACAGGCGCTTGGCGTTCGTGTAACAGACCTGCTCCAGGGCTGCCTCGGTGATGCCGCGGGCGCGGTAGCCCGCGACGATGCCGGCATAGCTGCGCGCGGGGCGCTCGCGCGCCACGGTATGGCCGACGTCGAACCCCTCGCAGGCGTCGGAGCCAAAGAGGATCTTGGCCGGGCCCAGGGCATCGATGCCCAGCTCTACCCGCATGGGATCGACATAGGTCGTATCGACCCAGACGTTGTCGTAGCGCTTGGCCAGTGGGATGGCCTCCAGCCGCAGGTGCGCCAGGATGAGCGTCACATCCGGGTAGGCGCGGATGAGGGGCTCGTACTTGGCCGACGACATGGGGCTGCCGTCGGCGTCGGCGTGGGTGAGGATGGGCCAGGCGCGCTCCCGCGCACAGGAAAAGACGGCGTCCAGCGCCTCCTGCGTCACGGCATAGTGATCCAGCGTGGGGTGGATCTTGATGCCATAGAAGCCGGCCCGGGCGGCGCGCTCGACGTCATCCTGCCAGGCCGGGTCGTGGGGGTTGACCCACAGCAAGCCGCCCAGACGGTCGCCGTGGCGCGCCACCATGGCCAGGGTCTCGTCGGTAGCCAGGCGCTGCGCCACGGTGGTGGCGGTGGCCGAGGACGCCAGCATGAACCGCGCCCCCTCGCGCTCCGCGATGTAGAGCAGGTCCTCGGGCTGGAACATCTCCCCCACCACCCCGGGCAGCCGCCCGATGTGGGTGTGGCAGTCGATCAGCGGGACATCGATGCGCGTCATGTACGCCTCCACAAAGAGCACTGAACTACAGAGATCACAAAGAACGCAGAGGACAGAGTGAGTTCCTGACTACCCACGAGTGGTTGCAGGTGACAGGTATCAGGTTACAGGCTTGAGAGGGTGACGCTGCAAGGGTCTGTAACCTGCAACCTGAGACCTGAAGCCTACAACCCGGAACCGGAAGGCACCTGTTCACCCATAGGGTGAGGGTGCGTCGCCGTAGGTTTGGGTCCAGCCGCGCTCGCGGACGGCTTCGATGACGGCGAGGTGCTCCTCGACCATATCGTCCAGCAGCTGCATGATGGGCAGTCCATAGGGGCACGCCGCCTCGCACTTGCCGCAGTGGGTGCACGACTGGATGAGCGCCAGGCGCCGCGAAAAGGCGCGCTCCATGCGCCCCTTCACCCAGTCGGCCAGGGGGGTGGCGAACAGGCCCTCCAGCCCGAGCGTCTTGTACTCGTTATAGAACACGTCGTGATAGAGCATATAGTCGATCTGGATGCCCGCCTCGCACCCGGGCTGGCAGACGCGGTCGCAGATGCGACAAGAGCGATGCTCCAGCCGCTGTCGCCAGCGCTCGACCGCGGCCTCCTCCGCCGGGGTGAGCGGCATGGCGGCGCGATCCAGCGCGCGATAGTCCGCCTCCAGGTGCTCCATGGTGCTAATGCCGGGCACCATGGTGTGGATCGGCTGGTTCGCCAGCCAGGGGAGGGCCACCTCCGCCGGCGCCAGGCCGGCGTCTACCGGCTTCATGATCACGACGCCTACGTCGTGTTCCTGGCAGACGGGGATGAGTTGCTCGAGCCCCTCACGCCGCACGATGTTCAGCGGAAAGATGACGGCATCGATGAGGTCGGTCTCCACGCCCTGCGCTAGGGCGGTGAGGTCGCTGTGTCCCGCCAGCCCCAGGAAGTGGATCTTGCCCTCGTCGCGGGCCTTGAGCAGCGCCTCCACCGAGCCGCCCTTGGCAAAGTGCGCCCGGCGCATGTCGTGGTTGTAGGTGCGCAGGTAGAACACGTCGAGATAGCCCGTGTCCAGCTCGGCGAGGTCCTCGTCGATGCGGCGCATGGCACCGTCGTAGCTCGTGTCGTGCGTCTTGGTCACCACGACGCAGCGCGACCGATCGCGCTTGATCACCGGCTTGATCATGGTGCTGCTCGAACCGTAGCGCCCGTCAAAGTAGTTGATGCCCAGGTCCCAGGCGCGCTGGTAGATGCGGGTGCCCTCGGCGACCTCCAGGAGCGACACGTAGCCGCCCCCGACGCCCAGGAGCGAGACCTGGAGTTCGGTCCTGCCCAGCCTGCGATATTCCATCGTCAGCCTCGTGAAAGGGTGTGTCGGCGCGGGCTAGAGGCCCAGGTCGGCGTTGATGTCGGCCTCGTAGGAGCCTACCACCTCGGCCTCGATCTCGTCCAGCGTGACGGGGCGGTCCTGCACGCTCGATTCGCAGGCGGCGTAGCAGACCGCCATCGCCCGCCGGCCCACCAGGCCGTCGACCTCCGGCGTGCCGCCCTTTGCGATGCAATCGGCCAGCTCATAGTACTCGATGGCCAACAGCTTGCGGTCGGCGTCGGGAAAGGGCATCCGGTAGCACGCCATGCGCTCCCCGCCAAAGAGACGCGCCGTGATGGCGTCGAGGGTGAAATCGGGCACGAGATCGAGCAGTGCGTCGCCGGTGATCTCCCCCTCGCCGTCGAGGTGCACCACCGGCGAGGCGCCGTTGCGCGTGCCTCCCGGGAGGAGGGAGCCCTGGCTGCCATAGAGCACGCGCCGCCCGAACCCCTGGCCGTGCCCGGCGTACGACTGGGTCCACTGGCCCATGGCGCCGCTGGCGAAATCCACCACCGAGACGAGGGTGTCCTCCGCCGTGGCGGTGATGGTATCGGGCATCTCGGCTGCCCAGCGCTCATAGAAGCCGCCGACGCTGCCGCCGCGTGCCTTGGAGCGGGTGGTCTCCCAGAGCCGGATCTCGCCCTGAATGCGGCGGACGTCGCCCATATAGTACAGCATCATGTCGGCGTTGTGTACCCCGCCATCGAGCAGCATGCCGCCCATGTTCTTCTGGTGGCGCCAGGGGGTGATGACGATGCGATTGCCCGAGCCGACGGCGATATCGAGCAGGAGGTAGGGGGCGCCGACGACGCCGGCATCGATGAGCGCCCGGGTCAGCCGGCTCATCGGGTCGCGGCGATAGTTCTCGGCGACGCTCAACACCTTGCCCGCCCGCCGCTGGGCCTCGAGCATGCGGTTGGCGCCGCGGACGGTGAGGGCCATGGGCTTTTCGCAGAGCACGTGCAGCCCCAGGTCAAAGGCGGCGGCGGCGATGCCGTGGTGCGCTCGGGCGTCGGCGGTGATATCCACCGCCTGGAGGTCGGGCACCTGGCGGACCATCTCGGCCATATCGGCAAAGACGGCCGGCCGCGCGCCCAGCAGGCGCTCCGCCTCGTCGGCGAGGTGTTCGGCGTTGTCGCGGCGCAGGTCGCAGGCGGCGACCAACTCGACGTTGGCCATGCCCGAGTCATAGAGTTCCTTGAGGCCAAGGAGGTGGCGTCCGCCCATCCCTCCGCAGCCGACGATGGCGAGGGGAAGCTTGTCCATGAGGGTCCTTTCCGTTGCTGCTATTGTGGCAGGGACTCTAGGCGCGCGCAGACGCGGGGTCAAGCGCACCGGCATGGCCGGGGCGGTCGACCATAGGCGATTCACCTACGTCGAGTAACAGAAGGCGGAGCGACACGTGCTCCGCCCGGCTTCTGGACTGAACGCGATCTAGCCCTTGAGGCCGGTCATCTGGATGCCCTCGACAAAGTACTGTTGAGCGGCAACGAAGAGGACGATCATCGGCACCGTCACAACCGTGGAGGCGGCCATCATCGCCGTGTAGAGGCCCAGCCGGGCATAGTCCGAGCCGCTCTCGGACAGAACACCTTGAAACAGGCGCAGCCCCAGAGATAGCGTCTGCTTGTTCGCGCTGTTCAGGTAGATCAGCGGGCCAAAGAAGTCGTTCCAGTGTTGTTGGATGGTAACGATGATGTCAGCGGGAACTGTGACGAATGTCACATATACTCCCCCTGGGTACACTTCGTCAGATAATCTTAATTATATGACAAAGTTATTCCAGGCCCCCAACCACGGCCGACACTGTCTGCTGATATGAAACATGCCCACTTTGACACAAAACATGCCCACTGCCCACCCCACAAGCCCCCAACAGAATGCCCCGCACGCTGGCACTATTCGCTGTGCGCCCGTCTGTGACGTCGGGCCCTTCCGTGGCACCCCCCGGGCGCCCCGAAGCCTCCAGGGGCCGACGCCTGCCGGCCGCCGGAGTCGGCCGGCGCGCCCCGGAACCGTCGAAAAGTGTTCTGGTTACCACCAACCGGTGCCGCGGGGCGGATGCCCGTCTTGAATCCTAGCGCGACTGGTCGAGTACAAGCGAACT
>ENA-UOUL01002716-UOUL01002716.1-bioreactor-metagenome-genome-assembly--contig:-NODE-2716-length-20009-cov-6.137518_pt1 | contig 20009 bp, 18 predicted proteins | sample MGYA00249838_ERZ747220 | MGnify/ENA primary metagenome ERZ747220 (study PRJEB28778, sample SAMN05720191) | bioreactor metagenome | isolation source: Anaerobic biogas reactor | place: USA:Washington...
TCTTTCCACTACTGCCTCGCTTTCCATTATTTAACCATAAATAAAATCTCCCGGCAAAAATATCGGACCTGCCTTTGAGCCCCGGAGATTAAATATGAAATAATTCGCATAAAATAGCCAAAAGTCTGTAAAACCAGTATCATAAAATTAAACAGCACAATAAAAAATAAAGGAGAGCATTGCCATGGTAGACGAGGAATTGAGTTTTTATTATAGTCTGCGGGAGAAAATTGTGCAGTGGGCCGAGTCGTCCCAGGGACAGAAAAGCAAATGGCTGGAGTATATTTTGATCGTACCCGATTTATTTTATCTTTTGTATAAACTGATCAGGGACGCGGAAATGCCGCTTAAGAGTAAAGCAATGTTAGGCATTGCCCTGGCTTATTTCATCAGTCCGATAGATTTGATCCCGGAAGCTTTTTTTGGTCCCCTGGGCTTCACTGATGATATTGTCGTAAGCGCACTGGTACTGGATATTTTATTTAATAAGACTTCCCCGGAACTTATCCGGCGGTATTGGGCCGGTGACGAGGATATCCTGCTGCTGGTACAGCGTATTCTCCAGGCTGCGCCACAAATGGTGGGCAAAGGCGTTCTGGGCAAACTGAAGGCGGCATTTAAAAAATGACCAGGTAAAGATTTTTTAAGACAAACCCCCTTTTTCTTATTTAAAAATCCGCGCTTCAACCACATTGTCCACTCCCGGGTCCTGCAAATGGTTGAAGGCCGGTCCTTCAATTATATCCCCGTCCGGACTGAACCGGGACCCATGGCAGGGGCAGTCCCAGGTTGTTTCAGCATCATTCCATTTCAGCTCACAGCCCAAATGTGTACAGGTTATATCTACCATGTGCAGTTTTCCCTGGTCATCACGGTAGGCACCGACACTTTGCCCGTCCACCATCACTGTTTGGGCTTCCCCTTTAGCCAGTCCGGCCCCTTCCTCTCCTTTACTGATTTTGCCTCCGACATACTCTTTGACCACATCAATGCCTTCAAAAACAACTTTTTTGAATGATTCCAGATTAAAGCGGGATGGATTATAGACAGGTGCCCAGGGATTATCCCCCACCGTAATCAAATCGCTGATGATCATAGCCGCCGCAGTTGAATTAGTCATGCCCCATTTGCCAAACCCGGTGGCAACATATATATCCGGGTGCCGGCCCGTCAATGTGCCAACATAAGGAACCCCGTCGGCAGTCATGCAATCCTGGGCGGACCAGCGGTACAAAACTTCCTGCACTTCATAATTCTGGTGGGCAAAATCGATGAGATTTTGATAATGCTGGTTCAAATTGACCCCATCCCCGGTTTTATGATGCTCGCCGCCAATCAATATCATTTCCCCCTCCCTGTATGGCTGGGAACGCAGGGACCGGGTAGGATTTTCCACATTTATATATGTCCCGCCGGGGAATTTTTCTTCCGCTTTTACCCCTATGATATAGGATTTATCTGCATAGATGCGGCTAAAATACAGCCCCCCGCCGTCAAAAAAGGGATAGTGGGTGGCAATCACGATCCGGTCTGCGGTAACCGTATGCCCATATCTGGTGATGACCTGACCGCTGTCTTTATCAATATTCACTGCCGGTGTGTTCTCATAAACAGCACTGCCGCCCCCCGGTATTTTTTCCGCCAGCACTTGCAGATATTTTAAGGGATGAAACTGGGCTTGCCCCTCGTATTTTAAAGCCAGTTTAAACGGAAAAGGCATATTCAGTTTATCTTCCAGGGAAGCTTTAATGCCCAAACCCGCTGCCGCCTGATATTCGTCTTCCAGATCCTTTATGAATTTATGGCTGTTGGTGTATATATGAGCAGGCTGCCAGGAAAAGTCACAGTCGATACCATATTCCTTCACCAGACTGGCGACCATATCAATGGCGCTTTCGTTGGCATCCGCATATTGCTGGGCCAATTTCTCCCCCATCTGGTTTTTGATCCGGGCATAGATCAGAGCATGCTGGGATGTTAGTTTAGCCGTGGTATGACCAGTGGTACCGTGCAAAATGCGATCCGCTTCCACTACTGTTACCTTAAAGCCCTTCATTTTCAAAAGAAAAGCAGTGGTGATCCCGGCCATACCACCGCCTACTATTGCCACATCAGTCTTCACATCTTCCTGCAAAGAAGGATAATCAGTCCGGGGAACTGAAGCCAGCCAATAAGAACTGGTCCTGTCCTCAAATTCATTATTATTTAAACGCATATTTTTCCTCCTGGCTCAGCAAATTTCTACATTATAGCTTATACAAATTATTGATAAGTATGCGGATAAAACTGAGCAGACAAAACCTGCCGGGCCCCTCCAGTATTAAGAAAAAGAAAGCATTCACAACAGTTGCTTTTAATAAGATGCCAGCATATAATGATGTTACCAGGAAAAAGCTAAGCCAAGTACTGGTTACCCCCTTCTTAAAGATTAAGTGCCGGGCAGGCCAGAGGCTGACGCCAGAGTCTGCGGCAAATCAGAACAGGAAATGGGGTAAATAAAATAAGGAGGTACTGCTTAGTGATCAGTACCATACCTGGGTAAAGAGCCAACACAGATGATGTTGGCTCTTTCCTGTATAAGGTTTTCACCTGGTATCCGGGAGCATCCTGCCGGCGGAGTTACCGGCCAGCAATCCTGGCAGCTGCAAAGATATTTTATTGCCGGATCATTTCCAAAAAGGGTCCTTCCCGCTTCAGAACATGATGGGCAAAATCTTCGTCTTGCAGCCATTTTTCCTGTTCATCCCTCTTTACTATGACCGGCATCCGGTTATGTATGACCCTCACCGATTCATGGGCCCCGGTGGTTAAAATGACAAAAACCGGCCGGTTGATGCCCTCCTGCTGGTAAACAGTATATAAACCCGCCATATAAAGCACAGCGTTTTGGGACTGCCGCAGGAGGTATTTATCTTTATGCTTCTTTCCCTCCCTATGGTGCCATTCATAAAATCCGCTGGAAGGAATTATGCACCGCCGTTCCTTTAGAGCCTGGCTGAACATTTTCTTTTCCCCGGCTGTTTCGCTGCGGGCATTGATGATGACTCCGCTCCCCAGCCAGTGAGGAAATCCCCAGGTAAATAGATGCGGCTCTGGTTTTCCCCCTTCCAGGGCAATGACCGGAACCATATCGGTGGGGAAAATTTCGCCCTTTTTCATCATCGGCAATTCAGGCCGGCCGGCATAAAGGCGAGTGATCTCCCGAATAATCTCCCGCATTTCCACGATTTCCTCTTCCATTGCGATCAGATAGCGGCCGCACATATTATCCCTCCTTTCTTTCCATAAACCAGCGGTCTTCCTCCAGAAAAAGATGCACTTGTTTGCCAGCCACCTTGCAGGTATAACGGATACCTGTTCCCCCGGCCTTCAAACTGGCCGCCCGGCGGATATCAGTGACCCGGTCTATCTGGTATTCCCGCCCGTCTTCCCAAATCAGGGAGGTGGGCTTAAACCCTCCGTCAGGATAAAAAACCGCCCTGACACTTATATAGATTTTATCAGGATTATTATAATCTTTTTCCTCCATCAGGGTAATTTCCCTCCTTTAAAAAATCCCACTGGATGGATCACATGGTCTTCCCGGGGGTTGATTATACCTAAATCAGCATCCTGCAGCAATACGGCCCGCTGTACGGAAAAATGGCCAAAGCGGCGGCGCAGTAGATCCACCGTCTCTTCCAGTTTCTCCTGTTTCAAACGCCTTTCCTCATCTTCAAACAAAGAAAGCTGCTCCTGGCTGTGGGCAGTGATCAAATCACACCCCCGCACTCCCACGCTGCGAATGGGCTTTTCCCAGGTATATCTGGCAGTAAAAATCTCCATGGCCTTTTCCGCCAGAATAGTTGATACACTGGCAGGCCGGGCCAATTTCCCCTGGGCTTCGAAACTGAACAGGGTATTGTCCCGTATATGGATCTGTACCGTGCGGCACCTGAATCCATGGTCCCGCATCCGGGCCGCCACACTTTCACTTAAAACATAGAAAATCATCTGTACATCATTGTCATTCTGCAAATCCCGGGGGGTAGTGATGCTGTTGCCCACACTTTTGATCAGGCCTTCCTCCCCCACCCGGGCCACCGGCGAATTATCCTGCCCATTGGCAAAGGCCCACAGGACCTCCCCCCATTTGCCCAGCAAAGAATACAGCATCCCCGGCCGGGCAACAGCAATATCCCCAATGGTCTTGATCCCGTAACGAAACAGCTTACGCCGGGTAGCCCGGCCCACATAGAGGAGATCTTCCGCCGGCAGGGGCCAGACGATATCCCTGTAATTATCCCGGGTGATGACAGTAGTTGCATCAGGCTTTTTCATATCACTGCCCAGTTTGGCAAAAATCTTATTGTAACTGACCCCTACCGAGGCAGTCACACCCAGCTCGTATTTGATCCTTGCCCTTATCTCATCAGCAATATGAACACCATCGCCGTATATGCTGCTGCTGTTTCCCACATCCAGCCAGGCCTCATCCAGACCGAAAGGTTCGATCTGATCAGTATAATCCCCGTAAATCTCCCGGGCCAGACGGGCAAAGCGCAGATAAAGAGGAAAATTAGGAGTTACTACCACCAGCCCCGGGGATTTTTGTTTGGCCTGCCAGATAGCCTCCCCCGTTTTGATCCCCGCCGCCCTGGCAGGATAATTTTTGGCCAGGACGATCCCATGGCGAGCTTCCGGATCACCGCAAACTGCTACAGGTTTATCACGTATTGCCGGACAGTAAAGACATTCCACCGAAGCATAAAAATTATTAAGATCCGAATGCAAAATAACCCGTTCCATTCTCCAGGACTTCCTTGCATAGAACATTTGTTCTATTATGATAATGAGTTTTGCTGCCCAAGTCAAGATGCGTGAATGGTGAGGGGGGAGGCGGGAGGAGTGAGGCGTACCGCGCTGGCGCGCTGGGGTTTGGGGGCCAGGGGCCGGGGGCCAGGGGCGGGGGGCCAGGAAAGCAGGGAGACAAACTTTTAATCAGATGCCAGAGGAGCATATCTATGTGTGGAGAAAAAGAGGTAAAGGCGAGGGTATACCCACCGGATTACTCCCTGGTATAGATCTTCTGTCAGAGACAGTTCTTGCTCCATACCACTAACAGTAGACCGGGCTTTTGTCGGAATACATGGATATGATCCGAAGTTGACGATGTTTCAACAAGTGTCGATGGATCGAAGGCGCTAGCCTGAGCATCGACCGGGCGTGAGGGGGGGTCAGGAAAGAGGAAAGCGGAAAGGGGAAAGTTGGAACTATCAGTAATATGGGATTCACGAGAGTCGTAGGGGCCGACGCCTCTGTCGGCCCGCGCGCTGCAGGATCCAGGGGAGATAGGAGCAAGGTATCGGGGGTCCCTCCCTGCTCCTCCTTGTGCAAATCAGGGAATTATTTCATAATAGAGGTTAATAGAAGGGTTTAAATTCTGGCAAAGGAGAACAGAGGTTATGAGAAAGCTTATCCAGGTTTGCGGCGACCCTACCGTTGATTGGTTTCGTATCCATCATGAAGAAATCATTGTCCGGGGCGGGGTTTATTATTGGGAGAAACAGCGGAAAGAAGAATCCAAAGTCCGGCTCAGTTCCAAGCCTGGCGGATCGGCCATGATCTATCAATTGCTGGAGGAAATGATAGATCCTGATATAGCGGTTATTGAAGGCAATGTGGTCAACGATGAATTGCTGAACCGGCCCAAAGACAGGGGCATTACCACCACCTGGACCGTTTGGAGGAAGTTCCCCAATCCGGGATTTGACCATCATTCTTTTCGTTTAGAAAAATGGCATGAATTTGAACCCGGCGATTGGGATTATGCCGGTGCCCAACTGAAGGGGATCCCGGACCTCCTCATCATCCAGGATACTAACCTGGGTTTTCGCAGCAGCCCGGAAGGCTGGCCGGAGGTTCTGTCTTCCGATGCCCGGGGCAGTCTGCCCCGAGATCTCATTATTCAACTGGGGCAGTATAATGACAGACAAAAGAACCCGCTGCTGGATCGGGTGGCAGCCCTGGGACTGGAAGATCGGACTACCGTAATTACAGCCATCAGCGATTTGCGCTCCTGCGCAGTCAAAATCGGCTTGTCACTTTCCTGGGAGAAGATGATGGAGGAAGTCACCCAGGCCATCCATAGCAGCAATTGTCCCTTCGTAGATGTGAACGGAAAAACCATAAAATATAAACAGGTTATCGTGACCCTGGCCGGCAGCGGTGTCATCATCGTAGGCCGTGACAGGACCACCATGATTTTTGACCGCAGCTGGCAGGAAGGGGATTTCGCCAATCATTTCCCCGGGCAGATCATGGGCTATCATGCCTGCCTGCTGGGAAGCCTGGCCTATAGCTGGGCTGATGGTCCCGAAGACATGGACTGGGTAGGGGCCTGTGCCAATGGGATCAAACTGGGACGCAAACTGCATATTTTGGGTTATGAATCCCGGGAGGATAAAGGTTATTATCAGCTGGCCTTCCCTTTTGCCAGTATAGCCGGGTTTAATCAGGAACTGCAGGCGGCTGGCCGTCAGCGGGAAGAATCTGCCAGCGGAGTTATCCACGACCTGGGATTTTTCAGTATGGATAACGAAGCACTGATCGGTGCGGAAGCCCAGGAAGACTGGACCATCCTGGAAGAAAAACTGTTGAAACGGCAGATGGTATGTTTTGCTTCCCAGGACCCCCATTTTGCTGTTAATGAATGTGCCCGCAATATTGTATTGTCTGGGGCTCTTTCTGCCCTGCCCGATGTGCCGGCGGAAACCATCGGCGACTGGTCCAGTGCGGACCGGCAGGAAATCGAAGGGGTCCGCAGTGTGAAAAATGCCATGCAGGAATATCTGCGGCTCAAAAAGCCGGAAACACCCCTTTGTGTAGCAGTTTTTGGCCCCCCGGGTGCAGGGAAATCTTTCGTGGTCAAAGAGATCGCCAAAGGTCTGGGGATCGACGAGAGTGCTCAGTTGACCTTTAACCTTTCCCAGTTTGAATCGCCCTATGAATTGCTGACGGCTTTCCATCAGATCCGCGATTGGAATCTGCAGGGCAAAATGCCGCTGGTCTTCTGGGATGAGTTTGATAATCCCTGTGAAGGCCTTTATCTGGGCTGGTTAAGATACTTCCTGGCCCCCATGCAGGATGGGGTATTCAGTGATCAGGGCATCGCCCGGCCGTTGGGCGGGGGGATCCATGTTTTTGCCGGGGCCACCAGTCATTCCTTTGCTGATTTTCAAAAAGGCGATACACTGGAAGATCGCAATGCCAAGAAACCAGATTTTATCAGCCGCCTGAGCGCCTATATCAATATCAGAGGAATAAACGGCAATCCCAATACGGTGGAAGACCGACTGTACATCATAAGGCGGGCCTTCATACTGCGGCATTATCTGGAGATCTATGCGCCCCAGATCAGAGTTGACGGACGGTTCAACATCGAAACCGGGGTGCTGGATGCCCTGCTCAGGGTGAATAAATACTATCATGGGGCCCGCTCACTGGAAAATTTGATTAAAACCAGCAGTCTGGCGGATAAACGCAAATTTGAGTTGTCCAGCCTGCCGCCGGATAACATTATCGGCATGCATGCCAATGTCAAGGAATTCAATGCTCTGGCCGCCATGGCTGACCGCAAGGTCCTCAGCATCGGTATTGCCGGACATACTGACCTGGACCCCCGCCAGACTGAGAAACTCAAAAATGCGGTCAATGAAGCCATCAGCTTTTTCGATCAGCAATTTGCCCAGCATTATATCACCATTTATTCCACCCTGGCCGCCGGAGCCGAGCGCCTGGTCGCCAGGCAATTATTGCAGCGGGAAGCCACAAGGCTGATCGCCATATTGCCCCTGCCCCGGGATGAATATCTGGAAGAATTCACCCTGGAGGATGATTGTCATCCCGACAGCCCGGGGGCAGAAATGCGTAAGGAATTGCATTACTGGCTGGAGCATAAAGCCATTGAGATCATTGAAATGCCGCCGGCTCCCACCCGGGAAGCGGCTTTCGCCAGTGCCGGGGATTATATTGCCGAATACAGTGATGTTTTAATCGTTCTGTGGGATGGAAATCAGGATAAGGACAGCTCAGTAACTGTGCAAATATTGAACAAGGCCGAAAAAATGAAGAAGCCCATTTGCCACATATGGGCAGAAGATTTCGCCGGAGGAGATGAGGATTCCTCCGCAGAGAACATCGATAAATATGGTGAGATAGTTTACCGGAATTTTGAGTAAAGTAAAAAGGGGTGCCGCTTTCGCCCCACCCCTTCGGCTCCGCTTCGCTTGCCCGCCATGGGGACAGCCCCCTTGTCTTCCCTTCGGCTCCGCTTCGCTGCGGACAATGGTTCATTCCCCAAGGCTCCGATTTTCTCCTATCCAACTATCCAACTATCCAACTATCCAACCAGCCCCTGGCCCCTTTTCCACTTTCTTCTTTCCACTTTCTTCTTTCCCCTACTCCACCTGGACCGATTTGGTCAGGTTGCGGGGCTGGTCAACATTATTGCCCTTGATCACTGCCATATAATAAGCGAATAGTTGCAGGGGCAGAACTGAAAGCAATGGTGTAATCAGGGGGTTTACATCGGGTATTGTTATGATATTGCTGTAATCCCGACATAATCCTGCCAGTTTCTCCGTGCATATGGTAATGATTTCGCCCCCGTTATTCCTGATATCCTGCAAATTAGCGATGGATTTATCCGCCAGCTGTTCCTGGGTCACCAGGGCAATTACCGGCATACCATCTATGATCAGGGCAATTGGTCCATGTTTCAGTTCCCCGGTGGCATAAGCTTCAGAATGTATATAGGAGGTTTCTTTAAGTTTAAGGGCACCTTCCATAGCCACAGCAGCATCCAGGCCCCGGCCCAGGAAGAAAGTATTTTCCATATGACGAAAGCGCCAGGCGGTCTCCATGATCTTTTCTTCCTGATTGAACACCTGGGCAGTGTATTGGTTGATGTTTAAAAGATCGCCGGTAATAGCCTGCAGTTCATTCTGCCCCAAAGTCCCTTTTTTATTGGCCAGGTATAATGCCAGCATGTACATGACGGCCAGCTGGCTGGTATAGGCCTTGGTGGAAGCGATGGCCTTTTCCGCCCCGGGTTTGATAACAATGAAACGGTCCGCTTCCCGATTCATAGTGCAATCAGGAGCATTGGTTATGGCTAAAACAGGTACACCATGTCTTTTGGCTTCCCGCAGCGCCATCAATGTATCGGCAGTCTCACCTGATTGGCTGATGACCACCATAAGCTGATTGGGGCGCCAGGGGATATGGCGATAGGCAAATTCGGAGGCAATGTCGCTTTCAACGGGGACGCCGGCCAGACTTTCTATCAGAGTGCGCCCTATCAGCCCGGCATGGTAAGCCGTCCCGCATCCGATCGTATATATTTTTTCCGCCGGCAGCAGGATGTCGTCGAGCCCCAGAGGGCCCAGTTCCACCAGCCCGTCTTTGATCAAACCTTCCATCTCATGAGCTATGGTAGTTTGCTGCTCATGAATCTCTTTTATCATTATATGTTGATAAACACCTTTTTTATATTCCGGTAAACTTGACATAATCGTATTTAATTCAGCTGACACTCTACATTCTCCTATCTTATTAAGAGTATGCAAGCGAATGTGCAGGCAGTAATCCTGGCCTTGCACTGCCATAAGCAAACGTTTTTGTCGCCGCCATTGCTGGCGGCTTTTGTTGGTTTGCTGCGATGATGGCCCACCGGAGGGTCACCCGCCGAAAATTTCGATCGACCCCCACCTCGTCCCCCATCTGCAATCAACCCGGCAGATGGGTCTGGCGCTAAGAAATTAAAATGTCAGAACCGGCTGCTTGCCTGCCAGTTCCTCCCCCATTACGGGGATGGTCTTTCTGTTTCATTTTTTGACCTGGTATCCTTAGAGTTTGCAAACACGCCTGCCAGGGTTCCAGGGCATGTTACGACCCCCAGTATAGTGTCCCGGCAATAGCTTGCTTGACACGCTTTTGCCTATACAACGGATACACTTTCAACGGCTCTTCTGATATCAGCAATCACCTCCTCCAATAATCTTTCGTCCGGACCCTGTGCCATTATGCGCACCAATGGTTCGGTACCAGATGGTCTTACCACCAGTTTGCCCCATTCCCCCAGTTTTTGCTCAGCTTCTTCTAAAACTTCCTGGATGAGAGGCAAAGCCAGAACCTTTTCCTTGTTCTCGATTTTTACATTGACCAAAATCTGGGGCTGTTTTTCCATTTCCCGGGCCAGTTCGCTCAAGGTCAGGCCGGTACGTTTCAAGACTTCGGCAACTTTCAAGGAGGTCAACAGACCGTCACCAGTTGTGGCATAATCAAGAAATATGATATGCCCGGATTGTTCTCCCCCTATCCTGGCACCGGTCTCCAGCATCTTTTCCAGAACATACCGGTCACCGACTTTGGTGCTGGCGATTTCAACATTTTCCCTTTGCAGGGCGATGTCCAGGCCGATATTGCTCATAACTGTCGCAACTATTCGCGGCGGATCCAGTTTTCTGCGTCTGTGCATATCCAGAGCGCAGATCAGCAATTGATAATCCCCATCCAGTTCATTGCCCCGTTCATCCACCAATATGCAGCGGTCGGCATCACCATCGAAGGCCACTCCGATGTCCGCCTGATAATTGATCACCGTTTTCTGCAGGGCGGCAGTATGGGTGGAACCACTGCGGTCATTTATATTTTCCCCATTAGGCTGATCATTGATGGCAATCACTTTGGCGCCCATGTCCTCCCATAACTGAGGGCCCAGTTCATAGGCCGCCCCATTGGCACAGTCGATAACCACCGTGATCCCGCTCAGGTCTGTTTCCAGAGTAAAGCAGTCCATCAAATAACGGACATATTTATTACCGGCATCAGGGATAGTATAAACCCGACCCACATCTGTTCCCCGGGGCCGCATTATCTCATGGTACCCGTCTATGACCAGTTTTTCGATTTCTTCTTCTATCTCGTCCGGCAGTTTAAACCCATTGGGGCCGAAGAATTTAATGCCGTTGTCCTCGACGGGATTGTGGGAAGCTGAGATAACGATGCCGCAGGATGCCTCGTATTCTTTGGTCAAATAAGCCACCGCCGGTGTAGGGATGACCCCTGCCGTCAAAGCATCAGCGCCAGTGGAACAGATCCCGGCAATGAGCGCCGCTTCCAGCATGTCGCAGGAAACCCGCGTGTCTTTGCCGACTAATATCCGCGGTCTTATCCCTTCAGACTGGGCGGCCAGCACATGACTGCCGGCTCTTCCCAGAGCAAAAGCCAGTTCCGGTGTCAATTCAATATTGGCTACACCTCTTACTCCATCGGTCCCAAATAATACCCCCATCGTTATCCTCCCGTTTTATATGTTCAAATTTAGCTTATGCAGCTTATTGTCTAAAAGTGTCTTTATCCCTTTTAAATTCAACTTTCCGGTCTTTTATTCCTCCTCGGGTTCCTCACTTTCCACCGGAGGCTCCGCAATAGGAATGATTTCCACCGTAATCTCAGCCTGAACAGGATATACTTTGATCCCCTCCGTTACCTCCAGATCGGCTTGGACCGTCAGGGATTTGCTGCTGCCGCTTATATCTACAGCCCTGGTCCTGACCTGACTGAGCTGGTCGATCACATCTGCACTGCCCGCCAGGAGTGCTTCCCGGGGTTCAACTGTGATCTCCACGATTTCAAAACCTTCCGCCGGCTGGCCTTCGATCACTGCTTTGATGGGCAGTTTTTTATCGATCAGCCTCTGGCTCACCACAGCATAAACCGTTGCTTTCCCCGGGACCAGCCTTACTTCCTTCACTTGTTCACCCTTGTCATCCAGGGCTAAAAGAGTGGCGGTATAAATTTGCATTTCACTGGTTGAGGCCAGGGTCACCGGTGCCAGTACTGTATGTACCCGGGCTACTGCACTCAGTTCTCCCTGCACTGTACAAGCTTCCGGCACGGCAAAAATATCTGTCAGTTCAAATCCCGAGGGCAGTTCCTTCTGGCTGCTGGGTACTATTACGAGCCTGTTTTCCTGTAATTCCGTCACCGTCACTTCGACCCTGTCCGGTTCGACTTTGGCCAGCAAGGCCCGGTTGGTCTGCTGGAGATGGACCGGCACTGTGTATACGCCAGGTCCCAAACCGGCCAGATCCACATAAGCCTCTTCCACCTTTTCAGTTTGCGCAATGGTCCCCCACATCCTGACGGTCACTTTATCCGGACCAGAAACCGCCAGATTTTCACCCAGTTTTATATAGTTTAAATCCAATTCGGCACTATACTGGGCTGACATTTGACCCTGCCCGGCTACATAAAACCATAGAGCCAGGGCCAGGACAACTGCAATTAACTTGGTTAGTCTAGTGTTCTTTTTTGACGGAGTTGGAGTTTTCACCAGACCACCTCCTTTTCCAGGCTTCCTGCCAGCTTTCTCGGGGCGCCAGTTCTTTGCGCAGTGCTTCCCTTAAAGTGACGGTATTATAGTCCCTGGTAAGCTGCCCACCGGCGGCAATGGAAATGGTCCCGGTCTCTTCCGAAATAATTACTGTCAGGGCATCGGATACTTCCGTTATTCCTATTCCGGCGCGGTGCCGGGTCCCCAGATCCTTGGACAGGTGAGGATTGTCGCTTAAAGGCAAAAAACAGGCCGCATGGCTGATGCGTCCTGCAGTAATGATCACTGCCCCATCATGCAAAGGAGTGTTGGGTACAAATATATTGATGAGCAAACTGCTGGAAATCAAAGAATCCAGAGGGAAGCCGGTCTGCAGATATTCCTTGATGCCGGTCTCACGGGTAATGACCATCAATGCCCCGGTTTTGCTCAAGGATAAGATGCTGGCCGCCTGGACCACTTCATTGATGACGGCTTCGCTGGCTTCTCGAGCTGTCTGGCTGTCCATGCGAAAGAAACTGCCCCGGCCGATTTGCTCCAGGATCCGGCGCAGTTCGGGTTGGAATACGATGGGCAGGGCTACCGCAAAAGCGATCCATAATTTGCCCATCAGCCAGTTGATCATGTCCAGTTTCAAAAAGCTGGCTACAACTGAAAAGACCAGCAGCAGTACTAAACCTTTCACCAGCTGTGCTGCCCGGGTACCTTTGATAAGGCCCAGTATGCGGTAAAAAACATAAGCCACAATGCCTATGTCAATTACGCTGCGAATGATATTTAAAGGGCTGGCAAATACGCCGGCCAGAAAAGACAAATCCATTTTTATTCCTCCGCCTGAATCGGGATCCTTTTGCTCATAATACGAGTTTACCGTGGTTTACTTGCAGCAAAAAATCAATGGTTATTGGTAATGAAAAACGACCAGTATCCCTTCCCCGACGCTGATTTCTGCCGTGTCCGTCGTCATGCGGTTAGAAACCCCAATTGGGTTTTTTGTATATAATTCTGCCTCCTGTAAAGGGAAAGCGAAATTGCCCAGAGTAATGCCCGAGGCTTTTTCGGTGAGGGCCATAATGGACACCAGATCTCCCGCCCGGCCCTGGAGCCGCAGCCGGCTGTTGGTCATATAAATCGTCACATCCGGCCCGAAATGGATAATTTTCTTGTCCTTTTGCACCGCATCAATACAAATATATAGATTAGCAAGGGTATGGTCAAGTCTGCCACCCAATGTCCCGATGAGGATAATTTCGTCGGCCCCCATCTCCTCAGCCGCTTCTAAAGCCAGCTGGAAATCAGTGTAATCTTTGGCAGCAGGATAGACAATAAAGCGGACCCCCTGGTTGGCAAAGTATTCCCTGATCTCAGGGCGGATGGAATCAAGATCGCCGACAATGCAGTCAGGAGTGATTCCCATCTGATAAGCAAAATTGGCGCCCCCATCAGCACAGACGACCAGATCAACCCGGTGGGCCATTTCGTAATAAATGGCTATATCCCCGTATACACCATTTGCCATAAGCAAACATCTCATCATTATATCCTCCTGAAAGATGGATACTAATTATTATAGCAAATACTTTTCTTTGTAAGAAATGCAATTAAAATTGACAAAAAAAATGCGAGTCATTATAATGCAATTATTGATTTTTGCTTGTGAAGGAGGGTTGGAATTGAGTTACAAGATTACCGAGGAATGTATTTCCTGCGGAGTATGCGCCGATGAATGCCCGGTTGAAGCCATCAGCGAAGGTGATGATATATATGTGATCGACCCTGATCTTTGTACCGATTGTGGTGCCTGTGCAGATGTCTGTCCAACTGAGGCCGCGGTCCCCGACGAAGATTAGTTGTTGCACTATAGTGACCGAAAACCCGCCCGGCGGGTTTTTTTGTGTCTATTTTTAATCAATTCGGATCATCACCGTAATAATAGCCCGGTTGAATATCCTGGGGATCAAATGCAATTACCTTGATTCGCTGTAAAATTCCCCCGCAAAAACACCCTTTTAAGCTATTTTAATTCAGGATAATCTTGCTGGCGCAAAGCCTCATATAATACTACTGCCACTGAATTGCTAAGGTTAAGGGAGCGTCCTATTTCCAGCATGGGGATCCGGATCTGATTTTCCGGAAACATGGCGAGTATCTCGGCGGAAAGGCCCCTGGTCTCACTGCCAAAAACCAGAATATCCTCCGGGTGATATTGGACCCGATGATAACCGCAGGGCGCTTTGGTAGTAGCCAGTAATATGCGCTGACCGGGATGTTCAGCCAGCATTTCCGTCAGACTCTCCCAGGTCTTGACTTCTGCCAGGTACCAGTAATCCAGCCCCGCCCTTTTCAGATAGCGGTCGGCCAGGGAAAATCCCAGAGGCTTAATCAAATGAAGTCTGGTTTTTGTTAACGCACAGGTCCTGACTATATTGCCTGTATTTTGCGGTATCTCAGGGTTTACCAGTACAATTTCCACCGTGTAGTTTCCTCCCCTTTTTAACTACTCAAATTATACATAAGTTTGCCAGTCATAACAAAAAACTGCCCGGCAATACTAATAAAAAATTTAAAGGGAGGAATTTTTTTGTACCGCAAAAATCAAAAAATGATTGCCGTACTGCTCTTGCTGTTTTTTGCCCTGGGGATCTGTGGCTGCCAGGACAAGGCCCGGCGCCCCATCGCGGATAAAAATGAACTGGCACCAGAAGTAGTTAAATATGATAAAGAACCCACCATCAGCCTTTACCGCAAGAAAGCTGATTCCAAAGAAGATATAAAACTGGAAAAATACATCCAGGGAGTGGTCGCCGCCGAAATCGGCGACAAATTTCCTGCTGAGGTCCTGAAAGCCCAGGCTGTTTTAGCCCGCACCATGACCCTGGCTTTAATGGAATACCAGGGGGGAACCCAGGGTAAGCATGGTACTGACGCCAGTGACGATCACACCGAATTTCAGGCCTATAACCCCGACCGGGTCAATGATAAAATAGTCCGGGCCGTTGAGGATACCCGGGGACAGGTCCTGACTTACGAAGGAAAATTTGCTTATACTTTTTTCCATGCCGCCTCCCATAAATCCACCGCCAGTATTGAAGAAGGCTTTCCCAAATTTAAAGAATACGCCGCCGCCTATATCGTTCCGGTAAAAACCGATGGTCTGAAAGCAGCGCCGGAGAAATACACCAATTGGACGGTCAAAGTCCCCGCTGTTGAAATAAAAAAGATCATGGGTGACAATGCCGAACTGGCTAAAATAAAAATCAGTGAGAAAGGGCCCACCGGCAGAGCCCTGACGATCACCGCCGGTCCAGCCAAAATATCGGCCCTTACTCTGCGGGAAAAGGTGGGATTTGACAAACTTTACTCCACCATGTTCAGCAGCATCAAGCTGGAAGGCGATAATGTAGTTTTCAAAGGCAATGGCTGGGGGCATGGCTGCGGTATGGATCAATGGGGTGCCAGTGTAATGGCCAACGAACAAAAGAAATCCGCCCGCCAGATAATAGAACACTACTACCCCAACACCAAACTGGTAACTTTATATTAGGCAAGGGCCGACAGGGGCAGAGTGGTTTGCAGCAAGGCTTGCACCTATAACCATTGCTTGGCTATCGTTACCTGGTCCCCCCGCCATGGGGACAGACCCCTCGTCTGCCCTTCGGCTCCGCTTCGCTCCGGACAATGGTTCAGTCCCCAAGGCTCCGGTTTTCTGGCCCCCGACCCTTAAACCCGCTCACCAGCGCGGTACGCCTCACTCCTCACTCCTCCCGCCCCGCTTTTTTCCAACTTTCCCCTTTCCTGACCCCTGACCCCCAGCCCCTGGCTCCTTTCTACTTTCCACTTTCCACTTTCTCCTAACCAACTATCCAACTAACCAACTATCCAACTACCCAACTATCCCCCGACCCCTGACCCCGCGCACCAGCGCGGTTTCCGCCTCACTCCTCACCCCTCACTCCTCACTGCTTCCCCTTTTCCCGATTAGTATTAGCGATGTAAATGCCGCTGAGGATCAAAAAGCCGCCCACGAATTGATACCAGGCCAGATATTCGCTGAAGATTATCCAGGCCAGGATGGTGGCCCCTACTGATTCTCCCAGGATGGAAACGGAGACGATGGGTGCCTGGACATACTTTAAGGCCCAGTTTAAGACCAGATGTCCGCAGATACCTGCAGCCAGTGCCAGCAGGATGAACATCATCCACACCTGCAGTGGATAGCCGGTGAAAGAAAAGCCTCCCAGGATCATGACGGGTACCAGAACCACCACCGCTATTGCGGCGGTAAAACCGGTATAGGAAATGGCATCGATCCGGGCCCGGACATTACGCCCGATAATATAATAGATGGCTATAAACAGACCGCTGGCCAGTGCCAGCATATCACCATAAAATTTCCCTGCATGCAAATCGCCGGATACAATGAATATACTGCCGATGAGGGCAGCCAGAATGCCAGCCAGGGCAATACGGTTGAGTTTTTCCCGCAGAAATACCAGGGAAAAAAGCAAAACGAAAATCACCTGCAGGTTGGTAAACAAAACCGAGCTGGAAACAGTGGTGTGATTTAAAGAGGTGTTCCAGAAAGCAAAATGCAAGGCTAAAAAAAAGCCGGCACCGATGACATACCACCAATCATTCCGGGAGATCCGGCGGGCGTTTTTCACTGCCCCTCCCCCGCTCAGCAGGAAAGCTATGGCAGCAGTAAAGACCACCCGATAAAAAGCTATGACAACTGCTGGTGCAGCGGTAGATCTGATAATGATGGAAGAAGTGGACATGCAGGCAACAGCCAGAAATATAGCCAGATAGATGCGGGAGTTTTTCATGCCTGTGCTCCCAGATAGGAACTGATAACCGCTTCATTGGTTTTAATTTCATCCGGGGTGCCTTCAGCAATAATGCGCCCGTAATTTAATACTGCAATTCTTTCGCAGATCTGCATCACCAGATTCATATCATGTTCAACCAGAAGTATGGTCAGGTTGAATTCTTCGCGGATCTGATAGATCAAATCCATCAATTCCACTTTTTCGCTGGAGTTCATCCCCGCGGCAGGTTCGTCCAGGAGAAGCAAAGCAGGGTTCATGGCCAGAGCCCGGGCGATTTCCAGCCGGCGCTGCTCACCATAGGAAAGATTGTCGGCATATTCATGGCGCTTGCTATATAAGCCTACCATTTCCAAAAGCTGCCGGGCCCTTGCCAGAATAATTTTTTCTTCCCGCCAGGCCCGGGGCAGTCCCAGCAGATCACTGATGAAATTGCTGCGGTTGATGGCATGACTGCCCACCCGTACATTATCGATGACAGAAAGCTTATTAAAAAGCCTGATATTCTGAAAGGTCCTGCCGATTCCCAATCCCGCCGCCTTGTACGCCGTAACACCCTGCATATCCTGACCGCGGAAGGAAATGGTCCCTTCCACGGGGACATAGATACCGGTGATTATATTAAACAAAGTTGTCTTGCCGGCTCCGTTGGGCCCGATTATTCCAAAGATCTGCCCGGCATTTATAGTCAGATCTACGGAATCCAGAGCACGCAAACCGCCAAATTCCAATGTTATTCCTTCCATTTGCAATATTTCCATATTAGTTTACCCCTCGGTTGAACCAGCGTTTTCTAATATCATAAATCCGGATATCCCCCAGCAAACCATTGGGCCTGAAGATCATCAGGATCACCAGGAGGGCGCCGTAAAATAACAAACGATAATCAGCTACAATGCGCAGCATTTCCGGAGCAATAGTCAAAATTATGGTCCCCAGTATCGTCCCTGGTATGCTGCCCATGCCGCCTAAAACGACCATGTTCAGTATTTCAATTGATTTCATAAAAGCGAAGTCCTGGGGAGCGATATAGCTCATGTAGTGGGCATATAGGCCGCCGCCCAATCCCCCCAGGAAGGAGCCGACGGTAAAGGCCAGCACTTTGAACCGGGTAGTGTTTATCCCCGAGGCCTGGGCTGCTATTTCATTTTCACGTATAGCATAAAAGGCTCGTCCCGTTCGGGACTCCAGCAATTTAGCATTGAGCAGGATAACTATGATCACCAGGACCCAGACGATGGTAAAAGTCGTGTGCTGGGGCATCCCGTATAAGCCCACCGCTTTGCCCCCGGGTTCAAAGTTGAGGAAAAATACCCGTATGATTTCGGCAAAGCCAATTGTCACCATGGCCAGATAATCGCCTTCCAGCCGTAGAGTAGGTATACCGATGAGAAAACCAAAAAAAGCTGCCAGACTGGCGCCGGCCAGCAATGCCATCCAGAAGGGCAGACCGAATTTCATGGTTAAAATGGCAGCGGTATACGCGCCGATACTCATGAATCCCGCATGTCCCATCGACAGCTGACCAGTCACACCGGTGATAATATTGAGTCCCAGGGCCAGAATAATATTGATGCCGATCAGGATTATGATTCGAAGATAATATGCATCGATGTATTGAGTCAGGATAGCATCCATCTGCTTTGGTTCACCTACACTTTTTTAACTTGCTTCTTACCCATGATCCCCTGGGGACGTATTATCAGGACCAGTATCAAAATGGCAAAAGCAATAGCATCTTTATAGGATGAGGAAAGGTAGGCCACACCCATTATTTCCATAACACCCAGGGTGAGTCCTCCGATCATGGCGCCGGGTATCGAACCTATGCCGCCTAAAACAGCAGCGGCAAAAGCTTTGAGGCCGGCCATTGTCCCCATATAGGGCCAGACAGCATTATAATAAATCCCCACCATCACGCCCCCGGCTGCCGCCAGGCTGGACCCGATGGCAAAGGTAGCCGATATTACCCGGTTGACATTGATGCCCATCAAGGCTGAGGCCTCCAGGTCCTGAGAACAGGCCCGCATGGCTTTGCCGATTCTGGTACGCTGAATGAGAAGTTCCAGTCCGATCATCAACAATGCTGCCACCACCAGAATGATTATCTGCAGGGAAGATATTTCTATTGAACCGATGGTATAGGTGTGGCGGTGGATTATGTCCGGATAACGAGTGGTATTGGTGCCGCGCAGCAAGGCCATCAGGGTGGAAAGAAAGATGGACACACCAATAGCGCTTATCAAAGCCGATAAGCGCGTGGATTTTCCCCGGAGCGGCCGGTAAGCAATGCGTTCCACCAGCATGCCCAGGAGCATGCAAAACAGCATGGCACCAATCAGGGCGACAAATAAATTCACTCCCGCTACTGTTACTAAAAGAAGACCGGCAAAGGCGCCGAACATATAGATTTCACCGTGGGCGAAATTGATCAGCTGAATAATACCGTAAACCATGGTATAACCCAGGGCAATCAAAGCATAAGTACTGCCCAATGTCAGTCCGTTCAGGAATTGCTCCAAGAACATATGGTTCCTCCCCTGCTGCGATTCAATTATACACAGTTTAACACAGACCGTCCTTGTGCTGTTGTTAAACTATATGTATTTATGGCTGCCTATAACGGCAAATAATGGGGTTCTTTTTCCCCCCGGGTCTTTCAGGGCCAGTCTGTATTCAGATACTCCGGGGTTGATCTCTATTATCAGTTAAATGGCCCGACCTTAGCAGGCGGGCCATTTTTACATCTTAATTTTAAACCCTATTTATTCTACCTCAACCGGTATCTTGTTGACCAGTGCAAA
>ENA-UOUL01002717-UOUL01002717.1-bioreactor-metagenome-genome-assembly--contig:-NODE-2717-length-19999-cov-6.005321_pt1 | contig 19999 bp, 16 predicted proteins | sample MGYA00249838_ERZ747220 | MGnify/ENA primary metagenome ERZ747220 (study PRJEB28778, sample SAMN05720191) | bioreactor metagenome | isolation source: Anaerobic biogas reactor | place: USA:Washington...
GGGCTCCTATGACGATGCCATCAACAAAATCAGAGCCGCCGGCATGTCCGCCCTGCCCTGCGACGTGGTGCAGGTGTATGACATCGGCTCCCGCTTCATGATCGACTCCGGCTGGGCCCTGCCCATTCAGGAGATGATCGACGCGGAAGGCTACGACATCACCCAGATCGAGCCCAACATCGCTGCCTACTACACCATCGACGGCAAGCTCTACTCCATGCCCTTCAACTCCTCCACCCCCCTGCTGTACTACAACAAGACCGCTTTTGAAGAAGTCGGCCTGGACCCGGATGTGGCCCCCAAGAACTTCGATGAAATCGTCGAAATGGCTGAGAAGCTGACTGTCAAGGACGCAGACGGCAAAGTGACCCGCTATGGCTTTGGCATGGGCAACTACGGCTGGTTCTTTGAGCAGTGGATGGGCAAGATGGGCCTGCACTATGTGGACAACAACAACGGCCGCGGCGCCGACCCCGCCACCAAGGTGGTCTTTGATGAGACCGGCGGCGCGGAAGCCATCTTCGGCGTGTGGAAGCGCATGATCGACGAAGGCATCATCACCTACCTGGGCCGCGGCAACAACGACGCCAAGGCTGCCTTCATCTCCAAGAACATCGCCATCACCCTGGAATCCACCGCAGCCTTAAAGTCCCTGCTGGTGAATGTGGGTGACGAGTTTGAGATCGGCACCGGCTACTTCCCCAACATCCATCCGGATGATGAGGGCGGTGTGTCCATCGGCGGCGGCTCCCTGTGGATGCTGGCCTCCGGCAACGACGAAAAGCAGAACGCCGCCTGGGAGTTTGTCAAATACATGATCTCCCCCGACGTCCAGGCTTTCTGGAACGCGCAGACCGGCTACTTCCCCATCACAGTGGCCACCCATGATCTGGACGCTTTCAAGGACAACCTGGCCCAGTATCCCCAGTTCGGCACCGCCATCGACCAGCTGCACAGCACCGCGCCCCAGTACGCCGGCGCCCTGCTGAGCGTGTTCCCGGAAGCCCGGGCGTTGGTAGAAACCTACACCGAGCGGCTCATCAACGGGGAGCTGGACATCGCGGCCACGGTTACCAACCTGGCCAAGGAAATCAACTCCGCCATTGAGATCTATAACCTGACCAACTGATTGTAACCAACAGGGACACCGGGGGAGGGGAGGGCTTTATGCGCCCCCTCCCCTTTTTTGTCCCTTCCTTTCAGCCGCCGTCGCATTCGGCCATGTATGTTCCGGCCACCAATCGATGCATTGCCGTCATGGCAGAACGCGGGGCTTTCTGATACCATGGCGTACATAGAAACCAAGGAGGAAGAGCCCCATCCGCGCCAATTACCACACCCACACCACCCGCTGCAAACACGCCCAGGGCAGCGACCGGGAATATGTCAAAGCCGCCATCCAGGGCGGCTTCAGCCGCCTGGGCTTCTCTGACCATTGCCCCTGGCCGTATCCTGGCGGCTTTGTCTCCCCCACCCGCATGGACATGGATGAGCTGGCAGGCTATGTGCAGTCCGTGAGGGCGCTCGGGGGTGCCCACGCCGGGGGGATTGAGATTTTCCTGGGGCTTGAGGTAGAGCACTACCCGGAACACCTGGGCTGGCTTCTTGAGATGAGGCAGGCCCACCAAATCGATTACCTGATACTGGGCAGCCATTATGACAGCCGGTTTGAGGAAATCTATTACGGCAAGGTTTCCAGCCCGGAGCATGTGAAGGATTACGCCAGGCTGACCGTGGACGGCATCAAAAGCGGCCTGTATGGCTGCCTGGCCCACCCGGACCTCTTCCTGCAGGCCTACATGGCCTTTGATGACACCTGCAAAAAAGCCTCCCGGGACATCTGCCAGGCCGCCCGGGACATGGGCCTGCCCCTGGAATACAACCTCTCCGGCTTCTACAACACCCGCCGCCGCCGGGGCGGCCTGGGCTACCCCTGCCTGGATTTCTGGCAGATCGCGGCGGAAGAAGGCTGCAGCGCCATCATCGGCATCGACGCCCACAGCCCCGAGAGAATGCTGGATGCCCCGCTGTATGACCTGGCCCGCCAGCACCTAAGGGCGCTGGAAATCCGGGAAGTGACCCGCCTGTAGGAGACAGCGGCGCTGCCGGATTTGGCAACCCCGCCTCTAATTCGGGTAAAAGCAAAAAAACAGGGGCTGCCCCTTTGACCGGCGGCCCCTGCTGATCCGTTTTCCTGTTATTTCACATTCTCGTTGTATCCGATGCCCATCACTTCGTTCTGGATGCGGGCGTTGTCCCTGACGCCGCTTTTGTCCAGCTGGTTCAATTGCTTGCCCATAAACACCATGGCGCTGGTCCAGCCGCCGTCCAGGTTGAAGGCGGTGGCGCAGCCCAGGTCCATAAACATTTGGCCCACCCGGCGGGTGGGGACGCCCAGGCTGCCCTTGATGCGCCCCTCCACGATGACGGCAAAATAGTGGCCGGGCTGAACCATGCCGATGCCGGCCCGGGGCTGGTTGGTGTTGCCCAGGCGCTCATGGAAAGCGTTCATCTCCCCGTCCCGGATGAGGTAGGGCCCGAAAGCCAGCACGTCCCGGGCACCCAGGGCCACCATTTCTTCGGCGGTTTTTTCGTTGGCGCGGAACACCTGCATATCCCCGTTTTCAAACAGGGCCAGCATATCCAGCGGCGGGTAGGCCTCCCTGCCCTCCCTGGGCGGCTTGTCAAAGAGGATGTCCCCGTCCCGGATGATGACGCCGATGGGATAGCCGGTGCGGTTCTTGGCCATGGAGACGCGGTAGAGGTAATAATCCCCGTCCATGGAGAACACAAGCTGGTTGTTTTTGGCGATGTTGGCAGGCTTTTCCTTAAAGGCATCCCGGTTGACGGTGCGGTTCTCCGGGTCATGGTGCACCATGCGGAATCCGGGAGCGCCTTCCTTCAAATAGATCTCGGCAATGAGGATATTCGACTGCATCTCCTCATCCCGCGTTTTGTCAATCATCACGCGCAGGGCCTGGTCGGCATAGCGCCAGACGCCTCCCGCCTCATCGATATGGACAAAAGCCTCCTCCCCCTCCGGAAGGAAACCCTCCGGGGTGAGGGCGGGAAAACCTTCCCGGCGCAGGTCCCCGGTCTTGGCCCAGCCTGTGGCGGGATTGGCTGCCGCCAGGCCGTCTTCCGGGATTCCCTCAGATAGCCCCTCCGTCCCGGGCACAGGCAAAGCAGGCAGGAGGGTTGCCCTGGCGGCGGCTGTTGGGTCAGGCGCGGCTTCCGGAAGGCCCTCGGCTGGCCCGTCCGTCCCGGGCACAGGCAAAGCAGGCAGGAGGGTTGCCCTGGCGGCGGCTGTTGGGTCAGGCGTGGCTTCTGACAGGGGCGAAAGCGTGTACGGATCCGCCATGCTGCCGCTGCCGCCGGCCACCCGGACCTTCCCCAGCGCCAGGGTGATCACCGGGCGCACGCCCAGGTCCTCGGCGGTGACACCCAGGTAGCCGATATTGCCTTCCAGCTTGGTGGTGAGGTGGGCAAAGTCCCGGCTGGCCGGGGTGCGGGTCCAGTAGGGGCTGTGCCCTTTGTGGCGGTAGAAAAACAAACCCCGGCTGTCTGCCCAGGGCGTGCCGGTGGCGCGGCGGCTTTCATCCGTGCCAAAACCCAGGCCCTTATCCTTGATGTCATCGCTGCTGGGCAGGCTCACCCGCCCCAGCCCGGGCATCTCCACAAGCGCCGCCGCTTCCGCGTCTGAAAAGGCCGCGGCGATGAACGCACGATTCAGCCACCCGTTCAGGTCCGCCTCCTCCCAGCCGGGGTAGCCGAAGGCCACAGAATGCAGCCGGCTGACCTCGATGAGGTACTCCGAGAGGAGGTACACGCCCCCGCCATCTTCCCTCAGCGCCCGCCAGAGGATGGGCTTTTCGCTGCCGTCCTCCTCATAAGGGTAGCGGCCAAAGGCCACATACGTGTAGCCCGCCGCCTCATCATGGGGGTGAAACCAGTCGGCGCTTTCCGCCTGGGCACATCCTGCCAGGAGCGCCAGCAGGGCAAGCAGGGCCAGGAACCTTGTCTTTTGCATCCAAAACCTCCAGGGTGATCATGTGCGGTTCATCAACAATGTGCTCATTTTAGGCAAAGGCCCAAGCAGTGTCAACGATAAGAGGGGGGTACCAGGTTACCTTATATATGTTTTTGCATCAGCGCCAGCAGACCACAAGGCATGATCATTACTACCGATCCCTTCTGTTGTTTGGCAGATTTCTGCCAGATCCTTCGTTTTTCATTGGACTGTATTCAACACACGGGTCATTGGGTGAAAGGAATATTTGGTATAAAGGGAACCCAACACCATACCCTGTCGCTCCTCCTCACCCTGGCACCCCTGATCGTCTTCATGACTATCAACGCTGTTACCGATCCCGTGGCAGTGATGGCTGCCGAAGCCAGCCATGGCATCCTGAATTTATTGCCCAGCCCGTCAAGAAAGCCGACAACTCCAAAAATCATCTGAAATGACACGATGATCATCCTGTTTTTCGGCGAAATATTCTCCGTAACTGTTAAGCGCTGGACGGCCCCCATCACCCTGCCGGCGACCGGGTGGACAGGCCAGGCCGATACTGGCCGGAAGACGGTTCTCCCAGCCGTCGAGCCCGCGGTCATCAACTGGTGTGCTGAAGCGAAGCATCAGCGCACTGCGTCCAACAGCGGCATCAACCTCTAAAAAGCTGGCCTGAAAATAACGGCAATTTATAACTCAGGCCGCCAGTAGCAGCCTGAAGGGTAAGGTTTGGACCGCCTGGGACCTTCATGGCATCGAATGCAGTGTGACAAAGCCCAAGGCGGTGCACCTGGCTGCCCCCCTCCAGCTCTATTTCAGGAAATACGACATCATATACCCAACCTTCCCGTCGTACTTCACCTGGGTCCACTCACCCCCGGGGGTCAGGACGGTGACCAGGCTGCCGGAGGGAACGCGCAGGGTGACGATGCCGGTGGCCTGGCTGGGCCTGGTGCGCAGGTTCACGTAACTGCCGGAGGGATGGTGCACCCGGAGGGTGGGCACAGCCGGAAGGCCGTAAAGGGTGAGGTAGCGGGTCATCATGAAGCCTGTGGCGCCGTCATGCGGAACGGTGACCCGGCACCAGGTAAGCCCCTGTTTGGTGATGATGATGGCAGTGTTGCCGGGGTAGGCGCCCAAAACGCGGCTGGAGGTGCTGGCCTGCTCCCTGAGGTTCAGGCTGCCCAGGCGGGGGGTGATGATGGCATTGGTGGTGCCGGGCGTAGGGCGCGGCGCCGGGGGCGTAGGCACGGGGCCTGAGCCATCGCGCAGGAAACGGGAATCCATGAAGCCGCTGGCGCCGTGGATGCTCACATACCAGAAGCCCTCGCCCTTTAAGTACACCGTGGCCACGGTGCCCGGGGCATAGGCGCCCAGCACCCGGTAGCTGTAGCCAGGACCGGTGCGCAGGTTTACGCTGCCCCCGTTGCTGCTGTAAACGGTGGCGCTGCCCACCGGGCTTCCGCCGCCGCCGGTGAACCTCAGGAACTCGCCCCTGAAATAGCCCCGCTGGCCGCCGATCTCCACATAGTACCAGCCCTCAGACCCGCTGATGACTGTGGCCACGGCGCCGTTGTAGTAGATGCCCAGCACAGGCGCCGCGTAGGAGGGGTATTGGCGCAGGTTGAGAAACTGGGAAGCCACCGGGTTGTTGACCACCGCCTGGCTGCCGGTGCCGGAGGAGCCCGCCGTTTTCAGGTAATCCCCGTGCAGGTAGCCGGTCAGGCCGCTGGAAAGCACCTTCCCCCGGTGCCAGACGCCTTCTGAGGAGAAAATCTCCACCCAGCTTCCGCGTGCGGCCGAACCGATGGCCGGATATCCCGTGCCGGGGCCGGAGCGGACGAACAGCCGGCTGGTGCCTGAGACCATGGCAAACTGGCCGCCCGCGGCCTGGCCTGATAGCGGGAAAGCCGCCAGGAGCAGCGCCAGCACCATCAGCCCTGCCAGCCCCGCTGTCAAACGCCGTTTCATCGTGTTCCTCCTCTTTTGTTGCTATTGGTCATCATTATAACGCGCGGGCGCCGGTTTTTCATCCGGAAGCCCTATTCAGGCCAGGAAATCCATCAGTACCAGGTTCATCAGCCCCCGGCCCTCTTCCGTCAGGCGCAGGCGCCCTTCCTCCCAGGCCAGAAGCCCGCCCGCCAGGTGCCTCTTGATGGCCTGGCCAAAGGCGGCCATCAGGCCCAACCCCTGCCGGCGTTCAAACGCCGCGCTGTCCAGGCCTTTTGTGAGGCGCAGGCCCAGCATCACCTGCTCAAAGCGGGATTCCTCAGGGCCCACGCCCTGTTCCGCCGGGGCTTCCCCGGCCAGGTATTCCCGGATCCCCAGGGGGTTTTTCCGGCGCGTGCCTTGGTAAAAGCCCGCCGCAGCCGCGCCGAATCCCAGGTAGTCCGCATACTCCCAGCAGTTCAGGTTGTGGCGGCATTCCTGGCCGGGAAGGGCGTGGTTGCTGACCTCGTAATGGCCATACCCCGCCCCGGCCAGCTTGTCCCGGATAAGGGCGTCCATCCTGATTTCCGTATCCTCCCCGGGCAAAAGGAGCGTGCCCCTGGCCACCGCCCGGCTTAAGGGCGTGCCTTCTTCCAGGATCAGGCCGTAGCAGGAGAGGTGCGGGGGCATAAGGGCCAGGGCAGCGTCCAGGCTTTCCCCCAAATCGTCCAGGCTTTGGCCGGGAAGGCCCGCCATCAGGTCCAGGTTGATGTTGGAAATGCCGGCCTCCCGCGCCATCTGTGCTCCTTTTTCCACCTGCTCCCAGCTGTGCCTGCGTCCGATCACCTCCAGCAAACGGGGCTGGCTGGCCTGGGCGCCCAGGGACAGGCGGTTGACGCCGCCCCGAACCAGGGCTTCCAGGAAACCTGATGTCAGGGACTCGGGGTTGGCCTCGCAGCTGGCCTCATAGCCTTCCCGCCAGGGGAAGGCCTCCCTGAGCGCCCGGAGGATCTGCGCTATCTCCCCGGGCGCCATCAGGCTGGGGGTGCCCCCGCCGATAAACAGCGTGTCCGCTTCCGGATGCCCCAGGGCCTCCCCCCGGGTGAGGATTTCCCGGCAGAGGGCCTGGGTATAGGCCTCCCTCAGGTGCTCCTGCCCCGGGTAGGAGGGGAAGTCGCAGTAGGCGCATTTCCGCAGGCAAAAGGGGATGTGCACATACAGCCCCAGGGATCTGCTCACCCTTTCAGGTTCTCCGGATTCAGGGGCTTCAGGTCCTCCGGTACGAAGAGCCCGTCCCTGCGGATGAGCACATCGTCAAAGTACATCCCGCCGCCGCCGTATTCCGGCGTCTGGATCATCACCAGGTCCCAGTGGATGACGGAATCATTGCCATTGGGCGCCTCGTCATAGCAGCGCCCGGGGGTGAAGTGGAAGGAGCCGGCGATCTTCTCGTCAAACAGGGTATCCATCATGGGGCTGGTGATGTAGGGATTGACGCCGATGGCAAACTCCCCGATATACCGGGCGCCCTCGTCGCTGTCCAGGATCTGGTTGAGAAGGGCTGTGTCGCTTCCTGCGGCCTCCACGATCTTGCCGCCCTCAAACACAAAGCGGATGCCCTCATGGGTGACGCCCTGGTAGAGGGAGGGGGTATTGAACTGAAGGGTGCCTTCCACGCTGTCCCGGATGGGGGCGGTGAAGACCTCGCCATCGGGGATATTCACCTCCCCGGCGCACTTGATGGCCTTCTGCCCCTTGATGGAAAAGTGCAGGTCGGTGCCGGGCCCGGTGATACGCACCTTGTCGGTTTCCTCCATCCGCTGAACCAAAGCGTCCATGGCCCGGCCCATGCTGGCATAGTCCATGGTGCACACATCAAAGTAATAATCCTCAAACGCGGCGGTGGACATCCTGGCCAGCTGCGCCATAGCGGGGTTGGGGTAGCGCAGCACCACCCAGCGGGTTTTGGGCACGCGGATCTCCGCGTGCACCATCCTGCCGTAGGTGCGGCTGTGCAGGCGCTTCTTTTCCTCCGGCACATCGGCGGTTTCAAAGGCGTTGTGCCCGCCCCTTACGCCAATATAGCAGGCGCACTTGGCCATCAGGGCCGCGTCCGCCTCGCCCAGGAAATTCAGCTGCTCTTCCGTATAGCCCAGCATCAGCTGGCGCTGGATGCGGTTGTCCGTCAGCCTTACCAAAGGAAGGCCGCCGGCATGGAACACCTCACGCGCCAGGGACTCCCCCATGGCGGCGTCGGCGTCAAACAGGTCGATCCACACCTTATCCCCGGGTTTCACCTTGCAGGAATAATGCACCAGGGTCCGGGCCAGTTTCTCAATCCGCGGATCACGCATCGTCTTGTCTCCTTATCTTTTCCTGCCCGACAGCTTCCGGGCGATGGGGCGCTCAAAGCGATAGGTAATGCCTGTTGATATGGCCAGGCTGATGAAAAGTGCCAGGAACACAAAGGGAATCTGCCAGGTTCTCTCCCCTGCCATGTGGGGCTGGGAGGAACTGCTGCCTGGTAACCCCAGGCTCCGCATCTGTGCCGCCACCACCTGGTGCCACATATAGAACTGGAAGGAGATGGCGGAAAGGAAGCGGGCAAGGGGGTTCCCCAGAAGCCGCCTGATACCATGAAGCCCCAGGGAAGCGCCCACAAACACCAGGGACAAAAGCACCGACAGCGGGAAGCGCCGCACCATCTGCCCGGCCCTTAAGGCCTGAAATCCCGCTTCAGCCGACTGGGCCAGGATAAGCCGGGAGATGAACAAAAAGCCCAGACCCATCAGAAGGGTCATCCCCAGGCGCATGGCCCCGCTGTCCTTCATGTTCTTCTTCAGCCAGGCATAGGCCCAGGCGGCCAGGAAGCCATTGAGGTAAACATCCATGAAGGCGGGCAGCTGGTTGACCAGCATGGCGCTGTCCGGCTGCCTGAGGGCATAGGCCCTGAAGGCCAGGCTGACGGCCAGCGCCCCGCAGTAAACAAGCAGCGGCTTTTTCCAGAAAGCCCGGGCCACCAGCGGGAAAATCAGGTAAAACTGTACCTCCACCCCCAGCGTCCACAGCACCCCGTTAAGCGGCGTGGCCAGGTTCGAGAACCGAAACCACGGATGCGTGAAGGTGAGGTGGGCCAGCCAGTCCCGAATGGCGTGCCAGGCACTGGCATAGCGGCCTTGCGGCAGGGCCGACACCAAAAAAACCACCAGGAGGTTCAAGGCATAGCTGGGCATGACGCGGGCAAAGCGCCGCCGGTAAAATCCTGGAAAGCTGATATCATCCTGGCCCTCCACCCTCTTTATGGCGTGGGGCAGAAACAGCAGGAAGCCGCTCAACAGCAGCATCCCGTCCACCCAGATGTAACCGGTGCGCAGCCAGGGGGCCAGGCTCACCCGCGCTCCAAAGGCATTGATCTCAGGCGTCCACCAGCTCACTTGCCAGTAATGGAAGCAGGCGACGGAAAACACCATCAGCCACCTGAGGCCGTCCAGCGCCGGCAGATAGCCGGGGGCAGGGGGAGCATGGGGCTTGTCTGCGGCTTTGGGCCGCCCGCTCACGGCGCCTCCTCGGTAACCCGGGTGAACTTGTAGAGCTTTTTGGTGGGGGTGTGCCTTAAGGTCATCCGCTTTTCCCGGCTGTCCACGATGTGGTAGTTGATGTTCAGTTCTGAGGGGCGGTCCCCTGCCAGGAGGGTAAAGTTTTTGGCAGAATAGAACATCTCCTTGCCCTCAATGCTGCAGCTGCCGTCATCCCGGAAGATGAACACCGCGCCCTTCTCCGTCTTCCAGGTGCCGATGACCCGGTAACTGGCCCGGTCCAGCTTCCTGGTGGAGACATCCCTGTAGTCCAGGATTCTGCGGTAGTAGACCAGGGCCTCATAGGGCTTGTTGTCATTGTACAACGCATTCGCGTAGAGGTAATTGGCCTCTTTGTACATATCGTCAATGCCGGCGTATTTCTCGCCCGTGTTCTTTCGGTCAAGGCCCTCCAGGGCGTCGATGACAGCCTTGTAGTCCTTGGCCTTCATGCCCTCCTGGGCCTTTAGGTAGGCGTCCTCATAATAGGCGTCATAGCTGGCCTCCCGGCGGGCGCCGGCATCCTCGTGCTGGGGGATCAGCGCGTAGAGCTGCGCCGCAGCGCCATAGTCCCCCGCCTCTTCACTGGCCTGGGCCTGGGCATAGATGGCGTTTTGGTACAACTCATCCGCGTTTTTATAGTCCCGGATCTCCTCAAGCTGTCCTGCGGCGCCGGCCAGGTCGCTGCCATTGAGCAGCGCCAGCGCCTGCTGGTACACCGCCTCCTGCCATTTCTGCCTGGCGTCCTCATAGTCCCCCAGCCTCTGGAAGATAGGCATGGCGGACGCCTGGTCCCCCTTCTCCAGCAGCTGGTTTGCCTGGGTGTAGAGGGCCTGCTTCAGGTAGTCCCCGCTGCGCTCATATTCCCCCAGCACCACAAAACGGTCGATGGCGGCCTGCACTTCCCCCGCTTCCAGCAGGGCGATGGCCTGGTTGTACTGGGCCCGCTTCATTTCTGTTTCAGCCCCCGGATAATCCGGGATCATGGCGAAGGCCTCGGCAGCGTTTACATAGTCCCGCTGATTGCTCAGCGCGATGCCCAGATCAAAACGGGCCCTGGGCGCCAGCTCCCCAGCGTCCTGATAGTCCCCGGCCAGGAGGAACAGGTCAGCCGCTTCCTGAAGCTTCCCGGCCGCCTGGGCTGAAAGCGCCAGGTTGTAATGGCTCTGCTGCATGGCAAGCAGGCTGCCGGGGATATCCGGCGCGTCCTCAAAATGCAGGACCGCGCCCTGCCAGTTGCCCGCTTCCTGCTCCTTGAGCCCCATGCGGTAGGAGGCTTCCTGGGAAAGGATCGCGCTGTCCCGGTAGGCCAGGATCTGCTCGAACTTCTCCTTGGCCTGGGCCAGCTCCCCCTGCTGAAGCAGCAGGATAGCCGGCTCATACAGGCACTCGGAGGCCCGCCTGAAGGCATCCAAATAGTCCCCCGCCAGGAGGAATTTCTCCGCTGCCAGGTCATAGTCATTGGCCGCAAAAAGCTGTTCCCCCCAGCCGTAGTAGACCTCCTGGAGCTTCAGCCGGGCATTTTGCAGGTCAGGCAGTTGCTGGAGCAAGCCCTCCGCCAGGGCGTATTCCTTTTTCTCCAGGTGCGTAAGCGCCGGCAGGTAGAGGCTGTCCTGCGCCAGTTTGGGGGCGTCCTTGTAGCCTTCAAGGGCCAGCAGCTTCTCCCGGGCGGCAGGATACTCCAGGTTGTCCATCAGCGCGCGGGCCCAGAGATACTGGGCCTCTTCCGCCATTTCCGAACTGTCCCCATAGTCCCCCAGCTCCCCGTAAAGCGCCACCGCTTCCTCGAAGCTGCCGGCCTGGGACAGCAAGCCGGCGCGCGCATATTTGCTCTGCCTGAAGCGCTCGGCGCTGTCCTGATAACCGCCCAAAGCGGCATACAGGGCTTCAGCGCTGCGCAGTGAGGTGACCGTGGCAGTCCCCGCCAGGTCATTGGCCTTCAGGTAGTCCGCCTCCCGGGCCATCTCCCTGGCATCCCGGTAGTCCGCCAGTTCCAGGAAGCCTGCCTTGGCCCGGTCATAGTCTTTGCGTTTCAGCGCCTGTTCGGCCTGGTAGTAGCTGTAGGCCGGGATACCATGGAAATACACCAGGTAGGCCCCCGCCAGGAGAATCACCAGGCTGGTTAAAGTGATCAGCGCGCGCCGCGTGCGCTTTTTGCGCTGCCGCTCCTTTTTTTCCCTGGCTTCCTGCATGCGCCCGGCTTCCGCCCGGGCCGCGCGGGCCTTTTCCTCCATCTCGCTGTCCAGGCGGAAAATCACCGTTTCAATGGCGGCCTTGTTAAAACGGGTGAACTGGGCATGCTTCTCCCGCCCGCAGCGCAGGCACTGGGAGGCGTTGGGTGCGTTGGGCCGGCCGCACACGCACACCCAGACGGCGCCCTGGTCGCTGGGGTAGCCCAGGGCGTCTTCGCCGGCCAGCTGCCTGAGCACATCCAGCTGCCGGGAAGGGGCCAGGCGGTTGTCCTGGTATTCGCTCATCTCCGCGGCGCCCCGGCGCCACACCGTGCCGTCAGAAAACCAGACCTTTTCAATGATGAAGTCAAGGCTGTAGGCCGTCTCCCCATCCTCAACGGACACCAGCACCTCAAAGGCGCTGTGCGCCTCCCCCGCCAGGCCCTGCACCCGCTCCACCTGGCGCTGGGTTTGTTCCCCCTTTTCGTCAAAGCTCAGGAAAGCCGCCTGGATGGACGTCACCGGCTTGTCTGAGAGGTTGAACATATGGAGGCTGACCACGGGATAATCCGCGGTGGGCATTCTGAAATGCCACAGCTCCACCGGGCAGGAAAGGTCAATCTTCATCTTGTTACCTCAATCAGGGGCGGGCCGGGGGCTCACAGGTAGGTGAGGGACATGCTCGCCAGCTTATCATCCATGAATGTCAGCACCAGCCCGGCGGCACCATGATCCGAGCCGATCACATAGTAAAGGCTGACATAGCCGCTGCCGGATACCATCGTGCCATAGGGCGGCGTCTGCCCCTCGCCATACAGGGTGCCGCCCTCCACGGGCAGTTCCTCCCCATGGGCAAAGAGGCTGATGGCCTGGGCCAGGCTCTGGCCCAGCCTGAGGCCCCGGGGGCCGTCAAAGCTTCCGGCGTTCACCGTGATACGCTCAGCCCGCGCGCCCTTTCCGCCTTCTTCCAGGCTGAACACCGCCTCAACCCCCGGCCACTGAAGGGTGACAAGCGTGCCGCCTGCGCTTTTGGCCTCTTCCTCATACTCAGGCGCGCCCAGGACAGCCTGGGCTGTTTCCGGCGTCAGGTCAAAGAAGTCCAGGCCGCCTATCTCCATGTCCTCCCGTTCAAGGGGGCTGCCGGGCTGGCCCGCGTTCATGACCACGCTGTTCTCTTCCTGAAGCGCCGCCAGGCGGCCAAGGGCCTCCTGGGCTTCCGCCTGGCTCAGGGGCACGAGGTTCAGGAAGGAGCGGATAGCGCGCACCCGGCCTTGCGAGATGGTGTACTGCATCCCGGCACGGGCCACGCCGCCGTCCACCTGGTGGTAGACATTGTACTCAACCAGGCTCAGCGTCTGGCCGTCCCGCACCACAAAGCCGGTGTAGACCACGGCCGGAAGCTCACCCGCGATGTAGAGCACAGCGCTGTCCTGATTGCCTGCCAGGTAGGGATTGTCGTTGGAGTAGGCTTTCAGCAGTTCCTCCACAGGGCTGTCCACGGTGACGCCCCGGGGGTCCTTCAGCTGCGCATCCTGGCCAGCCTCCAGGGTCACCGCGGCGCCCAGCACCACGGAATCCGTGCTGATATCCCCGCTTGAGAGGGTCAGCTCATAGCCCTGCCCCAGGGCCAGCCAGGCGTCTCCCGCCTGGCGCAGGGTGGGTTCTTCTGCCTCGGCGCGGCCCAGGACGCCCGCATTGAAGCTTTCGATCTCGGCCAGCGCCAGGGGCGCAGGCGCCGCCTCCGCCAGGGCCAGGCCGGATACAGCCAGAAAAAGGGCTGCCAACAGGGCTGTCAAGCGTTTCATGCTTGTTTTCCTCCTTGGGGGACCTTTGCCTTGTCCCCCGCCTTCTTGTTTCCAAAGCCCATGGACAATGCGTCCACCGGGCAGACATTCACGCAGTCTCCGCAGCGCACGCACTCAGCGTGGTTGAGTTCATGGATCGGATCCAGGGCCATGCCGCAGGCCCGCTTGCAGGCGCCGCAATTGATGCAGGCCGCCTCATCCAGGCGCAGCCGGTAGAGCGACACCGGGTTGAGCGCCGCATACACCGCCCCCAGGGGGCAGAGATACTTGCAGAAGGGGCGGTAGAGCACCACTGAAAGCAATATAACGGCCGCCAGCAGCGACATCTTCCAGTAAAACAACGCGCCCACATTATATTGGCTGGCGCCGCCCGGGTCAATCAAGTCAACGGCGGGGGCGGCGGGGAGCGTGAGCTTAAGGTTCCCGCCCGTTCCCTCAGCTCCCGCCCCCACAGGCGGGAAAAGCACCAGGGGCACCGCCCCTTCCAGCGTCCCGGCGGGGCATACCAGCTTGCAGTAGTAAGGGCTGGATTCCCCGGCGGGGTTGGCCAAAACCAGGGGAAGGAGAATCACCAGCACCACCAGCACCACATATTTCAGCGCCCGAAGCGGCCGGTCTCCCCTGAAGGTCCTTACCTTGCGGGGGAAGGGGATTTTGTGCAGCAACTCCTGAATCATCCCAAAGGGGCACAGAAAGCCGCAGACCATGCGCCCCAGCGTCGCGCCCAGGAGCAAAAGGAAGCCAAAGAGGTACAGGGAGAGGTTGAAAGCCCGGCTGCCAATCACCGCCTGAAGGGCGCCGATGGGGCAGGAGAGCAGCGCCCCCGGGCAGGAATAGCAGTTGAGCCCCGGGTGGCACAGCAGCTTCAGATCGCCCTGGTAGATTTTGCCCGCGGCAAAGCCCGTGACATAGGAATTCGTCAGGGCGGCCACAAACAGCTGGATGATCCGCCGTCCCCTGACGAATACCGTTTTGCGCCCCTTAGCCAACGCCGATGCACTCCAGGCAGATCCTGATCGCCTTGTTGAGCACCACCGCCGCTTCACCCCGCAGGGCGCCGAAAACAATCATCACGGCACCCGCAAGGGCCAGAGGGAACCAAAGTCTGTCAACCGCCGTTTTTCTCAAGGCCTGTGTCCTCCAGGTATTTCAGGAAGCCGTCGATTTCCGCCCGCCACCCCGCCAGGTCCCGGGAACCGGGAATGACGCCGGCCACAGTGCCGTCCCCATCGATCAGCCAGGTGGTGGGGAAAACAGTCACCTGCAGGCCATAATCCGGCATATTCATCAGCACGAACAGGTTGGCGTCGGGATTGACCAGCGGGAAGGTGAGCCCCAGGTTATCAGCCAGCGCCCGGGCAGCCTCGTTCTGTGCCTCCCAGGGCACCAGCTCATCATTCTCCACCGTCATGCCCTCGGCATGCAGGCCGATGATGGTGATTCTGTCCGCATATTCATGGGCCAGCTCCTGAAGGTGGGGCATTTCCACCACGCAGGGGTTGCACCAGGTGGCCCAGATATTGACGAGCGCCGGTTTCCCCTGGAACACCTTAGCGTCAAAGGGCTCGCCATAGATGTCGAAAAGCTCGAGCTGCGCGAAGAAATTGGCGGGCTCGGTTTCCGGGGCGGCCTCAGCCGGGGCGGCCAGGGGAACCATGAGCATCAGGGCCGCCACAAGGGCCAGCCAGGAAAAGCGACGGATCGTATTCTTCATAGGGAACTTTCCTTTCCGTCCTGGTCGATGCGCGCCAGGACCCAGGGCGCCGGGATTATCTGCCCGGAAGAGAGGGTGAGGGCGTTCAGCAGCGCTTCCTCCGCCTGCTCCGCCAGCTTTTCGTCATTGTGGAAAAGGCGGGCCACTTCCTCCCCGGCCTCCACCCGGTCACCCAGGCGCCTGAAGGTCATATACCCCACCGCCGGGTCGATGACATCATCCTTCCGCTTTCGCCCGGCCCCCAACAGCCTGGCCGCTTCACCGGCCAGCTCGGTGTCCATCGCCCGGAGCCAGCCGGAATCCCTGGCCAGAACCGGCCGCTCATGGCGCGCCCGGGGCAGGCGCCCCGTATCGCGGCACACCCGGGCGTCCCCGCCCTGGGCGGTGATCATCTCTGCCAGCTTCGAAAGGCCCTGCCCGCTCTCAAGCGCCACAACCAGCATTTCTTCAGCCTGCTCCGCCGTATCCGAAAGGCCCGAGAGCAGGAGCATCTGGCTTCCCAGCGCCAGGGCCACCTGAAGCAGGGGTCCCTTCACCCGCCCGGACAGCACCTCAATGGCCTCCCTGACCTCCAGGGCGTTGCCCACGCGGCTGCCCAGGGGTTCATCCATCCGGGTGATCAGCGCCGACATCCTGCGGCCATTTCGCCGCCCGATGTCCACCATGGCCCGGGCCAGAAGCAGGCTGTCCTCCCGGGTTTTCATCAGCGCGCCGGAACCGCACTTCACATCCAGCACAATGGCCTGCGCTCCCCCGGCCAGCTTCTTTGACATGATGGAGGAAGCGATGAGCGGGATGGAGTCCACGGTGCCGGTCACATCCCTTAAGGCGTAGAGCCGCTTGTCCGCCGGGGCCAGCTCCCCCGTCTGCCCCACCACACAGCAGCCCACCTCCCTTGTGATGCGCAGGAACTCTTCCTCCGGCAGTTCGGTCTGAAAGCCCGGGATGCTTTCCAATTTATCCACCGTGCCGCCCGTGTGCCCCAGGCCCCGGCCGGACATTTTGAGGACTTTTCCGCCGCAGGCGGCCACCAGGGGGGCCAATATCAGGGTGGTGGTGTCCCCCACCCCGCCGGTGGAGTGCTTGTCCACCGCCACGCCGCCCACAGAAGGCGTGAGCATATCCCCCGTATGCGCCATCGCCAGGGTCAGTTCAGCCGTTTCCCGGGCATCCATGCCTTTGAGGCGGATGGCCATCAGAAGGGCCGCCAGCTGGTAGTCCGGCGTCCCGGGGTCCTTGGCCGCGGCAGCAAATTCGCTGATCTCCCCGGCGCTTAAGGCAAGGCCCAGTTTCTTGTGGTTGATGATATCAATCAGCGCCATCGCCCCTCCATTAAATACGCTGGCGTGATTATACCATATGTTTTCCGCGGGGGACAAGGCAGAGGGTGGCAGGCAGCAGCCTGGCACGGTATAATCAACCATCAAGCTGAAAGAGGTATCCTGTATGTTTGACGCCCACCTCCATTACGCCAGGAGCCATCCGGAAGAAGCCCTGGAAAAGGTGCTGAAGGACAACGGTATCACAGCCTTTGCCCTCCAGTGTATCCCCCAGGAGGATGTAAAGCCGGTTACGCCGGATGCGCTCAGGTTCAAGCGCCGGCACCCGGGGCGCTGTTTCGTGCTGGGGGAGTTGTCCCGCCTGGTGTACCTGCGTTTTCAGGATGAACCGCGGGCCCTTGGGGGCAGCCTGGTTTCCCAGGCGCAAAAGCTTCTGGACGCTGGCTGTGACGGCATCAAACTCCTGGAGGGAAAGCCGGACATCCGCCGCAGGTTCCCCATCCCGGACTTTGACAGCGCGGGATGGGCGCCTTTCTGGGAGTTCGCGGAAGCGGAGGGTGTCCCCCTCACCCTGCACCTCAACGACCCGCCTGAATTCTGGGACAAAAGCCGCATGAACCCCTATGCCGTCCAGCAGGGCTGGTTCTATGGCGAGGACACCGTCAACAACCTGGAACAGTACCGCCAGATGGACGCGGTCTTGGCCCGGCATCCCAAGCTGAAGCTCCAGCTGGCGCACTTCTATTTCCACTATGATTATCTTGAGGGCCTGGCCGGGATGCTGGAAACTTGCCCCAACCTGCGCCTTGACCTGACGCCGGGGGTGGAAATCTACTACAGCCTCTCTGCCAATCTTGATGCCGCCCGGGATTTTTTTGAAAGGTTCTCCGGCCGCATTCTCTTTGGCACGGACATCGGCAGCCGTGCCGCCATCGCCTGCCCGCCAAAGGCGCTTGACCCCCTGGAATCGGCGCCCCGGGTGCGGCTCATCCGCCAATTCCTTCAGACGAAGGGCCCCTACACCCTTGAGCCGGACGGCCGCTACCTCTTCAACATCCCCAGCCGCCGGATGGCGGGGCTGGACCTCCCCGGGGATATCCTCCAAAAAATCTATGAAGCCAACGCCTGGGCGCATTTCGGCAAGCTTCCCCGCCCTGTGCCGGAAGGCGGGCCGGAGGAACTGGCGGCAATGTTTGCCCACGCCAATGAAAACGGCCTGTAGGTTGGGAAAAAGGCCCCAATAAAGATGTCAGTGCGTGTCACCTGCCCTCTGTGTTAGGCTCAGCCCAAAGGGGGGGATCAGATGGCAGACAAACAGATCAGCGAGATCAAGGCCCTGGCGCTTCATCGGCTCAGGCAGCTGGCGGAGGAGGGCAAACTGTCGGCGGCGGACCTGCTCCGCGTGCTGGCCATGCCGGAGGGCCAGGAGGAGGTGGGCGGGGACTTTGTCATCCGCCTGACAGAGGATTGAGGGGAGATGATCCCCGCCTCCTGGTGCCCCAAAGCGCCTTCAATCAAGCCTTTCTGCCCCACCTTCAGGCCCGGGAGCGGGTGCAGATTTACTTTGGCGGTGCCGGTTCGGGCAAGAGCGCCTTCCTGGCCAGCCGCGTGGCGCTGGACGCCCTGTGCGGGCGCAATACCCTGGTGGCCCGGAAAGTGGCCCACACGCTCAAATCCAGCTGCTTTGCTGAGGTCAGCAAGGCCATCCGCCGCCTGGGACTGGGCGGCTTTTTCAAAGCCAACGCTTCAGACCTGACGGTCACCTGCCCAAGGAACGGCGCGCAGATCCTGTTCACCGGGCTTCAGGATGTGGAAAAGGTGAAATCCCTGAGCCCCGCCCGGGGCGCCCTCACGGATATCTGGGTGGAGGAGGCTACGGAGGCAAGCCAAAAAGACATCAAGCAGCTGGAAAAACGGCTGCGGGGGCCCAGCCCCCATCCCAAGCGGCTGACGCTGTCCTTTAACCCGGTCAGCCGCCAGCACTGGCTCTACCGGGCGTATTTCCCCGGCGTGCCAGAGGGCCAGGCGGTTTTCCGGGGGAATGGTCTGCTGGTCATGCACAGCAGCTACCGGGACAACCGCTTTTTGACCGATGACGATATCCGGGCGCTGGAAGGGGAAAAGGACCCCTACTTCAGGGAGGTCTACACCCTGGGCCGCTGGGGGCAGGCGGGTGGCGCCATCCTCACCAACTGGCGCGTAGCCCCCATCCTGCCGGGTGAGGTCCGGGAGCCCCTTCGGCTGGGCCTGGACTTTGGCTACGCCCGGGACCCTTCAGCCGCCATCAAGGTAAGCTTTGATGCAGGCAGAAAGCGTGTTCTGGTGCTGGATGAAATGTATGCCCGCGGATGGCACAACGCCCGCCTGGCCGAAAAACTCAGGGACTTTTCGGAGGGAAGCCCCGTCACCTGCGACAGCGCCGAGCCCAGGAGCATCGCGGAGCTCAGGCGACTGGGCATCCTGGCCCTTCCCGCCAGAAAAGGGCCCGGCAGCCTCAACCACGGCCTGCAGTGGCTTTCCCAGCACGAGATCATCGTGGCGCCCCACTGTGTAAACCTCCAGGAGGAACTGGCGAATTACCGCTGGCGCCAGGGTCCGGGCGGGGAGATGCTGCCCACGCCGGAGGGGGAGGATCACCTGATTGACGCCCTGCGCTATGCCCTGGAAGGTGATAACCGTTCCCGGGCGGCCAAGGGGATGAGCCGCTTTGTGCCATGACCCGCCGCTTTTCATTTCGTAAGAAACGGTTTTGACCTTGACAGGGCAGGCCCGGCATGATAGACTTCCCATGTAAAAACAGAGTTGACCGCCCGACCATAAGGCGTTTGACGCCTTAAATAATATAAAAGGAGAACACACTATGAGAAAATTGGTATCCCTGCTGCTCGCGTGCGTCATGATCCTGTCCGTGGGCACTGCCCTGGCCGCCAAGGTTGGCGTGGCCATGCCTACCAACTCCCTGCAGCGCTGGAACCAGGACGGCGCCAACATGAAGGCCCAGCTGGAAGCCGCGGGCTATGAGGTGGACCTGCAGTACGCCAACAACGACGTGGCCACCCAGGTCAGCCAGCTGGAAAACATGATCCTGGGGGGCGCGGAAGTGCTGGTAATCGCCTCCATCGACGGCTCAGCCCTGGGCACGGTGCTTCAGACCGCCAAGGACAACGACATCAAGGTCATCGCCTATGACCGCATGCTGACGGACACCCCCAATGTGGATTACTACGCCACCTTTGACAACTACAAGGTGGGCGCCATCCAGGGCCAGTTCATCATCGACACGCTGGATCTGGAAAACGCCGAAGGCCCCTTCAATTTCGAGTTTTTCGCCGGTTCCCCGGACGATTCCAACGCCCGCTATTTCCACGCCGGCGCCTGGGATCTGCTGAAGCCCTATGTTGATTCCGGCAAGATCCTGGTCAAATCCGGCCAGGTGGACTTTGAGACCATCGCCATCCTGGGCTGGGGCACGGACGACGCCCAGGCCCGCATGGACAACCTGCTGACGGGCTA
>ENA-UOUL01002720-UOUL01002720.1-bioreactor-metagenome-genome-assembly--contig:-NODE-2720-length-19993-cov-14.981673_pt1 | contig 19993 bp, 12 predicted proteins | sample MGYA00249838_ERZ747220 | MGnify/ENA primary metagenome ERZ747220 (study PRJEB28778, sample SAMN05720191) | bioreactor metagenome | isolation source: Anaerobic biogas reactor | place: USA:Washington...
ACCGTGCATGAGGACGCTCCCCCCATCGATGAGAGGTAGCCGTTCAATGTTGCCTGATTAGAACCGACATTTGTGGCTGAACTTGTGCTGACCGAAGGGGAGGTAATAGACGAGATCCGAATGTTATTAGATTCAAACACTCGATTGTTGTATTTACTAATTACACTATCATCTAGTTCACCTTTCGCTTGATTATATTCTTTGAAGTCGCTATCAATCCCGGTTTTCTTCAAGATTATCCGCTTAATTGGTTGTGTGTGAGAATCATAAGCCCCAGGTGCTTTGTACATATGAAAATGCAGATGCACACCTGTTGCACTGCCTGTCATCCCACTAACTGCAAATTTCTCTCCTTGTCTTATGGAAGCTCCGTTTGCTACAAGGATTTCCGATAAGTGAAGGTAGACTGTAATGTATTCATTTCCGCCGTAGGTGTGGCAAATCGCTACTTCCTTCCCACCTGCACCATCTTCATCGTTATCTATGTGACATACTGTCCCATCATAAGGCGCGAGAATGTCAAATGTCTCACCTGGCGTCATAGATGCAATGTCCAGTGCATAGGTATTGTCCCACGTCCCATGGTCGTAGTGAGACGTTGCACCGTTTGTTCCTTGGGTGATTCGTGCTGCTCCCTCCCACGGTGCTTTAAATGTAGGTTGATCGCTGTGTGGCGTGGGAGTTATGACATAATTTTGCAACGACGAAAGATCTCCATTGAAGACATCCAGATCCACATCCCCCTCGATTCCCGAAACCTGACCTTTATCACTATATTGCCAAAAAGCCCAGTTTGTCCATATTCCAGTGTTTGGACTTAAACTCGGATCATACTTCCAATGCGCGATCCAAAGATCATTCTGATTTATATCCTGCTTCAAATAGTTTGTTGCATAATTTGGATTCACATAGATTATCGGATATACACCTGTTTTGGCGTGAACTGTAGAGATCCAAGTTTTCACCCATTCAGAAAGTGCTTCTTTTCCCAAAGAGGCACCACATTCCAAGTCTAATACAGGTCTGAGATAGCCCTCGGAGATGTACTTGCCTGCGATATCGACAAAATAACTCGCCTCATCAGTAGCACTGTTCCCTAAATCTGGCCTAGCAAAGTGGTATGCCCCAACAAGCATTTCGTTTGCGAATGCACTGTCCATGTTTGTTTGAAATTTTGGATCAGTGTATCCTTTACCTTCTGTCGCCTTAACAAATGCAAATGATTTACCGGAGTTGTGGACACTACGCCAGTTTATATTATTTTGATGATGCGAAACGTCGATGCCAAATGCCCTGTTATTACTGGTAGTGAATGTCGTATCAGCACCATAAACGGTTCCCGCACTGTTGGATGCCACTGCCCGGTAGTGATATGTCGTTCCGGGCGAGAGACCTGTGAGAGATTGGCTGAACGTGCCGGCCGAACTCTTTGCCTGAGTACCTGTCGTCGAGCCATACGATGTTGTGGTGCCGTACTGGAAGTAAACCGTGCATGAGGACGCTCCCCCCATCGATGAGAGGTAGCCGTTCAATGTTGCCTGATTAGAACCGACATTTGTGGCCGAACTTGTACTTACGGAAGGAGAGACGATTGGTTCTGGTGTGAAGGTCACGGTAAAAGTGCGTGACTTGGTTGCACCGCTGGTATCCCTTAACGTCACTGTCCATGTCCATCGTTTAGTCTGTGTACTATCTACGTTGGATAGCACTCTGGCTTGCAACGTCATGGCAGTATCAGAGTTAACTGTCACCAGAGAGTTCCAGTTGGTGTCACCCTTGTTCCAGGTCTGACTGCCACTATCTGATCCACTCCAGGAAAAAGTCACCTGATTGACGTTTTTGAAGTTGCTGCCAATGGCTACGAGTGTCACATCATAGGTCGATTGACTTGTTGTTATATCCGAAGGAGTAAGACTGGTAAAACTGAGTGTGCTTGCAGCCGATTCTGTTGTGAAGCTAAGAATATCTCCATGGCCCCAACCAGCACTGTTTTTTGCCCACGCTCTGTAGTAATATCTTGTATTCGGTGAAAGACCGCTTATTGTACTCGAGAAATAATTTCCAGATACAGTGACGGAATCACTCCATATCACCTTTTCCAGAGGGGTAGATGTATCCCAATCAAATCTCCGCTCGGTGATTGAAGAACCACCATCATTAGCAACCCAACCCCATATAGTGGCAGAACTCGAGGTGATGCTGGTTACTGTACTCGTACGTACGTCAGGTAGTGTAGCTGCTAAAACATCTACAGAATCACTTAGTTCAGACAGGGAAATAGCGGCTGACGATACATCAATTCCAATCAGTTCTGCCGCTGCCGGCGCCACCATCGCTACCAATACAAAAAGAACCACGAGAGAGAGTATCCGTTTCATCATCACGATCACGTATCCCTGATGCCAACCGGTCAATGATCTCCTGCTTGCCGAAAGGATGAGAGGGAGAATTGGTGAAGCAGGCATTGCGGGATAAGGTATCCGCTAAGTATTATCGATGGACGGTCGGTGAACGCTTCTCGCTTTGGTAAGCGGATCTCTCAAGACGATTGGATCGACTATTTTTGATATTACTAACACTGATCTTCAGATAAATAAAAACATTTCTCTTCTATCATGTGAGCGAGAGAAATTTTTCCTTAAAATCGCCCTCATGAAATGATTTTTCGTTCGAAGAAAGGTACCGTGGGTGCCCCGCCGACTCCTCCGCATAGGCTCCCTTCCATCGCCCTCACCTGCGCGCGCTGCCTGCCGGAAAGGTAACCGGGCCTGAAATGCATCGCATCCCGGCACCGCTCAGAAAAACACTTGCGCACAAGAAGACCGACAAGATTGATTCTGAGACGATTGTATTTCTGGCCTTCAAAGGGATGATCACACCATCCCGGATCATGCCGCGCCATCATCGCGACTTCCGGAAGCTGGTTCGGTTGCGCCACTTCCTTGTCCGCAAGCGAACTGACATCAAGAATCGGATCCATAGCATTCTTGACGGAGAACTCTTCCACCTCTCCAAGATCTCCACCGATATCTTCGGTGTCTCGGGCAAACGCATCCTGCAAGGGAACCTGGAGGGTGAATCGGTCGGATGATATTCTTCGGTCTCTTCCCCCTCATGTACGGGGACGCAAAGAGGAAGAGTTGCGTGACCTGCTCAACCAGACCCTCTCCCAGGGTGCTCTGATGCAGTTAGGCCACTGTCTCCGTGTTGTCAAGCAACTTGATACCGAGATCGAACAAATCACTGACGAAGTCTATGCGTATGTCGTCCAGAAATATCCTCGTGAATATCAGATTCTCACATCGGTCCCCACCGGTGTCAGGTTAAGGCCAATGTCTCTTCTATTCATACTCTCTTCTTAACAAGTGTTATTTTTCCTCGCGCCGCTTTGCGGCAATTCCGGTAGATTTATATTGTTTCCGGAGAATGACCACATGTCGCATAGATTCGGTAATGAAGGCCAAATATTGTGCTGTTTCCTGGAGAGACATCTCTCCTACGATCGCACTCTCGAATCGGCCCGGAGCACCGGGTTCTGTCATCGGATCCGGAAGATCCATCCTGTCAGTTTCATGCAGGTGTTTCTTTTTGCACCCTGTCTGCATTCCCATGCAACAATGGCAGAGATCTGGCGAACCTACCAAGATTGCACCGGAATAAATGTCACATATTCAAGTTTTACCGAACGTCTCAGGCTGGGACACAAGTAGAAAATGATCCGGATGCTTATAAAGGTCTGATGGAAATAACTCCAACTTGAGGTTCTTTTGGGGCACCTGTGGGGTTGTGTCCCAGCCTGAATCATTTGGGATTATGATTTTTGTCTCTTCAGCATTACGTAGAAGTGTACTCTCCCCATTGCACCCGCGATTCCTTGGAAATTGACAGCTTCCCACTTCTCTTTGCCACGCTCATTTAATAACTGGGCGAGTTTGCTTTCATTTGTTTCTGAAATTAGCATGTATTCCCACATTTTCTTTCTCCTCCCTAGATCATTTTTTGTTTAACTTGTTGTTTGATGATAGCCCTTTTCCACAAAGAACATACCATCAATTTACTAAAAGCGAACATAGCATATATACTCATCGAAATATAATTTCATAGGCAAAAAGAACCACAATATGAAATAACAACGTAATTAGCCAAAGGATTCTCAGCCAAATATATAAAAACGAAAACATCTATATACGGTCTGGTGCTGTGAGGTCGTCCCAAAATAGTTTGCAAATCTATGGTTCATCCCGATCAGAACACAGAGCTACAAGATATTTGTCACCTGGGTCGTTAAAGTGGTCAAATTTGAAACCGGTTTCTACCCAGATATCGCCGCGTGGGGGAGGGACCGGGGGTAGTGCTCTACTTTACAACTGAATTGAATAACTCAGAAATTCCCTCCATGTCCAGACGTGATCCGTAACTCCTTCTTTCATTGCCGGTGTTGTGCCCTTCTTCGCATCAATGAAGTTGTTCATGAACTGGAACATGTTTAATGCGCCAACATATGCCGCGATCTTCTTGGTGAATGATGCGGTCTTCCTCCCGAACCGACTGGTCCTCTGTCGGATCTTATTGTTGTACCCTTCAACAACCGAGGTTGAGATGACCTCATCTGTTGGTTCTCCCCAGATTGCCTCTCGGATTACGGCAATACGGCGATTTTCCTTCCGTTGTTTGATCACCTGATCATAGGTGATACAAGGTTCACAGTACAACTTCGCTAATCCCTCGCGATACTAGGGATTGCCATCCGTAGCAACGATAACCGGGGCATTTGGCATTGGTAAAGGGAGATTCTCAAAAACCAGGTCAAGGAAGTGCGTGCAGGTTGCTTCTGTTCGCTTTCCACCGAAATGGGCAAGGATGAACCCTGAATCGCTCTTGATAGCAAGATAGGTCCACCAATCACCGCATTCCCGGTCTTGCGGTCCATCACAGTGCTTGTTTTTTTTGGACGAAGGTCCAGAGTTCATCCAGTTCAATCCTGCCAAGAGGGGGGTTCTGCTGAAAGGATTCGTTCAGGAGTTCAGCATGTTCACCAATTAGCCGATAATACCGGATAATTGTGCCCTGATGATGGCCAGTTATCCGTGAAACACCGCGGATCGAGGTTTTCTCCATGCTATGTTTGCAGATAAGTTCGACGCTCTCACGGGGCAAGCGCGAGTCGTAGAGCGGTGTTTTCGCTCACCTAAAAGTGATCCACCTTAGCTATCACTTTTGTCTTCTCCCGGATGAATCCTTGGGTGATCCCCGCTGGCGGAAACTGGTTCCGGCCATGTTCAGTATGCAGACTCATCCAACCAGTTCTCTGCATCGATCTTATGGAGCAGGAAACTATAAGGATTAGGGTTCGCCCGGGATCGGGGAGTGCTCCAGCATTGACCCGTTCGACCCGCCCCCCCTACTCCCCGCTCCCCCCGTACACCACCTGCCCGAAGCTGATGCACCCGTCCCCGAGGGGGTACTCCCGGTTCATAACCACCTCAAGGCCGGCAGCCTGAACCTCGCCGAGAACCGTCTCCCGGATCGCCTTATTATACGCCACGCCGCCCGAGAGCGCCACCCGGGGATCCCCCGCTCCTCCGCTACGCGAACCGCCATCGCGGCGATCCCCCGGGCGAGGTTATACTGGACCGACGCGGCGACGTCGTTCGCCCGCTCGCCGGCCAGCAACCGCCGGTGTGCCTCCGAGAGGAGCGCCTGCGTCGAAAAGACCTCGCAGGCGGGAGAGAGTCGAGAGAGGTGGGAGAAAGCGGCATGACTGGTACCCTCTCCAGCTAACCTTTTTTCTTTCGCTGGCCGTTGCCGGTATCACATCGGTCTCTGTGTCTCAGTAATTCTTCCTGGGGAACTCTCCTGTGGCAAGTTTTCCGGAGCTTGCGGGCCGAAAAGGGTAGCCCGTCCTGAAAAATAGGTGGATCTCCATCCGGTTTGCGGTGCTGTCAGATGACCTCAAACCAGATGTCCCGGAGCCCGACATTGTACTGGGCGATGAAGAGTGCGTCGCCGACCTCGATCACGTTGTTCGCGCGGACGTCGGTCTTCCGGAATTGTTCAGTGTCGGTGTCCGGCTGCTCCCGGAGCCCCACGACCTCCTGGAGGACAGTGAGGGTGTCGGCCTGGTTTACTTTGCCATCCTCGTTGGCGTCCCCGAAGAGGACCGGGGTGACTTTGATGTAGCTGGGCTTCGTGGCGGTTGAGAGGCCACCATCCACTGTGAGCGTGACGGTGTGGTTGCCGGGGACGGTGTAGGTGTGGACCGGGTGCTGCTTGGTCGAGGTGTTGCCGTCGCCGAAAGACCAGGACCACGATGTTGGGTCGCCGGTCGAGGTGTCGGTGAACCGGGCGGTGAGCGGGATGGTGCCGGAGGTGACGTTCGCGGTGAAGTTTGCCGCCGGCGCCGAGCCGACGACTGTGAAGTTCAGCGTGACGTAGATGTCATTGACACCCGGCGAGTCCAGGGCGTTAATGAGTGCAGTCACGGCGTCGGCGGGCTGCAGGTCGGTGAGTGTCACGTTGGTAATGCCCTCTCCGTAGATTACTCCGGTGGCGGTGTCGGCCATGACCCCGTAGTTATGATCCACTGGGTGCTGGACAACCACGTAGTACTGCCCTTCCTGTAGCATGTCGGTATCATCTAAGATGCACTCGAAGGTGCCGTCGGCTTCAACGTTCCAGAATCGTGCCTCCAGTGCTCCACCGTACCGGCCGTAGTAGTTCGGGCCGAAGATCCAGAGTTGCACATGGGGCGGCGCTCCCCCTGCGATCCCGGTGATCTGGAACTCATCGCCCGGGGTAATGGTGGCGCTGGAAGCCTCGGCGATGATGAAGGGAGGTTGGAGCTGGATGGTGGCCGTGGCGTACACGGCATCGGGGAGATGAGTCGCGTCCCGGGGTGCGGAGACAGCGTAGATCGTGTACACTCCCTCTTCCAGCGATCCACCCAGGATACCTTGAGTGTTCCACCGGTACTCCCATGAATCGTCGATCTCGACATCCATGATGGTAAACGTCGACGGATTATCGTTGATCACGGGCATTGAAAGGTTCATGAGGTTTACCCCGGTTGCGTCCAGCCCCGCGCCGGTCAGGAAGAGGTAGGTCAGTACGCTGTCGGTGTTCATCCCCGACAGGTGGATTTCGTCGCCGATTGTGGCGTTTCCGTCCCCGAGCACTCTGATGCTGATCGTCCCGTGCTCGACGATGATGTAATCGATCATGGACTTCTCATCGCTGCCGTAAGGGTTGCTTGCCGTCAGGGTTACCGTATAGGTGCCCCCCACCGTGTAGGTGTGGGTCGGGTGCTGCTCGGTCGAGGTCGCGCCGTCACCGAAGGACCAGGACCAGGAGGTCGGACCACCGGTCGAGGTGTCGGTGAATCGAACCGCGAGCGGGGCGGGGCCGGCGGTGGTGTTGGCCGTAAAGTTTGCGACCGGTGCTGATACCGGGGCGGCCCGCTGGTGGAGGCTGGAGATGACATGCTCGTTTTTGGTACACGACCACTCACAGGGGGTCGCCGAGGAGAATGCGACACTGGTGACGTTCTGTGGAAGGAGCTCCACAGGAAGGGTCACTGCGGTTCCCACGGGTGCAGTCGCCGATGTCGAGTTCCGGACTTCCCAGATCGCGCAGGCCGGTGCATAGGTCACCGGCCGGAGCGGATCGACTTCCACTGCACAGGAGAAGGTATACTGCCGTCCGGCCTCGATCGCGGATCGGTTGATTGTAAACTGGACTCTCGCACTCTCTTCTCTGAGGTTAAGGAGAGGGAGGTCAGTCGAGATCATGCCCGGGACGATTGCAGACCGGAGATCGTCGGTCTCGGTGCAGTCGATCCTGCCCCAGAGATTGTCGAGGTCGACGGTATCAAAGATCATCTTCAGGGTGACCTGTTGCACGCCCGCTTCGGTGAAGACCATCCTGTTGCAGGAGCGCTCCAGCGTCACGCCGGACGTCCGGGTTGCAAACACCGATGTCGTTGCCGAGGTCGAGAGCGCCGTGCCGGGGCCGATCGCGGCCGATGGGGGGAACGTCCAGGTCACCCGCGTCCCGTTGATCTCTGCGTAGGCGGGGTCGGTGCCGATGATCTCCGGTGCATCAAGAACAAACGAGAGGTTGCCGAGGATGCTCTCCCGGTTCTCCGGGAGGTTGTAGGCACCTGTGTAATACGTCAGCCTGCAGGGAGATGCGCCGCTTGCGATGGTGTCGTTAAACGTGCTCCGGTTGTAGTTGACGTTGAAGATGAGTTCGGCGTTCGGGAGCGCCGGGTGCACCCGGATGTAGTGCTCCTTTGTCACCGTGTTGTTTCCGTTGCCGTTCGAGACCGTGAGCGAGACGGTGTGGTTGCCGGGGACGGTGTAGGTGTGGATGGGGTGCTGCTCGTCGGAGGTGTTGCCGTCGCCGAAGGACCAGAGCCATGAGGTCGGGTTACCGGAGGAAGTATCATTAAATTGAACTGTATGTGGGACTGCGCCGCTTCTTACGTCAACAGTAAAGTCAGCATGTAATTCTTGATGATCTATGATATTTTCGATAAGAGTGATCTGGTTCGATCCAACCATTGTAGCGCTATGCGAACCTAGGCCGTCAAATGCACCTATAATAACTTTCGTCTCAGTTCCCTCGCCGGTTGCATCGAGTCCGCACATCACAATATCTGCAACGTTGATGTCACCGGCTACCTCTTCACCGTACGTGATGTTGAACCGGACAAGTCCGGTAGTGTTCTCGTAATTGATAGATGGAGCAGTGCTGGAAACGTTGACAAATTCAACGATTGAGCTGTTGAAGGCGAAGGTTCCCGTAATATACTGAAGATCTGTACAGTTGGTTAGGATGATTGGAACGGACCCGAAGCCCCCTTCGGAGATGGTAATATTCGCACTTTCCAACTCCATCCTTGAAGATTTCACGTCAACCGTAGCATTCGCAATATTGTTCGAATAGGATTCCTCGATAACCTCATCGCACGAGTTAATCAACACAATGATTGTATGCAGATTTGCCCTGGCCTTCCACTGAGCGGTGATGCTTGCTGAGCCACCCGTCGGGATGTCGAGCGCCCTGTTGTCTATAATATGCCTGAGTGAGTTTATATAGGTATAAACAGTAACACTGACATTTGTTGCGTCTGCGGACCCGATATTGGAGATTGTTGCAGCAATGTTGATATCTTCTCCGGCAAGCGGGTCCTGCGGTGTGATGGTGATGTCATCGATCGTGAGGTCAGGATATTCCATGAGAGTGATGAAGTTTCGGGTGATTCGGGATAGTGTCACATCCCCAATCGTCCACGAACCGTTCGCAATTATGAGATATGTTCCTGGTTCTGCCGTATCGGTAAACGTGTTCGAATAGACGCCGTCCCCTGCCGTGTCATCTCCGGAGGTTCCATCGTCATGGAGGGAAAGAAGGTTCAGTGATCCATCAGGGCTCTTTACCGTCGCGGTGACTATTGCACCTGTGCAGGGTTCAGAGTCCAATCCGTAATAGACGTCTACGGGGAGTGCGTCTCCGGGTTTGGTTCCCTGGGCATCGGGAAGTACCTCGAAGATTATCGGGTTGATCTGGTAACTGGCAGCGGTGAGTTCTACAGAGTTGCCCGGGATTGAGACCGGATGAATCGTGACGTTCCATGTGCCGGGAGCCGCACCGATCGAATATTCGCACTGATCTTCGGAGACTACTGTGTCAGTTACGGTTCCGTTTGGTGCAGTAAATGATAGCGAGAGTGTGCCTTCATCCCAGAGGAAGAGGAGTCGAGCTGAGGTGGTAAACGGTTCGATTGTAAGCGCCAGATTCAGATCCTCCGATTGGGAGACGTTCGTGGAGATCCAGTCGCTCCAGAACCCGGTTTCGGAACTCATATTCGTCTCCTTCGACTGATCAGAGGTGGTCAGCCAGTTAAGGGAGCGCATTTCTGCAACAGATTGCAGGTCGGCATCAGGGTTGCTGAGGAACTCCGCAAGATAATTCATAATCTGCTGTTTTCCCCACGGATTGAGGTGGTCTCCGTCAATCCCGACGATAGGTGCCACGGTTAGTTTGGCACTGTTGTAGGAGACAACAGTATCTCCTTTGTTCGTCACGCCCGGAAGCCTTTTACTATACAGTGTGTTTCCAGTCAGGGGATTCGATATAGTTACGAAGTAGTGCGAGGGCGTGAGGAGGTTCTGGGATGCTATGACAACATATCCCGACGGGTCTTGGATCTTGTCTGTGACCAAACCTTGACTCATGTAGAAATCAGAGGAGTATGGACGTTCATTTCCATTCAGGTCGACGATAAATTGATGATATGGAGCCATTTGACCTGCCGCTGTAGTATCATATTGGTCAAGGCCGAATTCAACAGCATAATTGTATGTCGAGGGTATCAGTTCATCTGCAACTACATCGATCACAGTAGTAAGCCCAAACGTAGTGGCGAGCGTATAGGCCTTCTTAAAATCGCTTGCATAGCCTAGTAGTGCTCTTAAATCAGCCCATTCACTCCCGTGGTTGGGGGTCTGAACCATTATCAGCTTCCCCACGTCATCGCGTCCGCCCTGTTTCTCGATGTAATACCTCGATACGAGTCCTCCCATACTATGGGCGACAATATCAACTTTCTCTGCTCCGGTCTCCTCTTTTAGTCCCGCAATCCTCTGTTCGAGGCGTCCTGAGAACAGAGGGATGTTTCCGAAGAAGGTTTGGGCTTTACTATCTGCATACTCCACGGTCACTGCGTAGTGATCCGCGGAAAAAGTCTGGAATCCCTCGCTGTTCTCAATATCTTCCGCAAGAGAGAAGATGCCATGCACGAAGAGTACTGGGCGCCCCACGAACACTTCCCTGGATTCGGAAATTGCATCCGTTAGGCCCGGATCAGTGTTGCTTCCGATCCGGAGGCGGATCGTATACGGATTCTTTGCCGGATTGACCGCCGCCGAGTTGATCTTTCCGTCCCACGTGAGATAGCCCTGGCCTCCAGAGGTCACTGTTTTTATAATTTTCCCGATCTTCTCTCCGTTTTTATCAGAGATCTCCATAACCATCTGACCGGAATAGTCTGCCGGCGTGATGAGATAGTGGATGTATATCAACCTGTTATCCTTGGATAAAGAGTCGATCCATAAATTCTGCGATCCCACTAAAGTAATGGATGGGTCCTCCTTTTGTTGTTTCTCTGCTGGTCGGGATACGAAAATTGCGGTGTTTTTTATCTGTTTTTGGCCGTCAGGATTCTCAACAAGGAGATTCCAGTATCCTTCTGGTGCACCATTTAAATCGACCGTGGCACGGATTCGGGATGTTGATTCGAATTTTTCATCTGACCGGATTATATGTTGCTCGTATTCTGCATGTTGTAACTGCACTGTGATATCGGGATTGAATCCGTTTCCAGTTACTGTCAGTGTTGATCTGCCGACATTGATGATACCATTTGGTATCACATCATCAATTTTCAGGTTTGGGGATTCTGAATGGGTAGTTGTAAATGTTTGATATTCTGCTGCATCAATGGGTTCTGGATTTGATGAGCCCTGCGAATCTTTGTGAACAGCACGATAGTAATATGTGGTGCCTGGTTTTAGCCCTGTGAGGCGATACTCATAATTTGGATTCGTGGCAGAGATCGTTATGAAACCAACCTTTGTTTTGTCGCCATCCTCCTCATGATATCTAAAACAGACATCATAGGTTTCACCTGCTTTGCCGTTCGTGAGATGACCGTGCAGGGTGGCACTAGTCTCTGTGATATCAGCGGCAGGATCGGTGTGTAATTTAGGCAGGGTGGGTGTAGGATAAATGATGCCTTTATCAGTCTCTATATAATCTATGAGGAACCCATATGCCGTGTAACTGTTACTCGTGGTTAACTTGACCCTGACCGTATCTGTGGTCTGCCACTCGGTCCAGAAATCCTCATCATCATAATATGAACCGTAATACTCCAGTTGGTGACCCTGATCGTCATAGATTGTCAGACTATCAGCGGATGCCAGTTCGAGCTTCTTGAAATGGATCCGTATCTGATTGGCACCTGATTGCGAGATCTTCCAGATATACTCAAAATTATTGGCATAAGGGTGATACGACTCTGCTAAATGCTCGGTGGGTGGAACTTTCTCCTTCCTGTACTCGATCTGGTCGATGAGAAAGCCATATGCCGTATATTGGTTGTCCGTAACTAACTTCACTCTGAGCGTATCGGTGGTCTGCCACTCAGTCCAGAAATCTTCTTTATCGTCGTATGTCCCATAAGATACTAACTCTTTACTCTGGTCATTGTAAATCGTGAGCCGATCATAACTCGCCAGTTCAAGTTTATCGAAATGGAGTCGCATCTGGTCAGCACCGGGTTGAGAGATCTTCCAGGTGTACTCAAAATTATTGGCGTAGGGATGATCGGACTCCACAGTGATGGGCTGTGAGATGCTCTCACTGTTCATCTCATTAATGGCATAGTTCCCGAAGTTATCACGACTCTCTTGGTTAAGAAGAGAAGGAGTACTGGTGTTCTCATCAACTTCTATCGCTGCTATCGCTGGCACCATCGCTACCAGTGCAAAAAACACTACAAGAAAGACTACCTGCTTCATCACCCCATCACACATCCTTGAGCCGACCCGTTCAGGAGCCCCTGCATGCCGGAGAGGTAGGTGTGTGGTGTTAATGCAAGTAGTGTTGTGACCCCCGGTTGGTTTGGGGATCGTGCTGATGTATCGATGATGGTCGATGAACGCTTCTCGTTTTGGGTAAGCCAGTCACTCAAGGCGCCGGGTCGGCTATCTTACTATGAACGATAGTGATCGTTGAGCAAGGAAAAACGTTTCTCTTTTACCGTCGAGCAGGCAAACCATTTTCGCCAGAATTGTTCTCAGGAAATGGAATTTCGTTTGAAAGGAGGCCTCGGAGAGCCCCGCCACCTCCCGGGCCGGCTCAACCCCCCTGCGCGTGCTGCCTGCCGGTCCCGGCGCTCTCTTCGGGAGAACAAACCGCTGGTGGTAGAGCCGGATTGGCAAAAAGCGAGGAGATTGAGTGCAACGCAGAAACAGGGTAGGTGGCAGCCCACGGGATGAAGTGTGCGCCAGCAGCATCCCGCTCTACCCGATACCGCGGATCGTGGCCGGTGCGATCGACCGATGCAGCAGGAGATCCGCACTGTCCGGATGAGATGCCACCACTACGCTGTCACCGTCATCCGGACGAAGCAGGAGGCGGCCGGCCATGACTGAGCCCGGCACCTCAGGAGCCTGCTCTTCTACGGCAGGATGAAGATTTAAGCGGCGAACCCCTGAGTGTGGTCACCATGCTCGCCTCCTCTGGCGGGATGGCCGAGGTCCGGGCGATCGCCGATGGCGTCACCCACGCTGGCTACTTCGACGATTATAAGGCCCTCGTCCGCTCTCTTCATCCTCTTCCGCGGGTGCGGCTGCCCGGCATGGCCGGCTCCGGCGCCCTCTTCGGCTAAACCTTTTTTGCGTCCGACGGGCCGGCGGCATTTCACCGATCCAGGTTCCGGAGATTCCTCCCAGAGCAGTTCTTTTGCTGGCCGGTTATTTTACTCAGACGAAGTACTCAGCGATCCTGCATTACAGCCAGGGTCTCCACTACTGCCCGCTTGAACTCCGGGAGGTCATCCCTGACTATAGCCCAAACGGCCTCCAGATCCACCCTCATATACTGGTGGATCAGGATATCTCGGAGTCCGGCAATCCGCCGCCATGGGATATCCGGGCGCTCTTCCTTCAGAAATTCCGGGACCCGCTTCACGGCCTCACCGATGACCTCAAAGTTTCGTACCACTGCATCCTGTGTCATCGGAGAATCTGTGAACACTTCCCACCCTCCCCGGGTGTAGTCCTCAATCCTTTCGATAGATTCGATGATATGGATGAGGTAGAGTCTGTTGTCGCTCACAGTGGCACGGCCTCCCGGCAGATGCGATCTCTGATGTACCAGTGCAGTCCCTTCTCGGTAACCACGTCAACCCTGCTGCCGAGCAGATCCTCCAGGTCCTGGGCGAGCGCGATATGGTCGAGGAGGCTCCTCCCCGACTCGAACTCGACGGGGAGGTCGAGGTCGCTTGCTGGAGTCTCCTCGCCCCGTGCCACCGAACCGAAGATCCTGATCGTGCGGGCGCCGTGCCTGATCGCGATCTCAAGGATTTCGTCTTTTCTTTCGAGCAGTTCAGTATGTAGACTCATCCAATCTGTTCTCTGCATCGATCTTGTGGCGCGGGGAACTATAAGGATTAGGGTTCGCCCGGGATCGGGGAGCGCTCCAGGCATAAGCCCGTTTGACCCGGTCTCCACCCTACTCCCGCATATGGTGGTGGCGTATCTCCAGACCTACCATGAGGCGGAGAAAGCGGATATTGAAGACCTGCTGCTGAACAAGGTTTCTAATGCTCTGAATGAGGACCAAAAGCACCAGTTCATCAAGTTCCTCCTGAAGGAGATGCGAAAGGAGGGGACGATCGTGGCTGTTGGGAGGACGAGGGGCGCGAAGTGGGTGCTCACCTCCTCCTCGGAGAAGCTATGATTGAGGATCCGATTGGAGCAATGATCTCAAATATACTGCGCTACATTGCAAAATAAGCGCCACTTCATCGATATCATGAGGCAGAGATTGGGGGGCGATTGTCGAAGATTGTCGAATCGGCGTCAAATGTCCGGGCTTGAATCGTAAAATAACCCGATTTCCATTGAGATTGGAGATCCAGGATTGGACGAAGATTGTCGGAGTATTGCAGACAGATCCCACGACCCCCAATGCCCGGGCGATCACGGCCGGAGCGTTCCTTCACCACGCCCGGCGTGCAGGGACCGCGGCCGTCGATCCTATTCCCCGCTCCCCCCGTAGACCACCTGTCCGAAGCTGATGCACCCGTCCCCGAGGGGGTACTCCCGGTTCATAACCACCTCAAGGCCGGCAGCCCGAACCTCGCCGAGAACCGTCCCCCGGATCGCCTTATTATACGCCACACCGCCCGAGAGCGCCACCCGGGGGATCCCCCGCTCCTCCGCTACGCGGACAGCCATCACGGCGATCCCCCGGGCGAGGTTATACTGGACCGATGCGGCGATATCCCCGACCCGCGCGCCGGCCAGCAACCGCCGATGTGCCTCTGAGAGGAGCGCCCGCGTCGAGAGGACCTCGCACCCTCCGTCGCGCGAGAACTCGATCTCCCAGGCCGCCGGCTGCCCCGCATACGCCGCCGACTCGAGCTTCATCGCCGGTTCCCCATCGTAAGTCCGCTCCCGGCAGATCCCGAGGAGGGCCGCCGCCGCATCCAGCACTCGGCCGGTGCTCGATGTCGCGGCGACGTTTAACCCCCGTTCCACCTGCCGGGAGAGGACCGTGAGCTCCATATCGCTCCAGCCCCGTGAAACGAGCAGGTCCCGGATCGGATCCGTCGGCAGGATCCCGTACAGCATCCGCTCCGGGAACCGGGTGGCAAGATCGCCGCCCGGCATCGGGACGACCTCCAGGTGGGCGACCCGGTCGAGGTGCGGGACCCGCCCGGCAAAGACCTCCCCGCCCCAGACCGTCCCGTCGTCGCCGTAGCCCACGCCGTCGATCGCTATCCCGACGCACTCATCGCGGGTCACGGCGGCGATGTGCGCCCGGTGGTGCTGGACGGGAAGCAACTCCGCCCCGGTCGCCTCCGCGACCTCCCGGGCGTAGCGGGTCGAGAGGAACTGCGGGTGGAGGTCGTGGACGACCGTATCGTATCGTGCGCCGACGAGCCCCCCGATCTTCTCCGCCGTCTCCTGCAGGTAGGCAAGGGTCTGTGGGTTCCTGACGTTTCCCACGTGGGGCGACGTGATGCAGAACCCGTTCCGGTAGACCGAGACGTTCGCGTTCAGTTCCGGGCCGACGCCGAGGATGCACGCATCGCCAAGATCGATCGCCGCCCGTTTCGGGGCAAGGCCCCGCGAGAGACGGATGATGTAGCCGTCCCTGACGACCGAGTCGTCGCACCGGTTGACGATCCGGCGGTCGTGGGTGAGTATGTAGTCCACCTCGCCCGAGAGCCGGCCGAGGGCGACCGCGAGATCCGTGATCATCGGGTAGCCCGGCAGGTTCGCGCTCGTCATGATGAGGAGCGGGTGGGCAAGGTGCGCAAAGAGGAGGTGGTGCAGACCGGTGTAGGGGAGCATGCACCCGATGGTGTGAAGGTTCGATATACCCGCGTGAGACGCGGGATCCCGTTTCGCGAGCACCACGATCGGCCGCTCCCGCGAGCGGAGAATCCGCCGGTCCTCGTCCGAGACGACCGCGATCCGCTCCACTTCGCCCGCGGTCGCCATCACCGCGAGAGGCTGCTCCGTCCGGCCCAGGCGGCGTTTCAGTTCGCCGGCCGCCTCCTCGATGCAGGCGATGTGGAACCCCCCGATCCCCCGGACGGCGACGATAAAACCCGCGTCGAGGAGGGATGCCGCCTCGCGGATGGGATCCCCCAAAACCGGCGTCCCGTCCGACCGGAGGAGGGAGAGACGGGGGCCGCAGGCGGCACAGGCGATCGTCTGGGCGTGGTGGCGCCGGCACGACGGGTCGGTGTACTCACTCTCGCAGGCGGCACACATCGGGAACGCCTCCATGGCGGTGCGTTCCCGGTCGTAGGGGATGGCGGTGATGATGCTGTAGCGGGGGCCGCAGTTGACGCAGGACGTGGCCCAGTATCCCTCGTAGCGCCCGCCCGGCGTGAGGATATCGCCGACGCAGTCGTCGCAGATCGCGACGTCGGCCGGAATGAACCCCGAGAGGCTTCCCGAGGAACTCTCGAGTATGACGAACTCTTCGGGCCGGTTGCCGCGCAGATCCCTGACCTCCACCGAGTCGATGCGGGATAGCGGCGGCCCGCGGGAGACCGCCCCTAAAAATTCCTCGAAACGGTCCCCGAAGGCATGGATCTCCACCTCGCTCCCGAGGTTCTTGACGGTCCCGGTGATATCGAATTTCTGCGCCTGCGCATAGACGAAGGGGCGAAATCCGACCCCCTGGACGATGCCCCGTATGATGATGGTGCCCTGTGTACGCATCGAAAATTCAGCAAAAATTTATGGAGTTATACCACGATATAATAATAGGGTATCGCATTGACGGGACATATTAAAATTCTTAACGATCCGGTGGAACTGGTTCCTCTTCTTATAACGTTCAATAATGCAGACTATAAAAGAATCTACGAGCTCTTAAACAAGACCTGGCTGACCGAAGAAGAACTGGGGGCCCACGCCGATACCTCGACCGTGATCGCGTGCCTCTCCATCCTCAGGAAGGGCAACCTGGTCGAGGAGCAGTGGCGGATGCCGAAACCCGGAGAGAAACCGACGAAGGAATACCGGGCGACATACAGCAAATTCAGGGCCAGTTTTCAATGTTCCATGGGCGATATCGGGGACCTTCTGCACATCGCCATATCCAACGATGCAGGCCTCCGCTCGATCGTAGACTCGGTCGAACAGGAGATCGTAGCCGGGACCACATCGATCGGCGATATATCCCGAAAGTACGGGGTCAGCCCGATCTTCATCAGGGGGCTTGCAAAGAGGATCCCCGGTCTCGATGTGAAAGGGCAGGGAATGGTGCTGCTTGACCGACTACACTGACGATCCGCTCTACGTCATCCTGCGCAGCAAGCGCGAAGCCACCCGGTTCCAGATCCTCGTGGAGATCGCCGAGCACCAGCCATCCATTCGCCAGCAGGAGATCGCCGGGAAACTCGGCGTGACACCGCAGGCGGTCTCCGAATACATCAGGGAGATGGTGGACGAGGGGCTCGTCACCGCTCACGGCCGGGGGCGGTATGAGGTGACCAAGAGCGGCATCGAGTGGGTCCTGCGGCACGCCGAGGCGCTCGAGTCCTATGCCCGCCACATCAACCGCGACATCATCCAGCAGGTCGCCGTCTGGACGGCCATCGCCCGGGAGGATATACGGAAAGGGGATACGGTCGGCGTCCTGATGCAGGACGGGTGGCTCTATGCGACGAAGCAGGAGCAGAACGCCACGGGCAGGGCGACGATGGATGCAAAACCCGGGGAGGACCTCGGTGTCGCCCAGTTAAACGGCCTCATCGAGCACGAGGAGGGGCTCATCCACGTCTGCAAGGTGCCGCGGGTGGAGCGGGGCGGGTCGCGGAAGGTCTCGCCCGATCTCCTCCGGGCCGCCGTCCGGGATGCGGAGATGGTGGCCGCCGTCGGCCTCGAGTCCTACGTGGCCCTCAGGAAGGCGGATATCGAGCCCGATATGTTCTTTGGCTCGCGGGAAGGGGTCATCGAGGCGGCGTTCCACGGCCGGGAGTGCGCGATACTCATCGTCGACGAGGAGTTTACCGACTTCCTCAAACGGCTCGAGGCGACGGGGCTTGCCTACACGATCCATGACCTGCTCGCATCATGATGGTCATCGTCCAGCCCCAGAAAGGCACGTATAAGCTATTATTCGTCGAAAGCGGGCGTGTCGAAGGTTCCGGGTACGTCGACCTGACCGCGACGCCGAAAGGCCAGCGCCCCAAGAACTTCAAGATGCGCCGGCGGGGAAAACAGCTCAAGCCCACCCCGACCCGTGACCTCATAACGCTCCTGCGCCGGTCTTCGGTCCACCTTGCGGGGAGGAGCCCGGAGTTCGAGTCGTTCCTTGCCGACCTCCAGATCCATTCGTCCCGGATCGATATCTGCCGCTACTGCCAGCTTGAGGACCGGTTCGTCCCCGTCGATAAGGCGACCGGTGTCCGGTACGGCGGAGAGTGGATCTGCATGGAGTGTGCAAAACGCGAGATGCGCCGGGAACTCGGCTACATGGGTAAGTTCGGCGGATCCGTGCTCGTCCATCTCGAGAAACTCCTTGCCCAGGTCCGCGACCTCGACCGGGTGCTCGCGTCGGTGGGGCCGGAGAAGCCCGACCGGTCGCGGACCCTCTTTGACCGGCTCGAGGCGCACGAGGTCCAGAAGACCGCCCATATCACCGACCTTGCCCTGCCCCCCGCGTTTGCAAAGGCCGCCGGCATCGAGTACCTGATGCCCGTCCAGCAGCTCGCCGTCCAGAGCGGGCTTCTTGAGGGGCAGCACCTCCTCGTCGTCTCCGCCACCGCGAGCGGCAAGACGTTCATCGGGGAGATGGCCGGCATGAAGAACTTCCTCGAAGGGCGGGGGAGGATGCTCTTCCTGGTCCCGCTGGTCGCGCTCGCAAACCAGAAGTATCAGCGGTTCCGCGACCGTTACGGCCACCTGGTGCGGGTTGCCCTGCAGACCGGGGTGAGCCGTCTCAACCTCCCCGAGACTCGCCCGGCCGGGGAGCGGGATATCGGCGCCCCCGTCGTGGTGGGGACCTACGAGGGGATCGATCACGCCCTCCGCACCGGGCGGCCCATGAAAGGCATCGGGACCGTCGTCATCGACGAGGTCCAGATGCTCGAGGACCCCGACCGGGGCCACCGCCTCGACGGGCTGATCGCCCGCCTCAAGCAGATCGCCCCCGATGCCCAGTTCCTCTACCTCTCGGCCACGATCGGCATGCCGGGGCTGCTTGCGGAGAAACTCCGGGCAAACCTTGTTCGCTACGCGGACAGGCCGGTGCCGCTGGAGCGCCACCTCCTCTTCATCGAACGTGCAAAGAAGATCGGGTTCATCAAACAGATGGTCGCCGAGGAGTACAAGATCCGGTCGTCCAAAGGCTACCGGGGGCAGACGATCGTCTTCACGAATTCGCGGGCCCGGTGCCACGTCATCGCCGATACCCTCGGGAAGAATGCTGCGCCCTACCACGCGGGGCTGACCGCCCAGGAGCGCCGCGACGTGGAACGGCGGTTTGCAAACGGCGAAGTTGCGGCCGTCGTGACCACGGCGGCGCTCGCCGCCGGCGTCGACTTCCCGGCATCGCAGGTGATATTCGACGCTCTCGCGATGGGCATCCAGTGGCTGACCGTCCAGGAGTTCCACCAGATGATGGGCCGGGCCGGCCGGCCCGACTTCCACGACCTCGGCCGGGTGGTCATACT
>ENA-UOUL01002721-UOUL01002721.1-bioreactor-metagenome-genome-assembly--contig:-NODE-2721-length-19984-cov-4.549053_pt1 | contig 19984 bp, 14 predicted proteins | sample MGYA00249838_ERZ747220 | MGnify/ENA primary metagenome ERZ747220 (study PRJEB28778, sample SAMN05720191) | bioreactor metagenome | isolation source: Anaerobic biogas reactor | place: USA:Washington...
GAGGAGCGCCCCGACCTAACGCACATCCAGAGCTGCTACCTCCTCTCGGTGGGCGTCATCCATGCCGCGCGGGACGTCGGCTGCCCCACGGTGGTGAGCTTGCACGACTACTGGTTCATGTGCCCGCGCATCACCATGTTGCGGCCCGACGACGTCTGTTGCGCCGGCCCCGGAGACCCCTACGCCTGCTCGTGGTGCCTGATGACGGAGCAGCGCCGGTACCGCTATCTCGACGCGGCCACGCGTGGCCTGGGCGGCCTGAGCATGGCCCGCGCCCTGCGCTGGGACGTGGCGGCGCGGGTGCTGGCCGGCCCCGCCAGCCCGGCGGCGCTTGAGCGGCGCGGTCGCGTGCTGGGCGAGGCGCTGTTGCGCGCCGATGCACTCGTCACGCCCTCGCCCTACGTGCGTTACCTGCTGCATGCGCAGGGGTTCCCGCCAGAGCGCGTGCGCCTCGTGCCCCACGGCCTGGCGCTCACCGATGAGGCGTTGGCCGCTCGCGCTGAGGCGCCGCCGGCATACGCCAGGCGCTTTGCGTACCTGGGGCAGGTGATCGCCCCCAAGGGGCTGCATGTGCTGCTGCGCGCCTTTGACGGGTTGCGCCGCTCGCACCACGACGCCGAGTTGCATGTATACGGCGACGGCCTCGGGCTGCCCTACGAGCAGCGCCAGCGGCGGACGGCCGGCGAGCGCGACGGCGTGTACTGGCACGGGCGGTATGCCCCGGAGGAGGTCTGGCGCGTCCTGCGGGAGGTGGACGTGGTCGTGGTGCCCTCGTTGTGGCGCGAGATCGGCCCCCTGGTCATGACGGAGGCGCTGGCCGCCGGCCGGCCGGTGGTGGCCTCCGACCTGCCCAACATGCACTATGCGGTGCGCCATGGGGAGAACGGCCTCCTCTTCCGCCCCGGCAATCATGGCGACCTCCAGCGACAGCTCCGGCGACTCGCCGACGAGGAGGGGCTCGTGGCGCGGCTGCGGGCGGGAATCGCCCCTGCACGCTCCAGAGAGCGCGAGATGGCGGGGCTGATGGCCGTGTACCGCATGGCGACGGAGCGTGCGGAGCCACTCGCCAAGACGGAGGTCGCGGGGCACGCTGCAGTCGGAGTGGGTCGCATCGCCGCGCGACGCAACGGACAGGTCTAGAGGGGGACGAAGGACATGCTCATACCACACCATCGCGTATCAGGATCGGGAGCCGACGCCCCTTATACCGTGATCGGCCGGGCGGGCGGCGGCGCCGGAGGATGGGTATCGTGACCCCTCACGTCTGCATCGTCGTGCTCAACTGGAACGATCGTGACGAGACGTTGACCTGTCTCGAGGCGCTGCGTGGCCTGGACTATGCCTCCTGCGAGGTGGTGGTGGTCGACAACGGCTCGGCCGACGACTCGGTGGCCACCATCCGGGATCGTCACCCAGAGGTGACGGTACTGGAGGCGGGGGCCAACCTCGGCTTTACCGGGGGCAACAACCTAGGGCTGCGCTGGGCGCTGGAGCGTGGCGCCGATTACGGGCTGCTGCTGAACAATGACACGGACCTCACCCCCGATTTCCTCACCCGCACCGTCGCCGCCGCCGAGAGCGACCCGCGCATCGCCATCGCCAGCCCTCTGATCCTGTACCACACCCGGCGCGACACCATCTGGTCGGCAGGGGGGCACATCGATTGGCGACGCGGCACCGCCGCCATGATGGGCCTGAACGAGGAGGACCGCGGGCAGTTCGGCAGCACGCCATACGATGTCGACTTTGTGACCGGCTGCGCGCTGCTGATCAAGGCGGACGTCATGCGGCAACTGGGGCTGCTCGACGACCGTTTCTTTGTCTACTATGAGGATACGGAATGGTGTGTGCGGGTGCGGCGCGCCGGGTATCGCGCGGTGGTCGCCCCGCTGGCGCGTATCTGGCACAAGATCACGCCCGAGGCTCGCGAGGCGTCACCGCGGGTACACTATCTCATGACGCGCAACCGCCTCCTCTTTCTGCGGGTGACCCGCGCGGGGCCGATGGCGTGGTTGTACACCTTGTTGGCCGACTATGGCCGAACGCTACTCAGCTGGTCGCTGCGACCGCGCTGGCGGTCCAAGCGTCTTCAGCGACGGGCGATGATCCGGGCGATACTCGATGCGGGGCGCGGACGATGGGGCGCCTACACCGAGATGGCGTGGGGCTGACATGCACGGGCGTATCAGCGACGGACGCCGGCAGGCGCCGGCGGAAATGCGGGGCTGACATGAACGACAGGGCATGCATTCGGGAATTCCTTCGTGACTGCTTTATCCTGGACGGCGAACTAGACGAGCTGAGTGACGACGCATCATTCCTGGAGAACGGCATCGTCGACTCGACCGGCGTCCTCGAACTGGTGCTATTCATCGAGGAGATCTTTGGCATCGAGGTGGCGGACGACGAGGTGATCCCCGCCAACTTTGACTCGGTCAACCGCATGGTGGCCTATATCGCCGCCAAGCGGGCCGAGATCGACGCCCGCGCGGCCAAGGGAGCGTGAGCCCATGCTGGTTCACGAGTTCCTCGAGCAGAGCGCTGCGCGCTATCCCACCAAGACCGCCCTGGTGTGCGGCAACCGACGCCTGAGCTATGGCGAGATCGATGCCCAGGCCGATCGGTTGGCCTCGTCCCTGCGGCGGGCGGGGGTGTGCCGCGGCGACCGCGTCGTCATCACACTGCCCAACACACCCGAGGCCGTAGTGAGCCTCTTTGCCGCTCTCAAGGCCGACGCCGTGTTCGTGATGGTGAATCCTACCACCAAGGCGGACAAGCTGGGATACATCCTGGCGAACTGCCGCCCCACGGCGCTCATCGCCGATGCCCGCCAGGCGGTCGTGGTGGAGCAAGCGGTGGCCGTCTCTCCCTCGGTGCGCTGCCTGGTGGTGGTGGGCGGCGCAATCGTGGGGCCCGTCACACGCGAGCACGGCGGCTCTATCGCCGGCGTGTCATGGGCGGACGCCCTCGCCGACGGCGATGAGGGGCGTCCGCCCCGTCGCGCCATCGACCTGGACCTGGCGGCGCTGATTTATACCTCCGGGAGCACCGGCCGCCCCAAGGGGGTGATGGCCACCCATCTCAACATGGTGACCGCCGCCACCTCCATCACCACTTACCTCGAGGCCGTGCCCGAGGACGTGGTGATCGACGCGCTGCCCCTCTCGTTCGACTATGGCCTCTATCAGGTGCTCATGGCGAGCCGGGTGGGCGCCACCCTCGTGCTGGAACGGAGGGTAGCCTATCCCCAGATGCTCGTGGACCGCATGGCGCAGGAGGGGGTCACCGGCCTGCCCGGCGTGCCGACGCTCTTTGCGCTCTTGCTGCAGCTCAGCGGCCTGGAGCGCTGCCACCTGCCCCAGCTGCGCTACATCACCAACACCGGCGCCGCCCTGCCGGTGGAGCACATCCGCCGGCTGCGCGCCGCCTTTCCGCACGCCCGGCTCTACTCCATGTACGGCCTCACCGAGTGCAAGCGCGTGAGCTACCTCCCGCCGGAGGAGGTCGACCGCCGACCGCGTTCCGTCGGCATCGCCATGCCGAACACGGAGGTGTGGGTCGAGGACGCGGGGGGCAACCGCCTCGGCCCGGGCCAGGTGGGAGAACTCGTGGTGCGCGGCGCCCACGTGACGCGTGGGTACTGGGAGGACCCCGAGGCGACGATGCGCGCCTTTGGGCCTGGCCCGTTCCCGGGCGAGACGGTGCTGCACACGGGCGACCTCTTTACCATGGACGCCGACGGTTTCCTGTACTTTGTCGGGCGGCAGGATGACATCATCAAGACGCGCGGCGAGAAGGTGAGCCCCCGCGAGGTGGAGAACGTCCTCTACGGCCTACCCGAGACCGCCGAGGCGGCCGTCGTCGGCGTGCCCGACCCTGTCCTCGGGGAGGCGATCAAGGCGTACATCGTGCCGCTGAACGGCAGCAACCTGACGGAGCAGGACGTCATCCGTCACTGCCGTATCCACCTGGAGGACCACATGGTGCCGACCCAGATCGAGTTTTGCATCGAGTTGCCCAAGACGGATTCGGGCAAGATTCACAAGGCGGGGCTGCGACGGGAGGCGCAGCACACAGGCTGATGTGTGGCATTGTGGGTTGGGTCAACACTGAGCCGGGCGAGCCCGTCCGTTCCGAGGCGCTGGGGCGCATGCTGGCGATGATCCGCCATCGCGGGCCCGACGCCTTTGGCGTCTATCTCGGCGACGGGGTGGGCCTGGGCAGCGCGCGGCTGAGCATCATCGACCTGGAGGGGGGGCAACAACCGATCTCCAACGAGGATGGGACGGTCTGGATCGTCTACAACGGCGAGGTGTTCAACTATATCGAGTTGCGCGCCGAGCTGGAGGCGGCTGGGCACGTCTTTGCCACGCGGTCCGACACCGAGGTGATCGTGCACCTCTACGAGGAGCACGGCGCCTCGTTCGTGGACCACCTGAACGGGCAGTTCGCCTTGGCGCTGTGGGACGAACGGGCGCGGTCGCTGCTGCTGGCTCGCGATCGCCTCGGCATCCGGCCGCTGTACTATACCGTCTCGGGAGGGAGGTTCCTGTTCGCGTCCGAGATCAAGGCGCTCCTGGCGGCGCCGGGCGTGTCCGCCACCATCGACCCGCGATCATTGGCACAGGTGCTGACGTTCTGGACCACTCTGTCGCCTCACACGGCCTTTCGTGGGATCGAATCCCTGCCGCCGGGCCACACTCTAAGGCTCGCCGGCGGGCGCATCGCGCTGCGGCGCTACTGGGCCCCCGACCTGACGGAGGAGGAACGGCCCGGCCGCACGGTGGACGATGCCGCCCACGAGCTGTTCTCCCTGCTGGTGGACGCCACGCGCCTCCGCCTGCGAGCCGACGTGCCGGTGGGGGCTTACCTTAGCGGCGGACTGGACTCGTCCACCACGGCGGCGCTGGTGCGGCTGTACACCGATCGACGCCTGTGCACCTTTGGCATCGGGTTCAGCGATCCGGCGTTCGACGAGACGCCGCACCAGGAGCGCATGAGCGCCTTCCTGGGGACCGAACACCGCGCCATCCGCTGCACGCCGGGCGCGCTGGGCGACGCCTTCCCTGACGTCGTATGGCACTGCGAGATGCCGCTCCTGCGCACGGCGCCGGCCCCCATGTACCTCCTCTCCGGCCTGGTGCACGACGAGGGGTACCGCGTGGTGCTCACCGGGGAGGGCGCGGACGAGATCCTCGGAGGGTACGACATCTATAAGGAGGCCAAGATTCGTCGCTTCTGGGCGCAGCGCCCTGACTCGCTGTGGCGGGCGCTCCTCCTGCGCCGCCTCTACCCGTACGTGGCGCCCCTGTCCGGCGAGACGGACGCCTATCTGCGCGGCATCTTTGGCCGCAACCTGACCGACACCGACGATCCCTTGTACTCGCATCGCCTGCGCTGGAGCAACACCGCCCGCTGCAGCCGCTTTCTCGCCCCGGACGTACGGCAGAGCCTGCGCGACTATGATCCCGTGGCCGAGCTTGGCGACCGCCTGCCGGCCGCCTTCTCGACGTGGTCGCCCTTGGGGCGCGCCCAGTACCTGGAGATGACCGTCTTTATGGCCGAGTACCTCCTCTCCTCCCAGGGAGATCGCATGAGCATGGCCCACTCTGTCGAGGGGCGCTACCCGTTCCTCGACCATCGGGTGGTCGAGTTCTGCGCCCGCCTGCCGGCCCGGTTCAAGCTGGCAGGACTCCGCGAAAAGTGGGTGCTCCGGCGGGCGATGGCGCCCATCCTACCGGACGAGGTGGTGCGGCGACGCAAGCAGCCCTACCGGGCGCCCATCGCCCGGACGTTCGCCGGCCCCGCTCGCCCCGACTATGTGGCCGAGTCGCTGGCGCCCCGGGCCCTGGCCGACTCTGGCCTGTTCAACGCCAGCTTTGTTGAGCGCCTCGTCGCCAAATGCGACCGGGTCGGGGCGCTGAGTGAGGTGGATGAGATGGCGCTGGTCGCGGTGATTTCGACCCAGTTGCTGCACGGGCAGTTCGTGGCCGATTTCCGCCCGGCAAGGGCGATAGGCACCGACGAGATGGTGGTCTGCGGGCCGTCGGTGGCACGCGGGGCGAGGGTATCGCCACGGGCAGCGGTATCCCACGGGATAGGAGAGTAGCCATGCGCACCTGCCAGCGATGTGTGTTACCCGCCTCCTTTCCCGGCGCCGATCTGGACGCCGACGGCGTGTGTGCCTACTGCCGGCGCGACCGCGCCACCGAGGCGTCGCGGGAGCGACAGCGCGAGGGTCTACGGGCGCGCTTTCGGGCGCTGTGCTCCGAGCACCGCGGCCGGGGGCCGTACGACTGCCTGCTGGCGTGGAGTGGAGGCAAGGACAGCACCTACACCCTCTCCCTGCTGCGTCGGCGCTACGGACTGCGAGTGCTGGCCTACACTTTCGACAACGGGTTTGTTGCGCCCCAAGCCATGGAGAACATGCGTCGCATATCCGAGGCGCTGGGCGTCGACCACGTCATTGTACGGCCGCGCTTCGACCTGCTGCGGGTCCTCTTTTTCCGGGCGGCGGAGCGACCCGAGGCGTTCAGCCTCAAAGCCCTGACGCGCGCCAGCGGCGTGTGCAACGCCTGCATGGGCATGGCCAAGGGCGTCGGCCTACAGCTGGCGCTCCGCCACGCCGTGCCCATCATCGCGTACGGCTGGTCGCCCGGGCAGGCGCCCGTATCGTCCGCCCTATTTCGGCGCAGCGCCGGCATGTATCGCCCCATGGTGGACGCCCTGATGGAGCCGCTGCAGCGCCTGGCGGACGATGACGTATCGCCCTACTTTCCGGCCATCGACGACTGGGAGCGGGTCGAGGTCCCGCCTCTGGACGTCGCCCCGCTCCTCTTTTGCCGATACGACGAGGCCGAGATCGCCGACGAGATCGGCGCGCTCGGATGGCGCCGGCCGCCGGACACCGACCCCAACTCGTCCAACTGCTTGCTGAACGCGTACGGCAACGCCATGCACCGCGCCCGCTTTGGATTCCACCCGTATGCGTTGGAACTGGCCAACCTGGTGCGTCTGGGTGCCATGGCGCGCCACGAGGCGCTCGCGCGCCTGGAGGAGCCTGAGGATCCCGCCGTTGTCGCGATGGTCCGCCTTCGCCTAGGGGTTGCCGACGCCGGCGGCTGTTATGAACGCGCCGTCGCGACAACGTCGGCCGAGTCGATCGATAGAACGGAGCACCTGCCATGAGAGGCGTCTCGCGTCGTGCCATGCTCAGGGCCGCCCTGGCCGCCGCCGCCCTGGCCCTGCCACAATCGGTCCGCCGCCTGGCGATCCAGGCCCAGTCGGGGGCGGGCAGCCTGCATCTGCCCGTCATCGTCGCTCGGCCCAGCCCCACCCCCAGCCCGACGCCCAGCCCAACTCCGAGCGTCGAACCGACCCCGGTCTCGCCCGGCCCATCGCCGACCATGGAGCCGCGCCCGCCCTCGGGACCCGTCGTGGGAGATGGGCACGTGGTGCACGTCCATGCCGCGGGGGCCACGCACTGGGACTATGGCAGCAACTACTATGGCGACTATGTCGATCAGAGCGTGGTGGACGCGATGATGGACGTGGGCGTCATGACGCTCACCGGGCTCGGCTCGGTGGCCGAGGCGTGGCGCGCCATCGTGCCCGAGTACGTCCCGGGCAGGGCAGTCGCCGTCAAGGTGAACATGAACAACTGCTACCACTGCGAGCTGCCGCGCGTGGGATGTCAGGAGTGGCAGCTCGCCCTGAACGCCCTCATCCACCCGGTGAACGCCGTGGTGAGCGGCCTAAAGCGCGCCTATCCGGCGTTCGAGGAGCGCGACGTCTGGGTGTACGAGGGTACCATCGGCAACTCCCCGCCCGAGAGCAGGCGCCGCATCTCGTCCAGGGTGACCGCCGGTTGCCGGTACCCGGGGGTGCGGTTTTTCGACACGGGCTGTGTCGAGCCCGCCGGCTATGACAGCACCTCGCCAACGGCGCTGGTTACCTGGCGCCCGCCCGCGGGGATACCGACGCCCCCCGCCATGCAGGTGACCGACGTCCTGGTCGAGGCGTCCTACGTCATCAACATGCCGATCATGCGCCGCCATGGGGGCGCGGGCGTCACACTGGCATTCAAGAACCACTTTGGCTCCGTGGCGAACTGCAGCCCTCTACACGACTGGCTCCTCCGCGACGAACTCTACCCGGCGGGCGTGGTCTATAGCGCCCTCGTGGACCTCTACCTGAACCCGAATATCGCCGGCAAGACGGTGCTGACGGTGGGCGACGGGCTTTACGGCAACTGGGAGAGTAACACCACCAAGGCCAAGCCCTGGCGCACCTTTGGGGGAGCGGCCGCCAACAGCCTGTTTCTCGCCGCCGATCCCGTAGCCATCGACTGCGTGATGACCGACTTGCTGCACGCCGAGATGGCGGTGATGCCCGAGGCGGACGGGTATCTCCGGGTGGCCGCCCAGGCGGGCTTGGGCGTGTACGAGCGCGGCGACCCCTGGGGCGGTGGGTACGCCAGCATCCGCTACGACCGCAGGGAGGTGTAGGCGACGTGATCGGTGGCGCCATCTCAAGTGCACCAAGGCGCGGACGATGAAGCGACAGATCCTGCTCCTGCGGGGGCTGGCGATCCTCGCTGTGGTGGCGCACCACGCCGCCGCGTGGGGATTCGTGGCCATGTTCTGGTGGACACACCGCTACACGACCACATCTGTCCCCGATTATAGCGGGATGGGGAGCCCGGCCTACTGGCTCCTCATGGTACCGAACCAGGCGGCCCTCTTTTCGGTGCCGGCGTTCCTGTTCATCTCGGGGCTGTCGGCGGCCTACAGCGTCGGCACGGGCCCCCTCAGGGGGGATTGGCGGATCGTGCGCGCCAGGCTGGGCGCCATCATCGGGCCCTATCTCGTCTGGTCGCTCGTCATGTTCGCCATAGACGCCGCACTGGGCGTGCGGCTCTCGCCGGCAGAGTACCTCGGGCGCCTGCTCATCGGGAGGGCCGTCGACGCCTACTATTTCGTGCCGCTGCTCGTCCAGTTCTACCTCGTCTCGCCGCTCGTGGTGCGAGGCGTTCGGTCCAGGCCTTGGGCGGTGCTGGGCGTCGCCGCCGCCCTTCAGGCGGCGTGCACGCTCCTCCCCTACTTGGGCTTCTCGACGGTCACCGCCGCCGGGACGCGCGTACCCCTCGTCGTTCCAGCGTGGTTGCTGGTGCAATGGCCCGTGTACTATGTGCTGGGAACCATCGTGGGCGCCCATCCGCGGCAGGCGTCGCGGGTGCTCAACCGTCTCCGCGCCCCACTGATCGCCCTCACCGCAACGCTAGGGGTGCTGACACTACTCGAGTCGGAGGTCCTGTGGCGCCTGACCGCCGACTGGGATTGGGCGCACGGCAATCAGCGCCTGTCGTCGGGCCTCTATGCCCTGGCGTTCGTGCTCCTGGCGACGACGTGGCGCATCAGGCCGACGTCGCTGACGCGCGCCGTGGGGCGCGCCGGCGCTCTGTCGTACGGCATTTATCTCATGCACCCCAAGGCGCTGGAGCTGAGCGCCCGCGCCGTCTATCACCTGGCGCCGGGCCTACTGAGCCGTCAGGTGCCGTTCGTGATGCTGCTATTCGCCGTCCCGCTGGCGGGCTGCTGGCTGGCCATGACGCTCATGGCGCGCTCGCCGGCGCGCCGCGTGTATCACGTCGTCTTTGGTTGAGATCGCCAACCCAGGCCGGCCCCCATCGCCCCCCATCATCTTCCCATCGCGCTCAACACAGCATCGGCGCCGGCCCCACCAGGGGGTTCGAGTGCGCGTGCTCTTGTTGTCCTCATGGTTTCCCCATCCGCCCGATAACGGCGCCAGAATCCGCGTCCTGAATATCGTGCGGCAGTTGGCGCGCGACGGCCATCACATCACGTTGCTGTCTTTTTGCCGCCGGCCCGCCTCGGACGACGCCCTCGCCGCCGTGCGGCGCCTGTGCAGCGATGTGCGGACGACGCCCTACATCGCCTTCCGCCCGGGGCGGGTGCGGGCTCTGGTGGGGCTGCTCTCCACGCGCCCCCGCTCGCTCATAGACACCTACAGCGACCAGATGGCCGACCTCGTGCGCGGGGCCTGCGCGGCGGAGCACTATGACGTGGCGATCGCCTCCACTATCGAGATGGCGCCCTACGCGCTACTGGCGGAAGGCATGCCGCGCCTCCTTGAGGAGGTGGAACTGGCGACGCTGCGAGAGCAGGCCGCGCAGGGCAACCTGGCGCAGCGCGCCCGGTATGGCCTGACGTGGCGCAAAACGGCCCACTATGTGCGGCGAATGGTCGAGCGCTTTGACGCCTGCACCGTCGTGTCGGCGCAGGAGCGCGCACTTCTCGCCGAGGTGGCCCCCGGGTACGACCGGGCGGTGATCGTCCCCAACGGCGTCGACCTCGATGCCTATGCCGGAGACTTTGGTGTGCCCGAGCCGAACACCCTCATCCACACCGGCGCGCTGAGCTACCGGGCGAACTATGACGCCGTGGACTACCTCCTCCGCGAGATATACCCGCTCGTGCGCCGGTGCCGTCCCACCGCCACGCTGCGCATCACCGGGTCTACCGACGGGCTAGACCTGAGCGGCCTGCCGGCGTCGCCCGGGGCCGTCTATACCGGCTACCTTCCCGACATCCGCCCCGCCATCGCGCGGAGTTGGGTGTCGGTGGTGCCCTTGCGCGTCGGCGGCGGCACCCGGCTCAAGATCTTGGAGGCGATGGCGCTGGGCACGCCCGTGGTGGCCACCAGCAAGGGCGCCGAGGGGCTCGACGTGTGCCATGGGGAGAATATCCTCATCGGCGATACGCCGATGCGTTTCGCCGGTGCGGTGGTGGACGTCCTCAAAGACCCACGCCTGCGAGCGCGGCTGGCCGCCGGGGGGAGGAGCTTGGTGACGGAACGCTACGGCTGGCAGCGCATCGGGCCCGGGCTCTGCGCCCTGGTGCGCGACATCGCCGGGAGGGCGCCATGATCGCCGCCATCCGACGCGCCGTGCTCGTGACGCGCCAGAGCGCCTGGCGCTGGCTGCTGGCGCTGGCGGTGCTGGCCGCCACGGCCGCGTTGGGCTACGTGGCGCCGCGCCTCGATGCCAAGTATGTCCTGGTCGCAGCCCTCGCGGTGCCGGCGGCGGTGATGCTGCTGAACAACCTGGCCCTCGGCGTGCCCGCTATGGTGCTTGCCGCCCTGGTGGTGCGCTTTACGCTGCCCACGGGCACCGAGTCCCGCATCGTCGCCAGCCTGCTCGTGACGGGTGGGGTGCTGGTGCTGTGGATCGTGCGCATGGCGCTCGTGGAGCGCCGCCTCAGCCTGCGCCCCTCCCGTGCCAACGCGCCGCTGCTGGCCTTTGTCGGCATCGCCGTCGTGTCCTATATCTGGAGCAACGCTTTTCGCGACCCGATGGTCATCGCGTGGTCCTCATGGCCGCTGGTCCAACTGGGGGCGCTGGCGGTGATCGTCCTCCTGCCGGGCGCGTTCTGGCTGACGGCCAACCTCCTGCCGGGGCGCCGCTGGATCGAGGCGCTGGCCGTCATCATGATCGTAGCGGGCGTGGTGGCCACCGTGAAGGACTATGCCGGGCTATCCCTCGACTTTTTACAGGTGCGGCCCCTCTTCCCCACCTGGTTCGCGGCGGTGGCGGCCGGCCAGGGGCTGTACAACCGCAGGCTGCCGGTGCCGGTGCGCGGGTTCCTGCTCTTTGCGGTGGTCGCGCAGCTCTACTACCTCGTCTTTGGCGTGATGAGCTGGGTCTCCGCCTGGCTCCCCACCGGCCTGGCGCTCATGGTGGTGGTGGCGCTACGGTCGCGGCCCCTTCTCATCCTCATGGTCATCCTGGCCGTCATCATGGTGGCCGTCAACGTCGACTACCTGCAGCTCGCCCTGGCCGAGGAGCAGGAGACGAGCCTCTTTACGCGCATGGACGCCTATGTGGTGAACTGGCGCGTCACGGGCAAGCACCTCCTGTTCGGCACGGGCCCGGCGGGATACGCCGTCTACTATATGTCCTACTTTCCCGAGATGGCCATGGCCACCCACAGCAACTACCTCGATATCGTCTCGCAGACCGGCATCCTGGGGCTGCTGGCGTTCCTGGCCTTCCTGCTCGCCTCGGGCAGACTGGCGGTCGACCTGGGCCGGGTCACGCATGGGCGACGCGACTTTGCCGAGGGGTTCGCGGCCGCGTACGCCGGCGGGCTCGCCGCCATGGTGGTGGCCGCCGCGCTCGGCGACTGGGTGCTGCCCTTTGTGTACACCCAGACCATCGCCGGCTTTGACTATGCGCTGTACACCTGGGTGATGCTGGGAGCCGGCCAGGCGCTGCACTACCTGATCTCAACCGAGTCCATGGGAGGAGCATGATGACGTCGGGCATATCGGTGGTCATTGTGAACTGGAACACGCGCCGTCTGCTCGAGTGCTGCCTGCGGTCGATCCTGACGGTGGGAGAGGGCCTCGTGCGCGAGGTGATCGTGGTGGACAATGGCTCTACCGACGACAGCGTGGCCATGGCGCGGGACCGTTTTCCCCAGGTGCGCCTCGTAGAGAATGCCGCGAACGAGGGGTTCGCGCGGGCCAACAATCGGGGCGTGGGACTGGCGCGCACCGATCTCGTCCTACTCCTCAACACCGATGCCTTTCTCGCCCCGGGCGCGCTGCGCGCCCTCATCGAGTTGGCGGCGAGCAAACCGAACGCCGCCCTGGTAGGCGCGCAGTTGCGCCACGCGGACGGCAGCTTTCAGGCGTCGTACACGGCGTTCCCCACCCTCGCACAAGAGTTCCTCATCCTCTCCGGCCTGGGCCGGGCGCTGTGGAGGCCCTGGTACCCCAGCCAAGACCCCGACGAGGGCGCGCCACGCACCGTGGATTATGTCGAGGGGGCGTGCATGCTGGTGCGGCGCTCAGCCTACCTCGCCGTGGGAGGGTTCGACGAGGGGTATTTCATGTACGCCGAGGATGTGGACCTGTGCCACACCCTCCACGACGCCGGTTGGGAGGTATGGTACCAGCCCGCCGCCGTGGTGACCCACCTGGGCGGGGGCAGCAGCGGGTCGCGCAAGCCGGAGCGGGAGGGCGATCTCTACCGCAGCCGGGTGCGCTACTTTCGCAAGCACCACGGCGACGCCGCCGCCGGCGTCCTCAAGGCGATGATCCTCGTCCTGACGTTCCTCAAGGGGCTGGTGCACGGCGCGCTGCGCCGCGCCAGCCGGGGGCAGAGGGGACGCGCCGTGCCGTCGCTGCGCGACCTCGCCACCCGCCTGAGGGGGGTGTAATGCGCGTCCTGATGCTCACCCAGGTCCTCCCCTATCCGCCCGACAGCGGCCCCAAGGTCAAGACGTGGAACGTCATCAAGTACCTGGCCCGCGACCACGCCATCACGCTCGCCTCGTTCACGCGCGGCGACCAGAGCGCCGACGTGGCCCACCTGCGGCGCTATTGCGAGGCGGTGCACACGGTCCCCATGGAGCGAGGCGTCCTACAGGACGGCCCGGCCATGGCCCGCAGCCTCGTCACCGGCCGGCCGTGGATGATGCTGCGCGATCATCGGCCCGCCATGGCGCGCCTCGTCGACCGCCTCGCCCGCGACGGACGGTTCGACGTCGTCCACGCCGACCAGCTCAATATGGCGCAGTATGCGCTGCGGGTGCCCGCGCGGCGGGTGCTCGACGCCCACAACGCCCTCTGGACCCTCTACCGGCGCCTGGCGGGCACCATGCCGCAGGGCCCGCGGCGCTGGCTCCTGGAGCGCGATTGGCGGCTGCTGCGCGCCTATGAGGGAAGCATGGTGCGCGCCTTTGACGCCGTCCTCGCCGTGAGCGACGAGGACCACGCCGCCCTCCTCGAGGCCGCCGGGACGCGGCGCGAGATCGCCGTCATCCCCATCGCGGTGGACACTGACGAGGTCCTTCCGGTGGCTCGGGGCGCGCAGGCCGATCACATCCTCCACGTGGGCACCATGTACTGGCCGCCCAACATCGACGGCATTCGCTGGTTCATCGAGGAAGTGCTGCCCCTCATCCGCGCGCGCCGACCGGAGGTGGCGTTCGACCTGGTGGGCGCCCGCCCGCCCGAGTGGCTGCTGGACCTCGCCGCACGCGACCCGGCCATCCGCGTGCCGGGGTACGTGCCAGACCTCACCCCCTACCTCGAGACGGCGGGTGCCTTTGTGGTGCCGCTGCGCGCCGGCGGCGGCATGCGCGTCAAGATCCTGAACGCCATGGCCCAGGCGATTCCCATCGTCTCGACGACGCTGGGGGCGGAGGGGATCGCCGTGGAGGACGGCGAGCACGTCCTCCTAGCGGACGCGCCGGAGGCCTTTGCCGAGGCGACGCTGCGCCTCCTCTCCGACCCGGACTATGCGGCGTCGCTCGCCGCCAGGGCGCGCGGCCTGGTGGAGAGCGCCTACGACATGCAGTCGGTGGGCCGGTACGTGAGCGAGGTGTACGCCGGCCTGGCGCTGGGAGCCCGGATGGCGCCCCACGGCTTCCCCGGGGTATCTGGGGAGATCGGACGATAGCAGATGCCATCGGATATACAGTCGGATCGTTATGTGAGGCCGATAGCGGCGGTCGACGCCAGGCGCGAGGCGCGGGTGAGCGTGATCCTGTTTCTCATCCTGCTGGCGTGCTATGTGTATACCTTTCCGCGCTGGGCCGATTGGAACCAGAACTCGCGCCTGAACCTCACCATGGCCATCGTCGACCGGGGGGTACTCTACATCGACGACTATTACCAGGGGCACACGCAGACAGGCGACTATGCCGAGTACGACGGGCACGTGTACAGCGACAAGGCGCCCGGGACGGCGCTGCTCGGCGTGCCGTTCTACTGGGCGTTTCGCACCGCGACGGGCGGCGAGGCCTTTCATTGGCTCGCCGGACGCCTGCAGGGGAGCGACGCCCTCGGCGAGACCCTAACCGAGGGCGGTACCGGCGTGCTACCGAGCAAGGTGTACGCCGCCATGGCGCTGGCCACCGTGACCCTGGGGGTGGTCGCGATCCCCGCGGCGCTACTGGGCGTGCTGCTCTACCGCTTCTCGCGCCTGGTGACGCCCGCCGCACTGCCGCGCGCCGGCGCGACCCTGCTGTACGGCCTGGCCACCAGCGCCTATCCCTACGCCGGCTCGTTCTATGGGCACCAGATGGTGGCGGCGACCCTTTTTGCGGCGTTCGCGCTGACCCACCGCATCGCATCGGGCAGGGGCGGGGCGCTGTCCACCTTGGGCGTGGGCCTGCTGCTGGGCTGGGCCGTGATCAGCGAGTACCCCGCCGCGCTCATCGCTGGGGCCATCGCCGTCTATCTCATCGCCCGCATCCCCCGCAAGGCCCACCTCGGTTGGGCGGTCGCCGGCGCCACGCTCCCTGGCGCGCTGTGGATGACGCACAACCTGGCCATCTATGGCCGGCCCATCACCTTTGGATACAGCTATTCCACGCTGTATATGGACAAGCACAACGTCGGCTTTCTCAGCCTCAGCTACCCCACCATCGGCGCCCTCTGGGCGATCACCTTTGGCTCCTTCCGAGGGCTATTCTACCTCTCGCCCGTCCTGCTACTGGCCTTGCCGGGGTTCGCCATCCTGGCGCGCAGGAGGGAGATACGCCCCGAGGTGTTGGTCTGCGCCTGGGCGATCGTCGCCTTCCTGGCGTTCAACGCCTCGTCGGTGATGTGGGAGGGAGGGTTCGCCGTCGGTCCACGCTACCTCGTCCCCATGCTGCCCTTCCTCGTGCCGCCGCTGGTCGCGGCGATAGAGTACCTGGGCCGACACGTGGCAGGGCGCGCCCTGACCGCCGTCCTGGCCGCCTGGTCGTTCCTGGCGGTGTGGGCCGAGACGCACGGCGGCCAGTCGTTCCCCGACTGGACGCCCGACCCCCTGTTTCGCTACTCGTTGGTGCGCCTGTGGCAGGGGGACGTGGCGCGGAACGCGGGCATGCTCATGGGACTGAGCGGGCTCGCCAGCCTCATACCCCTCGCCCTGGTGATAGGCGTGCTGCTCGCCGCGCTAATCCGCCTGATCGGCCGGCAACGGGGAGCGGAGAATGCGATCCCAGCTGGGGCGGGGGCAGTAGTACGCGTAGCGGGAGCGCTCCATGAATCTGATTGAGTCGCTGGAGGGGGTTCGCACCGCGCAGAGGCCGCGCCGGGTTGCGGCGGCATGGACGGCGTACCTGGCCGCGGAGTGGCGGTTCCTCCTCGCCGTGACGCTGGGCATCATCGCAGTGTCGTCGGTGCCGGTGGCGTTCGGCTACGTCTGGGCACCGCCCGACCGGTGGTTCTCGGGCATCGTCTACAACGTGCACGACGCCGCCCAGTACCTGTCGTGGATGCGCGAGGCGGGCCGCTCGCTGTTCGCCGAGAACATGCTCACCTCCGAACCCAACGACGCCGTGTTCCTCAACCTCCACTGGTGGATACCGGGGAGGCTGGGCGCCCTCGCCGGCCTGACGCCGCCGGCGATCCTGCAGATCTACCGGCTGCTGGCCATCCCCATGGCCGTCGTCGCGCTGGCGGTGTTTTGCCGCCTCCTCTTCGCCGAGGGGGAGAGACGGCGATTCTGCTTGCTCCTCACCATCGCGACCTCCGGCCTGGGATGGATCTGGGTGGTGGACAAGTACGCCGCGGGCCGCGCCGATATCGCGCATCCACTGGACGTCCACGGGCTGTCGGGCAACTTCTTTTGGACGATGGTGACGTCGCCCCACCTGGTCCTCGCCCTGGCGCTCCTCTTCCTCACGTTGGCCGCGGCCTACCTGGGGACCCGAGCCCGGACGCCGCGGACCACGGTGGTCGCCGGCGCCTTGGCGCTCCTCCTGGGGTTGGGCCATATTTATGACCTGGTCACCGTGTGGGCGGTCCTGGCCGTTTTCGGTCTGGTGAGCGTCCTGCAGCGCGGTTGGTCGACGACGCTCTTTGTGCGGCTGTTCACCGTGGTGGCCATCTCGAGCCCCAGCGTGGCGTACTGGGGATGGGTGTCGTCGGGCGCCAACCCGGTCTGGCAGCAGGCGCTCGGCCAGTACGACAACCTGGCGTCGTTCACGCCGTCGCCGCCGCACCTGGCGCTCTTTTTGGGTTTCACGTTCCTCGCGGCGCTGCCGGCCCTGTTCCGGCGCCGGGGATGGTCGCCCGAGAGCGGCCCCTGGGTGATGGTGCGGTGCTGGTTCGTCACGACGTTGGTGCTGGTCTACCTGCCGTTGCCGTTCCAGATCACGCTGCTGGCGGGGTACCCCCTCCCCATGGCCGCCCTCGCCACCCTCACGCTGTACGACCATGTCGTGCCATGGGCTCGCCGCCTGGGGGTGGCGCCGCGCGGCCATGCGGGCTGGCTGCCCTACCTCTTGCTCCTGCTGGTTGTCCCCACGAACCTCTACCTCGTGGCCTGGCGCGTCGTCGACCTGCGGCGGCTCGATTACCCTTACTACCTCCATCAGGACGACGTGGCCGCCATGGGGTGGCTGGAGGCCAACACGCGGCCGAGCGATGTAGTGCTCACCTCCTTCGCCGTCGGACACTATCTGCCGGGCATGGCCGGCAACAAGGCGTACCTCGCCAACGCCGTCATGACCACCGACTTTTACCACAAGCAGGAGCAGGCCGCGCGATTCTATAGCAAGGAGACGGACGACGCCTGGCGGCGCGCGTTCCTCGCGGAGAGCGGCGTGCGCTATGTATTCCATGGTCCCAGCGAGCGGCGGCTCGGAGAGTATGATCCCGTCGGATCCGACCTCTTCGAGCGTAGCTTTTCGCTGCCGCATACGGACGTCTACGAGGTGCGCCCATGAAGCGCGCCGCCCATGGTGGTCCCCGCGCGGCGCCCGACGGTGGAGGCGGCGTGCGAGCGGTGACTCGGGCCGCCCGTCCCCCCCATGGGGCGGACCTACGGGCGCCAGCGGCGGCCGCGCTGACGCGCGGCGCGACGCGGACCGAGGCGCTGCTGGTCGTCGCGCTGTTCCTCGTCGGCATCGGGACGCGCCTGGCCACCCGCAGCCACGTGCTGTACCACTGGGACTCGGTGAACTTTGCCTTGGCCCTGGAGCGCTATGACATCGCCGCGCACCAGCCACACCCGCCGGGCTATGTCCTCTACGTCCTGCTGGGGCGGCTCGTCAACGCCTTTGTGGAAGACGCCAACGCCAGCCTGGTGCTCATCAGTGTGGTGGCATCGGGACTGCTAATCCCCACGGCGTACCTTCTCGGGAGGGACCTGTTCGACCGCCGCACGGGCCTGTACGCCGCCCTCCTGGCCCTGACGGGGCCGCTGGTCTGGTTCTATGGCAGCGTGGCGCTCTCTTACATCGTCGAGCTGCTCCTTACGGGCACCATCGCGTGGCTATGCTACCACAGCCTCGAGGGAAGGCGGGGATACCTGCTGGCGGCCTCCGTGACCCTCGCCATCGCCGGCGGGGTGCGTCAGAACACGCTGCCCCTCATGCTGCCGCTGTGGCTGTTCTGCGTCGCGCGGGCAGACAGTCGCTGGCGGGTGGGGGCGGTCCTGGGGCTGGTCGTGCCCTCCCTGGCCTGGGGCGTCGCCATGCTGCGCCTCAGCGGCGGGCTGGAGGCGTATCTCCGCGCGGTGCTGGGCCAGGCCGGCGATACCGCCGTGGCGTCGGGGTTGGGGTCCGCCACGCGGGTGCTCACCAACTGGGCGCGCCTCACGGTCTATGCCGCCTATGCGCTGACGCTGGGCGTGGCGGTGCTGCCGCCTCTCGCGCTCGCGGGGCTGCAAGGGCTGCCGCGGCATCTGCCGCGGCGCCTGGCACGTCCCCGCTGGCAGGTGTTGGGTCTCTGGGTGGCGCCCAGCGCCCTCCTGTACTCGCTCTTTGTGCAGCAGGCCGGCTATTCCTTCACCTTTATGCTGGCGCTCATCCTACTCGTCGCCTACGGGCTGCGCCGACTCCTCGGACCTGGCGGCCCACCCTGGTTGCGCGGGCGAGACCTCTCGCCCTACGCCCTGGCGCTGGTGATAGCGTGCAACCTGGCGTTCTTTGTGGCGGCGCCGCCCTTTCTCTTTGGGCAGCGGAGACAGCTCCTGAGCGCGCCCTCGCTGCCGGCGATCCGGCAGCGCGACCGCAGCGTACGAGAGAGGGTCGCGCTGGTGCGCTCCACGTTCGACTCGGCCTCGACGCTGATCGTGGCGAGTTCCTTCGATTTTCGCCTTCCCGACTATTACCTGCGCGACTATCGCCGCCTCAGCGCCGTGGAGGAGGCGGGCGCCGGCCCGACGGCCATCGAGATTCCGGACGAGATCGACGCCGTGATCCTGTTCGATGAGGACCTGAGCCCGGCGCCGTCGGAGTGGCCGGCGCGCGAGGCGACGCTGCCGAGCGGCGCGGCGCTGCGCTGGCTATCGCGCGACGCCGGGCAGGACCTCATCCTGTCCGGCACCACCATCAGCCTATCGCCATCCGGAGGTCGTCCATGATTCCACGCATCGCGGGAGAGACGCCCACCCGCGCACCGCTGCGCGCCATCGTCGTCGCGCTCGTCTGCCTCGCGGCGCTGCTCCTGGCTGCGCCGGGGCACGGCGTCGCCCAGGATCCGGCGTCGGGCTGGAGCACACCCTACAACATCTCGCAATCGCCCCTGCGCTCCTGGTTCCCCGACATCAAGGTGGACGCTACCGGCAAGGTGCACGTCGTGTGGTGCGAGACGGAGCGCCGACGCGACGGGCGCGAGTACGAGTCGATCAACTATGCCCGTTGGGACGGCTATCACTGGTCCGACGCGCGCGACATCGTGGCGGCGCAGCCCGACATCCGCCGCAATGCCATCGCCATTGGAGGAAGCGAACTCCTCATGGTCCACAATGCCACCTCCATGAGGCGCTTGGGGCTGGTGTTCACCGCGGCGCCGCTGGAACAGGCCTGGCTGGCGCCGGCGTGGTCGGCCCCACCGCGGGCCTCTGGGTCACCGCCGAGCCCGTCGCCGACGAGGACCCGAGCGAGGAGGCCCTCCGCCTCGGCGCCGAGCTGCGCGCCACGCTGCGGGTCCTGGCCGAGCGCATCGGTGGCCGGGC
>ENA-UOUL01002725-UOUL01002725.1-bioreactor-metagenome-genome-assembly--contig:-NODE-2725-length-19963-cov-44.480690_pt1 | contig 19963 bp, 18 predicted proteins | sample MGYA00249838_ERZ747220 | MGnify/ENA primary metagenome ERZ747220 (study PRJEB28778, sample SAMN05720191) | bioreactor metagenome | isolation source: Anaerobic biogas reactor | place: USA:Washington...
CTCCCTGAACTGGCGCAGGGAGGATGCGAGGACCCTGGTCTTCCCGATCATCGCGGCGATCAGGAGGGTGTCGAGGACCTCGTCGCGGGATGCGCCTTCTTTCAGGGCGGCCCCTATATGGACTTTGAGGCAGCTGTCGGCGCCGGCAGACGCCGCAGCTGCAACGGCGATGAGCTCCGCGGTCTTTGAATCGAGAGAATCCGGGCGGGAGGTCCGGTAATCGGCGATGGTGGAGAGCGCGAAGACATCGGGCCGGTCACGGAGAATGGTGAAGATGAACGGCACGAGGCCGAGCATCTCTTTGACATCCGCCACGATATCGTCGCCGAGGTCGTCGGCGTGAGCGAGAAAATCGTCGATCAGTTGCTCGTTATCGGGTTGCATGGAACTGTCCTCTTCTATGATCCTGGACGGCGCCGACGATAAACTCGCGCGAAGGCCACGGAAGTTCGCGAGAGTCCGGCCGGCAGTGGTGTACGCTCCTTCCCGGCGGCAGCGTAAGCGGGCAGATCGCCACCCTGCCGGCTCCGCTGCAGGGTAGCCGTATACCTCGCCGGCACCGCCGCCCCGCCCGCGCCTTCGTAGGGATACCCATACGCTTCTGCCGGCAGCCCCCACCCCGCCCGCGCCTGCGGCAAAGGAGGCCCACGCAATTCGCTGGCACCCTTACTCCGCCGGCTTTTCCGCGGGAGTACCCATACTCTTCTGCTGGCACCCCCCCACCCCGCCCGCGCCTTCATGAGGGATACCCGTATATCTCGCCGGCACCCCCCACCCCACCCGCGCCTGCGGCGCTCCTCCCCCGCCCCCACCGGGCGGGGGCAGTGCGTGGTGATATCAGGTGAGCAGCTGTATCCGGGGTGATACCTGGTGAGCAGCTGTACTCGGGATGTAGCCGGCGGGCAGCCGTATCCGGGGTGTAGCTGGTGGGAAGCCGTGCCCGGTTTTTCTCCAGGATCTCCCCATGTGCTGGACCGTGGGGATATCGCCACGGGGGGTGGGGCCAACGGGGAGGGGGAACGAGTTCCCCCTCCCCTGTCTCCTACGCTCCAAATACCTTACTTCCCCGGCACCCCCACCCCGCCCGCGCCTTCGGCGCTCCTCCCCCGCCCCCATCGGGGGCGTGGGCAGTGCGTGGTGATATCAGGAGAGCAGCCGTATCCGGGGTGCAGCCGGTGGGCCACCGTGCCCGGTTTTTCTCCAGGATCTCCCCGTGCACTGGACCGTGGGGATATCGCCACGGGGGGTGGGGCCGACGGGGAGGGGGAACTCGTTCCCCCTCCCCTGTCTCCTACGCTCCAAATACCTTACTTCCCCGGCATCCCCCACCCCACCCGCGCCTGCGGCGCTCCTCCCCCGCCCCCTCCCGGGGGCGGGGTCCGTGCGTGGCGATACCTGGTGGGAAGCCGTATCCGGGGTGGAGCCGGCGGGCAACCGTATCCGGCTCTTTCCCACCTATCCCCATGCAGTGGACCGTGTGGATATCGCCACGGGGGGTGAGGCTGACGGGGAGGGGGAACTTGTTCCCCCTCCCCTGTCTCCCACACTCCAACCATCTTACTTCTCGCCGGCACCCCGCCCGCGCCTTCGCAGGGATACCCATGCACTTCTCCGGCAGCCCCCACCCCACCCGCGCCTTCGGCGCTCCTCCCCCGCCCCCGCCGCGGGGGCGCGGTCCGTGCGTGGCGATACCAGGTGGGAAGTCCGTATCCGGGGTGGAGCCGGCGGGCAACCGTATCCGGCTCTTTCCCACCTATCCCCTGTGCACTGGACCGTGGTGCATACGCCATTGGGGGAGGCGGCCTGCGGGGAGGGGGAACGCTTCCCCCCTCCCCTGTCCCTTGCGCCCCCCAGATCTCACACATCTCGGCAACCCTACTCGTGCTCCTTGCCGGCATCCCCCGCCCCGCACTCGATGATCCCCCCGTATCATCCCGAATCAAAAGAACACTATAAATACCGGCAGTATACCAGATACCGCCATTGACCGGACCCGACAACCCATGAAAGAATCTACCAGGTTCGCATTCGACATCAGCTGGGTATTTGTCAGCCAGATCGTCACCCTCGGCTCGGGGTTTCTCTTAAACATCGTGTTGAGCCGCTGGCTCGGCCCGGCGGACTTCGGGCTGTACACCCTGACGCTGACCATCTTTACCATATCCACGCTGATCGCAGGCCTCGGCATACCCGAGACGGTCGTGAAGTACGTGGCCGACTACAGGAGCGATCAGGAGCGGCTGAATGCCGTCGTCACCGCAGGAGTCATCAACGCGCTCGTGCTCGGGGTCGCTGCCGGTCTTGCTCTCTTCTTCTTTGCGGGAGACATTGCAGGATCTTTCGGGATGCCGGAACTCTCCGGCCTCATCCGGATCATCGCCGTTGCCGTGCCGCTTGCAATCGTCAACACAACGCTCCTTGGCCTCCTCAACGGCCTGCGGGAGATGAGATCCTACTCGTTCCGGTTCATGATCCGCTCGCTCCTCCTGATCACCCTGGCGGTGCTGTTCATAGCCGCGGGCCTCGGACCCGGAGGAGCCGTTCTGGCGCTGCTGCTCACCGAGGTCGGGACACTCGCCTTCGTCGTCTCGATCGTCCGCCGGCACTTCCGCCTCTCGGTCCCCGGCTACCCTGAGACGTCGAGGAAGATGCTCGCGTTCGGGAGCCGGGTCTTCATCGCAAGCGCGGTCTACCTGATCAACACCTACACCGATACGCTCCTCATCGGATACATGCTGACGGAGATCGACGTCGGCCGGTATGCGATCGCGATCGCGATAGCCCGGGTGGCCTTCCTCTCGCTCCCCGGTTCGATCTCCACGGTCAATTACCCTGCGATATCGGAGTATTACAGCAAAGGACTCCACGATGCGGTCGAAGCCGTGATAACCAGGTCGATCCGGTATTGCCTGATCCTCCTCTCGACGATGGGCCTCGCCCTCATCTATCTCGCCGAGACGATCATCGGGTTCCTCTTCGGCCCCGCCTACCTGCCGGCCGTGCCTGCGTTCATCATACTCGTCTTCGGCATGATCGTCTTCGGGGCGGTGTCTTCCGTCGGGCCGGCCGTCAGCGCCATGAACAGACCCGGTCTCTCCTCGAAGGTGAACATCTTCGTGGCGGGGACGAACGTCTGCCTCGACGTGGCGCTCATCCCCCTCTTCGGCATAACCGGTGCGGCCATCGGCACGGCCGGAGCGTGTACGCTGCTCGCGGTGCTGATACTCTACGTGCTCCACCACGTCTTTGGTGTACGGGTCGAGTCCGCGATGATCATAAAAGCGTTCGGGGTCGTCAGCGTATTTTTCATCGCCTTCCTCCTGCTGCGGGGTACAGTTCACCCCTACGTGCTCACGGTGGTCTTCTCTGGCCTGTACGGCATCTATGCCTACCGGTTCCTGCTGACAGCGGAGGATAAAACGGAGATCGCCGGCATGATCGCCCCGGTATTCGGGCGCATCGCGGCACGGCGTCTCAATGGGCGGTGAGCAGGCACGCCCCGGGCTACCCGGAGGATTTGCGAAGATACGCCGGCCACCAGCCCTTCCGCATGACCGACGCCAGACGGGACGTGATCCGGTAGGTCTCGAGATCGACCTGCACGGCCCCGAAACTCTCTTTAAACTTCCGAACCCCGAGAAGGTTTCCACTTCCCCCGAAGTTTACAAGCGAGTAACCCTCCTCCTGTGCAGACCGCAGGGCATCGTGGAGAAGGAGATGCACCGGACAGAAAGGGCGGGACGCCGCCGGGGCCGCATTGCTCCATGCAAAGACCGTATCCGCATACTCGAACGTCACGAGACCCCCGATCACCTCGCCTTGCATCTCCGCCAGGCGCACCCTGACATACGGGCGGCCGTAGCGGTAGAGGAGGTCGTAGACCTTCCGGGGATAGGGCGGTTCCGGGTAGCCCCACTCCCGCGCTCTTTGCTCATAGAGGGCGTAGTAGCGCTGAAACTGCGCGAGGCTATCATCTCTGACGATCTCGACGTGGTTTCGCTCGGCAATGCCGATATCCCGGCGCGCATGCCTGTTATACCTCTGCTCAACCGCGTTTCCCGGATCGTCCAGGCGCAGGATATGAGTATAGTTCCACTCGGAGAGCGTCTTCGTGACGCCGGGGGATCTCTCTCTCTGCAATGCGACACCCGGCGGCAGGGCGAGATCGAGGAGGAGGTGCCTCCCCCCGACCATGCTCCCGACAAGATCCGTAAGAACCCCGGCCGAGAGGCTCGAAGGCGAGAAGATGCCGCCGTAGCCGTGAGGGACGGACTGGTAGACGGAGAACCCGAACCGCCGTGACTCCATCATCGGGACCAGGACATCGCCTTCGGGAGTATGGTAGAGCCTTGTCGCCACCCGGTAGCCGAACGCCCCTTCCATGACCTTCGCCCACTCGGGCGTATGGAAGAAGTAGATCCCCTCCCCGCCGTTGAGAAACGATCTCCAGACGCCCGGAGAGACGGAATCGGTGTAATCAAACACCATGCGTCGCTGCCTCAACTCCGGTAACCCTCAGGCGATCCGCCACGCCGGACCCGGCGCCGCTGCTGAACTCGCGAAGGCAGGCAGCCATGCCCTCGATATCCTCCGATGTCACGCCGCAGTGGATGGGAATGTTGATGATCCGTCCGGTCAGGTACCCGGTCAGGGGGAACACATCCCTCTGCCGCCCCGCGGCGTGCCGGAACCGGGGCAGCAGGTGCACCGGCCTCGGCCACTGGATGTTCCCCACCTCGTACCCCCGGTCCCGCGCCCTCCCGACGATCAGGGAGAGCGGGTGATGGGTCCGGTTCAGGATGTTGCACTTCAGGAACGCGGGCACCTTGCCGGGTGAGATCTCCGGCAACGGGAAACCCGGGGTATCCTGCATGGCGCCGTAAAAGAGGCGGGCGTTCCGGTTCCGGGCTGCATTTACTGCCGGGAGCTCCTCGAGCCCCAGGGTGCCCACGAGAGCCCGCAAAGCCCCCATCAACAGGTGGCCGGTCCCGATCGTCCTGATAGGCGGGCAAAAGACCCTCGACCTGGCCTCCCCGGCGCGCTTGAGCACCTCCCTCACGACCGCGTTTCTCATGTGGGGCGGCACGTAACCGGCCCGCTCGATCTCGCGCTCGACGTGCGGGAGGAGGGCGGTTCGGACATCTTCCCACGGTTCGCCCTGGAGCACCATGTCGTCCACGAGGCCGAAGATATCCGGGTTGTCCCGGCAGCAGTTCTGACCGAAGTAGGCAAGGAGATCCCTTCGGTAGACTGCCCGTTCCGTGGCTGTATGCTGCACGAGCATGCCGTAGACGTAGCACTTCTCGTCGTGGAGCGGCACCCGCGTGCAGGATCCGACGACCCGCTCCACGTCTCCGGCGAAGGCGGGGTTGTTGACGGCCAGCATCCCGCCTTCGCCGGTCGTGAGGTGTTTTTCGTAGTTGAAGCTGACGATCGTAAAATCCCCGAACGTCCCGACGGGCCTCCCGTTATACTCCGCGCCGAGGCACTGGGCGCAGTCCTCGATGACAACGCAATCGTTCTCTTTCGCGATCGCCGGCAGGTCCCCGATATCGCAGGGGATCCCGAAGAGATGCGTCGCAATGACCGCCCGTGTCCGCTCCGTCATCTTCTCGATAAAGTGCGATGCCGGGACGTTGAAGTCCTGAAGCGCCGGTTCGACGAAGACCGGGGTCGCTCCGGACTCCAGGATGGCATCGACGACGCCCTCGAAGGTGAAGTCCGGGACAAGCACCTCGTCGCCCGGCGAGAGGTCGAGGGCCCGCAACGCTATCAACAGGGCTGCACGGGCCTGGTTTGTCGCATGGCACCGTTCTGCCCCGATGTAACTGCAGAACCGGTCCTCAAAGGTTCTGATATGACTCTCATCCTCAAGATCCTCACGTGACAGATCATCGACGATCTGTTCGACGTTTAAGTATGCTCGAGACCGTGCTAACATTCCTTCCCCCGAGATAGTGGATACGGAGTGGTGATAGTAAACCAAATATATAAATATAATCCAGTGAGAAACCCAGGCAAGACCAATGCCGGCCGGTATTGGTCAGAGGGGCCACGAACAGTACTCCCGCCGGGAGCACTCAACCCCGGCCGGGAACCAGACGTTTTAACCTCTCGATACCGCAGCTCAACCCGTGTACGACATAGTAGTTCGACTCCCGGCCTTCCCCGGCAGTCTGCCCGGCACGGAGCGCCTTTTCGATCTCATTTCCGGCATAGATCGTCACACCCCTCCCGATCTCCGCGTAGGTATGCGCATCGCTCCCGCCGACCGTCCCCTTCCCGGAGGCTCGCCCGAACCGCATCGAGAGCGCGTTCGCCTGCCGCCTCGACCGGCTGTTGAACCCTTCGATGAGGTCCACCCTTCCCGCGAGGCGCTCGGGCGATGGGTACCGGCGGTAGGGGTGTGCGAGGACCGCAAGGCCGCCCTGGGCGTGGATCTCCTCGACCACGTCGTCAAACCGGCGCGCAGCGATCTCCCGGTCAAGAAAGAGACCCAGGACGTCGCCGTACTCCGTCCTGATCTCGGCGCCGACGATGACCTCAAAGTCCCCACCAGGGTTCGCCTCCCGGGCAAGGAGACCGCCGCGGATGGTGTTGTGGTCCGTCACGGCTATGGCGGAGAGGCCCCGCATCCGGGCTACTCTTACGACCCTGGCCGGATCCATGAACGAGTCGTGAGAGTAGCGGGTATGGATGTGCAGATCGGCGATCATGCCGCCCCCCGGCCTCCCGCCAGGATGCCCGGTGCAGCCCCGGCGATGGCGGTGCAGACGTACTCCACCTCATCATCGGTCATGCCGGGGTAGAGCGGCAGCGTCATCTCGTGCTCCCCGGCAAACTCCGTCTTCGGGAGAGAGCCCCGGGTATCCCCGAACAGCCCGCGGTAGTAGGTGAAGAGGTGGATGGGGGGGTAGTGGATGCTCGTCTGGATCCCTTTCTCCTTCAACGCCTCCTGAAGCCCGGCCCGCGAGAGATCCTGTGAGAGAACGACCGGGAAGATGTGATGGGAGGACTCTTTGTCGACCGCCCCGGCAAACGGGCACTCTATGCCTTCAACCCCCTCGAGCAGCTTCCGGTAGCGGCCGGCGATACGTTTCCGTCGCGCATTGTTCTCCGCGAGGCGCCGGAGCTGGACGATGCCGAGCGCGGAGGCGACCTCGCTCGTCCGATAGTTGTAGCCGATAGCGGTGACATCGTAACTGTAGCCGTGCCCCCGGTGCCGGTCCCAGGTCAGCGTGGTCATACCGTGCGAGCGCATGACCCGGATCCGTTCGGCAAGGTCGTCGTCATCCGTCACGACCATGCCTCCTTCGCCGGTGGCGAGGTTCTTGTTTGCAAAGAAGCTGAAGCACCCGACGTCCCCGATGGTGCCGCACTTCTGCCCCCGGTAGGTCGCACCGACCGCATGCGCCGCATCCTCGACGACCCGGAGGTCGTGATCGCGGGCAAGATCCAGGATCGGTTGCATATCGCAGGGATACCCCCCGTAGTGAACGACGGTGATCGCCCGCGTCTCCGGCGTGATCTTTGCCGCAATCTCCTCCCATGCCACGTTCAGGTCATCCGGGCCGGCAATATCGGCAAAGACCGGTCTTGCGCCGCAGTAGAGGACCGAGTTTGCCGTCGCGACGAACGTGAGCGACGGGGTTATGACCTCGTCGCCGCTGCCGATGCCGAGCACCGCATGGGCGATGTGCAGAGCCGCCGTCCCGTTCGAGACTGCAAACGCATGTTCGGCACCGAGGTACCGGGCAAAGGCCGCCTCGAACTCCTCCGTCACCGGCCCCATCGAGAGCCACCTCGACTGCAGGACATCCCTGACCGCATCGACCTCCTCGCCGTCCATGGCGATGTCTGAGAGAGGGATCTTCCACGCCATATCACTCGCCCCCGACGCCCAGCGTCCCATAGAGCCCGGCGATCTCGTTGTTCGCCTTCTTGTAGTCATCGACCCTCCCGATGTCCAGCCAGTAGCCGCCGTATTTGTAGGCTTTAACTGTCTCGCCCGCCGCGAGCAGGGCCTTGATCAGGTCGGGGAAGTCGATGTACTCGTGGGGCGTGATATACGCGAGAACTCTCGGGTCGAACGCGTAGACGCCCATGCTCACGTAGTGTTCAAACCCCGGCTTCTCGGTGTACCCGACGATATCTCCGTTCCCGTTGGTATCCACGATACCGAAATCGACGAAGTAATCCCTCTTGTTGAGGGCAACCGTCGCGATGGCGCCGCTTTTTTGGTGAAAGTCCATGAGCTCCGAGAACGGGAGGGTTGTCAGGACGTCGCCGTTCATCATGAGGAACGGTTCGATGAGGTCGTCCTTGATGAGCCCGAGGCAGCCTGCGGTCCCGAGCGGCCTCTCCTCCCGCGAGTAGGTGATCGAGAGACCAAACCTGCTCCCGTCGCCGAAGAACGCCATGATCAGTTCGGCAAGGTGCCCGACCGCAATCGTCACGTCCCGGATACCGTGCTCACGGAGCTGGCAAAGGATGATCTCAAGGATCGGTTTATCCCCGATCGGCATAAGCGGCTTGGGGATGATGGTCGTGTAGGGTTCAAGCCTTCGTCCCTTGCCGCCGGCAAGAATAATCGCTTTCATATCAGGTCACGTAGTGGTTGGGCCGATAGAGGCCCAGGTGTTCCCGAAACCATGCAATCGTACGCAAAAGCCCTTCTTCCAGGGGCACGGCGGGCGACCAGCCGAGGAGATCCCGCGCCCTGGTGTTGTCGCACCAGAGCCGTTCGACCTCGCTCTTCTCCGGCCGCAGGCGCTCGCTCTCGGTGATGATATCGATCTCTTTTCCGAGGAGGGCTGCAACCGTACCGGCGACGGCCCCTATCGATATCTCGTAGTTCGACCCGACGTTGATCGTCTCCCCGACCGTTCCCGGCGATTCGGCGATGAGGAGAAACGCACGCACCAGGTCGTCGACGTAGGTGTAGTCCCGTGTCGTGTGCGTCGCACCGAGCGCCACCTTCCCCTGCACCAGCGCCTGCGTGATGATCGTCGGTATCACCGCCCGCGCCGACTGCCGCGGGCCGTAGGTGTTGAACGGCCGTATCGTGGCGATGGGGACGTCAAAAGACCGGTAGAAACTCTCGGCGACCTTGTCGGCCCCGATCTTGCTCGCCGAGTAGGGGGATTGCCCCTGGAGCGGGTGGTTCTCGTCGATGGGGACGTAGCGGGCGGTCCCGTAGACCTCGCTCGTCGATGTGTGGACGACCTTCTCGACGCCGGCATCCCGGGCCGCCTCAAAGACGTTGAGCGCACCGATGACGTTCGTCTCCACCGTCTCCCGGGGACGGGCGTAGGAGTAGGGGATGGCGATGAGCGAACCCAGGTGGAAGACGACGTCGACGTCCCGGACGGCACGCCGGACGGCGTCGGCATCCCTCAGATCGCCCATGAGGATACGCACCCGGTCCAGTCTCTCCGGTGGGAGCAGCCGCAGGAGACCGGGGTCGTTTCTTGAGTTGTAGCGGACAAACGCCCGCACATCCGCACCGTGGTCTACCAGGCTCTCGGTCAGGTGGCTGCCGATGAAACCGCCGGCGCCGGTCACAAGCACTCTCTTTTCAGTCCAATCCATCACATACGACTCCTTTAACCCTGAACGCGCGTACGGCTGCGAGCAGACTCTGGATACACGATCCAGTATATAATACTATCTCAAATCCCGGGATCGCGCCTGCCCGGGACATGCCGGTTCCCGCAGATCTCCCCATCGGCCCGGTGCCGGGGATGCCGCCCCGGTGCCCGTGGTGAGCGTTACAGCGTCTCATCGGGATCACCTGTTTCGTGGATCGGTCTTGCGGCACGGGCCGGATACCGCTGTCTGACGCCATCGAAGGGCTGCAGCTGCAGCGTGGGTGCGGGAATCGTCGGGACGGCCGGATCGTCTCTTCCTCCCACCCCCCGGAGGGGGCGGGCAGGCGCCATCGGGACAGGGGCCTCCGGAGAAAGGAGCGACATTTCGTCAAGGAGCGCTCCGATAGGCATGAACGAGAACTTCATCATGAGCATGATCAGTTTCTCAAGCGATGTGTGGACGCCGTGGTAGGTGACGAGCCGGGAGAGGAACGGCACCTTCAGGGGGGGAGGACCCGGGTAGATGTCGTGGGGGTGAAGGTAGATGTTTGCCGGCCTCTTTGCGGCCACTCTGCCGATACCCCAGGCAAGAACCTGCTTTGGCAGGGAACGAAGATAGAACCCCCCTGATATAGGGATGTTGACACCGAACCGGACGATCGAGAGCGGAAATTCGATGATCGGGCCGTCGGGGTCGTGGACGGTGATATCGTCCCGGGAGGGGCGGTAGATCCCGACCGGCGCATCCGGGGCGCCGTAGAGCGGTGTTCTCACCGGGAAGATGCTCGAGTCGTACTGAAAACCGTACTTCTCGAGCGACTCAAGTGCCCACTTCGTCCTGTTGCTCAGGGAGAACGACGGCGCCCGGAACCCGACCGGGTTGTAGTCGGCAAGCAGTTCGAGGGACTTTCCGAGCTCCCTCTCGAACTCTCTCTGATCCATCGAGTAGAGCGGTTTATGGGAGTAGGCGTGGCACGCGATCTCGTGACCTCTCCGGTGGATATCGTGGATGACCTCAGGATACCTCTCCGCGACGGCACCAAGGACAAAGAACGTCGCTCTGACGTTGAATGCATCAAGCGATGCGAAGATCGGCCTCAGCGACTCCTTGAACATATCCTCGCGGTCGCCGGGCAGGTAGCCGTTCAGGAACTCGTTGCACCACCAGAACTCAAGGTCGATGCTGAGTGCGTTGACGGCCACGTTATCGCCTCAGGACAAACCGCCACATATCCGGGTCGAGCGCGTAGCGTGCCGTGGCGAGCGCAAACCCCAGCGTCGGGCCGGGGTCGTGCAGCGACAGGATATCGTCGGGCGTATCGAACCGGAGAAACTCTTTGAGGTTCTCCCAGGTCTTTGGGGCGCTCAGGTACCAGAGGATATCTCCGGGGAGCAGCCAGCGGCACAAAACCCCCTCCTGGTAATCCGGGACCGGTTCGATATCCCCATCCATGACCATCCGGTAGAGGAGGTAGGGAAAGTCCACGCCGCTGAGGATAGACAGATTCAGCGAGCCCCAGAAGCGAGGGTTCACCTCCATGAGTTTGAGGCTCCCATCCCGGGCATCGACCCGGAACTCGACCATCGCAACCCCGGACCATCGCATCGCCTTCAGGAGACGGAGGGCGATCCCGACGGCCTCCCGGGAGCGTTCGTCCTTGATGGTCTCGCGGAGGGTGCTTGCCCCCCCGGATATCGGATAAGAGCGGATCCGACGCTGGACAGTCACCGCACGGGGTTCTGATTGTGCGTTGAGGAGGGTATAGACCCCGAGCTCTCCTCCGTAGGGAATGAACTCCTGGATCACCACGGGGCCGAACTCCGATGCGGATGCCGCATAAGCCTGGACCAGGTCCTGTGAGTCCCTGCAGACCCTGACCCCCCGCCTTCCTGAACTCACGCGAGGTTTGACGACGGCCGGGTAATCGATCTTCTCTGCTATGCCGGCCGCATCGTCCGGGCTCTCCGGGAAGAACGTGCGCGGGCAGGGGATGCCGTTTTCCATGGCGATACGGAGGGTCGTGCCTTTGTCGTAGCCCGCCGTGAAGATGTCACGGGGCGGCAGGGCGATCCGGGTGTACCGCGAGATCTCCTCTTCATGGTCGACGATAGGCTTCAAGCAGGCATCGGCGACCGGGAAGAGTACATCGATCTCCCCGGACCTCAGGGTATCGAGGAGATACCCGATGAACCGCTCCTCCGCCTTCTTCGGCGATGGGTATACCAGGCCCCGCCTGCAGTACCTCGAGAAAACTCCTGTCGCACACCGCGTCTCCTCACCCGCAGTTACATCCAATCCCTGTTTACCAAGCGACCGGATGACCGCAAGAGAGCTCCGCATCTGCGCGTCGGTTACAAAGACGGCTCCCCGACTCAACACTTCCCCCCCGGGCCTGTGAGCTACGTTGTAGCGAGCGGTGGATCGCCTCTTTAAGTATTTAAACCTATTCTGGAACTTCGTGGTCTCAATCCGGCATCAGGACTATGGGGGGTGACATACGGGTGAGAAGGGCGACATCACTTCATCACCGGATAGCCTGGCCATCGGGATACGATATGCAGCATAATGCCGGAAACTGAGGGGATCTCAAAGGCGACAGGTTCGGTACATCACCGGGTCTCCGGTACGGGAGGGGGAAGCAGCGATCATGGTGCCGGGGAGGGAGAGATGTTCATCGAGTGCGTCGCCTCCGGGGGCGGCATCCCCGGCCCTCCGGACTTCTCCCGGGTGAACCGTGGGGATATCGCCGTTGGGAGCGGGGCGCCCCGGGGGTTTCCTTCCGGCACCTCCCCCGCGAGGATCGGGGGTGGGATGGGACAGCGTATACGCGGCCGTGATGAGAGGTCGGGTGAACCTCAGAGCCCCGCGGGCTTGAAGATAGATTTATATGAGTGATTGTGCACCCTCACCCCATCCGGAGGGTGAGAGAGCGTGAAGGCCATGGTGGTGACCCCGTATTTCTACCCGCACATGGGTGGCGTGCAGAAATATGTCTACGAGATCGGTACGAGACTGCAGCGGGTATTCGGGCACGACCTGACCATCGTCTCCTCCAACTGGCATAAGGAGGAGAACACTGCAAAGACCGAGGAGATCGGCGGCCTCGAGGTGGTCCGGCTGCCCTACCAGTTCAAGGTCTCCAGCACCCCCGTCAGCCTCGGGTGGGAGAGGGCGCTCCGGGACCTCATCCGGTCGGAGCGCCCGGACGTCGTAAACGGGCATATGCCGGTTCCCTTCATCGCGGATGCAGCCGCCCGGGCAGCGGCCGGGATGCAGGTTCCTTACGTTCTGACCTACCACAACGACCTGACGGGGCACGACCTTCCGACCCGGATCATCGGGCGGTGCTACTACCCGCTCCTCGGTTCCCGGACGCTCCACCTCTCCAGTGCAATCGTCGCCACATCGGATTACTATGCGCAGCAATCTTCCCACCTCGCCGGATACCTCGAAAAGCTGCGGTATGCCGCCCCGGGCGTCGACCTCGAGCGGTTCGGGGGAGACCGAACGGACTTCCTGCGCCGGAAGTATCGCCTGGGGGACGAGAAGATCCTGCTCTACGTGGGCCACCTGGACAGGGAGAGCCGGCATAAAGGCGTCCAGTACCTGATCCGGGCCATGAGAATCGTCAGGGAATCCCTGGATGCGAAACTGGTCGTCGCCGGCAGGGGAAACTACATCGACCGGTACAGGAGGCTTGCTGCCGACGAGGGAGTCCCCGAAGATATCATATTCGCCGGTTTCATCCCCGAGGACGAGATGCCCCTGTACTTCAACAGCGCCGACCTCCTTGTCCTGCCGAGTTGCGACCGGGCGGAGGGGTTCGGGATGGTGCTGATAGAGGCGCAGGCGTGCGGCACGCCGGTCATCGGGACAGATGTCGGCGGGATACCGTTCGCCGTCGATGACGGCGTGACCGGCCTCATCGTCCCGCCAGGGGATGTGTCGGGGCTCGCCGGCGCCATCGTGCGGGTGCTCGACGATCCGGACCTTTACCGGGCGATGGCAGAGAACGGGCCGAGGAGGGTGCGGGACCTCTTCACCTGGGAGAAGAGCGCTCGCGTCTACGATCGGGTCTTTTGCGAGGCGGCCGGGGAGCGGGCGTAGACGCGAGCGAGAGGGAGCAGCCCGCCGGCGGGCCCCGGCAACCGGATCTGCCGTGACAATCCCGGGGAAAATCCGGGTTCGTGCATACTGTGCGAGGTTACACCTCATCGGGTTTTATCAGAAGGGAAGAGCAACAACTTTCTCTATATCACCGGCGGGTGCACTCGCTGGAGAGCGCCAGCACCATGGCGGCCCGCCGGGGACGACAGCCAGGGACCATACCATGGATACGGCCTTTCTCGAACAGATCCTGATCATATTCGCCCTCTCCATCGCAGCGCTCGCCCTCTGCTACCGGATGAAGATGCCCGGGATCGTGGCATTCTTCCTCACCGGGATCATCGCCGGGCCTTACGGCCTCGGTCTCATCACCAACCGGGCCGACGTCGAGATCCTCGCGGAACTCGGCATCATCTTCCTCCTCTTCACCATAGGGATGGAACTCTCGCTCAAGAGCCTCCTTGACATGAAGAAGGGGATGCTCACCGGCGGGGTGCTCCAGATAGGCCTGACAATCGGCATCGTCGCGGTCATCGCCTCGGCCCTCGGCCTTGCGCCGCCGGAGGCGATCTTCTTTGGGATGCTGCTTGCCCACACGAGCACCACCGTGATGCTGACCGTCTTCCAGCACCGGGGAGAGGTGGATACCCCGCCGGTGCGGCTCGCGCTCGGTATATCGGTCCTGCAGGACCTGAGCACCGTGCCGATGATCCTCCTCGTCCCCATGCTCGGCGGCATGGGATCGGCCGGGGTCGTCCCGTCGCTCATCAACTTCGCCCTCGGCCTCGTCCTCCTTGCCGCCGTCACGGCAAGCGCCCTCTGGGTCGTTCCCCGCTTCCTCTACCGGGTCGCGAGCCTCCGGAGCCGGGAGCTCTTCATGATCACCGTCATCACCCTCTGCCTCGGGACGGCATGGCTCACCTCACGGGCCGGCCTCTCCCTTGCCCTCGGGGCCTTCCTCGCCGGCCTGATCATATCCGAGTCCGAGTACAGTAACGCGGCCCTCTCCACCGTCATCCCCTTCCGCGACGTCTTCACCAGTTTCTTCTTCGTCTCGATGGGGATGCTCCTCAACACCGGGTTCTTCGCGGCCCACGCGCTCCTGATCGTCGCGATCATCGTCGGCGTCATCGTTCTCAAGGCAATCATCGGGGCTATTGCCGTCCTCCCTGCGGGCGTCTCCCTCCGGACGGCCGTCCTCACCGGGCTTGCCATCGGCCAGATCGGCGAGTTCGCGTTCATCCTCTCAAGGACCGGTATCGAGCACGGGCTTCTCAGCCCCGATCTCGAGCAGATCTTCCTTGCGGTATCGGTCGGGACGATGGCGGTCGCCCCGTTCGTCATCGCGTCGGCACCACAGGCGACCGCCGTCGTCCGCCGTCTTCCCCTGCCGGTATGGCTCAGGGCAAGAGATGCGTCCCTGAAGGTAGCCCCTGCAAACGGACCCGGAGAGGGGCATATCGTCATCGTCGGGTTCGGGCCGATAGGGCGGCACGTCGCTGAGGCGGCACGGAGCACCGGCGTCCCCTACATGGCTATCGAGCTCAACCCGAAGACGGTGCGGGAGGAGCGCAAGAAGGGCGAACCGATCTTCTTCGGCGACGCCATAAACGAGGGCGTTCTTGTCCATGCCGGGGTTGAGCGTGCCCGCGTGGTGGTGATCACCATACCGGATGCGGCCACGGCGCGCCAGGTGACGGGGATTGCGCGGAAATTGAACCCTGACTGTGCGATCATCACCCGGACCCGGTACATGGAGAATTCCCTCGCCCTCTACGCCATAGGGGCAAACGATGTCGTCTGCGAAGAGTTCGAGACCGCAGCGAAAGTGCTGTCGCGGGTCCTGGTCAGGTACCCGGTGCAGAAGAGCGATATCGACAGGCTCGTCGCTTCGATGCGGACCGGGAACTACGAGATGCTCCGGCGGGCCTCAGGGCAGGTGCCGTTGCTCCACGACATAGGGCTGCACCTGGACAACGCCGAGGTCTCGATCGTTCGGGTGGATGAGGGCGCCCCGATCGCCGGGAAGACCCTTGCCGAGGCCGACCTGCGGCGGAGGTATGCGGTGACGGTGCTCGCGGTCAGGAGGGGCACGGAGACGCTCGCCGGGCCGGACGGCGGGACGGTGATCGAGGCCGGGGATCTCTGCATCCTCGTCGAGGCCGGGCCCGGGAACCCGGATATAGCCTCCCTCTTCCGCCACGGGACGGAGGGGCAGGGGTCGTAACCGGAGGTGCGCGCCCACGGCCCGGGAAGGGGCAGACTCCGGCGCCCGGTCCCGTAATCCGCGCAGATCCCGGGCCTTCGCCGGCTCTTGACTGCACCCTCATATACCCGGCCGGGCGACTCTCCCATATGGACTTTCTCTCTGCCGGCGCCCTCACCCCGATCCTCATCCCGCTCCTGGTCTTTGGGGCCCGGGTGATCGACGTCAGCCTCGAGACTCTCAGGATCATACTCCTTGCCCGGGGCGGCCGCCTCATCGTCCCCGCAATCGCTTTCGTCGAGATCATCTTCTGGATCGTCTCGCTCGGCCTCGTCGTCAACGAGTTCACCAACCCGATCTACCTCATCTCTTATGGGGCCGGTTTCGCCGCCGGGAACTATGCCGGCATCCTCCTTGAGGAGAGGCTCGCCATGGGGATCTGCGTGCTCCGGGTGATTGCCTCTGAAGAGGATCACGCCCTCATCGACGCCATCAGGGGCACCGGCTACGGGGTCACGGTCGTTGCCGCGGAGGGGCTTCATGGACCATGCACCATCTTCTATTCCGTGGTGCGGCGCTGCGATCTTTTCCCGATCACCCGGATGGTCGAGGAGATGAACCCTGGTGCGTTCTGCACCGTCGAGGACGTCAGGTCGACCACGCACGGGACCTTCCCCCGGGCCGGCGAGAGGACCCTGTCGGGCATCCCCCGCCGGACGGTGCGTCTCGGGAAGTGAACGGGAGATCCTGTCGGCGAGAGCGTATGGGTAACTGCTGCGGGAAGGCGCGGGAACGAATATCAAGCAGAACCCGGTAGTCCGGGATCGATGCACGGCCGGCACTCACGGGGGTGCAGAAGAGCGGAGCATACCGCAGAGGACCGGAGATTTGCCCGGAAAAAAAAGATGATAGGAGAGGTTGAAGGTTAGTTCTTCTTAGCCTTGTCCTGGGGCTTGTCCTGGGGCTTGTCCTGCTTCTTCTCCTGGGGCTTTTTCTCCTGGGGCTTCTTATCCTTTGCCATAAATGACACACCTCCCTCCCGAGGTGGGATATATCTGATGTTAACCGGTCCGGATATATATTTTACGCTTGATCAGTCAGTGTTTCCATAAACCAGGCGAAAATTAAGCGTTATTTATGGCCGACCGGCCGGGGGGCGATCGCCGCTCGCACCAGAGGGATGCTGCAATGCGGAACCAGGAAAAATCGGGCGCCGGGATGGGGTAAAACCTACCCCTCTCTCCCGACGGCGGACAGCATGTAGAGGGCGATCAGCGCGAATCCCCCCACCACCTCGACACCAATCATGAGAGCCATGACCGGGATCGTGCCGAGAACCCCGAGCTCCCCCGATACCGGTCCGAGCTCGACCGGTGTTCCCACGGGGGCCGAACCGGGTTCGGCGAGCCAGTCACAGAAGAGTGCCGCACCGACCGCGAGCATGACGACCGCCATGAGGATGAAGATGAGCAGACCGAGGATCTCGATCTTCCGCATCGGTTTCCGTGCGACCCGTACCGACGGCACTTCCGCGCCCGAGGTGAAGAACGGCAGGACAACCCCGATCGCAAGCACCGCACACCCGGGGGGCGCCCACCCGGGCGCAAGGTGGCCACTCGCCGCATAGAGCCCGACCGCCAGGGCGAAGGCGGCTCCGAGGGCTACGGCAGCTATTCGGCCCTCATGCATGCGGCACACTCCGGGAACCATCTCCGAAGAGCTGGCCGAATACGAGAGATGCGGCCGAGAAACCGGCCGCCGGGCGCTTCACGGGAGTGGCCTTCCATGCAGAACGAACCGAAGGTGCAGGCTCCGCGGACAACCCGGCACGCGGACCCTGCCTCCCGGTAGTTGTGGCTTCCCGCTTGACCGGATAACCGGTCGTTGCGAAGGGAAAGCCAGACACTGCACCTGCGACCTGAACGGTCGGCGGGAAGGGGGTCGTGAACATCACCCGGTACATACGGTATCTCTCCTTTCATCAGGCAGAATCGTCGGCGGGCCGGCAAGAAGGCGGCGAACGCGATCCTACATGATTGAACATGATAATACTATGAGGCAGAGGATATATTTAATGATATGCCCTGACCCTCCAATACCGGCAACAGGAGTTCGTCGTAAGGCGAGAGCGATTCCTGCCTTGATAAAGGGCCGTCGCCGGCAGACTCCAGCAGAATACTCTCCGGAGGGAGATTGCGAAAACCATCGGAAGTGCGCCAAGACTTTTATCTATTTCTCCCCAATGGGTATAAGAATGCCTCGCATTTACCTCGGAAAGATCCCGCTTCGCTGGTGCGATACCTGCCATACCCCGGTGCTCTCGGGAACCTGTGCCTGCGGAGCGCCAGCCCGCCCGGTAGCCGTCACGCCACCGGGAGATGCCCGCCCCGCGTTCCCTGATGACGTCGATCGGGTCAACCGCGTATTCTGCGAGCATTTCGGAGCGCCGCTGATACCGGAAGGGCACCTGTCGCTCCTCAACAAGGTTCCCGCCGACGATCGCATGGACGAGATCGTCCTTGGCGGCGCGGTCGTGGGCGCGATCCGCTATATTCCCGGAGAACAGCGCTGGGAGCCCCTCCCGCGTCCGAACGCCGCTGCCTTCCTGCGGCCGACGAAACGCTACGTCGTCGTCGACGATGGGGCGATCCCATCCATCCGTGACGGGGGGGCAAGCGTCCTCGCACCCGGCCTCCTCTCGATCGATCCTGCCGTCGCCGAAGGCGATGAGGTCTTCATACTGACAGAAGCCGGCGAATGCATCGGTGTCGGCAGGGCGAAGGTCGACGCCGCCGTCGCCACGACGATGGAGCGGGGGCTCGTCGTCCGGACGCGCAGGAACGTTTCATCAGCCTGTGTCCCGGGCGAGGCGACGTGGGAAGATGCCGTTGCGGCAAACGAACGCATCCTTGCGGAGTACGAGGCCGCAAGCATCCAGTTTGTCCGGGATGTTGCGGAGAAGAACCCGGAGCGGCCCACGGTCTCCTACTCGGGCGGGAAAGACAGCCTCGCAACCCTGCTTATCGTCTTAAAAGCGCTCGGCCCGGTTCCGCTCCTCTTTGCCGATACGGGGCTTGAGTTCCCCGAGACCTGCGAGAACGTGGAGGCGGTGGCAGAACGCTATGGGCTTGAGGTCCTCCGGGTATGCGATGAGGCAGCGTTCTGGAGCGAGTTTGAGAGGAGCGGCCCGCCGGCCGTCGATAACCGCTGGTGTTGCCGGGTCTGCAAGCTCCACCCCCTCGGCCGCCTGATCGACGAACACTTTGGAGAGTGCCTCTCGTTCATCGGGCAGCGGAAGTACGAGTCGGTGCGGCGGATGCAGAGCAGGCGGGTCTGGCGGAACGACCGTGTCCCGCAGCAACTCTCGGCGGCCCCCATCCAGCAGTGGACCGCGATGCACGTCTGGCTCTACATCTTCCGCGAGAAAGCCCCCTACAACCGCCTCTACGAGCGCGGGCTCGACCGCATCGGATGTTTCATGTGCCCTTCAAGCGACCTTGCGACGTTTGCGCTCATCAGGGAGTCCTGCCCCGAACTCTCTGAGATGTGGCTCGCAAAACTTGCCGGATGGCAGGAGAAGCAGGGCCTCCCCCGTGACTGGGTCGAGCGCGGGTTGTGGCGCAAGCGGGGAGGCGCCGACGAGGAAGAGGATAGTTATAATTGATTGCGGGCCCGGCAGCCTCCGGGGTTGAACAGGCAGGGGCGGTCGCGGCAATCACGATGGATCCGGTGACGACCCCCTTCCCGTCGCCGGCGCCATATCTCTTTTCGGCACGGCTCCCCGCCGACAACACCCGGGCACTGCCCCCGGCCACCCCGCGGTAGGGGCGGAGCGCCGAAGGCGCGGGCGACGAGAAGTAAGGTAGCCGCGGGCCGCCTCCCCCCGTGGCGATATCCACACGGTCCAGCACATGGGGAGATCCCGGAGAAGAGCCGGATACGGCTGCTCACCGGCTCCACCCCGGATACGGCTGCTCACCGACTCCACCCCGGATACGGCTGCTCACCGACTCCACCCCGGATACGGCTGCTCACCGACTCCACCCCGGATACGGCTGC
>ENA-UOUL01002728-UOUL01002728.1-bioreactor-metagenome-genome-assembly--contig:-NODE-2728-length-19934-cov-4.413154_pt1 | contig 19934 bp, 14 predicted proteins | sample MGYA00249838_ERZ747220 | MGnify/ENA primary metagenome ERZ747220 (study PRJEB28778, sample SAMN05720191) | bioreactor metagenome | isolation source: Anaerobic biogas reactor | place: USA:Washington...
TCGACGGCGTGCGCCGCACGATCGCGTTCCTCACCGTCTGACGCCAGCCACCACCGAGGTGCGAGCCGAACCGCGCGCTCGCGAGCGACGCGCGTCCGAGCGCACGCGTGCGGGGCCGTCGCTGGCGGTCGAAGTCCGCGAGCGCGGCACGAAGGTCCGCGCCCTGCGTGACGGGTCGGCCTACCAGGAGGCCCACGCACAGGCCGTCCTCGAGCGCGCTCGCCGCACCTTGCCCCATGGTGGGCACGAAGCCGACCCGCAGCCCGCCGCGATCACGGCGAGCACGGTCGCCGCGGAGTACCCGCCGCGCACCGGCCGGACTGCGTCGTCCCACCAGCGCAGCGGGGTGTTCTCCAGTCCCCGCAGCAACACGAACAGCAGCGCCATCTTTACCACCTCTACACCAAGACCGATGAGGTTCTGGAGAACGAACCTCTGCTTGACGTAGAGACCGAAGGTGAACGGCACCAAGGGCAGCCGCAATGCGCTGCAACAAACCAGGAGCCCGAGCATTATTCGAGCGTCCCACAGGCGTCCTGACGGAATCGTCAGCACGTGCCCGATGTGCCACGCGAACAGAAGACCCCCGGCAAGGCACAATCCCGAAAGGACCAGCAGGGGCACTGTCATCGTGGAGACGATGCGCGTAACCTTCTCATCGTCTCCCAGCGCATAGGCCTCCGTCACAAACCGCCCCAGCCCCGCCGTCAGAAACAGGCTGAGCAGCGGGACGAAGTACATCACACCGACCACGAGCGGATACAGGCTGTATTCGACGGCACCGACACGGCGCAGGAGATGCTGATTCAGCCAGATCAGCACGGACACATAGAGGATGCGTCGAAGCACCGCACTGGCGGAGTTGACCAGGAAGAGCCTTTTGCTTAGTAGAACCCGTGAACTCATGGAATCCGTTGATCCGCCCGGGTGGCGTATGCACCAGCCGGACCGTCGAGTGTGCCTGCCTACATGTCAGATGAACAGACTCCGTCCCCGTCGGCCGCAACGACAGGCCGAATTCAAGCCCGCTGTACAAAGCCGGGCCCCCGCTGGATTCACCCCGAAATCCCTGCCCGGGGTCACCTGTCGGACTCGGTCGTTCCCCCACGCTGTGAGGAGTCCTGCGATCGAGGCGGCCATCTCACCTGACCGTGCTGATCGGGAAGGATGGCCAGAATGCTGTCCGTCAGATCTGCCGCCAGAGACCGAACCGCGTGCTCGAACGTCGAACTGACTTGAACCTGGGCGACATACCTGGCCGGGTTACCGGCAACATTCGGACGCCGGCCGAAGAAACCCGAGAAATCCCTCTCACGGAGCGTGATCTGTCCGTTGAGGACATAGAAACTGAGGACAATCACCCGCTGATGGCTCGGAGCCTGCTTGTGAAACCGGTGAAGCAGGCACGGCAACCGCCTGCCGGAACTGGTCAGCAACTCGGAGGTGGAAGTCCCATCATGGATCCATCCGTGGGCCGGGAAGCACACCATCGGTTGATGCCCGAGCATGCCCGCCGGACGGGAAGAGCAGTAGACCACATACGCGTCGGCCCAAATCCGTTCGGACTCATTGACGTAACGCCGACTGATGTAGTCGTCAGCGAAGTTCGACCGCATATACTCTTCCGTGACACTGGGAATTTCGATCGTCTCGCCTACCCACCCATTTGTCTCGAGCGGAACCTCCGCCAGGGACACGGGAGGTGGAATCGGCGCGGGCTCCTCCCATCGATCCGCTCCGACACGGTACGCGACCCCCGCGCCAACCAGCAGCAACACCCCGATGGCCCCAGCACCCCATATCGATGCTGCGCCACCGCAAGGCGGCCTGCAAGCCGTCCTGCCGGTGGCATCGGGGCTCTCAACCTCGACACTGCACCGATCGCTGTACATCTATGAGTATACCCTAAAGGTGGTATTTCATACTTCCCGACCGAACCCTCGCAACAGAACCGTCAGGAAAGAGACGGTTCCCGGTTCATCCATGCCGGAAACCAGCAGTCAAAGAGCATCTATTCTATTGCCCCTATCGGCTCGCTGTCAATGCTGCTCAAGCCAAAAACCCCCGATCGGAGCCAATTGCCTGGCCTCAAGGCGGCACGACGGACCGCCCGATAACCACCGACACACACCCACAGAAGGCTGCTTGTTATCAGACCGACCCACGCACCCTCGGACCACCCGAGATGGCGGGACGCAAACCGCATCCAGGACAGCATGTGGGAATCGGTTTGTTCGTGAACGGCTTTGTTTGTACGATTTATCCAAAGAGCACAAACCGATAGACAGGTAAGGCGCGTCCACCGGCTTACTCTTGGTTGGCGGGCGGGCGTTGTACAGTACACGGGGGAACTGATGTCATATAGCAAACGCATGGCATGGCGTCATGGCGGTCGGAACACGCGTTTGGGCTTCCGAGGCAGGGAGGCTCTGCTGACAGCGGTCGCGGTGTTGCTCGTCGCCAGTGCAGCACCAGCCAGCGCCGCTACCTATTATGTCGATGCCAGCCAGGGCAACGACAGCAATCCTGGAACGGCGCAGAAGCCCTGGAAGACCATCGATCAGGTTCGGCAGTCCAGTTCTTCGGGCGACACGATCCACATCGTGGCATGGAACGCCAGCCTGTCCGACGCCAAATGGCCCGGCAATCGGCTGTATTCCGCCAAGGCGGCCCATCAGAATGGCATCACGTGGACCTTCGCGGCCGAATACCGAATCGGGCAGTTCGCCAACGGAGACTTCTGGGTAATCGGTCCGGCTTCGGTCGTCAAGATCGAACCTGCATCGGTCGTCACCGACGGCAGCACGCGAAACGGGTCCATGATCAACCCGGTCTCCAATCTCTCACAGGGCTTCGACAGTCGCTCGAACCGCTGGAGCTCCGCAACCAACGTGGGACTGGGCATCACACAGGCGAACCCCCTCGCGGTGCCGGCGGGTTCCTCGCTGATCTCCTCGATCAGCCTGTCGGCCGCTTCTGATGCCTCCTATATCGGCAAGATGGCCATCCTGACGGTCCTGGCTGCGGCGCCGCCAGAGGGGAGCTTTCGTCCTCCCTACTTCGGGACCGACAAGACGATCAAGTACAACGTCAACAACCTCGACTTCGGCGCCCTGGGCACGCTCGACGCCAGCCATGCGGGTGTCGCGAGCACGGTACCGAATCTTGCCACCGTCACAGAGTGGTTCCGACGGCCGTGGGTCAGCTTCGGGGCCGGCTGGGACGGCAGGACGTTTCACCCGATCCAGAATGGAATGCCCGCCTACGGCCGGGATCACTCCACGCGGCTGGGCACCGGCGCGCTGATGCTGCAACTGAATTTCACCGACAGACAAAAGGCCGATCTGGCCACGTACTTCGCGCAGATCGGCATCGACTGGCACGGCGTGGCTGCGCATCCAGCCGGCCGCACCACCTGGGAGGCGGACGGCGGGCACTGCATGGGACGGAAATTCCCGATCCTCTTCGCTGGAAGGGTGCTCGGCGCCAACGATTTGCTCGCTATCGCACAGAAGAGCGGCGCGTATCTCTGGAGCGCCAAGCCCGGCGGCGGCAATTATGGCCCCGGCGACATCCCCCCGGACTACATCTACTTCCAGGAGGACATGGACACGTTCTACGTCGATCAGTTCATGGTGGACCTGACGCTGGTGACGCAGATCAGCGGCAACGCCCTGGCGGCCACGTCCAATACGATCACCGTCAGCGGCTTCCCCCGATGGAACGGCCAGCACGTGGGCCAGCGGATCGAGATCACCAGCGGCCCCGGCGCCGGGCAGGTGCGATGGATCACCGGATCGACGTACAGCCGGACACAGCAGGTCGACGACTCCACCACGATCACCGTGGGCCAGGCATGGAGCACGACGCCGACGACAGCCTCTCAGTACCGCCTGCTCGGCTTCGAATCGCATCACCTTGGCCAGCCGGAATGGGGTATCCGCCATGCGACATACCCCACGTGGTCGAATCCAACCTGGCACGCGGACTACCGTTGGCATAACGGCGTCTCCTGGCCCGGATGGACACTGGCTGCTCGCATCATGGGCCTCAAGGAAATCTGGAACCACGACGCCCTGTTCGACTACGTCGATCGCTGGATGGAGCTGTCCAGCAGCGGTGGTCAGTACGAGCGGGCCGAAGGTCCGACCAACAGCACCTTCCACACCGCGATGTGGCACACATTCCGCGACAATTATCCCCAGGCAGGCCAGACGCCTCGCAGACTTGAAGACCAGGACGATCCCATGGACGAGGATCCGCCGGCCGCCCATGCCCCTCAGATCACGGAGATCGGGGGCAAGCCCGTTTCTTCAACCGGCGTTCTGAGCTTCGACATTCCGGAGAACGGGACTCTCACCCTTGCTGTCAGCGCGACGGATCCGGACGGGGACACGATCACATACTCGGCCACCGGGCTGCCCAGTGGAGCGAGCTTTGCCGGGCAGACCTTCCGTTGGACGCCTGCGCACGGCCAGGCGGGAGACTACCAGGTGACCTTCACCGCCAGCGACGGCCAGAACCAGGACTCGGCCACTGTCACAATCACCGTGGTCAAGGTCAACCGGGCACCGGTCCTCGGCGAAATCGACGACCGGTTCATCGATCAGGATCAGTCCCTGGCCTTCCCTCTGGCGGCCAGCGATCCGGATGGAGACAGTCTCACGTACTCCGCCAGCGGTCTGCCCGCCGGAGCAAGTCTCACAGGCGGCTCTTTCAGTTGGACCCCGTCCGCCTCTCATGTCGGCTCTCACAACATCACCTTTGTCGTCAGTGACGGAGATCTTCAGGACCGTCAAAGCATGACCATTGTCGTCGCGGGAACCGGTCCCGACAGCACCGCGCCGACCGTGGCGCGCCGAGCGCCGGAGCCCGAGGCGATCCAGGTGTCCCTGAACAATCTCGTGACGCTGCACGTGACCGATGGCGGCAGAGGTGTGAATTCCGAATCGGTCGTCATCCGAGTGGATGACACGATCGTCTACCAAGGCGACGTGAGCGTCTATGAAAGCGCCAATGGACGGTGCAGTCGGTCCGGCATGCCCAACGATTATCGGTTCATCTATCAGGCGAATGAGCCGTTCGCCTTCGACCACACCGTTCGCGTGACAGTCAACGCCGCCGACCGCGCCGGCAACGGCATGAGCACGCACGCGTATTCCTTCACCACGGAGATGCGGGCGTTCGGGAGCAACTGGGCCGTCAGCGGCGGCTTCGGCGTCTCCGGCCCCAAGAGCCGTCCGGCCACCGTCAGTAACGCCGCCGGCACGGTCTGGACCGTCTGGTGCAGCGGCGCCGAAGGCCAACAAGATCTCTACGTCAGCAGAATGCCCGCCGGCGCCGATGGCTTCGAGCCGCCCGTGGCCATCACCACCGCCTCAGGAGACCAGCGTCATCCCGGCATCGCACAGGACGCCGACGGCGCTCTCTACGTCGTCTGGCAGGACCGTCAGCGCGGCAACTGGGACATCTTCATGGCGGTTTCGACAAACGGAACCACCTGGTCGCGTCCCATCCAGATAACGGATTCGGACGGCAACGAGACGCAACCGGCGATCGCCGCCGACATCCGGTCGCCCAGCCGCGTATATATCGCCTGGCAGGACGACCGTGACGGCAATGCCGATATCTTCGTGGCCAGTTCCACCAATGCGTTCAGCGACAGCCAGATTTCCCGCCTCACAACGGACCTGGCCGATCAGCTTTCCCCGGCCGTTGCCGTCGGAGCCGACGACATCGTCTACATCGTCTGGACCGACATGCGGAGGGGACAGACCGATCTGTACGGCGCCTGGTCCGGCGCGTCGGACTGGCCCAACACCCCGCTGGTCACAACGAACAGCGGGCAGAGCAGTCCCGCCGTCGCCTTCTGTGAAGACTCATCGCTCCTGCACCTGTTGTGGGTGGATGATGCGCAGGGCCACAAGGATATTTACCATGCCGCCCTGGATGGGTGGCCGGCACAGCCCGTGGCCGGCCGGAGCATCATCGACGACACGTCCGGCGCCGACCAACTCTCCCCGGCCATCGTATCGGCCGCCGGATCGCGCGTCTTCGCCTGCTGGCAGGATCGACGTCACACCGGCCGCCGGTCGGCCGACACCGATCTGTTCGTCGCGGAATTGGGACCCGATGCGGCGGGCACCAACATCTTCGTTGGCGACGACCGCACGAATTCGGGCCAGAGCGAGCCGGCCATCGGCATCGATGGGTATGCCAATCCCTATCTCGTCTGGACGGACGCACGTGGGTCGAGCACAGAGATCTACTTCACGGCAACCACGTTCCTCGATCCCACGCCATTGGACGCAAGGCAGGTCGTAGCCTCGGTCGGCGCGACCGTCGGCACCGACCCGGCCGCGATCGCGCAGCCCGACGACGTATCCATCGTCGTGCCGCCCCGCGCCTGTCGATCTGACACGCGGATCTCGATCTCCAGGATTCTGAATCCCCCCGTCGCACCGGCCGATTGTCTGGGGAGCTATGATTTCGGGCCCAGCGGCATCGACTTCGCCATTCCGGTCACGGTGACAATTCCCTACCGCTTCAGTGGAACGGGTGGTTCGGCGAAACCCTACTGGTACGATTCGCTGACCGGCGCCCTGACGCAATACGGCATCACGGATATCGAGAACCTCGTCATCGCGCCCAACCTCAACGCGCTGCGTTTCAAAACGACGCACTTCACGCCGTTCTACATCGTGGCCGACACATCGCCCCTGGTCGAGGGGGACAGCGATGGCAGCGGCGGCAGCGGCGGGTGCTCGATCTCGACGGCCGGCGGCGGCTCGCCCAAGGACCTGCTGGTACCGTATGCCGTCCTTGCGATCGCCGTCGTCGCCTTCAGACGAAAGGACAGAAGGAGACGCCATTCTTTTGAAACGGTCCACGAATAGTCGTCGGATGAACTGCTCATGCACACAGCCTGATCGGGCCGGCTCGGCATCACATTGGGGAGCGGTCGGTCGCCTCGTCGATTCGGGACACGAGCGGCGCACCCGGTTGGCCGCCGAAACGGCGTTGGTGATGGCCGGAACACTGGCCGTCATACGGAGCCTTCATGCCGCCCCGACGGGCGGGTCTCACTGGCTGCTGATCCCCGGTATCCTTGTGACGGCCGCACTGGTCCCCACCTGGATCGCGCGACGCGAATTCCCTCGCATCGGCCTCGACGCCGATCATCTCCGACGCACGGGGCGAACCGTCGGCGTCCTGTGTCTCTGCGTGCTGCCTGTGGTCCTGCTGGGACTCTGGATCGCCGCAACGTGGCGTCTGCCGATTCCTCTGCAGCCGGTCATTGCCGGCCCTGGCGGGTGGCTCGCATGGCTGCTGTACCAGTTCCTCTACGTCGCCGTTGCCGAAGAAGTGTTCTTTCGTGGCTACGTACAGGCCAACATCATGCACTTGTTCAACGACCGCAAGCCGGGCACGTGCATGTGGCGACAGGTCCTCATCGTCGGACTGTCCGCCGTCTGCTTCGCGCTGGCGCATCTCCTCGTCCAGGGCCGCCCCATCGCCCTGCTGACCTTCTTCCCAGGACTGCTGCTCGCCTGGCTTTTCATCCGCACGCGCTCCTTGCTGGGCCCCATCTTGTTTCACGGACTGGCCAATGTCGGTTACGGGATCCTAGCGCTGACGCTGACCTGAGGCAGGCGTCCGCCGGAGTCGCCCAAACCATCGACGCCTGCGAGGCAGCTACCGTCCGATAAAACACGCCGTGTACCAGGACCGACCTCTCTGCTCGGCCTTCCACCGCACGCGCACAGGTCCATATCAAGTGGCCTGCCCCCCCGGACGATAAACACCACAACGAAGAAGGTACGCTTGTTCGAGAAAGGCGACTATGAACGACAGGCAGACATCAAGACTGTTCTGGGGGGCCAAAGTCCTTCTCATCGCGGTGCTTCTGTATGCAGCGATCGCGGCGATCTGGACCCCGTCGGCGCCCGCGCCCCGACTGAAGCCGAGGGCCGTGTCGGGAGATGAACGACCGATCGGCCAGATCAAGGCTCTGCCACAGGCGCGACGAAACACGGATTACTCGGTCCTCGTCGACAGCAACATCTTCGGCGCCACGAGCCCGTCGCCCCGGCCGGAATCCCCCTCGATGCGTTCCAACGCCGAAAGCCTGCGATCGGCCGAGGCGCTCGGCCTGCGACTTGTGGGCGTCGTCGCAGGCGGCCCGACCACGTCGAGAGCCATCATCGAGGACACCAACACGCGTATCACCGGTCCCTATAAGATCGGCGATGTCGTGGCTTCCGCAACGGTTGCGACAATCGAATCGGACCGGGTCTTCCTGACCCACAACGGACAGACGAAGGTGCTGCACTTGCACACGGCGCAAACGCCAAGAAGCCCCAGTCAGCCCATCGCAACCGGCGCGGCCGAGGGAACCCCCTCCCCGTCCCTGGCGACGGTGAAGCCCCCTGCCCCGCCGTCCGGACGGCTCGGATACGTGGAGGATCTGTTCCGCACGGCCACGATTGAGCCATACGTCAAGAACGGACGCACCGAGGGGTTGAAGATCACCGGCCTGGACCAGAGCCCTCTGGCCGCTCTGGTCGGGTTGAGAGACGGCGATATCGTCCAGACGGTCAACGGCCAGGATCTCGACAGCAAGCAGAAGGCGTTTCAGATTCTCAAGAAGGCCAGGACCCAGTCCAAAATCGACATCCACGTGCTGCGCAACGGCAAAGCCAAGGACCTGTCTTTCGATTTGTGAGAAAGCGGAGAGCATCTTGAATACAAAACACCATACGATTCCGATAGATTCTCTGACCCGTTCGGCGGTCGTTGCCATCGGCGTCCTGGTGCTGAGCTGCGCCGGCTGCGGGGAACACACCCAGGCGGTCTCAGCCAGCCAGGTCAGCCCGATCCAGCGACGTCCTCATGCCAGACAAGAAACCCCTTGGCAGACGGACGAACCACAGACCCTGTCGGTGCCCACGGCACCGGCGCATTCGCATGTGACCCCGGCGTCGAGACCATCGCCGAACGATGGCATCTCCTTTGTACCGGCCAGGACGGCAAACCATAGCGTCTCGCCCACTGCATGGCATCCGCAGACGGCCGCCACGGAGGTCGCCGAGATGGTCCCGATGCCAATGAACCGATTTGGACAACAGGAGGATGCCGCCACAAGCACGGGCACGCAGCCGTCTTCGGCCCCTGCCCAGAACGTCGCAACCCCTGCGATTCCCGAGTCGCTGCAGGACCGGGACGAACTGGTGCAGGTCAACTTCGAGGACGTGGAGATCCGAACGGTCCTGAAGACCATCGGGGAGATTACGGGAATCAATTTCATCCCGCATCAGAGCGTCAGCGGCACCGTGACGGTCATGTCGCCGACTCCGATCCGTCTGGGCGACATCTATCCGTTTCTTCAGTCGATTCTGGACGTGGCCGGCTACGCCGCGGTCGAGGCCGACAACGTCGTGAAGATCGTGCCGAAGGCCGAGGCTACCAAGCGAAACCTTCAGGTCCGGATCGGAGCGGATCCCGGAGCGATTCCCAAGAACGACGCCATGGTCACACAGATTCTTCCGTTGCGGTATGGCGATGCGATGGAAATCAGCCAGATCGTCCAGCCCCTGCTTTCGACGGGCGCTCAGATGGCGACCTATCCGAGGACCAACTCGATCATGGTCACCGACACCAGCGCCAACATCCATCATATCGCGCAGATCGTCGCACAACTCGACGTCGAAGGCTCGCAGGAGAACGTGACGCTGTTCCCCCTGACCCACGCCTCGGCCCAGGTGCTCAGCGAGCAGATCGCCCGCATTCTGGACAACAGTCAAAGCGGCGCTGCGGCATCGGGACGCACCCGTTCGGCACCGACGGAAGGACAGAGCACCAGGGTCCTTCCCGACGCCCGCACCAACTCCTTGATTGTCGTGGGCTCCGAGCAGAATCTCGACACGATTCGCAGACTCGTCACGCAGCTCGACGTCGAACGGCCGACAGGGGCCGACAACGTCCATGTGACGTATCTGAAGAACGCCGACGCCAACGACGTGGCGCCGTCGCTGGAGGCGGCGCTGGCCGGCATGCGACTGACCGATGCCGTCGACGCGCGCCAACAAATCCAGGTCACCGCCGATGCAAGCACCAATGCGCTCATCATTGTGGCCTCGCCGCAGGATTTCGCCATGATCTCGCAGATCGTCGAGAAGCTCGACATCGTGCGCGAGCAGGTGCTGGTGGAGATGACGATCCTGGAGGTCAGCGAGGAAGCGTTGAAAGAACTGGGCGTCGATTGGGCGACACTGGACGAGGCAGTCTCCAGCAGCGTCCGCGGGTTCGGCCTGACGAATCTTGGTCCGCGCGTCAACTTCCTCGGCGGCGACCTCGAAGGTCTCGCGGTCGGTGCATGGCAGAACGGCAGCACGGGCGTTCAGATCGGGGCGATCCTTCAGGCGCTCCAGAAGAAGTCGGGAGTCAACATCCTCTCGACGCCGCACGTGCTGACCTCGAACCATCGCAAGGCCAGAATTGTCGTCGGCGAGAACACGCCGTTCGTGGTCCAGTCGCGCGTCACCGAGACCACGGACTTCCTGACACCCACGGTGATCAAGCAATACGAATACAAGGACGTCGGCATCACGCTGGAGATCACGCCACACGTCAGCCAGAGCGGGCTCGTGCGGCTCCAGATCGACAGCGAGTTCACCAAGCTGATCGACAGCGTGACCGCCGCCTCGTCGGATACACCGACGACAGCCAAGCGCAGTGCCCAGACGGTCGTCACAATGGGCAGCGGCAATACCGTGGTCATCGGGGGTCTGATTCGCGACGACAAGACCCGCGTCGTGAACCAGGTCCCGCTGGTCGGCGACGTGCCTGTGGTCGGCAACCTGTTCCGATGGCAGCGCGACCGCGTGCAGAAGACGAACCTGCTTATCTTCATCACGCCGCACGTCATGACCGACGCGCAGCAGTTGCAGGATATCACAAACACCAAGAGGGATCAGATGCTTCCTCTTCTCGAGGAAAATCGCTGACCCCCCGCGGGCGGACGACACGCAGATCGCATCCATGCGAGGAGGTTGATTGGTGAACGCAGGACAGACCGAACGAACAGAGCCTCAGCAGCTCTGGCGCATCGCGCCGGAGCAGTTGAATGCGGAACTGGTGCGACGATTGCCGCTGGAGTTCCTCAAGAAGCAGCATGCAATCCCGATCGTGCTGGCCGACGGCACTACGGCCGTCGCTCTGGCGGACGTTCTCAATGTCGAGGCATACGACGCGATCGTCGGCATCCTGGGTCAGGCGTGCCCGCGCGTGCGGTGTCCGGCGCCGGAGATCGAGAACGCCATCAGCCAGTGCTACTACCACGCGGCCGACGGCGAGCGGGGCCAGGATGACGAGTTCTCCAAGGCCTACTCGCCCGACAGCGACGGCACCAGTTCGGTGCAAACGCACGCCGAGGACCTGCTGAACATCGCGAATAAGGCCCCGGCGATCAAGCTGGTCAACAAGATCGTGTTCGAGGCGGTGCACAGCCGGGCCAGCGACATCCACATCGAGCCCTACGAAACCGAGGTGAAGATTCGTTTCCGCGTCGACGGCGTTTTGCACAACGTCCTGAGCCTTGCGCGACAACAGGCCGCGCCGCTCCTGTCGCGTCTGAAGATCATGGCCAATCTCAACATCGCCGAGCATCGTCTGCCGCAGGACGGCCAGAGCCGCGTGCGGATCGGCGAGGAACTGGTCGATATCCGCGTCTCCGTGATCCCCACGGCCGGCGGCGAACGCGTCGTGCTCCGGCTGCTGGACAAAGGCCGAGGCCAGTTCCGCCTCGAAGATGTGGGCTTTGCACCCGAGACGCGGCGGGTCTTTCGCGACCTCATCGGCATTTCCCACGGCATCATTCTGCTGACCGGCCCGACCGGCAGCGGCAAGACGACGACCCTCTACGCGGCGCTGAACGAGCTGAACAATGAAGAACGCAACATACTGACCGTGGAGGACCCGGTCGAATACCAGTTGCCCGGCGTCGGGCAGATGCAGATTCGACCGAAAATCGAACTGACGTTCGCCAGTTGCCTGCGCCACATCCTCCGACAGGACCCCGATGTCATCATGATCGGGGAAATCCGCGACCTGGAGACGGCGGAGATCGCCATTCAGGCATCGCTGACGGGCCACCTCGTCTTGAGCACGCTCCACACCAACGACGCGGCCTCGGCGGTCACGAGACTGATCGACATGGGCATCGAGCCGTATCTGATCTCCTCGTCCGTCGTCGGGGTGATGGCCCAGCGACTGCTGCGGGTGATCTGCCCCGACTGCAAGCAGCCTTGGCAGCCGCACGAAGCCGAGCAGATCAACGCCGAACTGGGCAAGCTCGTGGACGGTCATCCTCAGTTGTACAAAGGCGCCGGCTGCGAGAATTGTCTCCAGACGGGCTACATGGGACGAGTCGGAATCTTCGAGCTGATGCTCGTCGATGACCAGATCAAGGACCTCATCCTCCAGCGTCGCGGCGCGCACGTCATCAAAGACGCCGCAGTCGCCAAGGGAATGACGACACTCCGCCAGGACGGCCTGCGCCGCGTCGCCGACGGCGTCACGACGCTCGAAGAAGTCTACCGCGTGACTCAGGACAGTGTGCACGGCGGTACGGAGGGGGACCCGCATGCCAACCGTTGAGGAACAGATCCAACCACAGATCGAGAGGACCGCCATTGCGGCCCGTCCGACGCCGGCGCCGCGCCGCATCCATCGGGCCCAAGGGCACGACCTGCTGCGCCGGGTGGGCACGAAGGACCTCGGCCGTCTGGCACGACAGTTGTCCACGCTGCTGCACGCCGGAATGCCGCTGGTGCCGGCGCTGTCGGCCCTCGTCGAACAGATGCAATGCGTGCCGAAGAAGCGCGGGGTCCGCTGGGGCCACTCGACCGAACCACTGGCGCCCATCGTGGAGCGCGTTCGCGACGACGTGAACGCCGGCAGCAGTCTGGCCGAAGCTCTCGGCCGGCATCCAAGCCTGTTCTCGGCGCTGTTCGTCAACATGGTCGCGGCCGGGGAGGCCGGCGGCGCTCTCGAAGCGGTGCTGGCGCGTCTGGCGGACATCCTCGAAAAACGGGCGCAGTTGACCGGCAAGGTCAAAGCCGCCATCGCCTATCCGGCGATGATGACGGTGGTGGCCGTCGGCGTCGTCCTGTTCCTGCTGTCGTTTGTGGTGCCGAGCATCTCGGAACTGTTCGTCAAGATGAATCAGGAACTACCCTTGCCGACCCGGATCCTCATGGGCATCAGCGGTTTCCTCGAGGCTCATGGGGTGCTCATCGCGGTGGCGGTCTTCGGCGTCACAGCCGCTCTGATGGGGCTGGCCCGGACGCAGGACGGCCGCCTGTGGATGGACCAGATCCGACTCGGACTGCCGTTGTTCGGCCCGCTGTTCTTCCGACTCGAAGTGGCCCGACTGACGCGGACGCTGGGGACACTGATGAAGAGCGGCATCCCCGTCATCAGCGCGATCGAGATCAGTCAGCGCATCAGCCAGAACCGCCTGATCGCCGAGGCGGCCGACCGCATCAAGGACGGAGTTCACAAGGGCGAGACAATCGCCAACGCCGTCCGCGCCACGGGGATGTTCCCGCCGATGGTCGTTCACGTGATCGAGACCGGACAGATGACCGGCAACGTCGAGGACGGCCTGCTGAACATCGCCGAGATGTACGATACCGAGGTCGAGACAACCGTGCGGACGCTGACCGCGCTGCTCGAACCGATGATCCTGCTGCTGATGGGCGGCGTCGTGGGCTTCATCGTCTTGTCGATCCTGCTGCCCATCTTCGAAATCAATCAGGCTTTGTAGGGAGATCGCATCATGCGAACTCGACATGTTCATTCGATACGCCGGCGACGCGGCTTCACTCTCATCGAACTGATGATCGTGGTGGTGATCCTGGGCTTGCTGGCCACGATCGTCATGCCGAAGATGCTGAGCCGGCCCGACCAGGCCCGCCGGGTCAAGGCCAAGGCCGACATCCGCAGCATTCAGTCGGCGCTGGCCCTGTTCAAGACGGACACCGGACGGTTCCCGACCACCTCCGAAGGTATCGAGGCCCTCGTGAACGATCCGGGCGTCAAGGGCTACAACGCCGACGGCTACCTCGAATCGATGCCGGTCGATCCGTGGGGCAACCGATACGTCTACATGAGCCCCGGCGTCCACAGCAAGGACTATGACCTGAAGTCCTACGGCAAGGACGGCGACAACGGCGGCACCGGAGACGATGCCGACATCGAGTCCTGGAACATGCAGGACTGACGCCGCGTCGGGGATTCATCGGAAGGCAGACCATGAGCCGTTGTCGAACCAGATCCAGGGGGTTCACCTTCGTCGAAGTCCTGATCGCGCTGGCAATCGCCTCGATCGGACTTCTGGGGCTGCTGCGTCTGCATCTGCTGAGCACGGCCACAGCGGACGCGGCCCAGGCGACCACCGAGGCGGTGTTCGTGGCCCAGACGCAGATCGCCGAGGCCCTCGCTCGGGAGTTTCCCAAGCAGGGAACGACCTCCGGCACCGTCGAACGCAATGGACAGACGTTCACATGGACGACCGAGATCCGAGACGTTGCCAGGCCCGGCGGCGGCACCGCGACGGCCAGGGGCCTGCGCGAAGTGGCGACCACTGTGGCCTGGAATCTGTCGTCGGACCCGAAAACTGTCACCATGACGACCCTCGTCGCAGACCCTCGAATCCATGAACGAAAGACGCCATAATCCCGGCTTCACGCTGATCGAGATGCTCGTCGCCCTGGCGATGATCGCCACCATCGTCTCGATGGTCTACGGCAGCTACGCCGCCACGAGCCGATCGATGGAGATGTACGACAGCCGCCTGACGTGCGCGCAGCGGACGCAGCTTGTCCTGCGCCTGATGGAAAGGCAGCTTCGCTGCGCCTATCAGCAGCCGGCAGAGCCCGAAGCCACCGAACCCCATGAGGCGTCGGACAATCGGGTCCAGGAATCGCCGAGAATCAATGAGATTCGTATATCCAAGTCTCGCCCGACGTTTGTCGGCGGCGTCCGCAAGGTGGGCGGCGAAGTGTTGGACTTCCTCACCACCGCCGGGCCGACAGGTGGACAAGGCGGGCTCCAGGAATTGGCCCGCATCCGCTATCGGCACGATTCAACCCTCGGGACCCTGGCGATCCGCTGGGAGCCGCACCTGGATACGATGCGGCAGGACGATTCGACCGACCCCTGGCAAACCGTGTTGCAGCAGGTCTCGCAGATCGACATCGAATTCTTCGACGGCCTCCAATGGCGACCCGAGTGGAGCGGCCAGGCGAGCCGGACCCTGCCCCGCGCCGTGCGGCTGAGTCTGACGGTCGCCGATGAAAAGGGCCGCTCGCATCAATACGGCGTCAGCGTGGCGATTGCGAGTCGAACGGCCGAACAGAAGACTGTGAGGGAAACGCGATGAGCCTCCGCACGTGCCGACACCGCCGGAACGGATTCGTTCTCATCGTCGTCCTGGGCATGGTCATGCTGCTGGCAGCCTTGCTGTTTGCATTCCACCGCACGACGCTTGCGAGCCTGGCGGTCGCCGAGGGCTTCCACCAGTCCGAGCGGGCGCTCAACGGGGCGCGGGCCGGTCTGAGCGTGGCGATCGCCGCCATTGCAGACACCAATGACGTAACGGCCGACCCTCGATACACAGCCCTGCGAACGGGAGAAGAAGAACTTCCGATCGCCGACGGCACTGTCCAGGTGACTGTCACGGAAGAGAGCGGCCGGCTCAACGTCAACGCGCTCAAAGACAAGAACGGCCAGCTCAACCGCCGGCTGATCGATCAACTGCTTCGGGTGATCGACCTGCTGAACCGGAACAAGGACGCCGCCGGCCGCATCGGATACGGCGTGGTCGCGGCCATCATCGACTGGATCGATTCGGACGATGAAGTCACGCTCCTGCCGTTCGTCGATTCCGACGGACGAGGCGCCGAGAGCGAGTACTACCAGGGCCTCGCCCCCCCGTATCGGTGCAAGAATGGGCCGCTGGACACCATCGAGGAACTGCAATGGGTCAAAGGGGTCACGCCGGAGGCTCTCGCCGCCCTGCGCGACCTGCTGACGACGACGGGCAGCGGGAAGATCAACATCAACGCAGCCCCCCCGCTCGTCATCGAGTCGCTCTGCGAACACATAGACGCAACACTGGCCCGGATGATCGTCCAGCGGCGAGGGACCAAGCCGTTCAAAACGGTGGCCGACCTGAGGGACGTGCCGGGTATGACCGATAACATCTACATGGCCCTCAAAGACGCCATCGAGGTCCAGCCTGAAAACCCATGCTATCGCGTCGTTTCGCGTGGACGCGTGGAAAATCGGACCTGTGAAATTGAGGCCCTGGTGCAACGAAACACCGAGGCGGGAAATGTCGATATTCTCCTGTATCGGCAGTCGAATTAGCAGGACGCTTCGTGTTGGCTTCGGAGGAAGGACAAGAGGTAGGATCATGGTGAAGAGATCGATCGGCATCGACATGGGACGCTTTCATCTGCGGGCCGTGCAGGTCGCCCAGCAACCCGACGGACTCCGTGTGGAGAAGGTCTTCGCCAGGCCGACCCGCCGGAGCACGGACTCTCCTATCGACATGCTTCGCGCATTGACGACCGAGCAAGGATTCGATCGGCACGCCGAGGTCACAGCATGTCTACCACACCATGCCGTCTTCTTCGCCGACATCGAAGTCGATGCAACCACGCTCCAGGAGCTTCGCGCCGGTCATGCGTCGAGCCTGCGCGACGATTTCCCCATTGCCGCCGAAAAGGCGGTCGTCCAGATCTGCTCTTCCCGGCCGTCGCCGAACGGACGACACGCCACCCTGGTCGCGACAACCTCGATCGATCTGCTCGGCGAGGAGCTGGCACGGCTGGCCGAGGGCAAGATCCACCCGTCGTGGATCGAAACGCCTATCACGGCAGTCCACACCGCCATCGGGTACAACCACCCGGACTGCAACGAGGGCGTCGCCCTGCTTCTGGTGGTCGACGAATCGGTTCTGAGCCTCGCCGTGGTCCAGGAGGGAACGCGGCGGACGATGTGCCAGTTGAGCGACACGGAAACCGGCGCGCGACATGCCCCCGCGCACCGGCACATCGCCCGGGAGTCAGGAGAGTTTGAGTTCGGCGACTACGGGGTGGATTTCCATCTAGAGGGGGACTGGTACCACACCACCATGGGATGGTGGGGCAACATGGAGCCAGAGGACTATTCCAGGCTGCCCATGGGCCTCGGTTTCGGAGGCATGTACCTGGACACCGTGCATCTGAACACCTCCTGGGGCGAAAAGGTGGTGGACCGCTACATCGGCATGGTGCTTCTCGAGAGCAGCGCTGCTTTCGGCGTGGAGTACCGGGGGACCGATTCCGACCTGGTCTACCGCTCGGACATCATCGGACTCGTAGCTGCCAGGTTGTCCTCGCGCCCCGTGATCGCGACGATCCATGGTTTCGTGCCCATCGACTCGCGATTGCGCCTCTACGAGCAATGCGACCGCTTCGCTCTGCGCTTTTTTGATCTCGTCCTGCCTGTCTCGGACCGGATAGGGCAGGCGTTGCGCGCAAGCGGTGTGCGCAGGGAGAGGATCACCACGGTCCGAAACGCCATCGCGACCGGGGACGACGAGGGGCGGAAATGTTCGGTTTCCCCGCTTTCCCTTTTCAAGCGTGACGGGGACTTTCTGATAGGCATCGTGGGAAGATTAAGCCCTGAAAAGAACATACCGGGCTTTCTTGAAGCGGCGAGAAGGCTGTCGAAGAGATACGGTCATCTCAGGTTCATGGTGGTTGGCGAAGGCCCCGAACGGGAATGCCTCGAAGGCCTGACGATGAGGATGGGCCTCGATGGAAAGGTGAGGTTCACGGGGTTCGTCGAGGAGATGGAAGAGGTCTATTCGCTGCTGGACATGCTCGTCATCACCTCCTCGACGGAAGGCGTTCCGTTGAGCATTCTTGAAGCAATGAAGCACGGCATACCGGTGGTTTCCACAGGGGTGGGGGGAATACCCGAGGTCATCGAGGACGGTGTTGACGGTCTTATGGTGGAAGCGGGGGACACGGGGGCGCTCTGCCGGGCCGTTGAAACGCTTGTTGTGGACGGCAACAGGTACATGGCGATATCCCGCAACGCGCGAAAGAGGGTCCTTCGGGACTTCGACAGGTTGTCATGGACGCGGAGGATCGAGTCATGCTACCTGTCCATGCTCAATAAAAGGGAGGAAGCGTCGAATGAATAGGCTCAGAGTGGGTATTGTCGGTTGCGGAACGATCTTTCACCATCACCAGGCCTTCATCCGTTCCTATCCGGGGGCCGCCCTGTGCGCGGTGGCGGACAGGGACGAGAAGGCCCTCAGGAAGGCGAGCGAAGCGTACGGCATCGCGAACTGCTACGGGGACCTTGAGGAGATGGTCCGCGCGGAAGCGACGGACGTTATCCACATCACCACGCCCCCGCAAACGCACGCGTCCCTCGCCGAGAGGGCCATGAACCTGAAGAACCACGTTTTTGTCGAGAAGCCCCTGACACTCGACCACGGGAGCGCGGTGAGGCTCTACGACATCGCCGCGAATAACGGCGTCAAACTGTGCGTCGACCACAACCATCTTTTCGATCCCTGGATGCTGAAGGCGAAGGAGGTCCTCAAGGGCCTCAGTCCGGAGGACGTCACCTACGTGGAAAGTTACTACGGCATCAACCCCAACATCCCCGAGATCATGGGTTACCGGAGCGTGGGTGAGATATCCTGGATCTTTTCCCTGCCGGGAGGCCTCTTCCATGACTTCCTTTCCCATCCCCTCTACCTCATGCTCGAGTACACGGGCAGACCAGTGAGAATCCAGACGATGGCCAATTCCTGCGGGGCCCTCATCCAGGGCCTTTCCGACGAACTCCATATCATGGTGGAGGGTGAAAGGGCCATGGGCAAGCTCACCATCTCCTTCAACGCGAGACCTTTCCAGCACTTCCTGAAGATCTACCACAAGAAGGCCATCGTCACCGTGGATTTCAACAATATGACCATGGTCGCCAACAGGCTGACGGGACTGCCGGGGGCGGTGACAAAGATAGCCGGCAACCTCGGGGCCGCCCGCGCCTTGACCGCCCAGACGTTCTCCAACGTGTACAGGTTTCTCACGGGAAAACTGAAGCCCTATTCGGGGATGAAAAACCTCATCCACGATTTCTACGATTCCATCCTGCAGGCGACGGACACCCCTGTTTCCGCCGAAAGCGCTCTGGCCGTGCTCGAAACCATGGACTGGGTGTGGAAGGACGCGGGCAAGCTTCATCCCGTGTTCAGGAATGTCCCGGCCAGGGAGGAAGTGAAATGGGCCCCGGCGAAGGCGAGGGTGCTCGTCACGGGGGCCGGAGGTTTCCTGGGCCGAAGGTTGACGGAGGTCCTCGCGGGCAAAGGATACTTCGTTCGCGTTCTCGTCCGGAGACTCACCGATGTGGAGCCCTTCAGGGTCCTTGGTGTTGATGTCCATTACGGCGATGTCCGCGACGAACTGGCCCTGGCCCAGGCCGTCGATCCCAAGGACGTCCCCGCCGATGTCGTCACCATGAACTCCCGCGTCGTCCTTCAGGATGTCGAAAGCGGCGAACGCATGGAATACACCCTCGTCTTTCCCGAAAAGGCCGACATCGAAAACGGACGGCTGTCCGTCGTTTCCCCCATCGGCACCGCCATCCTTGGCTATGCCAAGGGCGATATCCTTTCCTGGCACACCCCCGGCGGTCCCCGCAAACTCAAAATCCTCGACATCCCCTACCAGCCCGAAGCCGCCGGCGACTTCACCCTCTGACCCGTCCGCCTGGATGAAAAGGCCCGCCTTCCTGAAGCAGGTCATGATGGTGCGCGTGCTCTACGCGCTCCTCCCCGTCGCCCTGGCGGCGATCTACCTCTT
>ENA-UOUL01002732-UOUL01002732.1-bioreactor-metagenome-genome-assembly--contig:-NODE-2732-length-19913-cov-3.481246_pt1 | contig 19913 bp, 17 predicted proteins | sample MGYA00249838_ERZ747220 | MGnify/ENA primary metagenome ERZ747220 (study PRJEB28778, sample SAMN05720191) | bioreactor metagenome | isolation source: Anaerobic biogas reactor | place: USA:Washington...
GCCTGACGTGAGCGACCACAAGACCGACGAGGCAACCGAATCATTCGTCGCCCACCGCAATTTGCTCTTCACCGTCGCCTACGAGATGACGGGATCGGCGGCCGATGCCGAGGACATCCTTCAGGAGACCTGGTTGCGGTGGGCGAACGTCGACCTGGAACAGGTGCGCGACCAGCGCGCCTACCTGGTTCGCATCGCGACCCGGCTGGCGCTCGATCGGTTGCGCGCCGAGAAGCGACGCAGGGAGATGTATGTCGGCGAATGGCTGCCCGAGCCCCTCCGCACGAAGCCGGATGTGGCCGACGATGTCGATCTCGCCGAAAGCGTCTCGATGGCGCTCATGCTCGTTCTTGAAACGCTGTCGCCGACGGAGCGCGCGGTGTTCGTCATGCGGGAGACGTTCGACTTCAGCTACGACGAAATCGCCGCCGCCGTCGACAAGAGTCCCGGTGCCGTTCGCCAGATCGCGCACCGCGCTCGCCGGCACGTCGAGGCTCGTCGCCCTCGCGAGGTGGTCTCCCGGGATGAAGCGCGGGCGGCGCTGGAGTCGCTAATGAGTCGGGCGGGGTCGCCGGGGCGGCGTTCGGCGTATTCGACCTTGAAGTCCTTGCCGTGCAGGATCGTCTCCCGGACGTCCTCGGGCAGGTAATCCTGCTCCACCCAGTTGGAGGGGTAGTCATGGGGGTATTTATAGCCTGCGAATCTGTCCGACGGCCGCATATAGGGGGGGATATTCAACCCCAGACCCGCCTCGATATCGGCTTTCGCCGCGTCGTACGCCGCCACCGTCGAGTTGGATTTCGGCGCTGTTGCCAGCAGCAGCGCCGCGTTGGTCAGCGGTATGCGCGCCTCGGGCATTCCCACCTGCAGGGCGCTCTCGATACACGCCGCCACCACCGCGGGAGCCAGCGGATAGGCTAACCCGATGTCCTCCGATGCTATGACCCGCAGCCGCCTGCATGCGCCGTATATGTCCCCACCCTCTAAAATCCGCGCCAGATAGAAGACCGCCGCGTCGGGGTCCGAGCCGCGTATCGACTTCTGCAGCGCCGACAGCAGGTCGTAATGCGCCGTGCCGTCCCGGTCGAACTCGCCGATGACCCCGGGGATGAACGCCGCCGCTTCATCAGCCGTAAGCTCATCCTCCGACGCCATGTATGCGCATTCGAGAATGTTCAGCGCACGCCTCACATCCCCGCCCCCCGATTGGGCAATTCGCATCAGAGCCTCCTCCGACGCGGGCAGGGTCTGACCGAAGCGGCTGTCAAGCTCCGCCATGCCTCGGCGCAGCACCGGCAGTATATCCTCCGCCGGCACGGGCTTGAACTCAAACACCGTGGCGCGGGACAGCAGGGCGTTGTAGATGTAGATATAGGGATTCTCGGTGGTGGAGGCTATGAGCACCACTCTGCCGTCCTCTAAAAACTCCAGCAGCGACTGCTGCTGTTTTTTGTTGAAATACTGTATCTCGTCAAGGTACAGCAGTATTCCCCCCGCGCCGAAGACGCCTGCCGTGGCGGCGGTCACCTCACGCACGTCGCTGAGCGACGCGGTGGTGGCGTTCAGCCGTCTCATCTCCATGCCCGACTGCGCCGATATTATATCGGCGGTGGTGGTCTTTCCGGTGCCGGGAGGACCCCAGAATATCATATTCGAAAGGTATCCCCGCCCGAGCAGCCGGCGCAGCGTTCCCTTCTCTCCGAAGAGATGGGGCTGGCCGGCTATATCCTCGTAACGGGTCGGTCTCAGTTTATCGGCAAGGGGCTGCATACAATACCTCACAGGGATTCGTTTAATGCGTAGTGTTATTGTAGCACACCCCGCCGCCCTTTGCAAGCAAATATTCTGTTACGGATAAGTATGCGGATGCGGTTCAGATGCGGTCAAAGCACTCTCAACAGCCGTAGACGTCGCGCACCGCTCCCGGGAAGCCTGTGCGCCCGAGCCTTCCGAGCGCGTTGTCAATCATGACCGCCGACAGCGCGGGAGCCTCCCGCACGGTGAGCAGCGCCGCCATGAGGAAGGAAGCAGCCGGCAGAAGACAGGCGGCGATTCCCGTTTCGTCCTCCATGCTGCCGAATTCCGGGAAGCCCTCTCCCCAGGGCACAAGCGAACCGACTACCACGGCGGCAAGGGGAAGCGCGCGGCTTGCAAGGTCAACGTTATGTGGCGCGTCGGGCTGCTCGGCGATAAGCGCGCATGCCGCCTCATACAGCTGCCCCACGGTGGCGGTCGGTTCGTCGGGGGTATCGCCGTTCTCGTCGGCGGTTATGCCGCCGCCGGAGATGGCGGTTACATCGATATTCTCGGTATCGGACATATATCCTCCTTACTCGTCAGCGGCAAGGCTGACGTTCAGCAGCACCAGTTCCTTCGGGTAGACTAATTTCGCGCCATAGAGATGCAGCCCCTTCACCGCGTCGGCGAAACGCTTCTCGGGGCGGTAAGCCTCCACCGAGGTGAGCTGTTCGGCAAACGCGACGGCGCGGCGGGTGCGGGCGAAACACTTGTGATAGGTGACACTCGTTCCGCTCTCGGTGACAGCCGCCTTCGCCACATTATTGGACACGTAGATGTTGAAGCCGATGAAAGAGCCGATATATCCCGCGCCCAGCGGCTCGGTGTTGTCGCTCTGGTTGAGAATTTTGCTCTTGAGCAGCTTGGTAGCCACAGCCGGAGTCACCTCCAGCACCACCTCCGAGTCGGACACATCGTTGTTGTAGAGCCGCTCGCGGAGGTCAAGCAGGACATCCACCACATCGCCGGTCCGCATACCGCTCTTTGTCAGGGTATTGTCGGCGTGCACCGAGCTGTAAAGTCCGAAGATATAGCGATCAGCCGCGTCGGCAAGCCCTTCCGCCGCCCGGCTCATTGCGTGCTGCATGAGTTTGGGCGACTGCTGAGCCGCGTCCACATCGTCGATCTGGAAGTTGAAGCCCTTCAGCTGATCGATTACCAGAGAGCGGGTGTTTGACGAAAGGGTCTCGGCGCCAGCCTGGAAGTCGGTGTTCTTGGTGTAGGTGAATATTGTCACCGGGTCGATGCCGCATATACGCACGGTGTCGCCGCAGCCGCGTATCTCACCCTCGAACTCGCGGTTGGAATTAGCCGCGCCCACATAACGGCGGCCAAGCTCGCGGTAGAGTGTCTCGCTCCATACGGAAGGGATAAAATCGTTGATAGCCATGGCAAAATCTCCTTTTCAAGATTGAATTTACGTCGTTTGTTTCATATGTTTACTGACCGCGCCGGGTAAGACTGCGCAGTATTGCCGGGAATCGGGAACGCACCTCCCGGGGCGACATGGCGCGTATCTCGCCCACCGTGTAGAGCCGGGGCTGTCCGGACGGACTGAGCGGCGGACTTCCCAGCCCTTCCGACGCCGACACCGCCGCCGCGATGCCGCCGTTCGTCTCCTTCCCGGCGCTCTGCCTTTGCATTTGCACATCATGCATATGCACATGCCTGCGTTCCCACAGCGCCCAGGCTGCCGCAAGAGGAAGATTCGACTCCCTCACCTCGTCGGGCAGTGAAGCCAACTCCACATCGGGATAGAGAGAAGCGAACTCGGCAAGCTCCTCCCGCCGGGCGCTTTCGGCCTCATAGCCGCGAACAAGCGAGCGGAGACGGTCACATTCGGCGCGAAGCGATTCCACCGGGTCGGCAGTATGGGCGGATACAGCGGAATCATCGGAATCATCGGAATCGGGCAGAACGGTTTTCTCCGCCGTGTCAGCATCGGATAAATCCGTCTGTTTCATCTCATCGTTCATCGTCATTTTCATTCTCATCGCCTCCTTCGACAATTTTCAGCAGATCGCTCCGTCCGGCGATTACCCCCTCGGGCAGGGAGCGGAGATACTGGGCGGCTGTAATATGGCCGCCGTCAAGGAGCCGGTCAAGCAGCGACAGCCGGGCACTCACCGAATAGCGGTTCGAGCCGGACGCCGACACCGAAGCCGACAGCCGTCCGCATATGCAGTCGGCATACAGCGAGATGAAGCCGCATCCCTCACCCGACAGCCCATGCAGACAGACCAGCTCCGCCCAGGTCAGGGCATATCCCCTCACCGCGTCGTGGAGGAAGGTGCGCACCGCGTCAAGCGGCAGGTCGGCGCGTTCGCTCAGCGCGATGATAGCCGAAGTGTTGTAGGCGTCAAGTTCACCCAGCGCCGCGGGAGTGCCGCCGCCGAAGGATTTTGTCAGCTCCACACAGCGGTCAAGCACCTCGAGGAAGCCCTCCTCCATCCTGCCCGTGTCCAGCACCTGCGCCGCCCCCGACACGTCGCCCCCCGACACAACGCCTATTGCCTGCCCCACCTCGTTTGTCCACTCGGGGATCAGCTTGCGGTCGTAGATGACCTTCGAGAAGGCGGTGTCGGTCATGTGCTTCATAGCCATGGCGAAGGCTTTGTTGATATAGCGCTGGTTGGGCAGCAGCTCGTCTACCGGCGAATCGCCGTAGAAGGCGCGGGCGGGATTCTGCCAGCGCAGCGCCTCGAAGGGATAGCGGGAACAGCCGGTTTGTCCCCTGCCGATGACCGCCCCTCTCACACACTTCTCCCAGACCACAAGTCCGTCCTCATCCCGGCTGAATCGGAGGATATATTGCGTCCTACCGTCCTCAGAATCGGGTATCAGCCGCTTCAGCTCCCTCTGCTCGATGCCATATGCCGCCGCCTGAGCGCGAATCGCCTCGGTTCTGTCGCTTCCGGCGGCTGCCACCCATGCCTGAGCCTGCAGGTCGGGACACGCCGGGTCGGCTGCCGTAAAGTCGCAGGTGTCCACAAGCGTGGTGACGATGCCGCGATTGTTCAGCGGATTTAACTGCCCGTTTCCCGGCTCATAGCGGGTATAGAGCACGGCTGTGCCGGTGAGCGCCGCCAAGGTCAGCGCATCGCGCAGCAGAGCGTCGCCGCCCCTCCGCTCCCAGTCGGCGGCAAAGGCTGATGACAGCCCCTCCAGCGCCTCTCTCACCGCCCTGGTCTCGTCCGATTCGGGGGCGAAGTCGAGAGACGAAGATGAGAAACTCACGCTTACGCGCCGGGAGGTAATCACCCCCACCCAGGCGTCAACCAGCCTGCGCACAAGGTTGAACACCGGCGTGGGCAGACCGTTGGGGTCAATACCGCTCCACTGGTCGCCCCGGTAGAAGCGGATATTTTCATGACAGCGCCGCATGATCCCGGCGCTGCGAAGGTATTCAAGTCCCGTTTCATAATCCTGCCACTGGGGGATTATTGCGCGGTTCGGTTTTCTGTCGTTCACTTTTTCTCCTCTCATATTACCATGTTATACGGTTCGGTATTCGGCGCCAAGCCTTGAGACGGTCAGCGGATATCTGCCCGAATCGGAGAATTCGGCACAGAGCGCCCGGCTGCGGGGCAGCAGACAACGGAAGTGATACACGGCGGACAGGCCCGGATCGCTTCCTATGCCGGTAAAGCCGCGGGAATTGCCCCTGTCGCTGTTCAGCGTCAGTGTCAGCCCGGGATAATCTTCCCCCTCACCCGACGCAAGCGTGACACGCAGACCGCAGAGATCGACAGGGTCTCCCTTTTCCGGCTCCAGCCAGTCGGAGACATACGAAACCTCAATGGGCTCCTCATTCGGTATAAGATTCGGGTCGGAGAGTATTTCGCAGTCGGTGTACCGCCCCTCCCGGAAGGCATAGAGCGCCGCCCCGGAGGAAAACAGCGTGCCCGTCCCGCCGCACTCCGCCATGTATTCGGCAGGGATGCCCGAATGGCAGTACCAGAGCGAGCGCCGGCAGTCGTAGACCAATACCATTCCGCTGTCCGGACGGACAAGCCATATCTCGCCGGTGCGGGGCAGAACGTGGAGATAAGCAGAGGAGATAAACCCGTCGTCAAGCAGGGAGGACACGGGCAGTGAGCGTATCCGAGCCGCCCGGCTGCCCTGATTGTAGGATGAGACCCACTCATAAAACCCGCCCCGGTCAAGCGAATATAGCCGTTCGTCGCAACAGACGGCGCAGCGCTCCGACACCGCCCCCACCGCTTCGTTCAGAAGATAGCAGTGATAGCCGTAGCGGACATAGCCCGCCGGGTCGGTGTGCTGTGTGCGCCTGAGCAGCTCGGCGCCCCGTTCGCAGAAGACCAGGAGCGAATCAAACTGCCTGAGCGCGGCGCGGACAGGCGATCGCCCGCCGCCCACTATTATCCGCGAACTGCCCTGGGGAAAGTAGTCGGCAGAGGGAGCCGGTGACTGTGTTGGCGGCGACATGGAACCGGGAAGCCTGCCTGTACCCGTCGCATCAGCAGATGTGCGCCCCACCGGCTCCGAGACGTAAAGAGCGCAGTCGGAGTACCCGCCTTCCGCCGAACCGCCCCAGAGAAAGACCATCGCGCCGTTCTTCGTGTCGTAAGACACCCCATGGCGGCATGCCGTCACCGAAGCGCGCAGACTGTCGTCCGCGGGCAGATAATAGGTCACCTCCAGGGTCTGACCGGCGACCAGACTGCCCACGGTGACGTATACCCTGCCGTCAGCCGCACTTTTGGGGGTAAAAGCCACCGCCGCGCCGTCGGCAGTCACGCTCACCACCGAAGTTTTCCCCGCACAGCCGGGCAGTGTGTAATCGCCCAGCGGCTGGGTCACCGGAAATCGTATTCGCACCAGCCGGGTCAGCAGATTCGGCTCCTCGCACAGCTCTCCGCTGCCGTCCCTGCCCGCCGCCTCGCAGATGAGGGGAATATAGCCCTCCACCGGCGCAAGACCGCCGAAGCCGTCCCAGGCGTAATATTCAAAACCGTCAAGCAGGTAGAGCTTCCCCAGAAACCGAAAGAAGGTCACTTCGCCGCAGTCGCTGTCAAGCTGTCCGATTACCGTATCGGCATCGGGCGAATTGCCGTAAATGTCCTCCCGGCGGTAAAGGGTGTCGCCGGCGGCGTAGACCAGCCCCGGCTCGCCGCCGCCAACCGAACCGTACCACAGTCCGCGGACAGCCTCGCCGTTGGCGCTCACTCCCACCCGCTCAAAGCCGATCCGACGGGTTAGCCGCCCCTGTTCGTCGGGACGAAGATTCACCGCCTCGAAGCCGCCGGAGCAGTCGAGGGGAATATCGATATGCTTAATATCTTCCATTGTTTAAGTTTAATATGCCTCCGTGTTTATTTACATGTAATCGGCTATCCCCGGCGATTTTGCGCCGATGCCGAGCGTCAGAAAACGGGATATGTCAGGGTATTCGCTCCCGGGATTTGGAGCCTCGGCGCGGGACATCAGCCCGTAGCGCAGGGCGTCGGGCAGATGGGTCACCTCGTGAGGATGAATCGAGGCGTCGCCGGCGTCATGCTCGGCATAGACCAGCGACGGCAGACAGCGGATAAGTTCCCGGCAGCAGGATAAGATTGCCAGTTTCGGCTTGCCGCCATCCTGCTTGCAGTTCAGATATTCCCTCACCGTCAGCCAGCCCATGACCCGGCGGGCGTCGGCGCGCACCATCGGCGGCAGGCCACGGACGGCGCTCATTATCTCCACCCCCGAATAGCCCGAATCCTGCCGCCGGTTCCAGAGGTCGGGCGGCGCGGCGATATATTCCACATTCTCGCCTTCACATTTCTCCGCTATGGCATCGGCAGCCGCCGACAGAGTGAGATTCGGGCGGCACAGCTCCCGATATACATAGCAGCGCCCCTCACAGTCCACGGCGAACCACAGCGCCGCCAGCATGTCAAAGCCGTAGTCCAGCGCCGCGAAACGTCTGCAGCCGTCGGGCAGTGAATCCGGGGCAGCCACATGCCGCTCCTCCGAAAATTCGGCGAAGAACTGCCCGTCAAAGGAATCCCAACTCCCCTCAAGCCAGGCGCGGCGCAGTTTGTCGGGGAGCGATTTCAGCGAGGCGACGTACTCGGGGCAGTCATCCATGAGCACCTTGTTGTCATACACAGAGGCGGGGATAAATACATAGTCCCCGGGGCGCTCGCCCTCCCGGTACTCCCGGTCGACAAAGAGCCGCTTCACCCATGCGTGGCCTGCGCCCCCGGGATTGCAGGTCAGAAACATCCGTCTCGGACGCTCTCCGGTGCCCCGCAGGCAGGAGCGCAGACAGTCGAAGTGCCGTTCGCTGAACTGTGTCGCCTCGTCAAGGGCTATCACGTCGTACTCCATCCCCTGGTAGCGGTCGGCGTGCGAATCGCAGCCAAGATACCCAAGCTGAATATAACTGCCGTTCGGGAAGGCAAGCAGCTTTTTCGATTCTGAGTATTCGGCGTACCCCTCCAGCTCGCGGCGCAGCGGCCGGATATGGTTGCTCTCAAGCTCGGCATATGTCCGACGCACCAGGAGACAGGCAAGCCCCGGGTAGCGTTCGCACATCAGCACCAGCTTTCGCCGCAGCGCCCAGGATTTGCCCCCGCCACGGGCGCCGCCGTATGCGGTGTACCTCGCCGTGGAGCGGAAGAACAGCGCCTGGCGCGGGTTGGGCGCGCCCCTGAGTTCGATTAAGCCCGCGGGATTTCCCAAGACGCGTTCCGCAAAGCCGCCCGCCGTTTCCGCCGCTCCCTTCCTGCTTATGCTTATATGTCTGCCGTTCCTTCTTTTCACAGCGGATCAGATTCCGTCGGCGAAGGCGTCGTGCTCGCAGGTTATTCCCCGTATAGCGGGAAAGGCCTCGCCCGGCTGAACCGCCTGCTCGGCGGGAGCGAAGGGTTCCTCTATGCCCTCCGCCAGAAATCGCACACGCTCCGAGGGATTGGCTATGCGCTGATTCAGCCCCGCGTCGATGAACACCGACCGGGCTATGTCATACGCCTCGGGGCAGAAATCCTCCGACGCCGTATATGCTTCAAAAGTGATCCTGCAGGCGGCGCAGAAGCCGAAGATATTCGGTATGCGCCTGTCGGCAGCGCACCTCCCCAGATACTCACCCAGCGCCGTCAATAATTCCTCGTTGCCGGTGAACGCGGGGGTTATTTCCGCGCCGGCGGCATCGCCGTCCTTTCGGGCAGGCTCTTCGGGGATTGTCAATTCCGCGGCGGGCATGTCATCGACCGCCGGAACGGGTTCTTCAAAAGCTGTAAGCTCTGTCGCCCCGGGAACGCCGTCTGTATCGTGTTTCTCCATTCTGTTTTCGTCCTCCTTTAACTGTAATTTTCCTCTCCACGGCGGCAGTGTAGCACATTCTTTTGTGTCAAACAGTGTCACTTTCGGTTATTTGCTGTCACTTCTAATATTAGAATTTCAGCCGCGCAGACCGCCGATGTGTGAATATTTGTGAAACTCCTGCCGCAATTGATTGACATACATAGCAAATGGTGGTAAAATGTCTAAGTCTATAATACATTCTGATAACCGGACGCAAATATAACGGGGAGTGATAAAATGACTCCGGACATAATCAAAAGAATACGCGGCGCCGAAGCCGCCGCCGCCGAGCTGGGTCAGAAGACCCGGCAGGAGGCGCGGGAGCTTATCGCCGACGCAAGACGCCGGGGAGAGGCGCATATCGCGGCATCTGCTGCCGATTCCGCCGCCAAGGCCGCGGAAGCTCTGCGCGCCGCAAATGAATCGGCTGAAGCGACTGCCGCCCGCTCGGAAGCGGAATCAAAAGCCGAATGCGCAAAACTTCGCAGTGAAGCCGCCGGCAGAATGGCCGAGGCGGTACAGCTTGTAATTGAAGGAATAATGGTAAAATGTCGGTAAGCGCAATGAAAAAGCTGACGGCGGTGGTGATGAAGCGTGACGCCTCATACCTGCTTCGCCGTCTCATGTGGCTGGGCTGCGTTCAGGTGACCGATTCCACCCCATATGTTCAGCTTGCGGACTCCGCGCCTCTCGCCTCGCCTTCCGATGAAAGCGGCGGCAAGCCCGCGCTTCCGACGGTCGGTTCGGGAGCCCTGCCCGTCATAGGCGCGGCCGGCAGTGTCGGCATGTCCGACCCCTTCGCCGATCCCGAGGTAAAGCGGCTGAACGCCGCCATAAAGCTGCTGAAAAAATATTCCCGCAAATCGGGCGGGCTCTTCTCGCGCCGCCCCGTTATGACGGTTACGGAATTCGACGCACACGCCGAATCGGACACCGTAGCCGACGCCCTGACCGTGGCGGACACCGTGGCGGGACTGAGCCGCCGGCTGGAGGAGATTAAAGCCGCGAAATCGGCAATAGCGCTGGAAATTCAGGCGCTTGAACCCTGGCTCGGATATGAACTGCCCCTGTCGCTGACTTCCACGGCGGATACACAGCTCACCTTGGGCTATCTGCCCCCGGGACGGGACGCGGGGGAGACAAACGCCGCCCTGCTTGAAGAACTGGGCGAATGTCACCTTGAATCTCTGGCGGAGGGAGTGGCGGGGAGCTTCTGTGCTTTCATCTGCCACCGCTCAAAGGCGGACGCCGCCCGGGAGCCGCTTTTCAAAGCCGGCTTCACCAAACTCGATCTCGCCGCATACGGCGACACCACCGCCGCGTCGGCTATGCGGACTCTCGGCGCCCGTTCGGAGAAACTTGACGCGGAGGTCGAGGAGATTAAACAAAACCTCACCGATCTCACCTCCGAACTGCCCGCCCTGGAGCTCGCGGCGGACATTGCCGCCACCGACGCCGGCTGCCGCGCGTCGAAGATGCTGACTTCAGACACCGCCGAGACCACGGTGCTCACCGGCTGGGTTCCCGCGGGAGCCGAAGCCCTTGTAAATGACGAGCTGTCAAAGATCTTAAAACGCAATTCAATCTACTGGGAGTTCGCCGACCCCGCAGAGGGAGACAATCCTCCGGTGAAGCTGCTGAACCGCAGCCTGTTCCGCCCCTTCGAGTCGGTTATCGCGCTCTACTCCCTGCCGGCTTACGGCAAGTACGACCCCACCGTTATAATGAGCATCTTCTTCTTCGTTATATTCGGTCTCATGCTGGGCGACGCTATCTATGGTCTCATCCTCACAGTCGGCGGCTTGCTCGCGGTTAAGCTGCTGGATCTGGACGAGGGCATCAAGCGGCTGGTGAAGCTGTTTGCCATCTGCGGCGTGTCCTGCACCATATCGGGACTGCTCTTCGGCAGCTGGCTGGGCGACCTGCCCTCGGCGTTCAATCAGAACATGCTGGGCGGCGAAGCCCTCAATGTGGCGGTCTGGTTCGACATGGTAACCGACCCCATGACCTTCCTCATACTGGCGCTGGCGGTCGGCGCCCTGCACCTCTTAACGGGCATGGGCATACAGATGTACCTGCTGTTCAAGCAGAGAAGACCCTTTGAGGCGATATTTGATGTGGGAAGCTGGTTCGTGCTGTTCGCCGGCATAGGTCTCTACTTCATCGTCAAGCCGGTCGGCACGGTTCTCGCCATAGCCGGCGCGCTGATGCTGGTTCTCACCCAGGGACGCGCCTCGAAGAACCCGATAATGAAGCTGCTCAAGGGTATAATGAGCCTCTACAATATAATTAACTATATCTCAGACCTGCTTTCCTACTCGCGTATAATGGCGCTCGGTCTGGCGTCCGCCGTCATAGCCTCGGTTATCAATATCTTAGCCATGCTGGCGGGTCCGAATATCGTCGGGTTCATACTCATGCCGGTCATACTTATCTTCGGCCATCTGGTCAACCTGCTTATAAACCTCCTCGGCACCTTCGTACATACCAGCCGGCTCCAGTATATCGAGTTCTTCGGCAAATTCTACGAGGACGGCGGTCAGCCCTTCAAGCCCGTCTCACCCAAGCTGAAACATGTGAGGGTTGACGGGGAAACAAGGGATTAAGAGAACCCGCAGGACGGCAAAGGCAAACATACAACGCTTATTAAAAACAAGAAAATATACAGGAGAACACCAAAATGGAATATTCGTTCATGTCATTCGCGCAATTCTTATCCGAGTATCTTACCGGCACCAACCTGGCAATCCTCGGCGCCTTCCTGGCGGCATCGCTGGCGGGCATCGGCTCCGCGAAGGGCGTCGGCATCGTGGCACAGGCGGCCAACGGCCTGCTCACCGAGTCGCCCGACCTCTTCGGCAAAGTGCTTCTGCTTGAAGCGCTCCCCGGCACCCAGGGCATTTACGGTCTTATCACAGCCTTCGTCGTAATGCTCAAAGCGGGCATAATCGGCGGCGGAGTTGAGCTCACCCTCGCCCAGGGCGGCTATCTCTTTATAGCCTGCCTTCCGATCGCGTTCGTCGGTCTCATCTCTGCCATACACCAGGCAAAGGTGGCGGCATCCGGCGTCAATCTACTGGCAAAGCAGCCCGACGAGATAGGAAAGGCTATCACCAACGCGGCTCTGGTCGAGACCTACGCCATTTTCGCGCTGCTGGTATCCCTGCTGCTCATAATATTCTTCTGATAAATATAATGAACGGAATCGACAATATCGTAAACAGGATATTATCCGACGCGCGTGAGTCGGCAGTCGCCGTTATTCGTGAAGCACGGACCGAGGCGGACAAGATACTCGCCGATTGCCGCAAAAGAGCCGACGCCGAGAGCGCCGCGGCTCTCGAAGCGTCAAAGCACAGCAGCGCCCTGATAACCGAACGCGCCGAAGCCTCCTCCGAGACCAGGCGACGCGACGCTCTGCTTCGAACCCGGGGCGATCTGCTCGACGAGTGCTTTAACAAGGCGGTGGACGGGCTTGCCGCCCTTCCCACCGAAGAATATGCCGCCTTCCTTAAGAAACTGCTGATAAAGGCGATAACCGACGCCCTCGACGGCGAGCGCAGGCTCATCGAGATCTCAGACCCCTACGACAAACCGTCGCCCGTCCGCGAATACGCCGTCCGCTTCAACCGCCGCGACCGCACCGGCGTGGGCATAGCCGCGGTGAACAGCGTCCGTCCGCTGCTTGCCGACAACGGAAAGAGCATAGTCATCTCAGACAAGCCGGCGGACATAAAAGGCGGCTTCATGCTGATATGCGGCGACACCAACCTCAACTGTTCGCTTGAGGCTCTGACCCGCGACCTGCGTGACGACCTTGAGGGCGCCGCCGCCGCAGTCCTTTTCAGGGCTGAATGAAAATGACAGAGAAATCAAAAAAGAAGAACGCCCCCGGCATACGGCTGCTCAAAACGGCGCAGTACAGCGAGGACGACTATCTATACGGCTCGGCGCGGCTCCGCGCCCTTGAGCGGAACATAATCGGAAGCGAGTTATGCGCCCGGCTCTGCGAGGCGGAGGGCGAGGAATTCACCCGTCAGCTCTGCGAACTGCTGGGCATATCGGGCGAGGATGAACTGGAGGACGCGCTGAAAAACCGGCTTGAGGAGGCATACGCTCTGACCGCCTCCCTGCTGCCCGAGCGCAATCGGCGCATCCTCGACATCTACCGCTGCCCCTACGACTGCCATAATCTTAAATATATACTCAAGTGCGAGGTTCGCGGCCGCGATCCCTCCCCCGGACTGTCGGCATGCGGCACGGTTCACCCCGACATAGTGACCGAGACGCTGCACCGGGACGGAATCGAGGCGCTGGGCGAATTATATCCCGCCAATATGGGCGAAGCGATATACGAAGCCCGGGAGCGCATGGCGCAGACCCGCGACCCCCAGACGGTGGACTTCATTCTTGACGCGGCATGCTTTGCCGACATGAAGGAGGCCGCCGACGAAACCGGAGTGCCCTTCATATCGAAAGCGGCTGCCCGGCGCACCGACCAGGCAAACCTTATGATGGCTCTGCGGATTTCCCGCATGACCGGCGACCCCCGATACCGCGCCGAGACATTTACAAAGGCATTCCTGCCCGGAGGAAAGGCGACAGCGGCTCCCGACGGGCTGCTGGCGGTGCTGACATCCGATGACATTGACACCGGCGGCAAAGCCGACGGCGAGCTTGCCCGGGCGGCGGGACTTACCGGCGCGGCGCTGACCGACTTTACCGAGGCGGCGGCCGTCTCCCCCGGCGCGGCTGAACGAGTGTTAGAGGATCGGCTGAGCGCGGAATTTTCCTCTACCCGCTACAAGCTGGCGGGCGCGGAGGTTTACGCGGCATACCTGAACGAAGTCGAGACATCGGTTAAGAACCTGAGGATAATCGCGGCGGGCAAACACGCCCGAAGCGACCCCCGGCAGATACGTGAGAGGCTGAGAGCATGTATGATTTGACCCAAAGCCTGAAGACGCCCGACGGAAAGCCCTGGCGCATTGCGGTCATGGGCGACCGGGAGAGCGTTCAGGGCTTCATGGCGGTGGGATTTTCGGTATTCGAAACCGCCGATGACTATGAAGCCGATGCGGCACAGCTCCGCAAACTGGCATCGGGCGGCTACGCGGTGATCTTCGTGACCGAGGATATCGCAATACGCATGTCGGACATCATAGCCAAATACAAGAGCAGGACCCTGCCGGCGATTATTTCGATCCCCGGACGCGAAGGCACCACGGGATACGGTATGCAGAGTCTGCGCGAGAGCGTGGAGAGAGCGGTGGGCTTTGCAAATCTGATTTAGCCGGGCAATATATCCTGCCGATACCGGCTGAAAACGCCCGTCAAACAGGCGGACGATATACCGCCGTCTTACCCCTTATGCGCGGCGGCGGCAAGCGGCAAGCGTAACAAAATCCCGCCCCAAACAATAAAAGGAACCACACAAAAATGATAGAAGGCAAAATATTAAAGGTCTCAGGCCCTCTTGTAATTGCCGAGGGCATGCGCGAGGCCAACATGTTCGACGTTGTACGAGTCGGAAGCTCGGAACTCATAGGCGAGATAATCGAGATCCACGGGGACAAAGCCTCGATACAGGTCTACGAGGAAACCGCGGGGCTTGCCAGGGGCGATCTTGTGATATCCAGCGGCGCCCCCCTTTCGGTAGAGCTTGGCCCGGGCATGATGACAAACATCTACGACGGCATACAGCGCCCCCTCAGGAGGCTCTACGAGATGACCGGCCCCAACCTGATAAAGGGCATCCAGGTCGAAGCTCTGGACAGAGCGAAAAAATGGAGCTTCAATCCCAAGGTGTCGGCGGGCGACAGGGTGGTCGGCGGCGACATACTGGGAGAAGTGAAGGAAACCGTACTGGTAAATCACCGCATCATGCTCCCCCTCGGCTGGGACGGCGAGATAATCGAAATCTCGGCGGGCGATTTCACGGTTGAGGAGAAAATAGGCGTCGTCCGCTTAAAAAGCGGCGAGGAGAGGAAACTGACCCTCATGCAGAAGTGGCCGGTGCGAATCGCCCGCCCCTTCAAAGAAAAACTTCCCCCCAACGAGCTTATGGTCACCGGTCAGCGCAACGTTGACTCGTTCTTCCCGATAGCCAAGGGAGGCACGGCATGTATACCCGGCCCCTTCGGCAGCGGCAAGACGGTGGTTCAGCATCAGCTGGCAAAGTGGAGCGCCGTTGACATAGTTATCTACGTGGGCTGCGGAGAGCGCGGCAACGAGATGACCGACGTTCTAAACGAGTTCCCCCGGCTGAAGGACCCGAAGTCCGGCGAATCGCTTATGGAGCGTATCGTGCTCATAGCAAACACCTCGGATATGCCGGTTGCCGCCCGCGAGGCGTCGATCTACACGGGTATAACCATAGCCGAGTATTTCCGCGACATGGGATATACGGTGGCGGTCATCGCCGACTCCACATCCCGCTGGGTTGAGGCTCTGCGCGAGATGTCGGGGCGGCTCGAGGAGATGCCCGGCGAGGAGGGCTACCCCGCCTACCTTACAAGCCGTCTGGCTCAGTTCTACGAGCGGGCGGGCATGGTGGTCTGCAGCGGCAGCGACGAGCGCCGCATCGGCGCCATATCGGCAATAGGAGCGGTCTCGCCTCAGGGCGGCGACATCTCCGAACCGGTGTCGCAGGCGACCCTGCGCATAGTCAAGGTCTTCTGGGGTCTCGACTCGGCGCTGGCATACCGCCGCCACTTCCCTGCGATAAACTGGCTGAACTCCTATTCACTCTATAAAGACCGTCTCGCCCCTTGGTTCACAGAGAATTGCGCCCCCGGCTGGAACGAAAATGTGGCGACGGCAATGAAGCTGCTGCAGCACGAGTCCGAACTTGAAGAGATAGTCAAGTTAGTGGGCGTTGACGCCCTCTCCCCAGAGGACCGTCTGGTGCTGGAAGTGTCGCGCTCGATCCGTGAGGACTTCCTCCAGCAGGACGCTCTGGACGATGCCGACGCCTATTGCTCCCTTGACAAGCAGTACAATCTGCTCTCGCTGGTTTTAGGTTTCTATGAAGCCGCAAAGAAGGCGATAGCCAACGGCGCCGATATTCAGGCGGTGGCAGACCTGCCGGTACGCGAGGACATCGGCCGCGCCAAGTTTATCCCCGAAGCCGGTCATAAGGCGGAATTCGACGCAATCCTCGCCGCCGCCGAAGCCGCACTCGCGAAGCTGGCGGAGCAAGCCGAATAATATGACCGCACACAATGTGCTATTATGCGCGCAATCGCGCGAGATGCCATCCGTTTCCCGATAGTTATACAGAAGGACGACAATCGTGATCAGAGAATATAAAACAATCGAGGAAGTAGCCGGACCGCTTATGCTGGTCAAACACGTGGACAACGTGAAGTATGACGAGCTGGGCGAGATTACCCTGCCCGGCGGCGAAGTTCGCCGCTGCCGTGTCCTCGAGATCAACGGAACAAATGTACTGGTACAGCTCTTTGAGAGCGCCGCGGGCATCAACCCGGCGGAGAGCTCGGTTCGCTTCCTCGGCCACGGAGTGGAGCTGGGAGTATCAAAAGACATGCTTGGGCGTGTGTTCAGCGGCATGGGCGAGCCGATAGACGGCGGCCCCCGGCTCATACCCGAGCGCATGAGCGATGTAAACGGCACGCCGATAAACCCGTCGGCACGGGTCTACCCGTCTGAATTCATTCAGACCGGCATATCCACCATCGACGGATTAAATACGCTTGTGCGCGGTCAGAAGCTGCCCATCTTCTCGGGTTCGGGTCTGCCCCACGCCAACCTGGCGGCGCAGATCACCCGTCAGGCGAAGGTGCGTTCAGAGAGCGGAACGGACGACACCAAATTCGCCGTGGTTTTCGCGGCGGTGGGCATCACCTTCGAGGAAGCCGATTTCTTTATCAGCGACTTCCGCCGGACCGGCGCTCTGGACAGAACGGTGCTCTTTATCAACCTGGCGAGCGACCCGGCAATCGAGCGCATCACCACCCCCCGCATGGCGCTGACCGCTGCCGAATATCTGGCATTCGACCTGGATATGCATGTGCTGGTCATAATAACCGACATCACCAACTACGCCGAGGCGCTGCGCGAGGTGTCGGCAGCCCGCAAGGAGGTTCCCGGCCGCCGGGGCTACCCGGGCTATCTCTACACCGACCTTGCCACCATGTACGAGCGGGCGGGACGCAAAGCCACCAGCGACGGCAGTATCACCCTCATCCCCATCCTCTCCATGCCCGAGGACGACAAGACCCATCCGATTCCCGACCTTACCGGCTACATCACCGAAGGGCAGATCATCCTCTCCCGCGAGATGTACCGCAAGGGAGTTCTGCCTCCGGTCGACGTGCTCCCCTCCCTGTCCCGTCTCAAGGACAAGGGAATAGGCCCGGGCAAGACCCGCGAGGATCACAAGGGCGTCATGAACCAGCTCTTCTCAAGCTACGCCCGGGGCAAGGAGGCAAAAGAGCTGATGGTAGTTCTCGGCGAGGCGGCTCTGACACCCATCGACCGGCTCTACGCCCGATTCGCCGATGAATTCGAGGCGCGCTACATCAACCAGGGCTTCAACGAGAACCGCTCCATAGAGGAGACTCTTGACCTCGGCTGGGAGCTGCTCTCGATCCTTCCCAACTCCGAGCTGAAGCGCATCAAGCCCGACATGATAGCCAAATACATGAAGCGTCCGGAGAACGCCGATTCCGAAAAAGCCGGTGAATAGAAATGGCTGAGATTCGAGTAAACCCCACCCGCATGGAGCTGAAAAAGCTCAAGGCGCGTCTTGCCACCGCGCGGCGGGGTCACAAACTGCTCAAGGACAAGCGGGACGAACTGATGAAGCAGTTCCTGTCGATAGTCCGCGAGAACAAGGAATTGCGCCTCATGGTTGAAGCGGCGGTAGGCGGCGTTTACGACAGCTTCAACGAAGCCGCCGCCGTCATGTCACCCGCCGTCATGGAGGAATCGCTCATGCTCCCCCGCATGGAGGGCGAACTGACGGTATCCCCCCGCAACATGATGAGCGTAATAACTCCCGTATTCAATTTTCACCTTGCCCCTCCCGGCAGGGATGCCGCAAACGGCGCGGGCGGCAATAACAATAATAAAACCGATGCCGACAGCGGCTCAGACGATGCCCAAAGCTCAGACACAAGCGTCGGCGCCATAAACTACGGTTTCGCCTTCACCTCCGGCGACCTCGATTCGGCTGTGAGCGGGCTGAACGCCATACTCCCCGACCTGATACGCCTCGCCGAAGTGGAAAAGGCGGCGCAGATGCTGGCGGACGAGATCGAAAAGACCCGCCGCCGTGTCAACGCCCTTGAGTACATCATGATCCCCCAGCTTGAAGTCGCCATCCGCGGCATAGTCATGAAGCTGGACGAGAACGAGCGGGGCAACACCACCCGTCTCATGAAGGTGAAGGACATGATGGTCACCAAAGCAATCACCGAACGCCGCGGCAGAACCGAGTGAACGGAATAAACCCAATAAATGTACAGAAAGAGCATCAGGGCACCCGAAAATCGGATGCTCTGATATTTTTACGGCAACAGGGACGGCTTTTGAATCAGCCGTCCCTGTTGCAAAAGCCGTCCACGCAATCAATAACGCCGAAAAGCCGCCATGTTCCATTTGCCCAACTCGCCATTGACAATACACCGCCGCTGTGCTAAAATTGTACATATCCAACAAAACACCAAGACAGATCGGAGCGTGATAACATTGAACAGGACACCGACCCGGCTTCTTGCCCTTATCCTCGCGTTATTTACCATACTGCCCGCAGCGGCGGCACTGACCTCCTGCGGCGGCGGAAGCGGCTCTGAAACCGCCGACACCACAACAGCCGGAGAGACCGCTTCGGGTGAAGACACCGCCGCCGAGCCCGACATTCTCGACGGTCTCGGCTTCAACGGCGCGTCCTACCGGATTCAGATGTCGGTCACCGATATAAGTTCCGACGAATATATGATGGGTCCGGAGGAGGAGACGGGCGACATAGCACTTGACGCGGTGTACGCCCGAAATCTCTATGTTCAGGAGAAACTGGACGTGAACCTTGAATACACCGAGTCAAACTACAACTGGAGCGATGTCTACACCCAGGTGTCAAAGCTGATACTCGCGGGCGACGACGCCTTCGAGCTCGACGCGGCGCAGCTCCCCGGTCGGCTGGCCGTCGACAACGCCGTGCGCAACCCCGGTCGGGCCGCCGCCCACCACGACGAAGGTCATCAGCGCCCGGCGCCGGTCAGGGTCCGGTTCGCGTTCGGCCCGCTCGAAGGCGAGCAGAATCCGCCGCCGGATCTCGAGCGCATCCTCCAGGCTTTTCAGCCCCGGCGCCAGTCGCTGCCATTCGTCATGCCCGAAGTAGGCGTGGCTGGCCCCGGCAGCCAGAATCAGGTAGTCATAGGGCAGGCTCTTGGCGCTGCCCTTGCCGAACACCACCGGGCCGAGCTTGCTGTACAACTGCTTGGTCGCCCACTCGGTCGGCAGCAGCGGCACGGGGCCGTTGCAGTGCACCTCGACTTCGACCCGCCCGCTGCCGCCGAAGCCGCGCAGATCGGGCGCGATGACCCGCCGCGACTTTGCCAGATGATCGATCTGCTCCCGCCACATCGTGTGATCGAGCGGGAAGCCGTGGACGAGAAGGATCGGCGGCCCCTCACCGGCAATCAGCACGTTAAGGTCGACACCGTTGGCTGTGAGGGTTTGCATAGAGCTATCCTACTCACCGCGAGAGACAAGTTGGAGTCCAACCTTCAGGCTGCCGGCCCAGGTGTGTGCGTCCCGGAAGTTGGTGGGAAGAAACC